>X237_Red_shanked_Douc_Langur__coassemble_56_pt1 | contig 19441 bp, 17 predicted proteins | sample X237_Red_shanked_Douc_Langur__metabat2_high_PE_002 | metagenome-assembled genome bin X237_Red_shanked_Douc_Langur
CGCATCCGGCAAGGCCGTCTGCTCCAGGGCCACCCCGCCCTCCACGTCATGGTCGTACTGGTAGCCGGCACCGTAGCCCAGCTGTGTCATCAGCTTGGTCGGCGCATTGCGCAGGTGCAGCGGCACCGGCAGGCTGCCCAGCGCGGTGACGTCGGCCCGGGCCGCCTTCAGGGCCATGTAACTGGCATTGGACTTGGCAGTACTGGCCAGGTAGATGGCCAGGTTGGACAGGGCAATATGCGCCTCTGGCGGGCCGATGCGCTCGTAGGCATTCCAGACGTTCAGGGCCATCTCCAGCGCCCGCGGGTCGGCCAGACCGATATCCTCCACCGCCATGATGGTCATCCGCCGCAGCAGGTAGGACGGATCACAGCCACCGTCGAGCATGCGTGCCAGCCAGTAGATCGCCCCGTCCGGGTTGGAACTGCGCACTGACTTGTGCAGGGCCGATATCTGGTCGTAGAACTGCTCGCCACTCTTGTCGAAACGGCCGGTGCGGTCGGCCAGCACCTGCACCAGGGTGGCCTCGGTGACCACACCGCCCTCATCGACCGCCAGTTCGGCGGCGATTTCCAGCAGGGTCAACGCGCGCCGCACGTCACCATCGGCAGCACTGGCGATCTGCAACAGCAGCTCATCGGTGACGCTGATCGTCTGCTGGCCCAGCCCGCGCTGCGGGTCCTGCAACGCCCGGCGCAAGGCAATGACCACATCCTGCGGCGACACCGCCTCCAGCACATGCACCCGGCAGCGCGACAGCAGTGCCGAGTTCAATTCGAAGGAGGGGTTTTCGGTGGTGGCGCCGACAAAGATGATGGTGCCGCGTTCGATATGCGGCAGGAAGGCATCCTGCTGGCTTTTGTTGAAGCGGTGCACCTCGTCCACGAACAGCACCGTGCGCCGTCCCTGGGCGAAGCGGTTGGCGGCCTCGGCCAGTACCTGGCGCACCTCCGGCAAGCCGGCCAGCACCGCCGAGATGGCGCGGAATTCGGCATCGGCATAGCGGGCCAGCAGCAGTGCCAGGGTGGTCTTGCCGCAACCCGGCGGCCCCCACAGGATCATAGAATGCACCCGCCCCGATTCCACCGCCCGGCGCAGGGCGCTGTCGGCGGCCATCAGGCGGCGTTGGCCAACCACCTCGTCCAGGCTGGCCGGGCGCATGCGCTCGGCCAGCGGCCGCGCAGGTTCATGACCGGCACCGCTGAGCAGGTCCGGCTGATCGGATGGGAAGGAAGAATGCGAACGGGCCACCGGACAAGTGTACCCGGTGGCCCGCTGGTTTACGCCGTGACAGACGGTTGCTGGTTACGGCTCGCCGACCACGTCCACGCCCGCCGGCGGGGTGAAGCTGAAGGTGGAACCGGCAAAGCGCGGGTTGCGCTTCCAGTTGCTGAAGTTGATCACCGTACGCTGGCCCAGGCTGTCCAGAATCTCCATACGGGCCAGGCCCTGGGCATTGAAGCCCAGCGAGGCGTAATCAAAGTTGGCGTCCTGCCCGGCCTTGGGGCTCAGCGCCAGCCAGTTCAGGCCATCACGCGGTGCGGCCTCTTCGCTCAGGTCGTACTGGCGCTCGAGCAGGGCCGGGTTGACCAGCGCCGCCAGCGGGCTGTTGCGTTCTTCCTCGCCCTGCGCGCGCACGGTGACCTGGTCCAGGTCCGGCTCGTAGGCCCAGACCCGGCGGCCATCGGCGATGATCAGCTGCGCGTGCGGGCTGACATATTCCCAACGCAGCTGACGCGGGGCCGAGACGGCCACACGGCCACTGGAGCGCTCCTTGACCCGGCCCCGACTGTCGGTGACCTGCTGGCTGAACTGGCCATCCAGGCCCTGCAGGCCAGTGGTGAAACGGGTCAGGTCCGCACGCCCACCGGCATGGGCCGGCAGGGCAATCAGGGCGGCGCTGGACAATGCGGCAGCAGCAACAAGAGTACGGATCGTCAGCTGCATGGGACACCTGTGATGTGGGATGGTTGCAGTGTGTGCGCAGCAACCTGAATGCGCGTATACACATTGCCGGCTGAAATAACGGGCGTGTGGCCGCAGGTCATACGGCCCCACAGCCAACCGCCAGTACAGCAACTGACAGACCGGCCGCCGCGGTCAGTTGGACGGCGGCGGCGGTGCGATGACCTTGCGGTCGCCATTGTGTTCGGGCGCGGACACGATCCCGGCCGACTCCATCGCCTCGATCAAACGCGCGGCGCGGTTGTAGCCGATCTTGAGCCGGCGCTGCACCCCGGAAATCGAGGCCCGGCGCGACTCGGTGACGATGCGCACGGCATCGTCGTACAGCGGGTCGGACTCATCGCCACCACCGCCACCGCTCTCCGGCAGGCCGGTAGCGCCGACCACGGTGCCATCGCCCATGGTCTGCACCTCGTCGAGCACGCCATCCACATACACCACCGGCCCGGACGCCTTCAGGTCCTCGACCACGCGGTGCACTTCCTCATCGGAAACAAAGGCGCCATGCACTCGCTCGGGCAAGGCTGTACCCGGCGGCAGGTAGAGCATGTCGCCGTTGCCCAGCAGGGCCTCGGCGCCGCTCTGGTCCAGGATGGTGCGCGAGTCGATCTTGGAGGACACCTGGAAGCCGATGCGGGTCGGGATGTTGGCCTTGATCAGGCCGGTGATCACGTCCACCGACGGGCGCTGGGTGGCCAGGATCAGGTGCATGCCGGCCGCACGTGCCTTCTGTGCCAAGCGCGCAATCAGCTCTTCGACCTTCTTGCCGACGATCATCATCATGTCGGCGAATTCGTCGATGAAGATCACGATGTAGGGCATCGGCTCCAGCTCGCGCGGCATCTCGCCGGCTTCCGGATTGGGCTTGAACAGCGGGTCCATCAGCGGCTGCCCGGCCTCTGCGGCCTCGCGCACCTTCTTGTTGAAGCCGGCCAGGTTGCGCACGCCCACCGCGCTCATCAGCTTGTAGCGGCGCTCCATTTCGGCCACGCACCAGCGCAGGCCGTTGGCGGCCTCCTTCATGTCGGTGACCACCGGCGCCAGCAGGTGCGGAATGCCCTCGTAGACACTCAGCTCGAGCATCTTCGGGTCGATCATCAGCATGCGCAGGTCTTTCGGGCTGGCCTTGAACAGCAGGCTGAGCACCATCGCATTGACCGCCACCGACTTGCCCGAACCGGTGGTACCGGCCACCAGCAGGTGCGGCATGCGGGCCAGGTCGGCCACGGTCGGGCGGCCGCCGATGTCCTTGCCCAGGGCCAGGGTCAGCACGCTGGCCGCCTTGTCATATTCCTTGGAGCGCAGCAGCTCGGACAGGAAGATCATCTCGCGGCTGACGTTGGGGATCTCCAGACCCACCACCGACTTGCCCGGGATCACGTCGACCACGCGCACCGACTTCACGCTCAGGCCGCGGGCGATGTCCTTGTCCAGCGAGGAGATCTGGCTGACCTTGACCCCCGGTGCCGGCTCGATCTCGAAACGGGTGATCACCGGGCCCGGATAGGCACCGACCACCTGGGCCTCGATGCGGAAATCCTTGAGCTTGAACTCGATCTGGCGCGACAGGGTTTCCAGGGTCTGTGCGTCATACCCGGCCGGTTGCGGCTTGGGGTCATCGAGCAGCGACAGCGACGGCAATTCGCCACTGGCCTCGGTGCGCACGCCGGAGAACATCGGGATCTGGGTCTCGCGCTTGGCCCGCTCGCTTTTTTCCACCACCGGCGCGGCCGGCGGCTCGATGCGTACCGGCTCGCGCTTGGCCCGCACCTCGGCATCGACCTTGCGCACCACCTCGCGCTCCTCGCGTGCGGCACGGGCCTGCTTGATCTCCACCGCCTGCTTCTGGCCGCGCTCCAGCATCGGCCCCAGGGCCAGCACCCACTTGCCGATGCGCTCCATCAGCGCCAGCCAGCTCAAGCCGGTGGCCAGGGTGATCGAGGCCAGCAGCAGCATGATCACGAACAGGTTGCTGCCCAGCGGGCCGAATGCGGCGCTGAGCGAATTGCTGACCAGGCGGCCGAGGATGCCGCCGGCCTGGGCCACATCGCCATTGAACAGGCGCAGGTGCAGAAAGCCGGCGCCGGCCACGATGAAACCGACCAGTCCAATCAGGCGCAGGGCAGGCTCCAGCTCGCCCTCTTCGCGCGGCTGGCTGCGACGGGCGCCGAACAGCGCATACCAGGCCGCCACGCCGAGGATCAGTGGCAACAGGAAGGCCAGGTAGCCAAGCAGCTGCATCAGTACGTCAGCCGTCCACGCCCCGAACAGCCCACCCACGTTGTGCAGCGGGCCGACCACGGCACCGGTGCGCGACCAGCCCGGATCTTCGGCCGAATAGGTGAACAGACAGGCCACCAGGTACAGCAGGGCCGGGGCGATGGCAATCAGGCTCAGGTCGCGCCAGAACCGCTGCAGGCCTGCCGCCAGCGCCGGCCCACTGGACCGGGGCGCCGCGCCTGCCTTGCCTGCCGTCTTGCCGTTGTCACTGATCCGCTTGGCCACTTGCGCCCGATCCTTGAGAAAAGTCACGTTACTTGTTGATGGTAAACGATGGCGCGCACCGGCGCTGTGCCGGCACGGGTAACCGGGCCCAGCCCGCGGGCGCATGGCCGGATCACGCTGTTGCACACACCCGGCTTGATCGCAGGCCGCTCTCACGCCACGCTATGGTCTGTTGGCGCCTGTGCGCCTGTTCAACGATTCTGCGAGCCTTTATGAGCACTCCGAAGCATATCCGCCTGTTGATCCTGGGTTCCGGCCCCGCCGGCTGGACCGCCGCTGTCTATGCCGCCCGCGCCAACCTCAAGCCGGTGGTGATCACCGGCCTGCAGCAGGGCGGCCAGCTGATGACCACCACCGAAGTGGACAACTGGCCCGGCGATGCGCACGGCCTGATGGGCCCGGACCTGATGGCACGCATGCAGGCCCATGCCGAACGCTTCGACACCGAAGTGATCTTCGACCAGATCCACAGCGCGGACCTGTCCAAGCGTCCGTTCACCCTGACCGGCGACAACGGCACCTATACCTGCGATGCGCTGATCCTGGCCACCGGTGCCACTGCCAAGTACCTGGGCATCCCCTCCGAAGAGGCCTTCAAGGGCCGCGGCGTGTCGGCCTGCGCCACCTGTGACGGCTTCTTCTACCGCGACCAGGACGTGATCGTGGTCGGCGGCGGCAACACCGCCGTGGAAGAGGCCCTGTACCTGTCCAACATCGCGCGCAAGGTCTACCTGGTCCACCGCCGCGACACCCTGCGTGCGGAAAAGATCATGCAGGACAAGCTGTTTGCCAAGGTTGCCGCCGGCAAGATCGAAACCGTGTGGCACCACGAGGTCGACGAAGTGCTGGGCAACGAGATGGGCGTGACTGGCGTGCGCGTCAAGTCCACCCTGGACGGCAGCACCCGTGACATCGATGCCCATGGCTTCTTCGTGGCCATTGGCCACCAGCCCAACACCGGCCTGTTCACCGGCCAGCTGGAGATGGACAACGGCTACCTGAAGATCGCCTCGGGCATCAGCGGCAATGCCACCGCCACCTCGGTGGAAGGTGTGTTCGCCGCCGGCGATGTCACCGACCAGCACTACCGCCAGGCCATCACCTCGGCCGGCTTCGGCTGCATGGCCGCACTGGATGCCGAGCGCTGGCTCGACGCCCAGGCCACCAAGTAAGGCCCGTAGGCCGGGGCGCCTGACAGCGCCCCGACCCTTGTGCAATGAGCATCCGCGTCCCCTGGCAACTGGACAGCGACCCGGCCGCGCCTTTCCCGCCGGCTGACACCGCCCTGCGCGAACCCGATGGCCTGCTGGCCATCGGCGGCGACCTGCAGCCCGAACGCCTGCTGCGCGCCTATGCCGGCGGCATCTTCCCGTGGTCATCGCCGGGCGAACCGCTGCTGTGGTGGTCACCGGACCCACGCACCGTGTTCGATACCGCGGCTTTTTGCCTCTCGCGCAGCAACCGGCGCGAACTGCGCCGCCACGCCTGGCACCTGCAGGTGGACAGCGCCTTTGATGCGGTCATCGGCCAATGCGCGCATATCGCCCGCCCGGGCCAGCGCGGCACCTGGATCAATGCCGACATGCTCGCCGCCTACCGCCAGCTGCACCGCCTGGGCCACGCCCACAGCTTCCAGGTCCATGGCGCAGATGGCCAGCTGGTCGGCGGCCTGTATGGCGTGTCCGTGGGCCGGATGTTCTTTGCCGAAAGCATGTTCAGCGCCCTGCCCGGCGCCTCCAAACTGGCCCTGGCTGGCGCCTGCCATTGGCTGGCGCGCTGGCAGATGCCGCTGCTGGACGCCCAGGTGCACAACCCGCACCTGGCCCTGCTCGGTGCCGGCAGCCTGCCACGGCGCGATTTCCTGCACGCGATCACCGGGCTGTGCGGGCAGCCGGGCATGGTCGGCAACTGGCAGCAGCGCGCCGGCATCCTCGATGCTGCCAGCCTGTTGAACTGAACAAAAAAACAGCAGACTTTGCACCACCGGCGCGGAGCGGGTAAAATCCTCGGCTTACCCGGCCCGTTGGCCGCACAGAACGACACAGGATTACATGTCGAAAGACGACTCCATTGAGTTCGAAGGTACCGTCAGCGAGACCCTGCCGAACACCACCTTCCGCGTCCGCCTTGAAAATGGCCATGAGATCATTGCCCATATTTCCGGCCGCATGCGCAAGAACTACATCCGCATCCTGACCGGCGACCGGGTCAAGGTTGAAATGACCCCGTACGACCTGACCAAGGGACGCATCACCTACCGCATGAAGTAAGCGGTTGGTTGATCCAACAAAAAAGCCAGCTCGCGCTGGCTTTTTTGCGTGCGTGGAATATGCCCCCGCTCCTGCCGACCAGATCCTGCGCCGCCGGCACGATGCCCTGCCGGCAAGGCAGGACATCGCCTGGGGCGCCTCATCGTCAGGCCGGCAGTGCCTTGCTGTAAGCCGCCGATGCCGGCGACAGCACATCCACCACCAGCTCGCCGTTGCGAACATCGACCTGGGCCCGGCCACCGTCCACCAGCGCGCCGAACAGCAGTTCGTCGGCCAGCTTGCGCTTGATCCGGTCCTGGATGACCCGGGTCATCGGCCGCGCGCCCATTTCCGGGTCGAAGCCGTGCTCGGCCAGCCAGGTCCGCGCCTGGCCGGTGACCGACAGCACCACATGCTTGTCCAGCAGCAGCGCTTCCAGCTCGATCAGGAACTTGTCCACCACGCGCAGCACGTGGTCCTCGCCCAGGCCCTGGAACTGCACGATGGCATCCAGGCGGTTGCGGAACTCCGGGCTGAAGCTCTTGCGGATCACTTCCATCGCATCGGTGGTGTGGTTCTGGCGGGTGAAGCCGATCGAACGCCGCGTCGCCTGGCTGGCGCCGGCATTGGTGGTCATCACCAGCACCACGTTGCGGAAGTTGGCCTCGCGCCCGTTGGTATCGGTGAGCACGCCGCGGTCCATCACCTGCAACAGCAGGTTGAAGATGTCCGGGTGGGCCTTTTCGATCTCGTCCAGCAGCAGCACGCAATGCGGGGTCTTGACGATCTTCTCGGTCAGCAGGCCGCCCTGGTCAAAGCCGACATAGCCCGGAGGCGCGCCGATCAGGCGGCTGACCGAATGCGGCTCCATGTATTCGCTCATGTCAAAGCGCACCAGCTCGATGCCCAGCTGCATGGCCAGCTGGCGGGTGACCTCGGTCTTGCCCACGCCGGTGGGGCCGGCAAACAGGAAACTGCCGATCGGCTTGTCCGCGCCACCCAGCCCGGAACGGGCCATCTTGATCGCCGAGGCCAGGGTCTCGATCGCCGGGTCCTGGCCGAAGATCACCATCTTCAGGTTGCGCTCCAGGTGGCGCAGGGTGTCCTTGTCGCTGACCGTGACCTGCTTGGCCGGGATGCGCGCGATCTTGGCCACGATCGACTCGATCTCGGCCACGTCGATCCGGGTCTTGCGCTCGTCCACCGGCAGCAGGCGCTGGCGTGCACCGGCCTCGTCGATCACATCGATCGCCTTGTCCGGCAGCAGGCGGTCTCCAATGTGCTTGACCGACAGGTCCACCGCCGCCTTGATCGCCTCCTCGTCATAGGTCACGCCGTGATGCTGCTCGTACTTGGGCTTGAGCCCGAGCAGGATCTGTACCGCCTCGCCCACGCTGGGTTCGACGATGTCGATCTTCTGGAAGCGACGGGCCAGGGCGCGGTCCTTTTCGAAGATGCCGCGGTATTCCTGGAAGGTGGTCGAGCCAATGCAGCGCAGCTCGCCGGAGGACAACGCCGGCTTGATCAGGTTGGACGCATCCATGGTGCCACCGGAGGCCGAACCGGCACCGATGATGGTGTGGATCTCGTCAATGAACAGGATCGCCTGCGGATGCTTGCGCATCGCCGCCAGCACGCTCTTCAGGCGCTTTTCGAAATCACCGCGGTACTTGGTCCCGGCCACCAGGGCGCCCAGGTCCAGCGAATAGATCACCGCATCGGCCAGCACCTCGGGCACCTCGCCATCGACGATGCGCTTGGCCAGGCCTTCGGCGATGGCGGTCTTGCCGACACCGGCCTCGCCCACGTACAGCGGGTTGTTCTTGCGCCGGCGGCACAGGACCTGGATGGTGCGCTCGACCTCCTCCACCCGCCCGACCAGCGGGTCGATGCGGCCGGCACGGGCCAGTTCGTTGAGGTTGTCGGTGAACTCGCCCAGCACGTCGCTGCGCGAATCGGCATCGCCGTCACTGCGGGCATCGGCATCGACCGCCGGGGGCACCTCGCCCTCCTCGCTGCTGCGCGCCACCCCGTGGGAAATGTAATTGACCACGTCCAGGCGATGGATGTCCTGCTGGGACAGGAAATACACCGCGTGGGAGTCCTTCTCGCCAAAGATGGCCACCAGCACATTGGCCCCGGTGACTTCCTTGCGACCGGAAGACTGCACGTGATAGACGGCCCGCTGCAGCACGCGCTGGAAACCCAGGGTGGGCTGGGTGTCGCGGCCATCATCCTCGGGCAGGGTCTGCACCGCGGACTGGATCGCCCCTTCCAGGTCGGCGGCCAGGCGCAGTTCGTCCACGCCACAGGCCTTGAGCACCGCCTGGGCGGAGGGGTTGTCGAGCAGGGAGAGCAACAGGTGCTCGACGGTCATGAACTCATGGCGGGCCTCGCGGGCACGCTTGTAGCACTGGCCAATGGTCTGTTCGAGATCTTTGCTGAACATGGGCGACTCCGACGGCTGAGTTGACACTATGGGGGTGCCAGTGGCGGTTTTCACCACCCTATCGGATCAGCGTGTACATGCGGCGTTAGGGCAATGACGCGCTGGCAGGTCAGACGGCCTGCATCGTGCACAGCAGGGGGTGCTGGTTGAGGCGGGCGAAATCGTTGACCTGGGCCACCTTGGTCTCGGCCACCTCGCGGCTGTACTCGCCACACACGCCCTTGCCACGGGTATGCACGTGCAGCATGACCTGGGTGGCCTGTTCGATATCCATGGAGAAGTGGTGCTGCAGCACCTCGATGACGAAGTCCATCGGGGTGTAGTCATCATTGAGCAGCAGCACCTGCCAGCGTCCGGGGGGCTGCAGCTGCGGCCGGCCCGGGGCAACGGCCAGGTCGTTTTCGTGCTCGTGTTCAAATTGCGCGGTCATGCGGCCAATTATAGCCGGGCCGGTACGCTGGCAATGGACGCTCCGCGCCGGGGGCGGCAAAATGCCCGGTGCTAACCACTACCGGGGCAAACCTGATGAAGATGCTTACCTGGCTTGGCGTGGCCCTGTTGGCCTGTGCCCCTGACTCTGCCCTGGCCCAGAAGGGACCGGCTTCGGATGCGGCCATCGGCCGCCAGCTGGACACGCTGGACTACAACTACGAAATCGATGCCGACGGCGACTACCAGATGGTCTTTGACCTGGACGACGAGCGTACCCAGCTGGTCTACGTGCGTTCGGCCATCGAGAACTACGGCAGCCTGAGCGTGCGCGAGATCTGGTCGCCGGGCTTCCGCATCAAGGAAGGCGAGTTTCCGGCGGTGATCGCCAACCGCCTGCTGCTGGACTCCAACAACGCCAAGATCGGCAGCTGGGTGCGTCAGGGCGACATGGCCATGTACGTGGTCAAGATCGACGCCAATGCCAGTCCCGACCAGCTTTCCGATGCCATCGACGCGGCGATCAAGACCGCCGACAAGCTGGAACAGGAGCTGACCCTGGGCGCTGACGAGTTCTGACATGCCCATTGCAGATGGCCGCTGGGCACCCCATGTCACGGTGGCCACCATTGTCAGCAACGGCAGCCAGGTGCTGCTGGTGAGCGAGAACATCGCCGGGCGGACGGTCCTGAACCAGCCGGCCGGCCACCTGGAACCGGGTGAGTCGCTGCAGCAGGCCGCCCTGCGCGAGACCCTGGAAGAAACCGGTTGGGAGGTCGAGCTGACCGGCCTGGTCGGGATCTACCAATGGACCGCGCCGGACGGCAGTGCCTTCCAGCGCTTCACCTTCGCCGCGCGGCCGCTGCAACAACGCCATGACGGCCCGCTGGATGCGGCCATCGAGCAGGCCTTGTGGCTGGCACCGGAGCAACTGGCCGGCCACGCCGGCCTGCGCAGCCCGCTGGTGGCCCACTGTGTTGCACAGTGGCAGGCCGGCGCGCTTTACCCCTTGTCTGTACTGGAAGTTGTGTCATGACCACCCCCCGCATTGTCGTCGGCGTCTCCGGCGGCGTGGACTCATCTGTCGCCGCCCTGCGCCTGGTCCAGGCCGGTGAGCCGGTGGCCGGCCTGTTCATGCAGAACTGGGCCGATGACGGCAGCGGCCATTGCCGCGCCGAGGAAGACCGCCGCGATGCCGTGGCGGTGTGCGGCAAGCTGGGCATTCCCTTCCACTTCCGCGACTTCTCCACCGAATACTGGGCCGGGGTGTTCGAACACTTCCTGGCCGAATACGCCGCCGGCCGCACCCCCAACCCGGACGTGCTGTGCAACCGCGAGGTCAAGTTCAAGCACTTCCTGGATGCGGCCCAGGCCCTGGGCGCCGAGCGCATCGCCACCGGCCACTACGCCCGGGTTGACCAGCACCAGGGCAGCTGGCGACTGCTGCGTGGCGCGGACCGCGGCAAGGACCAGAGCTATTTCCTGCACCAGCTTGGCCAGGCCCAGCTGGCCCGTACCCTGTTCCCGATCGGCGAGCTGGAAAAGCCCGCCCTGCGCGCCCTGGCCGCCGAAGCCGGGCTGGGCACGGCGACCAAGAAGGATTCCACCGGCATCTGCTTCATCGGCGAACGTGACTTCCGCCAGTTCCTGTCGCAGTACCTGCCCGCCCGCCAGGGCCAGATCCGCGATGCCGATGGCGTGGTCATCGCCCAGCACCCCGGGGTGTTCTACTTCACCATCGGCCAGCGCGAAGGCCTGAACATCGGTGGCGTACGCGGCCGCGCCCAGGCCCCGTGGTTTGTGGTCGGCAAGGATGTGGCCAGCAATACCCTGTACGTGGAGCAGGACAGCAACAGCCCGTGGATGATGTCGCGTCGCCTGCGCAGCGAGACCATGCACTGGATCAGCGGCAATGCCCCGGCCCGGGTGTTCACCTGCACCGCACAGACACGCTACCGCCAGCCCGACGAGGCCTGCCAGGTCAGCGTGCGCGATGATGGCAGCCTGGATGTATTGTTCGACCGCCCGCAACGTGCCGTTACTCCCGGCCAGTCGCTGGTGCTCTACGACGGCCCGGTGTGCCTGGGTGGTGCGGTGATTGCCTCCACCGATGCCCCGGTGGAACGCCACCTGGCCGGCACCACCCTAGACGAGATCTGACACCATGAGCTTGACCATCGACGACCGCATCCTCGCCCTTGCCGGCATGGCCCAGGCATTGCAGCAGGTGCGCCGCATCGCCGATACCGGCCAGTCCGACAGCCGCGTGGTGGCCACCGCCATCAACAGTGTGCTGCGCATCGATGCGCCCAGCGTGGAGGCGGTCTACGGCGAACGCCAGGCAGTGGCCCCGGGCCTGCGCCTGCTGCACAACCAGTTCAGCGGGCAGAACCAGGACAAGGCCCTGGGCAAGCTGGCCCTGGCCGTATTGCAGGTGGAGCGCCGCTTTGCCGCCACCCCGGCCTGCATGCAGGCCGTCGCCAAGGGCATCGCCCCGATTGCCCAGCAGGCCGAGCGCCTGGGCGATGCCGCCCATCCGGATGTGATGGCCGCTGTCGGCGCCCTGTATGCCGACACCCTGAGCCAGCTGCGGCCGCGGGTGATGGTCCAGGGCAATCCGCACTACCTGGCCCAGGCCGGCGTGGTGGCCGAGATCCGGGCCCTGCTGCTGGCCGCGGTGCGCTCGGCCATGCTGTGGCGTCAGGCCGGCGGCAACTACTGGGATTTCCTGTTCTTCCGCGCCCGCATGATCGCCGCGGTGGAGCGCGCCCTGCGCTGATTTGCCAGGCGGAGCACAAAGTGGGCTAAAGGCGGGGGCGCAGGCGCCGATATGGGAGTAGTGACTCTCCCGAGAACGGACATGACCCCTCGTCCCCTGATGCTACTTGCTGCTCCGCTGGCCTTTTCGTTGTTGTTGGTCCTGGCCCTGGCCCTGGCCTTGCCCGCACCGTTGCTGTGGGCCTTGCTGCTGACCCAGATTGCCAGCTGGACCGCCTTTGCCTGGTGGCAGCTGCAGCAACGCAGCAGCACCAGCCAGAGCAAGGAAGGCACCCGCGTGCTGCGCGAGCAGGAACAGCTGCTGGGCGAGCTGCGTGGTTATATCGGCGGCGAGGTGGATGGCACCCGTGCCGAAGTGGAGCGTGCCCGCGAACTGATCCGCCAGGCCGTGGCCGGCCTGGGCAGCAGCTTTGATGCGATGAACCGCAAGTCGCGCCAGCAGAGCCAGGCCGTCAGCCGCATCGTCGACCGCGCCGGCGAGGATGGCAGCAACGGCGTTGACGTGGCCCGCTTCGCCCAGCATGCCAGCCAGCGCATGGAACAGCTGGTGGAGGCACTGGAACAGGTCAGCGGCCAGAGCAATGTCACCGTGGCCCACATCGACCAGATGGCCCAGCACCTGGACGGCATCTTTGCCCTGCTGGAAGACGTGAAGTCCATCGCCGACCAGACCAATCTGCTGGCCCTGAACGCTGCCATCGAAGCGGCACGTGCCGGCGAGGCGGGCCGCGGCTTCGCCGTGGTCGCCGACGAGGTGCGCAACCTGTCCGAGCGTTCGACCACCTTCAACGAACAGATCCGCAAGCTGGCCCACAGCTCCAAGGACGCCATTTCCAAGGTGCGCGAGACGGTCACCCAGATGGCCTCGCGTGACATGGACCGCTCGCGCGAAGCCCGCCACGAAGCGGCCGCCATGCTCGACAGCGTGGCCGCAATCAACAACGCCCTGGGCGATGGCATGCGCGAGATCGCCGATTGCGGCCGCGCCATTGACGGCAGCGTCAGCGAGGCCGTGCGCTCACTGCAGTTCGAGGACATTGCCACCCAGGCCCTGGGCAGTGCCCATACCCACCTGGACCGCCTGCAGACCATCAACCAGGAAGCCTCCGAGCTGCAGGCCCTGCTGGCCAACAGCCAGGCCGGCGACAGCGAGCTGCTGGGCAACCTGCAGCGCACCAGCCAGCGTCTGCGCGAGATGCGCAGCGACTGGGCGCGCCCGCCGCACAAGCCGGTGGCCCAGAAGGACATGGGCAGCGGCACGGTCGAGCTGTTCTAAAGCCAAGCGGCCTGTTGCTGAAGCCATCCAAACGGCCCGCCACGCAAATGCGTGGCGGGCCGTCGCGTTATGATGCCCGGGCCCATCATCATCACGCCCATGCCGAGCCATCCCGCCTCGCCACCGCGCCCACGTCTTTCCACCTCCCTGCGGGCCAGCCTGTCCACGCTTGCCGGCCTGTTGCTGGCCGCAGCACTGGTTGCCCTGCTGTCCATCGTTAGCCCCTCACTGCGTGGCAGCGTCCTGGCTGCAGCACTGGCCCTGGCAGTGATCGGCCTGGCCTGGCTGGACGCACGCCGGCAGCAGCAGGCCGATGCGATGGCCTGCACGCAGCTGGATCACTTCCACTACGACGCCCGCCGGCAACGCCTGCATGTCGGCACGCTGGCCCGCCACTGGATGGGCGCCACGGCCTCGGCCCGCTGGACCCTGCAACAGTTGCTGCCCGATGACAGCGATCAACGCCGGCAGCTGCACGACGCGCTGCTGTCGCCCGCCGCGATGGACATCAAGCTGCGCCTGAGCGGCGCAGACGGCCGCCTGCGCACGCTGCAACTGCGCAGCCCAGCCCAGGCCGAACCGGCCTTGCGGCGCAGTGGCGCGATCCAGGACGTCAGCACTGCCGAACAGGCGCACGACACCCTGGCCCGCTACCAGCACGACATCAATGCCCTGGCCCACACCCTGCCCGATGCCCTGCTGATCGTGCACGACGGTGTGATCGCCTACCGCAACCCGGCCGCCGCCCAACTGCTCGGGCCGGACCCGGGCGATGGCCAGCCGCTGCACCAGGTCCTGCCCCAGCTGCAGAATCCGCCACCACCGCAGGCCCACAGCCTGCGCGTGCAGCTGGACAACGCCAGTGGCAGTGCCAGCCACGCCCTGGTCACCGTGGCCCCGTTCGTGCACGAGGGCGAGCCCAGCCATCTGATCCTGATCCGCGACATCACCCAGACCGAGCGCACCCGACGCCAGCTGCAGGCCAGCAACCAGGAACTGCAGGCCATGACGCAGCGGCTTTTCAGCGTGCAGGAGGACGAGCGCCGGGCCATCTCGCGCGACCTGCACGATGACATCGGCCAGGCCATCACCGCGATGAAGCTGGCCGCCCATGCCGCCATCGACGAGCCGGACCTGCAACGCCGCAACGAGGATCTGGGCCTGCTGCTGGAAATGGCCGACCAGACGGTGGGCCGCCTGCGCGACCTGTCCACCCTGCTGCGTCCACCCCAGCTGGACGCGCTGGGCCTGGAGGCTGCATTGAGCTGGCAGGTGCGCACCATCCTGCGCAACCGCCAGATCGATTACCAGGTCGATGTTCCGCCGCTGTCGCAGCGGCCGGCAGCGCTGTGCGAGCAGACCTGCTTCCGCATCGCCCAGGAAAGCCTGACCAACATCGTGCGCCACGCCCATGCCGGCAGCGTCAGCCTGAGCCTTGAGGAGCTGCCCGATGCCCGCATGCGCCTGTACATCAGCGATGATGGCGACGGCTTCGAACCCGACGGCCCGCGCGGCCTGGGCCTGGCGGTAATGCGCGAGCGCGCCCACGGCGTCGGCGGCCACCTGCACATCGACACCGCACCGGGTGCCGGCACCCGCATCACCTGCCACCTTCCCTTCCAGCCGGCAACCGCCAGCCAGCCAGGTCATCCTGCCGCATGAACAACGCCTCCCTGCTCACCGCCACCGAACAGGTCGAGCGCCTGGGCGCGGACAATCCCGCCCTGCGCGCTCTGGTCAACGATGCCTGCCAGGGCGGCACGCCGCTGATGCTGCTGCATCTGGACATCGACCATTTCGCCTCGGTCAACGAGAACATGAGCGATGCCATCGGCGACATGGCTTTGGCCCTGATTGCCCAGCGCCTGCGCAACCATCTGGGCCACCGCGGCCAGGTCTGGCGCCACGGCAGCGACGAGATGATCATCGCCATCCCGCGCACGCCGACCACCCCGGCACCGATGGTGCTGGCCGAGGAGCTGCGCCTGCAACTGGAGCTGCCCCTGCCGGTGCTGCCCTACACCCTGTTCCTGTCCGGCAAGATCGGCGTGGCCCTGTGCCCGGAGCATGCACGCAACACCTCCACCCTGCTGGACATGGCCGAGTCGGCCCTGATGGTGGCCGCGCGCGAAGGCGGCAACATCGTGCACCTGTACAACGACCACGGCAGCAGTGGCGCGCACCTGGAAAACACCATTGCCCGCCAGATCATCGACGCCATCCCCAACAACGAGTTGCGCCTGCGTTACCAGCCACTGGTCAGTGCCCACGATGGCCGGGTGATCGGCATGGAGGCGCTGCTGCGCTGGCAGTCACCGACTCTGGGCATGATGGTGCCGGAGCGTTTCATGCGCACCGCCGAGCGCCTGGGGGTGATCATCCAGATCGGCGCCTGGGTCATCGACGGCGCCCTGCACCAGGCCCGCCAGTGGCGCAACCAGGGCTTTGATGACTTCACCATTGCGGTCAACGTCTCCACCCTGCAGCTGCTGCGCCCGAGCTTCTACAACGAGGTGATCAGCGCCCTGCAGCTGGCCGGGGTACCGCCGCAGACCCTGACCCTGGAAATCAACGAAAGCGCGCTGACCAACAACGTGGCCTTTGTCCACGAAACGCTGACCAAGCTGCGCGCCGAAGGCATCAGCCTAAGCCTGGACAACTTCGGCACCGGCGACTCCAGCCTCAGCGCCCTGGTCCGCTATCCGGTGGACAAGCTCAAGATCGACCGCAGCTTCATCAAGACCGCCCCGGTGGGCAACCGCGAGGCGGCGATCAGCCGCACCATCATCGCCATGGGCCACCAGCTGGGCATGACGGTGATTGCCAACGGGGTGGAAAGCCAGGCCCAGCTGGGCTTTTTGCGCCGCAATGACTGCGATGTGTTCCAGGGCTACATGTTCGGCGAACCGATGAGCGCCGATGCCGCCGGCATGACCCTGCGCCGGCGCTACCTGCGCCCGGATGCGTTTGCCGAAAACCGCCCCGACCGCACCCTGCTGCTGCTCGATGACGAGGAGAACGTGCTGCGTTCACTGGTGCGCCTGTTCCGCCGCGACGGTTACCGCATCCTGGCCGCCGGCAACGTGCGCGATGCCTTCGACCTGCTGGCGGTCAACGATGTGCAGGTGATCCTGTCCGACCAGCGCATGAGCGACATGTCCGGCACCGAGTTCCTGGGCCGGGTGAAGATGCTCTATCCGGGCACCATCCGCCTGGTGCTGTCTGGCTACACCGACCTGAATACCGTCACCGAAGCGATCAACCGCGGCGCGATCTACCGCTTCCTGACCAAGCCGTGGAACGATGACGAACTGCGCGAGCACATCCGCCAGGCCTTCCGTACCCATGAGGAGCAGCGCCGCGCCAGCAGCTGAGGTGCTGCCGGCCGCGCGCCCTCGGGCCGGGATCAGGCCGCGCCGGTGGTGCTGGCCGGCTGGTTCACCGGCAGCCAGACGCGGAAGGTGGAACCCTCACCGACCGTGCTCTCCACGTCGATGCGGCCATGGTGCTTGTTGATGATCGAGTAGGAAATCGACAGGCCCAGGCCGGTACCACTGCCCACCGGCTTGGTGGTGAAGAACGGATCGAACACGCGCTTGAGCACGTCGGCGGCAATGCCGCTGCCGCTGTCGCGGAACTGGACCCAGACCATGTCACCGTCCTGGCCGGTGGAGACCACGATGCTGCCGCGCTCGCCGATCGCATGGCCGGCATTGAGCAGCAGGTTCATCCATACCTGGTTGAGTTCGGACGGCAGGCATTCGATCAACGGCAGCTCGGCATAGCGGCGCTCCAGGGTGACCTTGTACTTGAGCTCGTTCCAGATGATGTTGATGGTCGATTCCAGACCCGCATGCAGGTCGACCCGGCGCATCGAATCGCCGCGCCCGGAATAGGAGAAATCCTTCAGGTCGCGCACGATGCGGGTCACCCGCTCGATGCCTTCGCGCGACTCGGCCAGCAGCTGCGGCAGGTCTCGGGTGATGAAGTCGATGTCCAGGCGGCCGCGGATCTCTTCGATTTCCGGCAGCATCTGCTTCGGATCCGGCGCATGCAGGGCACGCTCGTAGGCCTCGATCACGGTGAACAGGCTGCGCAGGTATTCCTGCAGGCTGCCCAGGTTGGAATGCACGTAACCGATCGGGTTGTTGATCTCGTGCGCCACACCGGCGGCAAGCTGGCCGATGGAGGCCATCTTTTCGGACTGCAGCAGTTTTTCCTGGGTGCCGTTCAAACGCAGATAGGCCTGGCGCAGCTCGGCATGGCGCTGCAGCAACTGGCTCTGGTAATCCTCGTGGCCTTCGATCTCATGGACCAGGCCCAGGTACCAGGAGCGGCCGGCATGGGCGTGATGGGTCAGATGCGCATTGACCACGCGCTCGCCCACCGGCAAGGAACCATTCCAGCTGCCCGAGCTGCGGGCCAGCTCGAGCATCTGCTTGTCCACACCGAGCAGGTTGCCATCGCCGGGCTGCAGCAGCTGCAGCATGTGCGCACTGGCCACCGCCACCGCACCGTCATCACGGAACAGGACCACGCCATCGCTGTTCTGTTCGGCCAGTGCCTTGAGCACCGGCAGCGGCGGCATGTCGATACGTGAATTCAGGTCAAGCTTGAGCATGGGCCGGCAATGTCGATAAAAACAGTGCCACCATGATACCCGGCTTGACCGAGGTCACAGTAGATCAGGCCACCGCCAGCGAACGCGGCCGGATCACATGGCCGGTATGGCCATTGGCCCCGTAGGCCGGTGCCACCTCGCTGCGGCCCAGCTGGCGCAGGGCCAGGTTGACCTCGCGCCGGCGCCGGGCCAGCAGGCGGCCATTGGCCAGGTTGCGCTGGGCCAGCTCGCGCAGGCGCTCGGCATGCTCCAGCGGCGGCGCCTGTTCCAGCTCGCGCAGGGCTGCCAGCTTGTCGCGGGTGGCCTGCACCAGGGCAGTCACATCGTTGTGCACCAGCGCATGGCGTTCGCCTTCAAGCGCGGCAGCCAGACGGTGCAGGGGCTCTGCGGTCATGATCGATCATCCTGCCAGTTGGCGGTCAAATTCCAGCATCGCATTGGCGATGTTGCCGGCATCGATACGGTAGCTGCCGTCTTCCAGCGCGCGGCGTACCGCAGCGACCTTGCCTTCGTCGAAGGCGGGGCTGTCACTGATCTGGCGTTGCAGGTTGAGCAGACTGGTGGCTTCACCGGTCAGGCGCAGACTATCCATGGCAGGTACGGACTCGGTTGGCGCGCTGGAACTGACCGGGGACCGGGTGGCTGCAGCAGCGGTGCGCAACAGCGGGGTAACCGGCAGGCCTCCATCGATCTTGTGGCTCATCGGGGGTTCCTGACTTGAGTGTTGACCGGGATATCGGCGGCAATCGGTACGACTTTAGGGTCAACGCACCATCACCGTGCCATCGGCCTGGACCGTGCCGGTGACGGTGCGGCGGGTGGACAGGTTCTCCACCGCGACCGAGTCGCCCAGGGCGCCATCGCGCAGCGCGCGTGCGGCCACCCGGATCTCCACACTACCACGCCGGGTCAGCAGTTCCACGTTCTGGCCACGGCGCACCAGCTGCTGCGCATGCAGGTCGTTGTGGGCCAGCAGACTGCCGGCCTGCAGGTGCCGGCGGGCGATGCGGCCAATGGCCTGCTCCGGGGTCACCAGCAGGGCCTGGGCCGCACCGGCAGTCTGCCGCGAGGTACTGCTCAGGTCATCGGCAGACAGGGTCTGCCCGGCCTGCACCGCGCGGGCCAGGACCAGCACCGTGCGTGTGTCGGCCGCCACCACCGGCACGAAC
>X237_Red_shanked_Douc_Langur__coassemble_57_pt1 | contig 19248 bp, 20 predicted proteins | sample X237_Red_shanked_Douc_Langur__metabat2_high_PE_002 | metagenome-assembled genome bin X237_Red_shanked_Douc_Langur
ACAGCCCGTTCCCGCCGGTGCAGGTGGATGCCCTGATCGTGCTGCTGGAAGACCTGACCACGCGCCTGAACATCCCGCGTCATGCGGTGATCGGCCATGCCGACCTGGCCCCGGGGCGCAAGCAGGACCCGAACCGTTTCTTCCCGTGGCAGGCCCTGGCCGAAGCGGGTTTCGGCCTGTGGCCCAAGGCCGAGCACGGCCTGCCGCCGGCCGGGTTTGATCCGCTGCTGGCCCTGCGCACCTTCGGCTACCCGGTGGACCGGGCAAAGCCGGAAGCGGCCATCACCGCCTTCCACCGCCGCTTCCGTGGCGATGACACCCTGCCGCCGGTGCTCGATGCGCAGGACGCCCGCATCCTGCATTCGCTGCTGCAGCAGATGCCTTGAGCGCGGGTGTGGCGCTGCCCGATGCGCAGGCTTTGCACTATATTGGTGCAATGAACGACGGCCTTGCGCAACCTGATGTGGAGCAGCTGGCAACCCCGCTGCTGTGGACCGGTACTGACGGCCGGGTGCGCGGGGTCAACCCGGCCTTCGTGCGCTGGCTGGGCATCAGTGCGCGTCGCCTGATCGGCCTGCCGTTGGCCTCGCTGGAGGTACAGGGGCAGGTGCTGGCCCACTTCATGGCGCGTGACCAGGCCGACCTGTTGCGTCTGGACCGCCTGGCCCTGGCCCTGCCCGGCGAGGCGCCGCAGTTTGCCCAGGGCTGGCTGGGCCGCAACGAGCAGGGCTGCTGGCTGCTGGAGCTGCACCCGGTGGACGAATTCGCCGTGGCCGACCCGGTGCAGGCCCTGCCCAGTGCGCTCAATGCCACGCTCAAGGGCCTGGCCCACGAGCTGCGCAACCCGCTGGCCGGGATGAAGGGCGCGGTGCAGCTGCTGGCCCGCCACAATGCCGGGCGTGATGCCGAGCAGGGCGAGTTGATCGAGTTGATCAGCAGCGAGATCGAGCGCCTGAACACCCTGCTGGAACAGCTGCTGTCGCCGCGCCCGCTGCAGCCGCAGGCGGCGCTGAACATCCATGCCGTGCTGGAGCGGGTGCTGCGCCTGGCCGAGAGCGAGGCCGGCTGGGCGGTACGCCTGCAGCGCGATTACGACCCCTCCATTCCCGAATTCATCGGTGATGCCGACCGCCTGACCCAGGCCATCTGGAACCTGGTGCGCAATGCGATGCAGGCCGGCAGCAGCACCGTGACCCTGCGCACCCGGGTTGAACACAGTGCGCGCATCGCCGAGATGATCCACCCGCTGGTGCTGCGCCTGGACATTGCCGATGACGGCCGTGGCGTGCCCGAGGACCTGGCCGAACACATCTTCCTGCCGCTGGTCACCGGCCGGGCCGAGGGCACCGGCCTGGGCCTGGCCCTGGCCCAGCAGGTGGCGCGCGAGCATGCCGGCTCGCTGGGTTACCGCTCGCGCCCCGGGCATACCGTGTTCACCCTGTTGTTGCCGTTGACCCCTGATGTGATGGAGACGCCATGAGCCTGCAATCGCCCGCCCGGATCTGGGTGGTGGACGACGACCGCTCGGTGCGCTTCGTGCTGGCCACCGCGCTGCGCCAGGCCGGGTGGCAGGTGGAGGCCTTTGACAGCGCCGCAGCGGTGGATGCGGCCCTGCACAGCGGCCAGGTGCCGGACCTGCTGTTCACCGATGTGCGCATGCCGGGGCAGTCCGGGCTGGAGCTGCTGGAGCAGCTCAAGGCCGGGCACCCGCAGCTGCCGGTGATCGTGATGAGCGCCTACACCGATGTGGCCAGCACCGCCGGTGCCTTCCGGGGCGGGGCGCATGAATTTTTGTCCAAGCCGTTTGACCTGGACGACGCCGTCGCCCTGGCCCGGCGCGCCCTGCCGGCCCAGCGCGAGCCGGCCCTGGCGCCGCTGGCCGAGGCACCGGCAACACCGGCCAACGTGGCCGGGCCGCCGCAGCTGATCGGCGATACCGAGCCGATGCGCGCCCTGTTCCGCGCCATCGGTCGCCTCGCCCAGGCCCCGCTGTCGGTGCTGATCCACGGCGAGACCGGCACCGGCAAGGAGCTGGTGGCCAATGCCCTGCATCGTGAATCGCCACGGGCCAATGGCCCGTTCGTGGCCCTGAACACCGCCGCGATTCCGGCCGAGCTGCTGGAAAGCGAGCTGTTCGGGCACGAGGCCGGTGCCTTCACCGGGGCCAACAAACGCCATGTCGGCCGCTTCGAGCAGGCCGATGGCGGCACCCTGTTCCTGGACGAGATCGGCGACATGCCGGCCTCGCTGCAGACGCGCCTGTTGCGGGTACTGGCCCAGGGCGAGTTCTTCCGCGTCGGCGGGCGCGAGCTGATCCATGTCGATGTGCGCGTGGTCGCTGCCACCCACCAGGACCTGGAAGCCCTGGTGGAGCAGGGCCGTTTCCGCGCCGACCTGCTGCACCGGCTGGATGTGGTGCGCCTGCGCATGCCGGCGCTGCGCGACCGCCGTGCCGATATCGGTGCTCTGGCCGAGAACTTCCTGGCCCGCGCCGCGCAGCGTCTGGACATGCCGCTCAAGCGTCTCAGTGCCCCGGCCCTGGCCGCGCTGGCCGCACACGACTGGCCGGGCAATGTGCGCGAGCTGGAAAACGTGTGCTGGCGCCTGGCCGCACTGGCCGTGGCCGACACCATCGATGCGGTGGATGTGCAGGCCGCGCTGGCCCGTGGCGGGCGCCTGGCCGGCCCGGCCCTGTCCGGCAGTGGCCTGGACTGGGAGGGCCCGCTGGCGCGCTGGGCCCGCCAGCAGCTGGAGGCCGGCACCACCGATGTGCATGCCCAGGCCCGCGAACGCCTGGACACCACCCTGCTGGAAGTGGCCCTGGCCCTGACCGGTGGCCGTCGCGCCGAGGCCGCCAGCCGCCTCGGCGTGGGCCGCAACACCCTGACCCGCAAACTGGGTGCCAGCCGTAGCCGGAGCTGAGCCGGTTTGCTCTACCATGCCCGCAAGCAGCAACAACAAAGGCACATGCCGATGCGTATCCAGACAATGGCAGTGATGGCCGCAGTGGCCCTGGCCGCCTGTTCCAGCACCCCGGCAGTCAAGCCGGAAGCACCGGTAACGGCAGCGCCGGCCCAGGTCGGCACCCTGATGCAGGCCGAAGCGGCCCTGGCCCCGGCCTCGGCCAGCATCGTCAGTGGCCGCCTGGTGCTGGTCAGCCAGCCCGGCGGGGTGCGCATCACCGGCACCCTCGGTGGCCTGCGCCCGCATCAGCAGGCCGGCTTCCATGTACATGAGCGCGGTGACTGCAGCGCGGTGGATGGCAGCAGCGCCGGTGCCCACTTCAACCCGACCGGCAGCCACCATGGCCGCCATGGCCAGCCGCCGCACCATCTGGGCGACATCGACAACCTGCAGGCCGATGCGGCCGGGCGGGTGGCTGTGGACACCTATCTGAGCGGGGTCGTGCTCGGCGGTGGTGCCCTCAACGATGTGCTCGGCCGCGCCTTGATCGTCCACAGCCAGGCCGATGACTACCGCAGCCAGCCGGCCGGCAATGCCGGTGCCCGTGTGGCCTGCGGGGTGATCCGCCAGGCCCGTCAATCCTGAGGAGAAACACCATGCGCAATACCCTGAGCCTTGCCGTCGCCGCCCTGTTGCTGGCGGCCTGCAGCCCCAGCCAGGAGCCGGCCAACCCGGTACCGCCGCCGCCGCCGGCGGCCAACGAGGCCGGCGACCACAGCAGCCACGAGGGCCACGAAGGCCACCCGGGCGAGGACAGCGTGGCCATTGCCCGCCTGCAGCCGATCGCCGGCAACCAGGTCAGCGGTGAGCTGATGATCCGCCGCCTGGGCGACCGCCTGCAGGTCACCGGCATCGTCAGCGGCCTGAAGGCCGGCAGCGAGCACGGCTTCCACATCCATGAAAAGGGCGACTGCAGTGCCAGCGATGGCAGCAGCGCCGGTGGCCATTTCAACCCGTCCGCCGCCGAGCACGGCGCCATGGATGCCCCGGCCCACCATGCCGGCGACATGCCCAACCTGGTGGCCGATGCCAACGGCGTGGCCAATGTCGATGGCCAGCTCTCCGCCCAGGCCACCCTGGGTGATGGCGGCAGCAACGACATCCTCGGCCGTGGCCTGATCATCCATGCCGATCCGGATGACTACGCCAGCCAGCCCACCGGCAATGCCGGCGCCCGCCTGGCCTGTGCGGTGATCGAAAACGCCGGCTGAGCCGGCTGTGCCGGGCCGGGGTTTTGCGGCCCTGGCCACTGCCAACAAAAAACCGGCCTGGCGGCCGGTTTTTTGTTGCCTTGCACATAGCTGGCCTCAGTGGCCGAGCATCTGCCGGGCATCCTGGCCGTTGCGCACATGCACGTAGAGCACGTCCAGGCCATGGGCTTCGAGCACCGCGGCCATCTGCCGCTGGCGCATCAGGAACTGCTCGTAGACGCGGGTCAGGCGGTCGCACTCGCCACGTTCGTGGTTGTAGTGCGCACACCAGCTGGCCGGGTCGAACAGGGCCATGCGCACCTCGCCATGGGCGTAGCGCAGCAGCGGTTCGGGCGCGGCATCAAGCCACTGCTCCTGGTCAGCGGCCAGCAGGGCGGTCTCGATCAGCGGCCACAGCGCGCCCAGGCCCTGGTTGTCGTACTGCATGGCCATCATCGCGGCCAGGTCGTGCACGGTGAAATAGCGGGCGTGCTCGATCTTGGCGCCGAAGGCGTTCTGCGCCTGCAGGGCGGTGTCCGGCTGGGCCATGCCGTTGGCCAGCAGCACTTCTTCCAGCGCCTGGCGCACGCTGTCCACGGTGGCCGCATCGCTGCCGGAGAGCAGGAAGGGCACCACGCGCAGGCCGCCGCCGGTCAGGTCCGGGTTGGCCTGCAGCGGCATCGGCACTTCACCGTTGGCATCGGTACCGAAGGCCAGCACCCGCGGGCCCTCGTCCTTGCCTGGCGCGCGCTGCTGCAGGTCGGCAAAACGGCGGTGCACCGCCCAGCCCGGGCGCAGCACTTCGGCCGGGTCGAAATGCGCGGCTGCGAACACGAAGTCCAATTCAGGTGCCTGCGGCACCAACTTGGCCAGATCGCGGCCGACCAAGGCAGCCAGGGCACCGGCTGCGTCGGTATCCAACGCCGCACGTTGCGGGGCATCGCCACCGGCAAGTTCCAGGGCCAGCAGGCCCAGGGCATGGTCTTTCGGGAAGTGATTGCTCATGGCTCCAGTCTTGGCCCCTACGGGGGCGTACAGCTACACTTCAACCATTATGCCTGCACGTGGTGTGCAGGGGTCGTTGCCCTACTTCCTTGCCAGGTGTTCCCATGTCCAATGCACGTCGTGTCGCCATCATCGGCGGTGTCCGCATTCCGTTCTGTCGCCAGAACACCGCCTATTCGGATGTCGGCAACCTGGGCATGAGCGTGCGCACGCTCGGCGCACTGGTCGAGCGCTTCGGCCTGCACGGCAAGCAGCTGGGCGAGGTGGCCATGGGCGCGGTGATCAAGCACCCCTCGGACTGGAACCTGGGCCGCGAGGCCGCGCTGTCCTCCGGCCTGTCGCCGCTGACCCCGGGCATCACCCTGCAGCGTGCCTGCGGCACCTCGCTGGACACCATCATCACCGTGGCCAACAAGATTGCCCTGGGCCAGATTGAATCGGGCATCGGCGGCGGTTCGGACACCACCTCCGATGTGCCGATCGTCTACGGCAAGAAGCTGCGTGGCCGCCTGCTGGCTGCCAACCGCGCCAAGACCACCGGCGACAAGATCAAGGCCCTGATCGGCGGCTTCAAGTTCAGCGAACTCAAGCCCGAATTCCCCGGCGTGGCCGAGCCGCGCACCGGCAAGAGCATGGGCGCCCACTGCGAGGACATGGCCAAGCAGTGGAACATCAGCCGTGAGGACCAGGACGCCTGGGCCGTTTCCTCGCACAAGAAGCTGGCCGCTGCTTACGAGGCCGGTTTCTTCAGCGACATGGTGGTGCCGTTCCGTGGTGTGGAACGCGACAACATCCTGCGCCCGGACACCAACCTGGAAAAGCTGGCCACCCTGAAGCCGGCCTTCGACAAGGTCTCCGGCCGTGGCACCCTGACTGCGGCCAACTCCACCCCGCTCACCGACGGTGCTTCGGCGGTGCTGCTGGGCAGCGAGCAGTGGGCGGCCGACAACGGCCTGGAAGTGCAGGCCTACCTGCGCGATGCGCATGTCTCGGCGGTGGATTTCGTGCACGGCGAAGGCCTGCTGATGGCCCCGACCGTGGCCGTCGCCGAAATGCTCAAGCGCAACAACCTGAGCCTGCAGGACTTTGACATCTACGAAATCCACGAGGCCTTTGCCGCCCAGGTGCTGTGCACCCTGCGTGCTTGGGAAAGCGCGGAGTACTGCCGCGACCGCCTGGGCCTGGACGCCCCGCTGGGCGCGATCGACCCGGCCAAGATCAACCCGATGGGTTCCTCGCTGGCCGCCGGCCATCCGTTTGCCGCCACCGGTGGCCGGGTGATTGCCGCTGCCGCCAAGCAGCTGGCCCAGCGCGGCGGTGGCCGCGCCCTGGTGTCGATCTGCACCGCCGGTGGCATGGGCGTGGTGGCCATCGTCGAGCGCTGAGCACAGCGCAACGGCGAACGAAAAAGGCGGCCATCGGCCGCCTTTTTCATTGCCTGCAGGGTGTGGCTGGCTCAGGCCTGCGGGCCATCCAGACGCGGCAGGCCATGTGCATCGCGCTGTTCCACGGCCGTGTCCGACGCATCCGCGGGCAGGGCAGTGTTGCCGTCTTCAAGCGGCAACAGCGGCTGGCCACGGCGCAGGCGCAGGGCGTTGAGCAGGCTGGTGCTGGCCTGGGCATGCAGGCCCTGCTCGGCGTAGGCCTGGCCCAGTGCTTCCCAGGCCGGGCTGCCGGCATCGGCGGCAATGGCCTGCAGCAGCAGCTCATGGGCACGTGGCCACAGCTGCTGCTTGCGGGCGATCTGGCCGGCACTGAGCAGCAGCTGCGGGTCGTCGGGGTGCTGCTGCAGCAGGCGCTGCAGGCGCGCGGTCATCGCGTCCGGGTCGCCGCCGGCATCAATTTCATCGAGCAGCGGCAGCAGCTGCGGGGACCATTGCGCTTCCAGTGCGTGTTCCAGAGCGCGTGCGGCCGGCTCCGGCCAACCCAGCGCATTGGCCTGGCGGGCATAGGCGGCGGCCACCTGCGGGTCCTGGCGCAGTGGCTTGGCCAGGGCTTCCCAGCGCTCGGCCAGGGTGGTCAGGTCACTGGCCTGGAGCAGCATCTGGCTGGCCAGCGGCGCTTCCAGGGCGGTGAGCTGTTCGGCGGGCAGGGCCTGCTGGCTGCGCAGGGCGCCGAGCAGACCATAGGCCTCATCGGCACGCCCAGCCGCGCTCAGGGCACGCTGGCGCAGCACCTGGCCACGCGGTGGCAGCGGTTGCAGGGCGGGGTTGTCGAGCAGCGCCAGGGCATCCTCGGCCTGGCCACGCAGCAGCAGCCGGCGTGCCTGCAGCAGGGCATGGCGCAGCGGGTCGATCTCCTGCAGGCGTTGCAGATGGCGGGCCGCGGCGGTTTCATCGCCACGCTTGTCGGCGGCGCGCAGGGCGGCGGCCAGGGCCACCGGGCCGACCTCGGCTTCATCGGCGGCCGACAACAGCAGCTTCTCGCCGGTCAGCCAGCGCCCGTGGTGCAGGGCGGTCAGGCCATCGATCAGGCGCGCGCGCGCCTGCTTGCGGCGGAAGCGCAGCCAGACCCGGAACGGGGCGGCCAGCAGGGTCCACAGCAGCCACAGCAGCAGGGCGGCGATCAGCAGCAACAGCCCGGCCTTGGGCAGGGTGGCCACGTAGTCGTTGCCACCGGCCTGGACGATGACCTGGCCGAAGCGGCGCAGGCTGGGGTCGTTGAGCCACTGGGCCCCGGCCACGACCAGCACGCAGACCAGGACCAGGGCCAGAACGGCGCGGAAAAGTTTCATTGGGCGGTACTCCCGTGGCGCAACTGGCGCATCTGGCGCAGGGTCGAGCCGAGCTCGGCGGTGTTCAGGGAAAGGGGAGCCTGACGCATCTGTTCCAGCGCCTGTTGCTGGCGCTGGCGGGCCGGGCTGGCCGGCCACAGCCGCACCACCCAGTCATTGATGCGTTGCAGGGCGCGTGCCCAGCCTTGCTGGTCGCCACGTTCCAGCGCGGCGCGGGCCAGGCCGGCTTCCAGTTGCAGGGCGTCCAGGGCGTGCACGCGCTGGGCATCGGCCAGCAGCACGCTGGCATCGCTGGGGTGGATCTCCACCAGTGGCGAGAGCAGGCGTTGCCACCACTGCAGCTGCTCCGGGGTGCTCGCTGCGCTCTGGTGCTGCATGGTCAGCAGGGTCTTGAGCACGTCATCCAGGGCCCGGGACTGGGCCAAGCGCGGGTCTTCGCCCAGTGCCTGCAGGGTGCGCTCCTCCTGCAGCAGGGCCTGGCGCAGGTCGAGCAGGCCGGGGCCTTCCAGGTCCTGCAGCAGGGTGCCGGCCTGGGCATACAGGCGGCGGGCGCCGTCCAGGTCATGGCCATATTCCAGCCGCTGCAGGGCCTGGCCGAGCACCACTTCGGCCTCGTCCTGGCGCAGGGCCAGCAGGTTCTGGCGGCTGTCGGCACTGAGCTGGGCCACGTTCTGCTCCAGCAGGGCATTGCGCTGGGACAGGCCGAGCACTTCATCGCGCAGCAGGCGGTTGCCGCTGGCTGCATCCTGCAGGGCACGCGCATTGGCGCGCTGGTCGGCTCGCAGGGCCTGCAGGCTCTGTTCCAGGGCGCCGACCTGCTGCTGCAGCTGGGTGGCCAGGCCATGGGCCTGCTGGCGCTGCTGCAGCAGGTAACCGCCACCGGCGGCGGCCAGGCCGAGGATGACCAGGCCGGCGGCCGTGGGCCAGAGCCAGCGGTTGCGGGGGGCCGGGGGCGTGGCGGAAGGATCGCTCATTGCTACGACACGTCAGTACCGAGGGGAGGGGGCAGGCCGGGCCTGTGCTGCAAGCATCACCCCCGCAGCGGGCCGGCCGCAAGTTCCGCGCCGGCCGGATGCGGCCGCTGCAGCCAGCTGGCCAGCAGGTCGGCCGGCATCGCACTGCTGGCCTGGCGCACGTCGGCAAAGCCCAGGGATCGGGCCTGTTCGGCCAGGCGCGCGCTGGCGGCCACCACACTGGCCCGGCGCAGTTGTTGCTGCTGGGGGGCGGAAAGCTGGGCCCAGACCTGCTCCAGGGCCTTGCCGCTGCTCAGGGCCAGCACGCTGGCGGCAGGCAGCCGGGCCAGCTGCGCGCGCTGGCGTCCGCGCAGGGGCAGGGGCTTGCGCCGGTAGACCTCGGCCAGCTGCAGATGCGCCCCGCGCTCTGCCAGGGTGGCGGCAATGATGCCGCGCCCCCCCGGTGCGCTGACCATGCCGATGGCCTGGCCGGCCGGATCGCGCAGGCCGGGCAGGTCGAGCAGGCCTTCGCTGTCCATCCGCGCCGGCGACTGCACCTGGGCAATGCCGGCCTGGTGCAGCGCATTGGCGGTGCCCTGGCCCACGGCCAGCCAGTGCTGCACGGCACCGGCACCGGCCAGCGGCAGCAGGGCATTGGCGGCCTGTACCGCGGCCGGGCTGGTGAACAGCACCTGCGGGCAGGCCAGGGCGCGCTGCAGCTGCTGCACGGTGGCAGGGTCGTGGCAGGGGGCGATCACCCACGGTGACAAGGCCAGCAGGCGGCCGCCGTGGGCCCGGGCCAGCTGGCGCAGGGAGCCGTGCTGGCCGCGTGGACGCAGCGACAGCAGGGTCCAGCGGGCGGGAAGATTTGCGTGCGCGCTCATTGCCGGCATTATGCGGGGCTGGGCCGTACTGGCCAGCGTCTTCATGTTTTCGGGATAGCAGCATGCACGAGCGATTGGCGCGACTGGGCGCCACCCTGGCAGCGATGCCACCGGTAGCGGCAATGGGGATCACGGTGGTGGACCACGTCCAGCACCGCCTGAGCCTGGCCGCGCCGCTGGCGGCCAACCTCAATGACAAGGGCAATGCCTTCGGCGGCAGCCTGGCCTCGATCCTGACCCTGTCCGGCTGGGGCCTGGCCACCCTGGAGCTGGAGGCGGCCGGCCTGCAGGCCGATGTGTATGTGGCCGACAGCCAGGTGCGCTATCTGGCCCCGCTGTATGGCGACCTGCAGGCCACCGCGCAATGTGCCGAAGACGCCAGCTGGGAGGTGTTCCTGCAGCGCTTTGCCACGCGCGGGCACGCCAGCATCCAGCTGCAGGCACAGATCCTGGCCGATGGCCGGCCGGCGGCCACAATGACGGGACGTTTTGTGGCCAAGGCCAGGGTGACGGCATGAGCAGACAGTGGGTACGGGGAGCGTTGTTGCTGGCAGGCTTGCTGCTGCCGGCGTTGTTGCTGGCGGCCGAGCCGCCGCGCAAGGCCATGCGCAGCTTTGACCAGGTGCATGTGGCCTGGTCCAACGCGATGCGCTGGGGCGAGATGGAGGAGCGCGAGCCGTTCCTGGGCGCCGCCTCGCTGGCCGGGCTGGATGACTTCCAGCGCCGGCGCTGGGAGCAGGTGCGCATCAGCGGTTACCGCGAGCGCTCGCGCAACCTGCAGGCCGATGGCCGCTTGCGCATACGCGCCGAGGTCAGCCTGATCAACGTGCACACCCAGGCCGAACGCAGCGTGGTGGTGGATGAATACTGGGCCTGGATGCCGGAACTGCGCAGCTGGAAACTGGACTCGGGCCTGCCCGACCTGTGGCCGGAGCGGTGAAAGCATGGCTTGTGCGACAATCGACGCCCATTTTTGGATTGACTGTCAGTGAACGTTGAAGAGCTGATGGCCTTTGCAGGCCGTAACCCGATGCTGTCGCTGGCCCTGGCGGGCCTGACCGTAGCGCTTGTGTACACCGAGATCGCCCGCCTGTTCCGTGGTTTCAAGGCGATCAAGCCGGCCGATCTGACCCAGCTGGTCAATGCCGGCAATGCCGTGGTCATCGACCTGTCGGCCCCGGCCGACTTTGAAAAGGGCCACATTGCCGGCAGCCGCAACGTGCAGGCCAAGCAGTTCGGCCCGACCCACAAGCTGGTGGCCAATGCCAAGCAGCAGCCGGTGGTGCTGGTGGACCGCACCAGCCTGGCCTCGATCAGCGCCGCCAAGGCCCTGAAGAAGGCCGGTTTTGAACAGATCCACGTGCTCGATGGCGGCCTGCCGTCGTGGAGCGCGGCCGACCTGCCGTTGGTCAAGGGCCGTAATTGATTGAACAGGCCTTGTATGTTGGCGCTGCCGCCACCATTTTCAGGCCTTGCTGCATCCACTGATTCTTCTTCCCAGTAATTCGTTGCGGAGTACTAAAGAAATGTCCGAAGAGAACACCAACGGCGTCGCCGCCCCGGCTGAAAACACCGCCAACGGCCCGGCCTTCACCATCGAGAAGATCTACGTCAAGGACGTTTCTTTCGAATCCCCGAATTCCCCGGCCGTGTTTGGCGAAAACGCCCAGCCGGACCTGCAGCTGAACCTCAACCAGCGCGTGCAGCGCCTGAGCGAGCAGGTGTTTGAAGTGGTGCTGGGCGTGACCCTGACCTGCAAGGTCGGTGACAAGACCGCCTACGTGGCTGAAGTCCAGCAGGCCGGTGCCTTCGGTCTGGTCGGCCTGGAGCCGCAGGCCATCGACGTGCTGCTCGGCACCCAGTGCCCGGCCATCCTGTTCCCGTACGTGCGCACCCTGGTGTCCGAGCTGATCCAGGCCGGCGGCTTCCCGCCGTTCTACCTGCAGCCGATCAACTTCGAAGGCCTGTACGCCGAAACCCTGCGTCAGCGTCAGGCCCAGGTCGAGGCTGAAGCCGGTGGCCTGGCTGCCGCCGAGCCGGCCGGCAACGCCTGAGCAACCGCGGTAATTGCATGACTGACAGCCACGCCAAGATCGCTGTACTGGGCTCCGGTTCCTGGGGAACGGCGTTGGCCAGTCTGGTCGCACGACACGGTCACCCGACCGTGTTGTGGGGCCGTGACCAGGCCGTAATCGACGCCATCGACAGCCGCCACGAGAACCCGCGCTATCTGCCGGGGCTGGCTTTGCCGGACAACCTGCGGGCGACCACCGACATGGCCCAGGCCGTGGCCGGTGCCGCCTGGGTGCTGGTGGTGGTGCCGTCCCATGCCTTCGGTGAAACCGTACGCAAGCTGGCGCCGATGCTGCCGGCCGGTGTCGGCGTGGCCTGGGCAACCAAGGGCTTTGAACCCGGTTCGGGCCGCTTCCTGCACGAAGTGGCAGGCGAGGTGTTCGGTGAGGGCGTGCCGCTGGCCGTGGTCACCGGGCCGTCGTTTGCCAAGGAAGTCACCCAGGGCCTGCCCACCGCGGTGACCGTGCACGGTGACGATGCGCAGTTCACCCAGCTGGTGGCCGATGCCATGCACGGGCCGTCCTTCCGCGCCTACACCGGCAACGACATGGTCGGTGCCGAGCTGGGCGGGGCGATGAAGAACGTGCTGGCCGTGGCCACCGGTGTGGCCGATGGCATGGCGCTGGGCCTGAACGCCCGCGCCGGCCTGATCACCCGCGGCCTGAACGAGATGCTGCGCCTGGCTGCTGCCATCGGTGGCCGTCCGGAAACCCTGATGGGCCTGGCCGGTCTGGGTGACCTGGTGCTGACCAGCACCGGCGACCTGTCGCGCAACCGTCGCCTGGGCCTGGCCCTGGGCCGCGGCAAGGGTAACGCCGAGGCCGTGGCCGAGATCGGCCAGGTGGTCGAATCGATCCAGACCGCCGACGAGGTCATGCGCCAGGCCGAGCGGCACGGGATCGAACTGCCGATCTCCAATGCCGTGCGCGCCGTGCTGCATGGCGAGCTGAGCCCGGCCGATGGCCTGAAGCAGCTGATGGCCCGCGAACAGAAGGCCGAATACCCGCAGACCCTGTTCAAGTAACCGGGCCTTGCAGGTGTTTGCAGAAAACCCGGCGCAGGCCGGGTTTTTTGTTGCCTGCGTGGCGCTGTTGGCCGGGGCCGGGGATGCGCGGTGGGGAACTGGATAGACAGTTTTGCCCGGCCGGGCCGGCGAGCACCATGGTCAACGCAAGCCTGCACACCTGCACGCATCTCTGGCGGCGGCAGTGCCGATGGCGAAAGAGCCTCCTGCGGATGCCCGGATGCCCGGATGCCCGGATGCCCGGATGCAGGGCTGTCAGTGCTGATTGGCCGGCATTGGTTCCGGCCACGAAAAAGCCCGGCGCGGGGGCCGGGCTTTTTCCTGTCGGAGTCCTGCTTGCTCGGGGAGGGAGACTCCGGCAGTGGCGGCGGGGCTGGAGGGGGAGGTTCCAGCACCCACCGCCGGGGTGCGCAGCGGCAACGGGAGAGAGGCGTCGACGCTGCGCCTTCTTGCGCGGTTTACCAGCTGAAGCGCGGGCCGACGAACCACTCACGGGCACCGGCCTTGGCCAGCTTGACCTCACCGGTCACGCCCCAGTTGGCATTGATGTTGGCCACCGCACCGACGCGGCCGTAGAACTCGCCGTCCGGGTTGATGCCGTGCTTCTTGCTGTAGTCCTCATAACCGGCGAAGGCATAGCCTTCCACCACCGGGTGCAGCTTGGAGCGCAGGCCCACTTCGGCGCTGACGCCGTTGAAGTCCGGGCCGTACTGCGGGTCGAACTTCTGGTAAGCGGCACGGGCGACCAGGTCGGTGGTCGGGTTGATGCCGCGGTTGTAACCGGCGCCGATGCGCCACTGGTCAACGTCGACCTTGCCCAGGTCGGTTTCCTGATTGGTGTAATCAGCAAACAGGTGATAGTTCGGATGCACGGCAACCGAGCCCTTCAGGCCAAAACCATCAGCATCGCCGCCCTTGGAATCGGTGGCCACATAGCCGCCCTCAACATAGTTGTAGGACAGGCCGTCAGCCGCAGCAGCGGTGAACGGAGCAATGGCAGCCAGGCCCAGGGCAATGACAGCGGTCTTCATAACGGTATACCTTCCTTATGGTTTCAGTCCGGTCCGAGAGGGATTGCCTATCCGGGCCGGTGAATAGATTTAGGCACAGACGGCCCAAATTCCCCCTGAATACCAAACTTGCCAGTACATAAATAAGGCGGCGCCGGCGGGAACTTTTCACTTCAGCTTTACCCGGGGCGTTGCGTAGCGGGCAGGGGCATGCCGGGCACGGCCAAGTGGCCACGACGCAAACCACCAGCGGCGCAGGGCTGCTGGTGGTGGGTGGGTAGCGCAGGGGCGATTCCGGTGGCGCTGGCCGCCGCTGGAAGGTTTACCAGCTGGCGCGCGGGCCGATGAACCATTCGCTGGACGAATGCTTGCCGACACGCACCTGGGCGCTCAGGCCCCAGTACTCGTTGAACTGGGCCAGGGCGCCGAAGCGGCCGTAGAACTCGCCCTTGGGATCGATCCCGGCGGCCTCGGAATAATCCTCCCAGCCGGCTACTGCTTCGACCTGCCAGCGGCGGCTGGCCCACAGCCGGCCACCCAGCTCCAGTGCATAGCCGTTGACGTCGGTGCCGTATTCGGGGCGGAAGCCGAGCCAGCTGGCGCGCAGCAGCAGGTCGGTGGTGGAACTCAATTCGTGGTTGTAGCCGATGCCGGCCCGCCACTGGTCAACCTTCACCTCGATATCGTCGACTTCCTGCCGGCTGTAGTCGGCAAACAGGTGCACGCTGGGGTGCACGGCGACCATGCCCTTGATGGCAAAGCCGTCGGCGCTGGCATTGTCGCTGTCGGTATAGGTGTAGCCGGCCTCGACATAGGTATAGGAGAGGCTGTCACTGGCGCTGGCAGTGAACGGCAGGGCAGCCAGCAGGCTGGCCGCAAGCAGGGTCTTGTACATCCCGGTACGCCTTCTTGGTTGGGGCTGCGCGAACTGGGCCGGCAGCGGTGATCCATGAAGGGCGGCAATCTAGCACCGAGTCGGGGCGGTCCCGAGCGCGTTTGTGCCAGAGCGTGGACACGGTCGCAGTGTGGCTGTGACCGCGTCCACAGGCAGGTTCAGGCCAGCAGCTGCACGTGCTCGCCGGCCGGGCCGATCCAGCCGCGCTGTGCGGGATCACCGACACTGCGCCAGCCGCTGGCCAGCAGCTGGCTGGCGGCGACCGGCGGCAAACGCAGGGCCAGGCTGTGCACGCCGGCATGGCGCACGCTCGCGGCAGCCGGCAGTTCCACCTGGTCGATCTCGACCATGCACTGGCCCGGCATCGGCACTACGGCCACTGGATAACGGCCTTCCAGCGGCTTGCCGTAGGCGCGGTTGAGCACGGTGATCTTGGTCTCGAAGGCCCAGCCCGGAGCGCCCAGCAGGGTGGCCCAGGCGGCCTGGGAGGTGCTGCGGTCGGGGGTGGTCATCACGCCGATGAAGGTGGCCGCGACGGTGTCTTCGGTCATCGGCAAATCAAACGGCGGCACCTGGTCCTTGATCTGGGTCAGGTACAGCAGCTCGCCGGCCGGGCCCAGCACCTGGGCAGCGCGGATGGCATCGCTCAGTTCCAGGTTGGCCGCCGGGCCGAGCACGCGGAACGGGGCGGTCAGGCCGGCGGCCAGGGTGTCGATGTCACCGACCAGGATCTCCAGCGACAGCCAGCCGTGGCGGAACATCGGCTCGGCCACCACGGCGGTGGGGTCTTCAATCACCTGCAGCACCGGTACGCCGGCACTGTTGGCCAGCCAGGCCTGCGGCGCGCCGGCCAGCGCGGGCAGGCCGAGGATGGCGGCGTCCGCTGCCGGCAGCGGGCCCTGTGCGTGCAGCTGCGTGGCCAGCTGCTGCTGGTAGGCGGCGCAGAAGGCGGCCAGGTCCGGCGCAATCAGGGTGACATGGACGATGCCCTGCGGCAGCGCGCTCACTGCCCGCGCTCCGCGGCCAGCTTGCGCTCCAGCCAAGGCATCAGGCCGCCACCGGCGACGATTTCCATCAGCTGCGGCGGGATCTTCTCGCAGGAGAATTCGCGGCCGCTGCTGTGGTTGATGATGCGTCCTTCCACCGGCAGCACTTCCAGATCGTCGCCACGGGCGGCTTCCAGGTCGGCACAGACAAGGGCCGGCACGCCCAGGTTCAGCGCATTGCGGTAGAAGATGCGGGCAAAGGATTTGGCGATGATCGCGCCCACGCCCAGCTCGGCCAGGGCCTGCACCGCCTGCTCGCGCGAGGAGCCGATGCCGAAGGATTCACCGCCGACCACGATGTCGCCCGGGCGCACCTCGCTGGCAAAGCTGGGATCCACCGCCTCCAGGCAATGGCTGGCCAGCACGCTCATCGGCTCGCGCATGTAGGGGCCGGGGGCGAGCACGTCGGTATCGATGCGGTCGCCGAAGACAAAGGTATTGCCGCGCACGTTCATGCGCTTTCTCCCAACAGGTCGCGTGGATCGATGATGTGGCCGGCCACCGCGGCGGCGGCCACCGAGTAGGGCGAGGCCAGGTAGACATCGGCCTGGGCCGAGCCCATACGGCCCTTGAAGTTGCGTGCGGTAGTGGAGATGCACACTTCACCGGCGCTGAGCATGCCCGCGCCCATGCCGGCACAGGCACCGCAACCGGACGGCAGCAGGATCGCGCCGGCTTCGGTCAGGGTGGCCAGGGTGCCTTCGGCGGCGGCCTGGTTGGTCATCGCCACCGAGGCCGGGGCGATCAGCAGGCGCGTGCCCTTGGCCACCTTGCGCCCGGCCAGGGCGCGGGCGGCCATGCGCAGGTCTTCCAGCTTGGCCCCGGTGCAGGCACCAATGTAGGCCTGGTCCACGCGCACGCCGGCATGTTCGGCCACCGGGCGGCTGTTGGCCGGGCTGTGCGGGGCGGCCACATACGGGGTGATGTCGGCGGCGTTGTAGCGGTGCACGGCGGCGTAGTGGGCATCGGCATCGCTGCGCCACTGGCTGATGTCACCGCTGAACGGCTTGCCGGCCGCTTCCAGCGCGGCCAGGGTGGTCGCGTCGGGTTCGACGATGCCGGTTTCCGCGCCCAGTTCGGCCGCCATGTTGCACAGGGTCAGGCGCTCGTGCATCGGCAGGGCGGCAATCGCGCTGCCGCCGAACTCGAACACCTGGCCCTCGTTGCCCATGCCGTGCTGGGCGCACAGCATCAGCATGATGTCCTTGGCGCTGACCCCATCGGCCAGCTGGCCGTCGATCTGGATGCGGGTGGTCTGCGGTACGCGCAGCCAGACCTCGCCGGTGACCAGGGCGCCGGTGATGTCGGTGGCGCCCATGCCGACCATGAAGGCACCGAAGGCGCCGCCGCTGGGCGAGTGCGAATCACCGCCGACACAGAACATGCCCGGCTGCACATGGCCGTTTTCCTGCAGCACCACGTGGCAGATGCCGAGCATGTCGTAGTGGGTGACTCCGGCCTTGCGCGCCCAGTTGCGGGTCAGGGCGAGGATGTCGGCGCTCTCCATGTCCACGGCCGGCACGAAGTGGTCGGAGACCACTACCACCTTGTCCTTGTCCCAGACCGAGGCGCCGAGCTTTTCCAGCCGCCCGGCAACCCGGCGCGGGCCACCGGAGTCGTGCATCATCAACAGGTCAAGACGCGCGGTGAGGATCTCGCCGGCACGCACGGTGGCTTGGCCGCAGGCGCGGGCCAGGATCTTTTCAGCAAGGGTGGCGCTCAAGCAGAGCTCTCCATCGGGTCAGGGGTGTGATCCAGGCGCATTTGATAGCGCAGCTGGTCGGGGCGGTATTGGATTTCCAGCAGGTCCAGCAGCTGGCCATCGCGGTCAAAGGAGCGGCGTTCCAGGGTCATCACGGCCTGGCCCGGCTGCATCTGCAGGTAGATCGCCGGCACCGCATCCACGCGCAGGGCCGAGATCTTCTGCTCCACCCGCACGATCGGCAGGCCGCACTGGCGGAACAGGTCGATGCGCGAGTGCCGGGCCAGCTGCTCGGCGTTGAAATCCGGGTGGGTGGTGCGGGTCCAGCTGGTGTAGTAGCCGAAGGCTTGGCCGTGGCGCGAGCGCACCCGCACGCAGTTGACCAGGCTGTCGTTCTCGTCCAGGCCGAAGGCCTGGCGGACCGGGTCCGGCGGCACGTTGCGCTGGCAGTTGAGCAGGCGCACCTGGGTGTTGTCGGCCAGGGTGTCCAGGTTGTCGATCAACTCGCACAGCGGGCTGCGCAGCGGCGGCGGGCCGTTGCTGGCGGGCGAGCGGCCACGGCCATGGGTCACGCGTGTGCCACGGCCACGCTGGCGCACCAGCAGGCCTTCCTCGGCCAGCTCGGCCAGGGCCAGGCGCACGGTCACGCGCGAGATGCCCAGCCGCCTGGCCAGGTCCTCCTCGCGCGGCAGCTGCTGGCCGTCACGCAGTTCACCACGCTGGATCTGGTCGCGCAGGAACGAGCGCAACTGGTGGTACAGCGGCGTGTGCAGGTCGCGGCGCAGCAGGCCCTGCATGGTGGTGGTGTCGTACAGATCCATGGGCAGGGCCCTGTGGCCAGTCGCGTAAGATGATAATGATATATCTATATAACTAGAAAGGTATGGTCTGCCAAGTGCCGGATTGGGTAGCGCTGGCAGGAAGCCCTGTGGCATTGTTTGTCCGGACAAGAGGTGCAGCTGTTCCAGCAACTTGAAGGGGTGCGGATGAAGCGTTGTTACCCGTGGGTCATTTGTGTGGTGGCCATGATCATGCTGTCCATTTCCAATGGCATGACCATGACCGGCATCACCGCCTTCGATGCGTCATTGCTGGACGAGTTCGGCTGGAGCCGGGGCGCGCTGAAGTTCCGCGACATGTTCAACCTGTTGCTGGCCGCGCTGCTCTCACCCTTCATCGGTGCCTTGATCGACCGCGTCGGGGTGCGCGCGCTGGTGCTGTTCGGCAGCGTGTTGCTGGCCATCCTGTATGTGGCCTATTCGCAGGTGGCCAGCATCGCCCACGTGTACTGGATCCATGTCGGCTTTGCCGCGGTGGTGGTCAGCTCGGGGCTGAGCGTGGCGGTGATCATGGTCTCGCAGTGGTTCAACACCCAGCGCGGTACCGCCCTGGGCATCGCCCTGGTCGGTTCCAGCCTCGGTGGCATGCTGATTCCCAAGCTGATCACCGCCCTGCTGCCGCTGCATGGCTGGCGCGAGAGCTTCATCTGGATGGCCCTGCTGCCGGTGGCATTGTTCATCCTCAGCCTGCTGCTGGTGCGCACCCCGCAACGCATGGGGCTGCAGCCCTGGGGCCATGACCGTGTGCAGACGGCACGGCAGCAGGCGTCCAGCCAATGGGCCGACCTGGGCTATCGCCAGGCCCTGCGCACACCCACCTTCTGGGCCCTGGCCGTGGTGGCAGTGACCACCTTCTGGGCCATCATGTCGCTGTCCTCGCACCTGATGCTGCACATGAAGGACCTCGGCTTCAGCCCGGAGCGTGCCGC
>X237_Red_shanked_Douc_Langur__coassemble_58_pt1 | contig 19144 bp, 18 predicted proteins | sample X237_Red_shanked_Douc_Langur__metabat2_high_PE_002 | metagenome-assembled genome bin X237_Red_shanked_Douc_Langur
GCAGGTCGGTCTGCGAGCGGCTGGCCGGCGGCGGCGTGGTCGCACAGGCCGCCAGCAACACCAGTGCCAGCAGCGCCGGCACACGCAACAGGACAGAAGAAGCTTTCACGAGCCACCATCGCAACCAGAACGGTTCACACGCTGACAGCGCCGGCAGGGATGGTCAAGCAATCCGGGGCAATCGGCCTGTCCGGGTCAAACCGTGGCCACCGGGGCCGCCTCGGGCAGGCCGCCGATGGCCAGGCCCAGGGCCAGCACGCACAGGATCACCGCAATCGAGCCATCCAGTACACGCCAGGTACGCGGCTTGGTGAACAGCGGCGCCAGCGCGCGCGCGCCCAGGCCCTGGGCGGTCAGCCAGATCAGGCTGGCAGTGGCCACACCGGCGGCAAAGCTCATCCGCGCGGCACCGAAATTGTCGGCAATCGAGCCGATCACCACCATGTCCAGCCAGAAGTGCGGGTTGATCACCGAGAACCCGGCCGCGGCCAGCACCATCGCCTTGCGTGAATTGCCCTCGGTGTCATCGGCCTGCAGGCCGCTGCTGCCGGCAATGGCACGCCGCGCCGACTGCAGCGCATACCACAGCAGGAAGGCCACACCGCCCCACAGCAGCACACCGGTCAGCCACGGCAGGGCATCGGTGAGCCGGCGCAGGCCGGCGACACTGGCGAAGATGAAGGCCGCATCGATCACCGCACAGGTGGCGATGATGGCCAGGATGTGGTTGCGGGCGATGCCCTGGCGCAGGATGAAGGCGCTTTGTGCGCCGACCACGGCAAACAGGCCGATACCGGTGGCCGCACCACTGACCCAGGCCGCCAGGCCGGGGGTAGCGAAGGTTTCATTGAACATGGGAAGACCTGCAGATTGCGGGGGTGCGGCGTGTACCCAGCCGCTGGACTGGAGCCATTCTTGCAGTGCAGCACAGGGAAGTTAAGCTAAACTTCTTTAACCAAATTAAGCAGAGCTAATGCATGCGTTTCGATCACGCTCAGCTTCGGGCCCTGGCCGCTGTGGTACGCGAGGGCAGTTTTGAACGCGCTGCCCTGGCCCTGCATGTCACCCCGTCGGCAATCAGCCAGCGGATCAAGGCGCTGGAGGACCGCGTCGGCCGCCTGCTGGTCCAGCGCACCACCCCGGCCAGCGCCACTGCCGAAGGCCAGATCCTGGTCCGCCTGGCCGAACAGACCGCCCTGCTCGAACACGAGGCACTGGCCCGCATCGGCATCGATGACGATCAACTGCCGCGCTCCTCCATTGCCGTGGCGGTCAACCACGACAGCATGGAAACCTGGTTTCCCGAGGCTGCGGCCCTGTTCGCCGCCGACAGCAGTGCCACCCTGGACCTGCATGTGGAAGACCAGGACCACACCGCCGACCTGCTGCGCCGGGGCGAGGTGCTCGGCGCGGTGACCACCCTGGCCGAGGCCGTGCAGGGCTGCCAGATCCATCCGCTGGGCAGCATCCGTTATGCGGCCACCTGCACCCCGCAGTTCCACGCCCGCTACTTTGCCAAGGGGGTCACGGCCGCCGGACTGGCCCAGGCCCCGGTGCTGGTGTTCAACCGCAAGGATGACCTGCAGGCCCGCCACGCCCGCCGCCTGGCCGGCACCGATGCGCCGCTGCAGCCGCCGGTGTGGTGGATTCCCTCCACCCGCGCCTTCGTCCACGCCAACCTGGCCGGTCTGGGCTGGACCATGAACCCGCTGCCGCTGGTACGCCGGCATCTGGAGGCCGGCCGCCTGGTCTACCTGCGCCAGCGCGTGTACGAGGACATCCCGCTGTACTGGCAGCACTGGAAGGGCGATGTGCAGGGCATGGCCAACCTGACCCGGGCCGTGCTGCAGGCCTCCCGTGCGCTGGTGCGCAAGCGGCGCTGAACCGGCAAACGACAACGGCCCGCAAGCGGGCCGCTGTGCACATCCAGCGTTGGCTTCTCAGCCGGCGCGCTGCTGCTCGCGCTGGCATACCGCCGCGGTGAACACCACATCGGTGGAGGAATTGAGCGCGGTTTCGGCCGAATCCTGCACCACCCCGACCACGAAACCCACCGCCACCACCTGCATGGCCGTGTCGTTGTCGATGTTGAACAGGCCACAGGCCAGCGGAATCAGCAGCAGCGAGCCGCCCGGCACGCCCGAGGCACCGCAGGCACCGATGGCCGCCAGCACGCTGAGCAACAGGGCCGTCGGCAGGTCCACGGCGATACCCAGGGTATGCACCGCGGCCAGGGTCAGCACCGAAATGGTGACCGCCGCGCCGGCCATGTTGATCGTTGCGCCCAACGGAATGGCCACCGAATAGGTCGGCTCGTGCAGGCCGAGCTTTTCGCACAGGCGCATGTTGACCGGGATGTTGGCCGCCGAGGAACGGGTGAAGAAGGCGGTGATGCCGCTCTCGCGCAGGCAGGTCAGGACCAGCGGATACGGATTGCGCCGGGTCACCAGCAGCACGATCAGCGGGTTGACCACCAGGGCCACGAACAGCATCGCCCCGACCAGCACCGCCAGCAGGTGGGCATAACCGGCCAGCGCCCCCAACCCGGTGGAAGCCAGGGTCGAGGCAACGATGCCGAACACGCCCAGCGGGGCCAGTACGATGACCCAGCGCACCACCGTGGTGATCGCCCGCGACAGGTCACTGACCACGGCGCGGGTGGTATCGCCGGCATGGCGCAGGGCCACACCCAGGGCCACACCCCAGGCCAGCAGACCGATGTAGTTGGCATTGACCAGGGCATCGACCGGGTTGGAGAACACCTGCATCAGCAGGGTCTGCAGCACCTGAGCGATGCCGGTGGGTGCGCTGGCCTCCTGTTCGGCCACCTGCAGGGCCAGCCGGGTCGGAAACAGGAAGCTGGCCAGCACCGCGACCAGGGCGGCAGCCACGGTGCCGATCAGATAAAGCCCGAGGATGGGCTTGATATGGCTGCCGCCGGCGGCGCGCTGGTTGGCAATGGACGCGGCCACCAGGACCAGCACCAGCACCGGTGCCACCGCCTTCAAGGCGGAAATGAACACCGTGCCGAGCAGGCCCACCGCCTGCCCCGCCTGCGGCCAGACCAAGGCGAGCACGACACCGGCCAGCAGGCCGATGATGATCTGGGCAATCAAGCCGGGACGGAACGCTTGTGACGCGCTGGACATCGTTGGCAACTCAGGCAGTGGTAACACCCCATTGTGCCTGCAACGCGCGCCGGCGCACCTGCCGTCAGTCACCGCACCGGCCAGAGGCCAGTGCGGTGGACGGGCCTCAGCCGTTGGCCAGGGCGTAATCCAGCGCGGCACGCACCGCTGCCACCTGGGCATCGTTGCACTGCTGCGGCGTGGCCTTGGGGCTGTCCGGGTAGACCTCGGTGGTGGTCACGAACGGGGCATCGGTCATGCCACCGCACAGGCCAATGGAACGGCCCGGGTAATTGATCACCCCGTGCGCCACCACCTTGTCACCGATGATCTCGCCCTTCTCGTCGGCCGGGGCGATATGGGTGATGGCCTCCACCGCGGTGATGATGGCCTGCTGGAAGCCCGGCGCCGGACGCTCGCTCTCGCCCACCAGGTAGAAACCATCGGGAATGGTGCCCGGCTCGTACGGCTTGCCATCGCGTGCGGCCAGGGCCGGACGGAACTCGCTTTCGTCGGTATCGGTGGTTTCGTGCAGGTCGATGTGCACCAGCACCGGCTCGGCCAGGGTCTGCAACAGGGCCAGCACGGCGGCCGCTTCCGGGGCCGGGCTGTTGGCGGTGAACGAACGGTTCGGGTCCACCGTCCAGGCATTCCAGCGCTGGATGCGCTCATAGCCCCACGGGCTGACGCAGGGAATCAGCAGCAGGTTCAGGCGACCGCTGTAATCGGCGCCGTGCTGCTCGGCAAACTGCAGGGCGCCATGCACACCGCTGGTTTCATAGCCGTGCACACCGCCGGTGACCACGGCCACCGGCAACGCGCTGTCCCAGTCCTGGCTGCGCAGGGCCAGCAGCGGGTAACGGCCATCTTCGCCGCAGTCCAGCTCGCCGTAGTTGACCACCTCAAAACGCGAGGCCAGTGCCTGGATGCGGCTCACCACTTCCTTGGCATGGCTGCGCTGGACACGCTGCAGCGCGCGCCACTGCGCCTTTTGTGCATCGCCCCACGGCTGCCCGGCGGTACCGATGGCGTTGATCTGTTCGATGGAGGTCATTGCTGCATCCTGGAAAACAAAAAAACAGGGTAGCACCGGGCCGCACCGGCATTGCAGCGGCTCAAGCCGCTGCCGATACGGCCGTTAATGACCGATCCACACCACGAACACCGCAATGAATTTCCGCCCCCTGCTTGCTGCAGCCGCCCTGAGCCTGACCTTGAGCGCCTGCGCCGGCCCGATGGACCGCGCGCTGGTCACCGACCAGGGCGATGCGGCCTATTTCCAGCGCCTGAACCCGCTGTTTGCCCAGATGACCCCCGAGCAGCAGGAGGCCTTCAACTGGTCGGTATCGGATCTGACCATCGGTACCATCCACCAGCGCTACCCCGGCGCCAGCGCGCGCGAGGTGATCGCCGGCGAGACCGCCCTGATCCTGCAGACCTATCCGGAGCGGATCGCCGCCCTGCAGCCCTCGCTGCAGCAGTTCCAGCAGGCCCGGGCACAGCTGGCGCAGCTGCGCAGTGACAACATCCAGTTCCGCATCGAACAGGATTTCCATGGCTCGCAGCCCTACCTGAAGGCGGTCTTCCACAACGGCTCGACACTGTCGTTCAGCACCACCGGCTGGGTCGCTCAGATGTACCTGGATGGCGCGGACACCCCGGTGGCCAGCTATGAGTTCACCTTGAACCACCGCAACCGCGGCGGCCTGCTGCCCGGCGAAGATGAAAGCCATGACATCCACCTGGGGTTTGTCACCGGCGATGCCGACTGGATGACCCTGGAGGTGCGCAACGCCCGCCAGCGCCGCATCCAGATCGTGCCGGTCCAGCCCGGCACCACCGACCTGGGCGAGCGCCCGTATGCGCTGCACGATCCGCAGCCGGAAATCGATCGCCTGCAGGCGGTGATTGCCGCCGCCGAAAAATACCGCGCCGTGCCTTGAGCCGCCCCGGCCGCGACAGGCCGGATGTGCCGCAACGGAAACGGGCGCCTTGCGGCGCCCGTTGTGGTTGTACTGCCACCACGCTACGGCATCAGAGCGTGCCCGCCTTGGTCGCGCAGGTACGTACCTTGAGCCGGTCAGCCGAGCTGATCAGCCCCAGGTCACGCAGCTCATCGGCCAGGCCGTTCATGCACGACAGGTAACGCACGCGGTTGCCATTGGCCGAGACCCGGCAGATGTTCTCGTTGGCCACCAGGTTGGCACCAATGAACAGGCCCGGGTTGGTGAAGCGGGCAATCCCGGTATCGCAGCCATTGATCTTGGTGCTGCTGGTATCCAGCTGCCAGCCGATGTCCTTGAACACCCCCAGGGTCAGGTCAACGATATAGGCGCCGTTGGTGGACGGCGTGTTGGCTGGCTCCATCAGAGCGTCGGGCTTGAGCACGGTTTCAAAGTGCGAGAACGAGGAGCCGCTGGCCACCGTAGCCGGTGCGTACAGCAGCGCACGCCCTTGCGTATCAGCGCCGGCATACTGCCCGGCCACCGTACCCAGGCGCGCCTGCAGGTTGCCGCCCGCCAGGATCTGGGTCGCCCCGGCCAGGTTGACGCTGATCGCCGGGATGGTCGCCGTCACGCTCGGGTCCTCGGCCATGCCCGGTGCGGTGCCCGGATCGCTGGAACTGGCCACGTTGCCGATGATCACGCCGATGGCGCCGGCATTCTGCGCATTGACCGTCTTCGGCTCGAACGAACAGGTGCCACGGTTGATGTAGGCGATCTTGCCGGTCAGGCTGCCCGGTGCCAACGGCTCGCAGGCATCGGCGGTATCGCCGACCCCGTCATTGACCACCACCAGCGGCGCGTTGAAGTTGGCCGCGGTGGCCGCCGGCCCGAACGAGGCGGCGCCGAAGAACTGGGTCACCAGCGGCTGTGCGCCACCACTAACCTCCAGCACCAGGGCCGGATCCAGCCACAGCGGCACCTGGGCGGTGGTGGATGCGCCACGCCAGGCCGGTGCGCCGCGGGTCTTGATGGACAGGGCACGCTGGGCCGGGGTGGTGGCCGGGTCATCGAAAACACGCCCGGTCAGGTTGTCGATCGCATTGTTGGTGTAGACGTCGCTGTAACCACGGTATTGCGTGATCCCGGTGCGCTCGCCCAGCACGCCGCTGGTATAGCCGACAAAGCCGGAAAAGCCCATGCCGTGGGCGATTTCATGGATCACCACGTCCAGGAAGTTGATCTCGCCGTCCGGAGTGTTGCCGTCCAGGCCGTAGTACCAGCCCGAACCGGTCATGCACGGGCTGCCGTCCGGGTTCTGCCCGCCGAGGTTGGCATTGAAACGGCTGGTGATATCGGTGGCCGCCGTCGGGTTGATGTTGCTGCCACTGACTGCATTGCCCAGCGCGCCGTGGAAGATCATGCCCGGCGCGGTGCCGGCCGGCGGGGCGGCAGCCACCCAGCTGGCACCAGCCGAGCCCAGGGTGCCGCCGGTGGCAGTACAGGCCAGGGACTGGAAGCTGGCACCGACCTTGACCGGCACCGTGCTGGTCAGCGAGGTGCCCAGCAGGTCGGCGGCAAAGCGGTAGACGATCTGGCGTTGCTGGCCAACGGTGGTGCCGGGGTTGCCCCCCACCGGGTTGGCCACGGTCGGGTCATTGAGCCCCTGCCCGGCCGGATCCTGGTTGACCACCTGGATGGTCACCGCAGCCTGGGCGCCGGCAGAAGCCAGCAGCAGGCCGAGTGCACAAGCGAGCGCACACTGGTTCATTCGCTGACCTCCTGGGTTGCATGGACATGGCCCTCGTCAGAGGACTCACTGATCACCACCTTGCCATCCGCGCCGATCTGCGCGGTCATCGAATGCATGGCCGACAGCGGCAAGGTGGCCACGCTCAGCCCGTTGGGCAGGACCTTCAAGGTCTTTTCAGCCTCGGCCGCGGTCTGCGGCATCGCCGCCCAGGCCGCATTGGTGGTGCTGCGTGCCTGCACGCTGGACTGCTGCTGGACCTTGCTGGAAAGTTCGGCGACTTCGGCATCGCTGAGCTGGCGCAATTTGCCGGTGCGGGCATCGATACCCGCCACCATTGCCTGATCGGCTGCGGGCTCCGGGGCCGGCTCGGCGGCCATGGCACCGGCACTGCACAACACTGCACTGACTGCGAACAACAACACGGGGCGTTTCATCGGGAATGCTCCACAGCTATCAAGCCGGAAACCACACCTGCCAACTGCACCTGCCACACCACGTCCGGCGACCCGTCGTGCCGAAGCAGTGTGACCACAATCACGGCATTTATGCAATATTCATTCCAGTACGCCAGCGCATGGAAACGCGGCCAACAGGCAACAAAAAAGGGAGCCTGCGCGGCTCCCTTTCCTGGCTCCAGTCAGTCCAGCAACTGGCTGATCTGGCGGTCCTTTTCTTCCCAGACCATGTTCATCCAGCGTTGGAAGCGGACCCGGAATTCACGATCGCCCTGGTAGTCGCCGCCGACGAACTCGGCCGGAATCGGACGCTGCCGCACCACCACCTTCACCTCCGGCACGCGGTTGCCGATCAGATCGATCATCGACGGCCGCCCGCCCGGATAGACCACGGTCACATCGACGATGGATTCCAGGCCCGTGCCCATGGCATCAAAGACGAAGGCCACACCGCCGCTCTTGGGCTTGAGCAGGTGCTGGTAGGGCGATTGCTGGCTGGCATGCTTGGCTGCGGTCATGCGCGTGCCTTCGACAAAGTTCATCACCGCCACCGGGATGTCGGCGAACTTGGCACAGGCCTTGCGCGTGGTTTCCATGTCCTTGCGCCCCAGCTCCGGGTTGCGCGCGATCTGCTGGCGGCTGTAGCGGCCCATGAACGGGAAATCCAGCGCCCACCAGGCCAGGCCCAGCACCGGCACCCAGAACAGGGAGCGCTTGAGGAAGAAGCGCAGCAGCGGGATCTTGCGGTTGAAGGCCTTCTGCAGGACCACGATGTCCACCCAGCTCTGGTGGTTGGCCATGACCAGGTAGTGACCATCGCGGCGCAGCCCGGCCGGCAGCTCGATCTGGAAACGGGTGCGGGTGAAGGCATCGATCATCGCCGTGTTGACCGCGATCCAGCTCTCGGCCAGGCCGGTCAGCACCGGGTTGAAGGCCCGGCGCAGGCGGTCAGAGGGGACAATCGCCTTGACCAGGGCCAGCAGTACCAACGGCGGCACATGCACCAGGGTGTTGAGGGCAATCAACGAAACAATGACGACAACACGCAGCCACACCATGGGGCACCGTAGATCCGAGACTGAAAAACGGTGCACAGGGTACAACGAGCACCCCGTTCCTGGCTTGCGTGCACAGGGCGGATATGCCTGATCGCCGCCCCTGCGCCAGCGCCGGCCTGCACCGCCCGGGCATCGGTAACAGCACGGTAACGCCGGGGCCGGCAGCATGGGTGCATGGATTGCCCGGCCAGCGCCCTGCCCGCAGATCGTCCCGTCAACGCCACGGCGGCCATCGCACCCTGCCTGTGGCCAGCATCCGCGGCGCACCGCCCGGCCGCTGTCCTTGCCGTTGCCGGCGACTGCCCGCATGCACATGCATGCCTGGCCCGAGTGCGCCTACAATGCCGCCGTCAGCGACACCGCCCCTGCGGCAGGTGGTCGCTTTTTTTCTTCCCGCCAGCCCCGCACGCCGATCCGCCTCCGGAGCCGTATCCACGATGATCTTCGACATCCTGAGCACTGCCGGCCACGAACAGGTCGTCTTCTGCCACAACCCCGATGCCGGCCTGCGCGCCATCATCGCCCTGCACAACACCACCCTCGGCCCGGCCCTGGGCGGTGTGCGCATGCGGCCGTATGCCAGCGAGGCCGATGCACTGGCCGACGTGCTCAACCTGAGCCGGACCATGACCTACAAGAACGCCATGGCCGGGTTGAATGTGGGCGGTGGCAAGGCAGTGATCATCGGCGACCCGAAGGCCGACAAGACCGAGGTGCTGTTCCGTGCCTTCGGCCGCTATGTCGATGCCCTGGGCGGGCGCTACATCACCGCCGAGGACGTGGGCACCGATGTCACCGACATGGAGCACATCTACCTGGAGAGCGCCTTTGTCACCGGCGTCCACCAGGCCCACGGCGGCTCCGGCGATCCGGCCCCGTTCACCGCCTACGGGGCGCTGCAGGGCATGCGTGCCACCAGCGCGCGGCGTCTGGGTCATGAGGACCTGTCACGCCTGCGTATCGCCGTGCAGGGCCTGGGTCATATCGGCATGGAGCTGGTCAAGCTGCTGCGCGACCATGGCGCCACCCTGCTGGTCAGCGACCTGGACCCGGCCCGGGTGCAGCGTGCGGTCAATGAGTACGGCGCCACCGCCATCGCCCCGGAGCAGTTGCTCGACACGCCGGCCGACCTGTTTGCCCCCTGCGGCAAGGAAGGTGCCCTGACCGCCGACAACGTGGCCCGGCTGCAGGTGCAGATGGTCTGCGGCACCGCCAACAACCAGCTCGGGGATGACCAGGCCGGCGCCCTGCTGGCCGAGCGCGGCATCCTCTACGCACCGGACTATGTGGTCAATGCCGGTGGCGTGATGAACGTCTCGCTGGAACTGGACGGCTACAACCGCGAGCGGGCGATGCGCCTGATCCGCTCCATCCATGCCAACCTGGGCAAGGTCTTTGACCTGTCAGAAAACCAGGGCTGCACCCCGCAGCAGGCAGCCGACCGTATCGCCGAACAGCGCCTGGCCGCGATCGGCAAGCTCAAGTTGCCGCTGGGCCGCGCCACGCCACGCATGAGCCGCCTGCGCGGCGAGTGAGCCACATCAACAAAAAGCCCGCTGTCGCGGGCTTTTTGTTTGCTGGCCACCACCAATACTCAGAAGCGCCCCTGCCACTGCACGCTGGCCCCGTGCCCGGCGGCCAGTGCACCCAGACGCTGATGCCAGCCCAGGCTGAGCCAGCCGGCCTGCGGCCCCAATGGCCGAGCCAGCTGCACCCCGATCACCCCATGCGATTGCCCCAGTGCCGAGGTATCCAGCGCCGACCACGCATCCACACCGGTATAGCGCGCCAACCACGGTCCGCCCTGGCGCGACAGCACCTGCTGCCACTGCAGCTGTGTCTGCAACTGCCAGCCGGCCAGCTCGGTGGAGGCGCCCAGGCCAGCATTGGCACTGACGCGCTGCACATCCAGGGCATTGCCCTGCAGGCCCAGGCCGACCGCATCGGCCTCGCTGAAGCCATCGCTGCGCAGCTGCTCCCAGGCCAGGCCCAGCCACGGCTGCCACTGCCAGCGGCCATGCTGCCAGCGCTGCCCGGCCTCCACTGACAGGCTGTGCAGGCTGGCCTGGTAGCGCGAGTGGGCATCGAGGATCTGGCTGCCCAGCTGCAGCTGGCGGTCCATGCGGCGGTCGATCCGGCCACTGCTGAAGCTGGCCAGCCAATGGCTGCGGCCCTGCTGCCCGGCCAGCCACAGGTGCCCCTGCTGCTGCCGGTCCAGGCTGCGGTCGCGTGCCTGTGGCGTGGTCAACTGGCTCTGTGCCACGGCCAGGCCCACCTGCAGCCCGTTGCCCAGGGCCACGCCCTGGCCCTGCATCCAGCCATCGGCCTGCCAACCCACACCGACCTGGCTGCCGTTGAGCGCTTGTGCCGGTGCCAGCCGCCAGCTGCCATCGGCCCGTCCAGCGCCCACCTGGCCGGCCAGGGCCCGGCGCTCCAGCGCCAATGCGTCGAAGCTGGCCGCCAGGGCCTGCCCGTGCAGCTGCCCGGACAGGCTGTCCAGGGTCTGCGCGGCGGCGGCCTGTGAACCGATGGCCTGGATGTCCCCGGCCGCCCGTACCAGTCCGTCAGGCACCTGTACGTCACTTGCGCCAGCATCAATGCGCTGGAAGGCCGCCTCCAGCCGCTGGGCCGACCCCAGGCTGGCCGGGGTGATGGTGCCCAGCGCCGAGGCTGCAGCCACCACATCCAGCCGGTTCAACCACAGGCTGACCCCATCAGCGCGGTAATCCAACCGGCCATCCAGAAATACCGTGGAAGCCGGCGCGCTGAGCGTGCTGAACTGCCCGGTCACGCCACCACCAGCACGCAGGATGTCGTAGGACGTGCCCATGCTGACGTAATCACGCTTGCCGGTGATGCTCACCGTACCGCCTTCCAGGCTGGCCTTGCCGGCCACCGCCAGGTGTTCGCCGGCCTTGAGGATCAGGGTGGCGCCACTGCCATGGGTGTAGTCACCGCCGACCGCCACGCTCAGGCCGGTGCCCGGATTCAGATGCAGGCTGCCGCGGTTGTGGATGCTGCCACCCGCGGCCGTGCCCAGCAGCAGCCGCGCCGGCGCGTTGATGTCCACCGTGGTGTTGCCCAGCCGGCTGGCCGCCACGGTGCCGCCCAGCAAGGTGGTGGCACCGGTGTAGCTGTGACTGGCCGTGCCCAGGTCCAGATAACCATCGCCGGACACGCGCAGGCCACCGGCGCCACTCAGGGCATTGCCCCAGGTCGAGGTGGACGAGCCCAGGTTCACCGCCAGCTCGCCGAAATCCAGCCGCTGCGGGCCCTTGATGGCCGCAGCGATGTTGAGCAGGCCATTGCCGAACACCGCATCGATGCCGGGGCTGCCCAGGTCGGTGGCCGTGCCCAGCAGGGTCTGCCGCACCGCATCGTTGCTGAAATAGGGGAAGGCCTCCCAGACCAGTGCTGCCGCACCCGAAACCAGCGGAGCGGCATACGAGGTGCCACGTCCATAGTAATAAGCCATGCCGGTGCTGCTGGTGGCCGCCGGGTCGATGTAGGCCACCGTGCCCGGTGCGGCCAGGCAATAGCGGGCCGCCACGCCACAGGCATTGGAGTAGCTGGCCAACTGGTCCGGGTTGGCCGTATCCAGGGCGGCCACGGTCAGCCAACCACGTTCCAGATCGGCGGCCGGCAGGCTGCCGTTGGGACCGGTCTGGCTGGGCAGTGCGGCCATGTCCGAGGGGTTGGCACGGCCGTCATTGCCGGCAGCAAATACCACCAGGCCATCGTTGTTGAAAATGAAGGGCCGGTACTCGCTGGCGATCGGCGCGGTGGCATTGCGGTTGGTCCAGTACAACCCGCCCCAGGAGTTGTTCATGATGCGCATGCCGGCGGCGATCAGGTCGTTGTGGATGGGCAAAAAGCCCAGCGCACCGTCCACCTCGTTGCCCTTGCCCGAGCCATCATCGGACGGTGCCTTGTCGGCGATGATGCGCGCCGACAGCACCCCGGCACCCGGGGCAATGCCCCCCGGAAAGCTGCCGACCGCTGCGCCGGCCGCCAGCTGGGCCACCACCGTGCCGTGGCCGACCACATCGTCCACCTTCAGGTTGTTGGTACTGCTGTTGATGTAGGCATAGTTGGTCAGCACGCGGCCGGCCAATGCGGGGTGGTTGCGGTTGACCCCGGAATCGACAATGCCGATGCGTATCCCCTTGCCGCTCAAGCCGGCCGCATGCGCTGCATCGGCACCGGTAATGGCCAGATGCGCATCGAAGGCCGGCTGCGGATAACTGGGGGCCGGTGCGGGAGCCGGAGCCGGAGCAGGCGCCGGCGGAATCGACGCCGGCGGTGGATCGGCGCGGGTGTTGCCGCCCCCGCCGCCACAGGCGGACAACAACAGGCCCAGGCTGCCCGCCAGCACAGCCAGTGCAGTATTGCGCTGCTCGTTCATTGTTCCTTCCCCAGGTATGGACAGCGGCCTTCGCGCTACGCCAGCGCAAGCTAGGATGTTGCCGTCGCGACCTGCCTATACTGCGTGATCTTTGCCGACTTTGGCAGGACTGTGCCGTAAGTCCAATGGCCCTGCACCGGTGCAGGGATCACTATCTTTTGCTTGCTCTGAACGGAAACATCGCAATGACCCAGATCGTCATCACCGCCGCCAAGCGCACTGCCATCGGCTCCTTCCTTGGCCAGTTCAACGGCGTCCCTGCCACCACCCTTGGCGCGGCGGCCATTGCCGCTGCCGTGGAGCAAAGCCAGCTGCCGGCCGCACAGGTCGATGAGGTGATCATGGGCTGCGTGTTGCCGGCCAACCTGGGCCAGGCCCCGGCCCGCCAGGCGGCCATCGCCGCCGGCCTGCCGCTGGCCACCGGTGCCACCACCATCAACAAGGTCTGTGGCTCGGGCATGAAGGCCATCATGATGGCCAGCGACCTGATCACCGCTGGCTCGGCCAAGGTCGTGGTTGCCGGCGGCATGGAGTCCATGTCCAACGCCCCGCACCTGATCCCCAACTCGCGCACCGGCAACCGCTACGGCAACTTCCAGGCCATCGACCACATGGCCCATGACGGCCTGACCAATGCCTATGACGGCCAGCCGATGGGCGTGTTCGGCGAGGCCTGTGTGGCCAAGTACGGTTTCAGCCGCGAAGACCAGGACGCCTGGGCCATCCAGTCGGTCAACCGCGCCCAGGCCGCCGCCGCCAATGGTGCGTTCAATGACGAAATCACCCCGGTCACCGTGGCCAGCCGCAAGGGCGAGATCCAGCTGGCCAGCGACGAACAGCCGGGCAAGAGTGACACCAGCAAGATCCCCGGCCTGCGTGCGGCCTTCAAGAAGGACGGCACCATCACTGCGGCCAGCTCCTCCTCCATTTCCGATGGTGCCGCCGCGCTGGTGCTGATGGCCGCCGATACCGCTGCCGCACAGGGTATTGCCCCGCTGGCCCGTCTGGTCGCCCAGGCCACCCATTCGCAGGAGCCGGAGTGGTTCACCACCGCCCCGATCGGTGCGATCGAAAAGGTTTTGGCCAAGGCCGGCTGGAATGTTGCCGAGGTTGACCTGTTCGAGATCAATGAAGCCTTCGCCGTGGTCGCCATGGCGCCGGTCAAGGAACTGGGCCTGGATCCGGCCAAGGTCAATGTCAACGGCGGCGCCTGCGCACTGGGCCATCCGATCGGTGCTTCCGGTGCCCGCGTGGTTGTGACCTTGGTCAATGCTTTGCGCAACCGTGGCCTCAAGCGTGGCGTCGCCTCGCTGTGTATCGGCGGCGGCGAGGCTACGGCCATTGCCATCGAATTGATTTGATTGGGAATTAGCACCAACCCAGAAATATGAATAGGGGCACGCTTGACACCCGATTTTGCCTCGTCATCATTGTCTACGCCGCGCGAAGAGCGCAGCCCCACCAAACCACTTAAGGATTACTCTCATGAGCATCAACAAGCTGCTGATCGCCCTGGCCCTGGGCCTGGCTCTGACCGCCTGCGCCAAGCAGGAAGCTACCGAAACCGCCGCTGTCGAAGCCCCGGCTGCTGAAGTCGCTGCTGAAGTCGCCGCTCCGGAAGCTCCGGTTGCTGAAGAAACCACCGCTGCTGACGCCACCGCTGCTCCGGCTGCTGAAGGCGAAGAAGCTGCTGCTCCGGCCGCTGAAGGCGAAGAAGCTGCTGCTCCGGCCGCTGAAGAAGCCCCGGCTGCCTAATTTGTTGGCCAGCCTTGCGGCTGGCGACAAAGGCAAGCATGAACCGTCGACCAATGGTCGGCGGTTTTTTTTTGCCCCAGTCATCTTCTTGACATCTTCTGAATGTGCACCTGCCTAGGATGCGACCCGTCCCCCAACCCACTTGGAGTCGCAATGAAGACCCTGAACATCGCACTGATTGGTTTTATCGCCCTGGGCCTGGCTGCCTGCTCCAAGCAGGACCGCGCTGCCGAAGCCGCGGCTGATGCACGTGAAGTTGCCAACGAAGCACAGCAGACCGCCAACGAGCTGAAGGCCGAAGGCGCTGCCACTGCCGAAATCGCCCAGAACGCTGCCGACACCGCCCACAATGCGGCCGACCAGGCACTGGACCAGGCCCACCAGGCCGCCAATGCCACCACCGCCGACGCTGCCGACGCTGCCAAGGACGCCGCCCAGGCTGCCGAGGATGTGGCCAAGGAAGCCAAGAGCGCTGCCGAAGAAGCCAAGCCGTAACGTCCCACGCTGCAATCACGGCCGCCGGGACCTCCCGGCGGCCGCTTTTGTATTCCTCTCCATCCCATACCCCTTGATCGAGGCATTGCCATGAAGCACACCACCGCCCTGCTGTTCGCTGCCACCTTTGCCTTGGGCCTGACCGCCTGCAACCAGCCGCAGGCCGAGAAGGCTGCCGACAACATCGAAGCGGCCGGCGAGAATGCCGCTGCCGCCACCCGCGATGCCGCCGACAACGCTGCCCAGGCCACCCGTGAGGCCGCTGCCAATACCGAGCAGGCACTGGACAATGCTGCCGCCAATACCGAGCAGGCGCTGGACAACGCGGCTGCCAACACCGAGCAGGCACTGGACAACGCCGCGGCCCACACCCGCGAAGCCGCGCAGAACACCGGCGATGCCGTGCGTGATGCTGCTGCCCGTGCCGCCCAGAGCACGGCCAATGCCGCGCAGAACGTTGCCGACAAGGCCCAGCAGACCGCTGACAAGGCCAAGGATGCCGCCCACGATCATTGATCGTTGTCAGGCGCTGCAACCGAAAACCGCCGTCAGCTCGCTGACGGCGGTTTTTTCATGCCTGTCGTTGCTGCAGGTGGGCATCCATGGCGGCGATGAAATCCTCGCCCAGTGACAACTTGCCGAGCACGCCCTGCTGGGTCCCGGTCAGTACCCGCAGCAGGTGCTGGCGGCCCAACGGCATGCTGCCCAGCGGGCCCAGCAGCAGGTCACGCGCTGCAGCCAGACGGTTGTGGTCAGACTGGAACAACGGGGTGAGCCAGCGGCTCCAGAACTGGTAGATCCAGACATGGGCCTGGCGCAGGCGCTGGTAATTGGCCAGCGCCTGATCAAGGTCCGTGGCTTGCTGCAACTGGGCGGCCAGGGTCCAGGCATCGAGCAGGGCCATGTTCACCCCCTGCCCCAGCTGCGGACTCATGGCATGGGCACTGTCACCGGCCAGCACCAGGCGGCCGCGCGACCATGCACTGACCACCGCATCGCGGTATCCGGCACGCAACAGCTGGCCATGGGTCTTGACCTCCTCCAGGCGCTGCGCACATTCGGGCCACAGCCCGGCCAGCTCCTGCTTCCAGGCCGCCAGCGGTTGTTCTTCCCAGGCCTGCTGGCTGTCACTGCGCAGCGACCAGAAAAAGCTCAGCCGCGGTAGCGGGTCCCCCGGGCGGGTGCCGACCGGCAACAGTCCGGCCATCTTGTGGGTACCGGCATAGCGCTGGCGCAACTGCGCGGCGTGTTCCCAGCCGCTGGCATCGAGCAGGCACCAGCGTGCGCCCCAGGGATAGGGCTGGTCGCGTTGCGCAGGCCCCACTTGGCCGCGCAGGCCCGAATTGGCCCCGTCAGCCGCGACGATCAGATCAAACGGGCCGTGGCGGGCACCGTGCTGGTCGTGCAGGTAACGTAGGGTCGGGTCCAGCGCACTGATCCGGGTACCGGCGTGCAGTTGTCCGCGCGGCTGCCAGGCTGCATCCAGCAGTTCGAACAACGCGCCGCGCTGCATGCCCAGGCCGAACAGGCGTGCATCCAGACGCGCATAACGGATATCCATCACCGTGCGCTCGCTTGCCGACTGCCCGAACAACTGGTGCACCACCGCACCATGGGCAAAGGCTGCATCCAGCAGGCCCATCTGCCACAACACCTGCAGGCCACTGGGCTGGAGCAGGAAGCCGGCGCCGACCGGCCCGGGCTGGGCAGCCTGCTCGAACACTTCCACCTGGATCCCGGCCCGACCCAGCAGCACCGCCAGTGCCTGCCCTGCGGTGCCATAGCCGATGATGGCGACCTTGCCTGTGCGCATCCTGCCTCCTTGCCGCCGCGCCCGGCGCGGCCAAAAAAAACCCCGCCTGTTGCCAGACGGGGTGGTTGTCAGCAATCGAATGGATTATTCGACCACGACAATGTTCGACGCCTGGGCACCCTTCGGGCCATCGGCCACGTCATAGCTCACGCGCTGGCCTTCCTGCAGCGAGCGAAAGCCCTTGGCATTGATCGCGGAGAAGTGCGCGAACACGTCGGCGCTGCCATCTTCCGGCGAGATGAAACCAAATCCCTTGGCGTCGTTGAACCACTTGACGGTACCGTTCGGCATGGTAATGCGTGACCTTTACAGATGAATGGATGATGTACGAAATTCAACGTACGGCCAAAGTATGCAAAAGCATCACGTACGAATCAATCACTGGTTTACCAATTCACTAACAATTGCTGGCAGACCGGCCGACGCAACTGCCACATTGGCCAGGACTTCCTCCATGGTGATCTCCTCGTCCCCGGCGCAACCGGCAGCCCAATTGGCCACGATCGCCAGGCAGGCGTAGTCCAGCCCGGCCTCGCGTGCCAGCCCGGCTTCGGGCATGCCGGTCATGCCGACCAGGTCACAGCCATCACGGCGCAGGCGCGCCACCTCGGCATTGGTTTCCAGACGCGGCCCCTGGGTGGCGCCGTAGCAGCCGCCATCCACCACACTGACCCCCGCACGTGCGGCGGCAGCCAGCACCTGGGCGCGCAGGGCCGGGGTGTAGGGATGACCGAAGTCCACATGCAGCACCTCGCTGCCGGCCTCCTCGCAGAAGGTGGAGATGCGGCCCCAGGTGTAGTCGATCAGCTGGTCCGGGCAGCCCAACACCTGCGGGCCCCAGTTCTCGCTGATGCCACCGACCGTGTTCAGGGCCAGCACGCGGGCCACGCCCAGCTGCTTGAGGGCGGCGATGTTGGCGCGGTAGTTGATCTTGTGCGGCGGGATCGAATGCCCTTCGCCGTGGCGGGCCAGGAAGGCCACGCGCTGGCCGCCCAGGTTGCCGATGCGGATCGGGCCGGACGGCGCACCGTAGGGCGTCTCCACCTGCACGGTGGTGACATCATCAAGCTGGGCCAGCGCATACACGCCGGTGCCACCAATAACGGCCAGGGCAATGGGTTCCATAACACTCCAGACAAGGTCAAGCGGCCGCAAGCACTGCAGCCGGAAAATCAGCAAGGGGTGGTGCCGCAGGCACCTGCAACGGACAACGCCAGCCCTCAGGCTGGCGTTGTGGCGGCCTCTCAGGCCTGCTTCATCGCATAGATCGCCGGCAGGGTGCGCAGGTTCTCGTCGATGTCCATGCCGAAGCCGAACACGAAGCGATCCGGCAGCTCCACGCCCGGGTAGTCAGCCTTGACGTCGGGCAGGCAGCGGTCGTGCTTCTTCACCGTCAGCACGGCGATGCGCACATCGGTGGCGCCCTGTTCCAGGCACCACTGGCGCACACCCTGCAGGGTGAAGCCTTCGTCCAGGATGTCATCGACCAGGATCACGCGGCGGCCGAACAGCGAGCTGACCGGGCGGTGCTTCCAGACCAGCTGGCCGCCGGTCTCGCCGTGGTAGCGCGAGGCCTGCAGGTAGTCGAACTGGACGTCCTGGCCGCGTTCGCCCAGGGCCAGGGCGAGCAGGCCGGAGAACGGCAGTGCGCCGTTCATGATCGACACGAACACCGGGATCTCGCCCTTGTAATCGCGGGCGATGGCGTCTGCAATGGCGCCGATGGCCTTGTCGATGGTGGGACGGTCAACCAGCAGGTCGGCCTGGGCCACCGCTTGTTCAAGAGTGAGTTTGGACATCAGACGGTTCTTCCAAGGGTTTCAAACAAAAGGGATTGTGCGCTGGAATGGCGGGCATCGGCGAGCAGGCCGCCCCAGCCCAGGGCGCCACGGCCCAGCAGCGCGGCCACCGCAGCCGTATTCAGGGTGCGCCCCTGCACTGCCTCCAGGGCCGGTTCAACCAGCTCCGGATGGCAGACCAGGACCAGGTCGCAGCCGGCATCCAGATGCGCATGCACGCGGGCGGCCACACCACCGGCCTGGAACGAGGCGGCCATGCCGATGTCATCGGAGACCACCACGCCGCGGAAGCCGAGTTCACCGCGCAGGACCTGGTTGATCCAACGCGCCGAACAGCCGGCCGGCTGGGCATCGACCTGCGGGTAGACCACGTGGGCCATCATCACCGCATCGGCACCGGCGGCAATACCGGCCGCGAACGGAATCAGGTCGTGCTCACGCAGCTGCTGCAGCGAACGCTCATCGCGGGCGATGTCGACATGGGTGTCTTCAAGCACCGTGCCATGGCCGGGGAAATGCTTCAGGGTGGCCGGCATGCCG
>X237_Red_shanked_Douc_Langur__coassemble_59_pt1 | contig 19113 bp, 11 predicted proteins | sample X237_Red_shanked_Douc_Langur__metabat2_high_PE_002 | metagenome-assembled genome bin X237_Red_shanked_Douc_Langur
TTGCCGTTGCCGTTGCCGTTGCCGTTGCCGTTGCCGTTGCCGTTGCCGTGAGCTTCCGCTCTACCTGCCCGAGCCGTAAAGCGTGCCGAGAATCGCAGCGGCTAAACGAAGAAGGCGTGGGATGTGTGAGCGCAGCGAGTTCCCACGCCGCGTTGAACCGCGAGAAGCACAGGGCACCGATGCGGCACCACCGCATCGGCACGCGTCCCGGCGAGAAGCACCTTGACTCGCACCGTTGGTGCTCGCCCTTCGGGCCGGCTTCGCTGTTAGTCGCTGTGCTCCTTGGGCTCCTTTTGGTGCATCCAAATGCTCTTCAGCAGACAAACGTCTGCTCAAATTCACCCGCACTCGCAGCGTGTGGAAGCGTTGCTGCAAGCACGGCACTCGCAACCCTAGAAAGGCCACTCTGACCCGGATTTTCCGGACCCGGATTTTCCGCATTCGGCCCAGTTTGCCCAACCAGTATTTGGCTCTATAGTCGACACGACTTGTGCTTATGGTTTCCCGAGATAGATGGACTTTCTAGAGCTAACTGCTGCCGACATCACTTCCTTGGACGACGGTCAGCTGCGAGAGCTTGTCGCTCGACTAGCGGAAGCCGAGCTTCGCGAACAGGGAATTCCCCGATCGAGCGTGCAAGCCGGTGGAGCACAGGAGGCGGCCGACGGCGGACTGGACGTCAGCGTAGCGACCGCATGCACTCTCGATCGGCCGGCCTTCGTCCCACGTGCGAACACCGGGTTCCAGGTAAAGAAGCACACCATGAGCTGCGGGAACTGCAAAAAGGAGATGCTCGAGACCGGTGAGCTGAAGGAATCGATCAAAGCGCTTGCCAACGAGAAAGGGGCCTACATCATCGTCAGCGGCAAGGACAGCTGCTCGGAGACCATGCATCAGGCGCGCCTCGCCGGCATGAAGGAGGCGCTGAAGACATATAGTGCAGGCCGTGATCTACACTTGGATTTCTATGGAGCTGACCGGCTGGCGTTGTGGCTAAAGAGCCATCCCGGCGTCGCGCTCTGGGCGCGGGAGAAGCTTGGCAAGCCGCTGGCCGGATGGCGACCCTACGGGCGCTGGGCCTCGACACCGAAGACCGATAAAGACGAATTTTTGGCCGACGCGCATCCCTGCGTAATCGATGGCAGCTCCAACGATAAGAACTTGATGACGGTCATGGAGGGCCTAGAACTGGCACGGGCGCGGCTACGGTCCGGCTCTCGCGCAGTGCGCATTACCGGGCTGTCGGGCGTGGGCAAAACCCGCTTTGCACAAGCGCTGTTCGAGGAAAACGTAGGTGATGACCCGCTGCCGGCCACCGACGTCCTCTACGCTGATCTGGGTGAAGACCTGATGCCTTCGGCATCAGCTGTGGTCACCTACCTGATCGCCAACAAGATGGCGAGCTACGTCGTTCTGGATAACTGCCCTCCCGAGACGCACCGATTGCTGCAGAAGCAGTTCAGTACGAGCACAGCCCCGCTGCATCTGCTGACCATCGAGTACGACATCTCCGACGACCGACCAGAGGAGACCGATGTCATCCATATCGAACCGGGTAGCGAGGATACAGTTACCACGCTCCTTCTTCGGCGCTACCCCAGGCTCAACCAGTTCAATGCAGCGCGTATCGCCGAATTCGCCGGCGGCAACGCCCGACTGGCGCTGGCGCTCGCTGACCGGGTGGAGGCGGACGAAACACTCACGAGCTTTAATGACGAGCAGCTCTTCCTGCGACTATTCCAACAGCGCAAAGGCGAGTCAGCGGACATGCTCCGGGCAGCAACGGTCTTGTCGCTGGTCTACTCGTTCAACGTCTCCCGCGAAGAGTACGGGGATGAGCTCGGCATCCTATCGGCGATATCCGAGGTTCCGCGTGCCGACCTGCAGCGTGCCCAGGCTGAGCTATTGCGCAGGCAGCTCGCCCAGAAACGAGGCAGCTGGCGCGCCGTGTTGCCGCATGCCTTCGCAAACCGGCTCGCACGCCGCGCATTGGACGATTACGAACCCGAGGACATCAACCGCGAGATTCTGAAGCCTGGGAACACACGGCTACTACAGTCCTGTGCCCACCGCTTGGGGTACCTCCACAACAACGGACGCGCCCGCGAGTTAGCCCTCACCTGGGTTCAGCCGGGCGCACCATTAGCCAACCTCGCGGCGCTCAGCGAGGAACACCTCGTGGTTCTCAACTATGTGGCTCCGATTTTCCCCGACGTTGTTCTTGCTGCGATCGAGCAATCGGCCCGCATTCCGGGGTTCGCCGACCGTACCAACCCTAACGTCCAGCGCTTTGTCAGGCTTCTCGTCGATATAGCTTATGACGACGAGGTCTTCGACCGTTCGACTAGTCTCCTGCTCAACATCGCTCGGACTGAGCGTCATGGAGAAAACAACAACAGCGTCGTTAGCCAATTGCGCCAACTCCATCAGCTGTATCTATCCGGGACCATGGCTGGCCCGGCGCGGCGTCAGGCTCTTGTGCGGAGGCTGCTTGCGAGCGGTGAGCACCGTGACCGTGAGATCGCCGGTGAGCTGCTCCGCGCAGCCTTTAAAGCGGAGTCATGGACGTCTTTTGGAGGATTTAAGTTCGGCGCGCGCGACCGTGGACCTGGCTGGACTCCCAAGAACAAGCAGGAGCTAAGCGACTGGTATGACGGCTTTCTCGCACTGCTCGATCCGGTACTCGAGTCAGACAATGACTCACGCGAGTGGGCGAAGTCGCTGATCGCAGAAAATTTTCGACAACTCTGGACCTATGCCGGCTGCTATGACGCTATGGAGTCCCTGGTATCAACGCATGGCCCAGGCGGACGGTGGCCTTCAATTTGGTTGGCCATCGGCCAGACCCTCAAGTACGAAGGCCCGGGTCTTGATCCTGCTGTTTTGAGGCGCCTGGAGGAGTTGCAGTCTCTGGCGGCGCCCTCCGATCTCGAGTCGGAAATCAGCACCTATGCTTTCGTCGACCAATGGTCGCATTCTCACCTTATGGGCGACGACTACGAGGCAGAAGAGACGAAACTGCGGGACCACGTCTTAGCCCTGGGGCGATCGCTCGCCTCCGACTCGGGCCTGTTCGAGCGTCTAGCGCCGCAGATCTGGGCAACACGCGTGAGTCCGGTCGCCTGGCTAGGCTACGGCTATGCAGAAGCTTACGGCGATCTAGAAGCCATGGTCGAGATATTGATCCGATCATTCAAGGTACATGCTCCTGACCCCGCCCGCGTCGAGTTCATCGAGGGCTGTTTGTCGGCGATCGCGAAGCGCGCCCCTGCCTTGCTGCCCCGAGTGCAGGAGGAACTGCTGGCCAAGCCTGAGCTCAAGCCCTACAGCGTCTGGCTACTTCTGGCTACACCGATCACGTCGTGGGTGAGCGCGCGGTTGCTCGACCTCGCCCTCCAAGGCAGTGTACCAGCGTGTCATTTTGAGTCGGTTTGCCACGGCAGGCGTCACGAGCAGATGACTGACTTGGAGCTTTCAACACTTACGAATGCAGTCTGCCGTCTGCCAGAGGGGTACCACTCGGCGTTCGACATGCTCGTCATGCGGCTACACGCTAGGGCTGCTAGGAACTACAGCCCGGGGCCGGAGATCTTGTCGGCTATTCGAACGGCGTTGGTTCACATGTTGCGTGATTACGCCAGCGACGTGAATCTATCCATCCGCCACGGCGTGGGACCGCTGATCGTAGAGGCGCTCGGGCCTGACGCGCCCGAAAACGAGGTAGCCGAGCTCATCGACATGTTCTGTGACGTGCTCAAAAAGTATCGGTTCTCGTGGAACAACAACTCCAAGGTGGCGTCGGCATTCATCCAGGCGCGCCCGGAGATGCTGCTCGATGCACTACTCGAAATCGAACGTGACGATCCCGAGTCAGATGCGGTGGACGGGCTGTTCCGGCAGCAATCCCGTAACCCACCGCCGTCGCTGAACCTCGCATCTGTCGATAGGCTCCTGGCGTGGTGCGGAGAGGATGCTCAACGTCAGGAGTTCGTTGCGCGCAAAATTCGCGTCTACGAGTCTACGGACAGGTCGCAGGAGGACGACGATTCAACTTCTCCGGTTCAACTCAGCAAACACTTCAAGAGGCTTTGGGACGTCATGCCCGACAATTCAAACCTGATCGAGTTCGCTATCGGCCAGGCCGTGCCGAACATTTGGATGAATTCGCGCGTTCCGATTATCGAAGCCCGGCAGCAGGCAATTCGCGAGCTGCTTACGCATGAATCGGCTGAGGTCAGGGCTCTGGTTGCGGAGAAGGTCGGGGAACTTGACCTGCGAATTGAAAATGAGCGCAGGCGAGATGAGTCCGAGCACCACGCGAGGGAGCAGCGGTTCGAATAGGAGGTAGCGACTCAAGGGCCTAGATTGGCAAGCGAACGCGCAGTGTCTGTGCCGTTCGGCAGCGCAGTTCTTGGAACAACGGAGTCAAGTTGTCTTATCGTAAAGTCGATAATAGAACGACCACCTTCTCCGGTGGCCGTTTCACTTCCCAGCAGTGGGCGCAGCGATCAACCAGCCCTGAGCGCCCCCACCACCGCATCCCCCATCTCCGCCGTGCCCACCACCTTCTCCCCGGGAAGGGCAATATCCGCCGTCCGCAGCCCGGCATGCAGAACGCGACCCACCGCCGCCTCGATCGCATCAGCCGCATCGCCACGGCCCAGGCTGTAACGCAGCAGCATTGCCGCCGAAAGGATGGTCGCCAGCGGGTTGGCAATGCCCTTGCCGGCAATATCCGGGGCGGAGCCGTGGCAGGGCTCGTACATACCCTTGTTGTTGGCATCCAGCGAGGCGCTGGGCAGCATGCCGATCGAACCGGTGAGCATGGAAGCCTGGTCGGAGAGGATGTCGCCGAACATGTTGTCGGTGACGATCACATCGAACTGCTTGGGCGCGCGCACCAGCTGCATGGCGGCGTTGTCCACGTACATGTGGCTCAACGAAACATCCGGGTAATCGGTGGCGATTTCGTTGACCACGGCGCGCCACAGCTGACTGGAGGCCAGCACATTGGCCTTGTCCACCGAGCACAGCTTCTTGTTGCGCACGCGCGCCATCTCGAAACCGACGCGGGCGATGCGGGCGATTTCGTCCTCGCTGTACGGCAGGGTGTCATAGGCAAACCGCTTGCCATCGGCCCGCACCTCGTTGCCACGCGGGCTGCCGAAGTAAATGCCACCGGTCAGCTCACGCACGATCAGGATATCCAGCCCGGCCACCACTTCCGGCTTCAGGCTTGAGGCACTGGCCAGCTGCGGGTACAGCAGCGCCGGGCGCAGGTTGGCAAACAGGCCCAGCTGGGAGCGGATCTTCAGCAGGCCGCGCTCCGGGCGCAACGCCGGGTCGATGCTATCCCACTGCGGGCCACCCACGGCGCCGAGCAGCACCGCATCGGCAGCGCGCGCACGCACCAACGTTTCATCGGCCAGCGGGCTGCCGTAACGCTCATAGGCCGCACCGCCCAGGTCATCCTGCTCCAGGGTGATATCCACCCCGTGGGTGTCACGCACCGCTTCGAGCACCTTCACTGCCTCGGCAATGATTTCCGGGCCGATACCATCACCGGGCAACACCAAGATCTTCTTGCTCATTTCAATATCCGTAATCAGGCAGTGGCGCCGAACAGCCAGGGCTGTGCGGCCTTGTGGCGGGTTTCGAACGCGGCAATGGCATCGCGCTCGCTCAAGGTCAGGCCGATATCGTCCAGGCCGTGCAGCAGGCAGTGCTTGCGGAACGCATCCACCTCGAAGGCGTGCTCGCCGCCCTGGCCGTCGATGACCACCTGGCGCTGCAGGTCCACGGTCAGCGTGTAGCCTTCCTGCGCCAGCGTGGCGGCAAACAGCGCGTCCACGATGGCTTCGTCCAGCACGATCGGCAGCAGGCCGTTCTTGAAGCTGTTGTTGTAGAAGATGTCGGCAAAGCTGGGCGCGATCACCGCACGGAAGCCGTATTCGTCCAGCGCCCACGGCGCATGCTCGCGCGAGGAGCCGCAGCCGAAGTTCTCACGCGCCAGCAGTACCGAAGCACCTGCATAACGCGGGAAATTCAAGACGAAATCCGGATTGAGCGGGCGGGCGCTGTTGTCCTGGCCGGGCTGGCCGATATCCAGATAACGCCACTCGTCAAACAGGTTGGGCCCGAAGCCGGTGCGCTTGATCGATTTGAGGAACTGCTTGGGAATGATCTGGTCGGTATCGACGTTGGCGCGGTCCAGCGGGCAGACCAGGCCGGTGTGTTGGGTAAAGGCTTTCATGTGGGGTTCCTTCAGACCGGGGCCAGTTCGCGCACGTCAACAAAATGACCGGCCACGGCAGCGGCGGCGGCCATCGCCGGGCTGACCAGGTGGGTACGCCCACCAGCGCCCTGGCGGCCTTCGAAATTGCGGTTGGAGGTGGAAGCGCAGTGCTCGCCGCTGCCCAGCTTGTCCGGGTTCATCGCCAGGCACATCGAGCAGCCCGGCTCGCGCCATTCAAAACCGGCCGCGACAAAGATCGCATCCAGCCCTTCGGCTTCGGCCTGGGCCTTGACCAGGCCCGAGCCCGGCACCACCAGCGCCTGCTTGACGCTGGCAGCCACCTTGCGGCCCTTGGCCACGGCAGCGGCCGCGCGCAGGTCCTCGATGCGCGAGTTGGTGCACGAGCCAATGAACACCCGGTCCAGCTTGATGTCGGTGATTGCCTGGTTGGCGGCAAGGCCCATGTACTTGAGCGCACGTTCGATCGAATCGCGCTTGACCGGGTCCGCTTCGGCGGCCGGGTCCGGTACGTTGGCGTCCACCGGGAGCACCATTTCCGGCGAGGTACCCCAGCTCACCTGCGGCTTGATGTCTTCGGCGCGCAGCGTGATCACGCTGTCGAACACCGCATCGGCATCGGACACCAGCTCGGCCCAGGCGGCCACGGCGGCCTCCCACTGCGCGCCACGGGGTGCGAACGGTCGGCCGCGCACGTAGTCGATGGTCTTGTCATCCACCGCCACCATGCCGACGCGGGCGCCGGCCTCGATGGCCATGTTGCACAGGGTCATGCGCCCTTCCATGGACAGGCTTTCAATCGCGCTGCCGGCAAATTCCAGCGCATGGCCGTTGCCGCCGGCGGTGCCGATGTGGCCGATGATGGCCAGCACCACGTCCTTGGCGGTGACGCCGGCGCCCAGCTCGCCCTCCACCCGCACCTGCATGTTCTTCATCTTCTTGGCCACCAGGCACTGGGTGGCCAGCACATGCTCCACCTCCGAGGTGCCGATGCCATGGGCCAGCGCGCCGAACGCCCCGTGGGTGGAGGTGTGCGAGTCGCCGCAGACCACGGTCATGCCCGGCAGGGTGGCGCCCTGCTCCGGGCCGACCACATGCACGATGCCCTGGCGCGGGTCGTTCATCTTGAACTCGAGGATGCCGAAGTCATCGCAGTTCTCGTCCAGCGTGGCCACCTGCAGGCGCGAGACCTCGTCGCTGATGGCCTCCAGCCCGCCCTGGCGCTCGGCCTTGGTGGTGGGCACGTTGTGGTCCGGGGTGGCGATGTTGGCATCGATGCGCCACGGCTTGCGCCCGGCCAGGCGCAGGCCCTCGAAGGCCTGCGGCGAGGTGACCTCGTGCAGGATGTGGCGGTCGATGTAGATCAGCGAGGAGCCGTCATCACGGCGGGAGACTTCGTGCAGCTCCCACAGCTTGTCGTACAGGGTCTTGGCGGTCATGGCAGGCAGGCGACGGTGTGATGGCTTGATGGTCGGCGCTTGCCATCAATAACTCAAACTCCTATTTTTCATCACACCCATTCCAATAAGGAATAGCATGGACCTGACCAGCCTGGCCGTGTTTGTCGCCGTGGCCGAGCACGGCGGTTTCTCCGCCGCCGCCCAGCGCCTGCACCTGACCCAGCCGGCAGTGAGCAAGCGCATTGCCCAGCTCGAGGCCGAGCTGGATGTGCGCCTGCTCGACCGCCTCGGCCGCCAGGTGGTACCCACCGAGGCCGGCCAGCTGCTGCTGGGCCGGGCCCGGCGCCTGCTCACCGAGGCCAGCGACACCCGCCGCGCCCTGGCCGCGCTGGGCGATGGTGTGGCCGGCAGCCTGCGCATCGCCACCAGCCACCATATCGGCCTGCACCACCTGCCGCCCTTGCTCAAGCGCTATGCCCAGCAGTTCCCGCAGGTGGAGCTGGACATTGCCTTTGTCGATTCCGAGCAGGCCTATGCGCGGGTACTGGACGGGGCCGCCGAGCTGGCCGTGACCACCCTGGCCGCGCACACCGCCGCGCCGCTGCTGGCCCAGCCGCTATGGGAGGACCCGCTGTGCTTCATGGTCGCCAGTGACCACCCGCTGGCCGCGCGCAAGCGGGTGAGCCTGCATGATCTGGCCGCGCACCCGGCAGTGCTGCCCGACCCGGGCACCTTCACCCACAAGCTGATTGCCGGCCTGTTCCAGCAGCACGGGCTGGACCTGCAGGTGCGCCTGCGCACCAACTACCTGGAAACCATCCGCATGCTGGTCGGGGTGGGCATGGCCTGGAGCGCACTGCCGGCCAGCCTGCTCGATGCCCAGGTGGTGGCCCTGCCGGTCAGCGGTGCGCACCTGCAGCGCCAGCTGGGTTGGGTACGCCATGGCGGGCGCACCCTGTCGCGTGCGGCCGATGCCTTTGCCGGCCTGCTGCAGGCCAGCGCCGGCAGCCACGGCAAGGCCTAGCCGACCACCTGGTTGCGCCCGCCTTCCTTGGCCCGGTACAGGTTGGCATCGGCCGCGGCCAGTAGGGTGTGCACCTGGTCGCGCCCCGGGCCATAGCCGGCCACGCCGATGCTCACGGTGATCGCCGGTGCCTGCGCCAGCTGTGCTTCGGCCACCTCGGTGCACAGCACCTGCATGCGCTGGCGGCCACGTGCCAGCGCCGTGTTGGGCATCACCAGCAGGAACTCCTCGCCGCCCTGGCGCGCGGCGAACACCGCCCCTTCGCTGGGCTCGCTGAGCAGGCGGCCCAGGTGGGCCAGCACCCGGTCACCGACCTGGTGGCCATAGCCATCGTTGACCTGCTTGAAGTGGTCCACGTCGATCAGGGCCACGCTCAGCGGCGTGCCGCTGGCGGCGGCCTGGTCCAGCGCCTGCTGCAGGTAGCCATCGGCCGCACGCCGGTTGGGCAGTGCGGTCAGGCTGTCATACAGGGCCAAGCGTTCGAGCCGGCCCAGCAGCTCGTCACGCTCGCGCCCGGCCGCCACCAGGGCCACGTTCTTGCGGTGCAGCTCCTCGGTGCGCTGGGCCACCAGTGCATTGAGCCGGCGCTGGCGGCGCTCGTAATGGTGCACGCGCAGGCGCCAGCCACTGAACAGCAACAGCCCCAGCAACAGCGCCGCGGTGGCCAGCACCAGCGGCCGTTGCCAGAACACCGGCACCTGCACGATGGCCAGCTCGGCACTGCCCAGGCGCTGGCTGCGGCTCCAGTCCAGCGGCATGGCCATGGCCTGCACCTGGAAGCGGTAATCACCCGGTGGCAGGTTGGTGTAGACCGCCTCGGTGCCCTCGCCCACCTCGACCCAGTCGCGTTCGAAACCGAGCAGGCGGTAGCGGTAGCGCAGCTTGTGCGGGCTGGCAAAGGCCAGCGCCGCATAGGTGATGGACAGGCGGTTGGTCCGCTGCTGCAGGCGGTAGCCGGCCTGCAGCGGCTGGCGTACCCCGTTGACCAGCACCTGCTCCAGCACCACCGGCGGCACCGCATTGCGGTCGCGCCCGGCCAGTTCCGGATCGATCAACGCCAGGCCCCTGCCGGTGGGGAACATCAGCTGGCCATCGCGGTGCTGCCAGCCGGCCGGCCAGGTCGCGCCGTTGACCTGGCTGGAGGGCATGCCGTCGCTGCTGTCGATCACATCCACCGCCAGCAGGTCGTGCCGGTTGGCATCGAAGGCGGCAAATTCACTGCGCGCCACCCGGAACACGCCCTGGTTGCTGGACAGCCACAGGCGCCCGTGGCCGTCATCGAGGATGCGGAACATCTTGTCGCGCGGCAGCCCGGCATGGTGGTCATACACCTGCAGCGCGCCATCGCGCAGGCGCAGCAGGCCCGAGTCACTGGCCACCCAGACCGTGCCATCGGCATCGTGCAGGAAATCAAATACCGCATAGGCCGGCAGGTCGCGCTCCGGCTGCCAGTGGCGCAGCCGGCCATCGGGCCGCAGCATGGCCATGCCGGCCTCGGTGCCGATCCAGATCTGCCCCTGCTCGTCCCGGCTGAGCACCTGCACTGCGTGTTCGCCCAGGCCCAGCTGTTTGCCCAGTGGCTGCACCTGGCCATCGGCACCCAGCCGCAACAGGCCACGCGGGGTGCCCACCAGCATGCCCTGCGTCGTTGGCAACAAGGTGCGCACCATCAGCGAGCGCGCACTGGCATAGGACACCGGCAGCTGCTGCAGCAGGCGGCCGGCGCCATCAAAGCGCAACACGCCCTGCTCGTAGGTGCCGGCCCAGACCCCATCGCCGTGCGGATCGGCTGCCAGCGCGGTGACCGTGGCGCTGAGCCGGGTATCGGGCATGGCCAGCAGCGGGCCCAGGGCACCGTCCTGCCAACGCTGGATGCCGCTGGCATGGCCGATCCAGGTGCTGCCATTGGCCGTCTGCAGCACCGTGCGCACGTAGCTGTCGCCCAGGCCGTGGCGCTGGGTCAGCGCACGCACCGCGCCGGGCGACAGGCGCGTCAGGCCCAGCGAGTCGCCCAGCCAGAGCAGGCCTTCGCGGTCTTCCAGGAAGGCCCGGCTCGGCAGGCCGTCCAGGGCCAGTTGCTGGCGGCTGCCATCACTGGCAATGCGCAGCACCTGGCCATCATTGCCCACCACCCACAACGCCTGGCGGCTGTCCACCATGGTCTGGCTGATGCGGTTGCTGGCCACCACCCGCTCGCTGCGGCCATCGGCATGCCAGCGCCAGACCCCGTCATCGCAGGCCAGCACCCAGCCGCCAGCGCCATCGCGGTCGATCTGCCGTACCTGCTTGCCGGCAAAGCCCTGTGCCTGCCCCCAGGGCCTGGCACGCCCGTTGTGCACCTGCCAGGCACCGTTGAGGCTGGCCACCAGCAGGTCATCGCCATCGGCATGCAGGGCATGGATCTGCCCCGGCTCGATGCCGGGCGGGAAATCCACCTGCTGCGGCCGGCCCTGTGCATCGAGCCGGTACAGCTGGTGGCGCGAACTCAGCCACAGGGTGCCGTCGGCGGTGCGCAGCATGTCCTCCACCCGCAGCTGGCGCAGGGCGGCATCGCCATAAGCGCGCCATTGCCCCTGGTGGTGGCGGTAGATGCCATCCACCGCAGTACCGACCAGGATCGAGCCATCGGCCTCGGCCAGCAGCGAAAACACCCCGGAAAGCCGTGCCTGCTCGGTGTTTTCGTTGTCATACACGGTGAAGCTGCGGCCATTGAAGCGGGCCACGCCTTCCCAGGTGGCCACCCAGATGAAGCCCTGACGGTCCTGGGCAATGTCATGGACCATGTTGTGCGGCAGGCCATCGCGCATGTCCCAGCGGGTCAGGCCGTAATGCAGGCCCTTGGCCAGCCCGGCCCCCGGCCACGACACGGCCAGCAGCACCAGCAGCCACGCCGCAGGCAACAGCCGCCCCCGCCCGGTCCGCGATGCGCGGAAGGCTGCCGACAGGGCCAGGATCAAAAGAGCAGGAAACATCAGTACGGCGGGGGGAGATTGCGGCGGGTGACCGCCTTGTGCGTGATACACATCACACTTCAGCCCGGCCACTTTACCCGAGCTGCTGCCACCCGGTCTGTCAGGCCAGACCTGACAGACCGGATCGCCTCACGCGTGCATGGGCCTCAGCGCGCGCCACCCTCATCGGCGCGCACGCTGAACCAGGCCGCGTACAGGGCCGGCAGGAACACCAGGGTCAGCACCGTGCCCACCAGCAGGCCGCCCATGATCGAGATCGCCATCGAGCCGTAGAAATCACTGCGCGAGAGCGGAATCATGGCCAGGATCGCCGCCAGTGCGGTCAGCACGATGGGGCGGAAACGGCGCACGGTGGCGTCGATGATCGCGTGCCAACGGTCATGCCCGGCATCGATGTCCTGCTGGATCTGGTCGATCAGGATCACCGAGTTGCGCATGATCATGCCGGCCAGAGCGATGGTGCCAAGCATGGCCACAAAACCGAACGGCATCTGGAACAGGAGCAGGAACAGCACCGCACCGATGATGCCCAGCGGCGCGGTGACCAGCACCATGGCCATGCGCGAGAAGCTGCGCAGCTGCAGCATCAGCAGGCTGATCACCACCAGCAGGAACAGCGGCATGCCGGCCTTGATCGAGTTCTGGCCCTTGGCCGAGTCCTCCACCGTGCCGCCCACCTGCAGCAGGTAGCCGGACGGCAGCTCGCTGCGGATCTGCTCCAGGGTCGGCAGGATCTGCGCGGTCACCTGCACCGGCAGCACGCCATCGCTGATGTCCGCGCGCACGGTCACGGTGGGCAGGCGGTTGCGGTGCCAGATGATGCCGTCCTCGAACCCATGCTCGATGCGCGCCAGCTGGCTCAGTGCCACCGGCTGGCCCGAGGGCGTGGGCACGGACAGTGACTGGATCATGTCCAGCTGGGCACGCTCGTCGGGCGGGCCACGCATGGCGATGGCGACCTGGCGGTTGCCGTCACGCAGCACCGAAATGTTCTGCCCGGCCAGCGAACCGGACAGCAACTGCGAGACCTGCTCGCTGCTGACCCCCAGCACCCGCGCACGTTCCTGGTCGATGACCAGGCGCACCACCTTGCTCGGCTCGCTCCAGTCCAGGTTGACGTTCATGGTGTGCGGGTTCTGCCGCACCTGGGCGGCGACCTGGGCGGCAATGGCCTGGACCTGGTCGGCATGCTCGCCGGAAACCCGGAACTGGATCGGATAGCCCACCGGCGGGCCGTTCTCCAGCCGGGTCACGCGCAGCTGCACATCGGCAAACTGCGGCACCACCTCGTGCAGCAGCCAGTGGCGCACCCGCTCACGTGCCTTGGTGTCGCTGGTGAGCACCACGAACTGGCTGAAGTTGGTGGCCGGCAGCTGCTGGTCCAGCGGCAGGTAGAAACGCGGCGAACCGGTACCGACATAGGCCACGTAGTTGATGACCTCCTCGTGTTCGGCCAGCAGCGCTTCCAGCTGCTTTGCCTTGGCTTCGGTGGCGGCCAGCGAGGCCCCTTCGGCCAGCTCGATGTCCACCATCAGTTCCGGCCGCGGCGAATCGGGGAAGAACTGCTGCGGCACGAAGCGGAACAGGAACAGGGCACCGGCAAACAGCGCCGCGGTGGCGGCAATCACCCACCAGCGACGCTTCAGGCAGGCATCCAGAAAACCGCGGAAGCGCTGGTAGAACGCGCCCTGGTAGGGGTCATGCTCGTGGCCATGCGGGTCCTTGGGGGCCAGCCAGAAGGCCAGGGCCGGATAGCGATCGGCCCAGGCGGCCTTGCGTGCGGCCCAGCGTGCGGCCAGCGAGCCCGGACGCGGCGTGGCCTTGGGCCCGTGCATGTCCGGCAGCATTTTGTCGCCCAGGTACGGGATGAACAGCACCGCGGCAATCCACGACACCACCAGAGCGATGGTCACCACCTGGAACAGCGAGCGGGTGTATTCGCCGGTGCTCGAGGCCGCAGTGGCGATGGGCAGGAAGCCGGCCGCGGTGATCAGGGTGCCGGTGAGCATCGGGAAGGCGGTGGAGGTCCAGGCAAAACTGGCCGCGCGCACGCGGTCATAGCCCTGCTCCATCTTGGTGGCCATCATCTCCACGGCGATGATCGCATCGTCCACCAGCAGGCCCAGGGCCAGCACCAAGGCGCCCAGGGAAATCTTGTGCAGGCCGATGCCGAACTGCTGCATCACAAAGAAGGTCATCGCCAGCACCAGCGGGATGGACACCGCCACCACCAGGCCGGTGCGCACGCCCAGCGAGAAGAAGCTGACCAACAGCACGATGATCACCGCCTCGGCCAGCACCTTGACGAACTCGCCCACCGACTGCTTCACCGCCGCCGGCTGGTCGGAGACCTTGTGCAGCTCCATGCCCACCGGCAGGGTGCCCTGCAGGCGGGCGAACTCCGCATCCAGGGTCTGGCCCAGGCGCAGGATGTCGCCGCCGGGCTTCATCGCCACCGCAATGCCGATCGCGTCTTCGCCCATGAAACGCATGCGCGGTGCGGCCGGGTCGGCATAGCCCCGCACCACGTTGGCGATGTCACCCAGCTTGAGGGTGCGCTCGCCGGCGCGGATCGGGAAATTGACGATGTCATCCACGCCCTGGAACTGGCCGCTGACCCGCAGCTGGACCCGGTCCGAGGCGGTTTCAAAGAACGAGGTGTTGCTCACCGCGTTCTGCTGGGCCAGGGCCTGCTGCACGCTGGCCGCATCGATGCCCAGGGTGGCCAGGCGGGTGTTGGACAGCTCCACCCAGACCCGCTCTTCCTGCAGGCCGACCAGATCGACCTTGCCCACATCGGCGATGCGCTGCAGCTCCAGCTGGATGCGGTCGGCGGTGTCGCGCTTCAGGGCGTAGTCAAAGCCCTTGCCGCTGAGCGCATAGATGTTGCCGAAGGTGTCGCCGAACTCGTCATTGAAGAACGGCCCGACCACCTCGGCCGGCAGCTGGGCGCGGATGTCGCCGACCCGCTTGCGCACCTGGTAGAACAGCTCGGGCACCTCGGAGGAGCGCATCGAATCCTTGGCCATGAAGATCACCTGCGAGACACCCGGGCGCGAATAGGCGCGGATCATCTCGTACTGGCCGGTGTTCATCATCGCCTTTTCGATCGGCTCGGTGACCAGTTCGGCCACCTGCTCGGCCGTGGCGCCCGGCCACTGGGTCTGCACCACCATCGCCTTGAAGGTGAACGGCGGGTCCTCGCTCTGGCTGAGCTGGCGGTAGGAGCCGATGCCGACAATGGCCACCAGCAGCATCGCAAACAGCACCAGCGGGCGGTTGGACAGCGCCCATTCGGAAAGATTGAAGCGGCTCACGGCTCAGTTCCCGTCGGTCTTGGCGGCGGCCGGCGCAGCGGCCTGCAACGGGCGGTTGTCCCGATCCACCGGACGCACCTGCTGGCCGGCCTGCAACAGATGGCCACCGGCGGCGACCACCCACTGCCCGGCCTGGACCCCGGCGGCCAGCTCGGCGCGCTCGGCGCCCCAGGCGGCCACCTGCACCGGTGCCGGTGACAGCACGCCGCTGGCCGGATCCACCAGCAGCACCTGGCCGTCGGCCTTGCCCGGCTCACCCTGCACCGCGGCCAGCGGCACGCTCAGGCGGCTGCCGGCGCGCGCCACGTAGACCCGTGCGCTCTGGCCCAGCGCCACCTGCGCGGCGTCGTCCGTGTCCAGGGCCACGCGCGTGGCGAAGCTGCGGGTCTGGCGGTCCGCTTCGGCGGCAATCTCGCTGATGCTGCCGCGCAGGCGCTTGCCCGGTGCACTCCACAGCTCCACCTGCACCGGCTGGCCCAGGGAAAAGCCGGCAATGTCATTTTCCGGCAGCGCGATCAGCACCTCGCGCCCGGCCGCAGCAGCCAGCACCATCACCGTCTGCCCGGCGGCCACCACCTGCCCGGCCTCGATCTGGCGGCTGGCAATCACCCCGTCGGTGGGGGCCAGCAGGCGCGCATAACCGGCCTGGTTGCGGGTCACATCGAAATTGGCGCGGGCCGCATCGACCTGGGCGCGGGCGGCCGTGTGGGCCGCCTGCTGGGCCTGCAATGTGCTGCGGCTGACCAGCTGCTGGTCGGCCAGTTTCTGGTAGCGGGCCAGGTCATCGCCGGTGCGGGCCAGCTCGGCCTGGGCGGCACTGAGCTGGGCCTGTGCGGCCTGGGCCTGCAGGGCGTAGTCCGACGCATCCAGCTCGGCCAGCAACTGCCCGGCCTTGACCTGCTGCCCGGCATCGACATGGCGCTTGACCAGGCGCCCGGGCACCTGGAAGGACAGCGCGCTTTCCTGATGGGCGCGCACCTCGCCGGCAAAGGCCTGCTCGCCCTGGCCCTGGCCGACCACCTCCACCAGCACCGTTGGCGCACTGGCCGGCGGCTGTTCGGGGGAACCACATCCGGCAAACAGGGGCAGCAGGAGCAACGGGGACCGGCGCAGGAGGTTTTTCACGGCATGTTCCGCAAAGAAGGAGGGAGGACGGGGTACGGCGGCATTACTGTACTTGGCGGTATCGTATAAATACCGAACCTGTTGGTCTAGTATTGATTGCATGTCTGCCGCCCGCTCTCCTTCTGCACCGCCTGCTGCCCGCCAGGGAGCCGGCCCCGGCCGCCCCAAGGACCTGGGCAAGCGCGAAGCGATCCTGACCGCTGCCCGGCTGCTGTTCCTGGAACAGGGCTACAACGGCACCAGCATGGACGGCATCGCCGCTGCGGCCGGGGTATCCAAGCTGACGGTATACAGCCACTTCGGTGACAAGGAGGCGTTGTTCAACGCCGCCGTCCAGGCCACCTGCAACCAGCTGGTGCCCGAAACCCTGTTCGTGGCCGACACCAGTGCCCCGCTGCGCGAGCAGCTGCTGGGCATCGGCCGTGCCTTCTTTGCCCTGGTCAGCTCCGATGCGGCGCTGGCCACCCAGCGGATCATGCTCTCGGCCAGTACCGAGGACCATATCCGCCGCCTGTTCTGGCAGGCCGGCCCGGCGCGCATGACCGCCGCCCTAGGCAGCGCCCTGGCCCCGCGCGTGGCCAGCGGCGAGCTGCAGATCGACGATCTGGAGCTGGCTGCCGGACAATTCTTCTGCCTGATCAAAGGGGAGCTGCACAGCAGCATGATGTGCGGCCTGACCAGCCCGGTCTGCGCCGAGGTCGCCGAGCGCCATGTGGCCAGCTCGGTGGACATGTTCATCCGTGCCTACGCCCGCCCCATGAGACCCTGAACCGACGACGGACACGGTGACTTCCGGCACTGCGGGCGGCTTTGTCGCCCGGCCAAGCTGTCACCCATCCGCCGCGCCCGCCTTGCCGGTAAAATGACCGGCCCCTGCGCCTTGGAACATTTGAAATGACGATCGATTACAACCACGCCCGCGAATTGATGGTCGAGCAGCAGATCCGTCCCTGGGACGTGCTCGAACTGCGCGTGCTCGACGTGCTGGCCACCCTGCCGCGCGAAGCCTTCGTGGCCGATGCCCACAAGACCCTGGCCTACAGCGACCTCGAACTGCCGCTGGCCAACGGCTGCAAGATGATGAAGCCGGTCATCGAAGGCCGCACCCTGCAGGCGCTGAACATCCAGGACGGTGAATCGATCCTGGAAATCGGCACCGGCTCGGGCTATCTGGCCGCCTGCCTGGGCCAGCTGGGCCGCGAAGTGCTGAGCCTGGAAATCGACGCTGAGCAGGCCGCCATCGCCCGTGCCAACCTCGATGCCGCCCACCTGGGCGACAACGTGCGCATTGAAACCGCCGACGCCCTGAACTGGGACAGCGAGCGCCGCTTCGATGCGATCGTGGTCACCGCCGCCATGCAGGCCGTGCCGACCGCCTTCTTGAAGTGGCTCAACCCGCAGGGCCGCCTGTACGTGATCCACGGCCACGCACCGGCCATGGAAGCAGCCCTGGTCAGTGCCGACGGCAAGATCAGCTCGCAGTTTGAAACCGAGATCGACTACCTGCGCGGTGCCGAGCCGGTTGCGCAGTTCACCCTCTAACCGCACCCCACCATCGAACAGGATGCCCCGATGATCCGCCACTGCCTTGCCATCGCCTTGGCTGCTGCCCTGACCCCTCTGACGGCCCAGGCCACCGACCTGCTCCAGGTCTATGACCTGGCCCGCAGCGGGGACCCGCAGCTGTCGGCAGCAGAGGCGGACCGTCTGTACACCCGCGAAGGCGCGGTCCAGGCCCGGGCCGCCCTGCTGCCGCAGATCAACGGCGAAGCCTCGATCAACCGCGCCCGCACCGAGCTGGACGGCATCAGCGGCAGCACCACCAGCACCAGCCGCGATTACCGCGTCAGTGCCGGCCAGGTGCTGTTTGACTGGAGCCGCTTTGCCAACCTGCGCGCCCAGCGCCACATCAGCCGTGCGGCCGATTTCCAGCTGGAAGCGGCCAATGACGAGCTGATCGTGCGCACCTCGGCGGCCTACTTCAACGCCCTGGTGGCCATTGAGTCCTACAGCGCCGCGCAGACCAACGAAGCGGCCGCGCGCAAGCAGTTCGATTACGCCGACAAGCGTCTGGAAGTGGGCCTGGCCCCGATCACCGACGTGCACGAAGCCCGCGCCCAGTACGACCAGGCCCGTGCCGACACCATCCTGGCCCGCAATGCACTGGAAGATGCCTACCAGGCCCTGACCGAGATCACCGGCAGCCCGGTGCGCGACCTGCGCGGCCTGCCCGATGACTTCACCCCGGTGCTGCCGGCCAACCGTGCCGATGTGGAAAGCCTGGTCAACGCTGCCGGTACCGGCAACCCGTCGCTGCAGGCCAGCGCCGCCCAGGTCGATGCGGCCGAGCAGAGCGTTTCTGCTGCCCGCGGCGGCCACTACCCGACCCTGAGCCTGGGTGCCAGCTGGGGCAAGAACGCCAGCTGGGGTGACAGCGTGGGCGGCAGCAGCCGCACCCCGGACAACACCAGCAATGCCATTGGCCTGACCCTGAGCGTGCCGATCTTCTCCGGCGGCGCGGTGCAGTCCGGTGTGCGCCAGGCCCTGGCCCAGCGCGACATCGCCCAGGACGGCATGGAACAGCAGAAGCGTGCCCTGGACCGCAACACCCGCAATGCCTGGCAGAGCGTGGTGGCCGGCATCAGCGAGGTCGAAGCCCGGCGTCTGGCCGTGGTCTCGGCCCAGGCCGCCTATGACGCCTCCCAGGTCGGCCTGGAGGTGGGCACCCGCACCGTGCTGGACCTGGTGCAGAACCAGCGCACCCTGTTCACCGCCCAGGTCGCCTACGCCCAGGCCCGCTACAACTTCCTGCTCAACCGCCTGCTGCTCAGCCAGGCCGTCGGTGATCTGGACATGGCAGAACTGGCCGACATCAACCGCCTGCTCACCGCACCGGCCGAAGCCCGCCTGCAGGCCAGCGGCGACGCCGGCTGACACCGGCTTGGCAGCAGCACAAAAAAGCGGGCAACGCCCGCTTTTTTGTTGCCCACGCGGCAGTACTCAGGCCTGTGTGGGCGGCAGC
>X237_Red_shanked_Douc_Langur__coassemble_60_pt1 | contig 19001 bp, 20 predicted proteins | sample X237_Red_shanked_Douc_Langur__metabat2_high_PE_002 | metagenome-assembled genome bin X237_Red_shanked_Douc_Langur
CTCAACCGCCCGAAGCGTGCTTCCAGAACAGGCTGACCAGCGGCGGCAGCTTGCCGGCCAGGCCCATCGCCGGGCCACGGGCCAGGCTCAGGTGCAGCTCGTCGTTGGAGAACAGGGTGTTGATCGCGGTAAAGCTTTTGGCCGCCACCGTGGCCTCGCTCTGCCGGGCGTTGGCCCAGCGTTGCAGGCGTGCCGGTGAGGCCCAGTCGCGGCGGCGGGCCTTGGCATCGAGCACGCTGGCGCGCAGTGCGGCCACATCACGCAGGCCCAGGTTGACGCCCTGCCCGGCCAGCGGATGCACCGCATGGGCGGCATCGCCGATCAACAGCACCCGGCCATCCAGATAACGCTGCGCCAGCTGCCGGCGCAGCGGGAAAGCCACGCGCTTGGAGGCCAGGCTCAACGCCCCCAGGCGGCCGCCAAAGGCATTGGTCAGCGCGCGGTTGAAGGCCGCCTCGTCCAGCGCCAGCATCGCCGCGGCCTGCTCATCAGGCAGGGTCCAGACAATCGAACTGCGGTGGCTGCCGGCCGGCAGCACCGCCAATGGCCCGGTCGGCAGGAAACGCTGCCAGGCCGTCGCCTCGTTGGGCAGCTCGCTGTCGATATAGGCCACCAGGCCGCGCTGGCCATAGTCATGCCGGCCCACGCCGATACCGACCATGCCGCGCACGGCCGAATCGGCACCGTCGGCGGCAATCAGCATGCCCGCTTCCAGCCGGCGCCCATCGCTCAGGCGCACCCGCACGCCATCGGCGTCACGTTCCAGCTCCTCGACCGTGGCCGGGCATTCCACCCGCACCCCGGACAGCGGCAACTCGGCCCACAGGCGGTCCACCAGCAGGCCGTTCTCAACAATCCAGCCCAGCTGGGCCCGGCCCAGCTTGTCGGCATCAAAGGCCAGTGCATCGCCACCGGCCGCGTCCCAGACGTGCATGCGGCGGTAGGCCGGGGCACGGCCACGGCGTACCGGTTCCCATACGCCCAGGGCCTTGAACAGGGCGGCATTGTCCGGGGCAAAGGCATACACCCGCAGGTCCGGCCTGTCGGCCTGCCAGGCAGGCGGCTCGCGCCCCTCCACCAGCACCACCTCCAACCCGGCCTGGCCCAGCGACAGCGCCGCCGCCGCGCCGACCACGCCGCCACCGACCACGATGGCATCCAGACGCTGCTGGCGGCTCATGCGGCATCCTCCCGGCACAGGGCCGGCACATCGCCACGGAAGCCCATCGCCCCGCCCACCAGGTTGGCCTTGAGGCTGTCCGAGGCCGAGGTCGCAAACAGGCCGAGGCTGCGCAGGCCGCGCGCGGCCGGGCGCTCGTTGCCGGTGAAGCGGGCCAGGCCATCGGAGAAGGCCAGGGTCTGCTCGCGGTCCGGGCCACGCCGGGCGACATAGGCGTCCAGCTGTGGGGCATCGCCCAGGGCGCTGCGGTCGTGTTCGATCAGTTCGGCCAGGGTCAACGCATCGCGCAGGCCGAGGTTGAAGCCCTGCGCACCGATGGGGTGGATGGTCTGCGCGGCATTGCCCATCAGCACCACCCGCGGTGCCACCAGCTCACGTGCCAGCACCCGTGCCAGCGGGTAGCTGCTGCGCGGGCCGACCTCGATCAGGCGCCCGGCACGCCAGCCAATGGCGGCCTGGGCACGGGCCAGGAAGGCCGCGTCATCCAGCGCGGCCACCACCGCCGCCTCGCTGCGCGGCACGCCATGGATGAAGCCGTAATGGCGGTCGCCACGTGGCAGCAGGGCGGTCGGGCCGGTATCGGTGAAGCGTTCCCAGGCGGTGCCGTCCGGGCCGCGCTCGGCGCGCACCCGGGCCACGAACAGGGTCTGCAGGTAATCGTGTTCGTGCGTGCCGATGCCCACGGCCTGGCGCACCATCGAGGCGGTGCCGTCGCATCCCACCACCAGCCGGGCCTGCAGCACCTGCTCGCCATTGGCGTCGGCAATGACCACCGCCCGGCGGCCATCGGCCACCTCGCCCAGGCGAACAAAGCGTGCCGGGCGGTAGCGCACCAGGGCCGGCAGCTCGGCCAGTCGTGCTTCAAGGGCCAGGCCGAAATCACGCGCCACCACCACCTGGCCGAACCACGGGCGGTCGTAATCGGCCGCCTCCAGCTTGACCCGGCCAAAGTCGCCGGCACGGCTGACATGGATGCGCCTGATCGGCCCGGTCGGGCTGCGCAGCTTGGCCATCACCCCCAGCGCGGTCAGCGCGTTGATGGTGGCGGCGGCAAAGCTCAGGTTGCGCTGGTCAAACACCGGCGGTGGGGCATCGCTGCCATTGGCCTCGACCAGGGCGCAGTCCACGCCGATCCGCTGCAGGGCAATGGCCAGGCTGGCACCGACCAGCCCACCACCGACGATCACGACATCATGGTTCTTGCTCATGCCGGCCATGATAAGCCACCGCCCCGCTGGCGCTGCGGCCGGCGCTGGCTAGAATGCACCTTCACCTATGCAAGTACGGATGGACCATGGGCAACCGTTTGTCGAAGATCTACACCCGCACCGGCGATGACGGCACGACCGGGCTGGGCGATGGCAGCCGCACCGGCAAGGATGCGCTGCGGGTGGAAGCCTTCGGCACCGTGGACGAGGCCAACTCGGCCATCGGCGTCCTGCTCGCCGTGCCGCTGCCCGAGGATGTGGCCAGCCTGCTGACCCGCATCCAGCACCAGCTGTTCGACCTGGGCGGCGAACTGTGCATCCCCGGCCATGCGGCCATCATCGATGCCGACATCGATGGGCTGGAGCAGCAGCTGGACCATTACAACGATGCCCTGCCGCCGCTGAAGGACTTCATCCTGCCGGCCGGTGGCGAGGCCGCCGCCCGCTGCCACCTGGCCCGTACCATCGTGCGCCGCGCCGAGCGCTGCAGCGTTGCCCTGTCACGCAGCGAGGACGTGCGGCCGCAGGTCCTGCGTTACCTGAACCGGTTGTCGGACCTGCTGTTCGTGCTGGCCCGGGTCCTGGCCCGCGCCGACGGCCACGGCGAGGTGCTCTGGCAACACGCCCGTCGCCACGGCTGAAGGAGCCTTCCGTGCTGGTGATCACCCATCCCGCTTGCCTGGGACATGATCCCGGCCCGGACCATCCTGAATCGCCACAGCGCCTGCAGGCGGTGACCCAGGCCCTGCAGGCCGCCTTCGGCGACAGCCTGCGCTGGCAGCAGGCCACCCCGGCCAAGTACGGCGAACTGGCCCGGGTCCACGATGTGCAGATGATCGAAACGGTGATGGCCGAACAGGCCGAGCCGCTGCGCGCGCTGGACCAGGACACCTATGCCAGCCCGGACTCGGCCGAGGCCGCGCTGTACGCGGCCGGTGCCGGCGTGGATGCGGTGGATGCGGTGATGGACGGCCATGCCAGCAGCGTGTTCTGCGCGGTACGCCCGCCCGGTCACCATGCCACCGCCACCGCGCCGATGGGCTTTTGCCTGTTCAACAACGCCGCCATCGCCGCCGCCTATGCCTGTGACCGCCACGGCCTGGAGCGGGTGGCGGTGGTGGATTTCGACGTCCACCACGGCAACGGCACCCAGGACATCTTCCAGGCCGAGCCCCGGGTGGCCTATTACTCCAGCCACCAGGCCGGGCTGTTCCCGTATTCGGGCCTGCGCCGTGACCGCGGGGTCGGCAACCTGCTCAACATCCAGCTGCCGCCGGGCAGTGGCGGCTTCCGCTTCCGCAATGTCTGGGCCGATGAAATCCTGCCGGCAATCGAGGACTTCCGCCCCCAGCTGCTGATCCTGTCGGCCGGCTTTGATGCCCACATGCGCGACCCCCAGGCCGACCTGATGCTCGATGCCGAGGACTTTGCCTGGCTGACCACCCAGCTGCGCCAGATCGCCAACCGCCATGCCGGTGGCCGGGTGGTTTCGCTGCTGGAAGGTGGCTATGACCTGCAGGCCCTGGCCGAATGCAGCGTGGCCCATGTCGGTGCGCTGTGTTGATCGCTTAGATGAACCTGAAAATGAACATTCATTGCCCCTGTGCAGGTGATGCGGCAAGCTAACTGCCGTTTGCCCAACCAGCCGACCCCCGTGCGCCGATCCCTACGCCTGCTGCCCCTGCCACTGAGCATCGCCATTGCCCTGCCGGCCCTGGCCGATGAAAAGCCGGTCAACTGGAATCTGTGCCCGGCCACCGATGCCCTGCCGGCTTTTGCCGAGGCCCCGCCGGCCGACCCGGCCCAGGCCGCCATCCGCGACCAGCTGCCCACCGAAATCGAGGGCGATGCCCTGACCGGTACCAGCACCACCCCGGAATATTCGGGCAATGTGCTGATGCAGCGCGGTGACCAGTTCATCGGTGCCGACAGCCTGCGCACGGACACCGACACCGGCAACTACATCGCCGAGGGCAACATCCGCTATTCGGACTCGCGTTTCCGCGTCTCGGCCGACCGCGCCGAGGGCAACAGCCAGACCGACAGCCACCGCATCAGCGACATCCAGTACCAGCTGATCGACCGCCGCGGCAACGGCAGCGCCAGCTCGATCGACCTGCAGGGTGCGGTGGGCCAGGTGCATGACTCCACCTACACCACCTGCGATCCGTCCCAGGTGGTCTGGCGCCTGGATGCCCCGGACATCGAATTCGACAACGAATCCGGCTTCGGCACCGCGCGCAATGCGGTGCTGCGGGTTGGCAAGGTGCCGGTACTGTGGGCGCCGTACTTCAAGTTCCCGATCGACGAGCGCCGCCAGACCGGCCTGCTCTATCCCAAGATCGGCCTGTCCGGGCGCAATGGTTTTGACTACGCCCAGCCGATCTATTTCAACCTGGCACCCAACTACGATGACACCCTGACCCCGCAGATCATGACCGAGCGCGGTGTGGCCATCGACAACGAGTTCCGTTGGCTCTACAAGCGCGGCCGTGGCCAGCTGGACACGATGTGGATGCCCGATGACAAGTTGCGCGACCGTGACCGCGGCCGCGTGGACCTGTCCGGTTACCACAACTTCAACCGCACCTGGCAGGCCCGTTCCGACATCAGCTGGGTCAGTGACGAACGCTATGTCGAGGACTTTTCCAGCCGCATCGACAACTTCAACAACTCCAACCTGAAGAGCACCGTCGGCCTGTATGGCCAGGGCAACAACTGGCGTGCCGGCATCATGGCCGAGCACTACCAGCTGATCGATTACACCCTGACCGAACGTGCCCTGCCCTACAACCGCGAGCCGCGGCTGTATGTGAACTGGGACAAGCCCATCCTGCCCTGGCTGGAAGCGGGCATCTGGGCCGAGGCGGTGCGTTTCAGCCATGACGACGTGCGCCTGAAGAACGCCGATTACGAGCGCACCGGCGTGGAGCAGCAGATGCCCGGCGGCAGCCGGGTGGACATCAAGCCCTGGCTGTCCATGCCCCTGACCGGCGCCTCCTGGTATGTGACCCCGACCGTGGCCTGGCGCCACACCGAATACCAGCTGGACCGCGCCCTGGCCGACAACCTCGGCGGCGACCGTTCGCCCAGCCGCAGCCTGCCGATCACCACGGTGGATGCCGGCATGTTCTTCGACCGCGAAACCACCATCGACGGCAAGCCGTTCCTGCACACCCTGGAACCGCGCCTGTTCTATCTCAACGTGCCCTACCGCGACCAGAGCGGGATGCCGTTGTTCGATACCCGCGCCTTCACCTTCAGCTGGGGCCAGCTGTTCCGCGACAGCCGTTACACCGGCCCGGACCGCCAGAACGATGCCAACCAGCTGACCATGGCCCTGAGCACGCGCCTGATCGACCAGCGTACCGGCCGCGAAAAGCTGTCCGCCTCGATCGGCCAGATCCAGTACTTCGAAGACTCCCTGGTCACCCTGAACAACACCGAGGTACCGGTTGAACAGGGCAAGTCGGCCTGGGTGGCCGATGCCAACTGGGCCATCACCGACCGCTGGACCGTGGGCACCACCTACCAGTGGAACCCCAGCTACAAGAAGGAAGACCTGGCCAGCCTGCGCGCGACCTACCTGCTGCCCGAGGACGGCATCGTCAACATCGGCTACCGCTACCGCCGCAACCCGCGCAGTGGTGCCGACCAGCTGGAACAGGCAGACCTGTCCTTCCTGTACCCGATCAACCCGCGCTGGAGCGTGGTTGGCCGTTACTACTACTCGCTGCTGGATGACAAACCGCTGGAAATCATCGGTGGCGTGCAGTGGGACAGCTGCTGCCTGGCCGTGCGCGCCCTGGCCCGCCGTTACGTGCGCAATCGCGAAGGCGACATGGACAACTCCATCCAGGTCGAGTTCGTGCTCAAGGGCCTGAGCTCCATTGGCCAGAACACGGACCGTACTTTGTCCCGTGCTATTCTCGGCTACAACCGCGACGACCTGTATCTGGTACCGCCCAGCCGCAGTGGCGTTGACAGTGACGACTACGATCCGAATCAGATCCCATGACCAAAACCCTGCCTGTCCTGCTGGCCGCCACCCTGGCGCTGAGCACTGCCACCGCCACCGCACTGGCCCAGGAAGCCGCGCAGCTGCAACCGCTGGACCGCATCGCCGCCATCGTCGATGAAGACGTCATCCTGCAGAGCGAGCTGGATGACCAGGTGCGCACCATCCGTACCCAGTACGCCGACCGCGCGGACCAGTTGCCGCCGCCGGCCGTGCTGGAACGCCAGGTCCTGGAGCGTCTGGTCCTGACCAAGCTGCAGCTGGCCCGCGCCAACGGCAGCGGCATGCGCATCGGTGATGAGGAACTGAACTACACCATCAATGCCATTGCCCAGAACAATGGCACCACGGTGGAGGGCCTGGCCCAGCGTCTGGCCGCCGACGGCCTGACCATGAACGCGTTCCGCCAGAACATCCGCGAGGAGCTGACCATCCAGCGCCTGCGCCAGAGTTTTGCGCAGAGCCGCATCGTGGTCTCCGAAGGTGAAGTCGATGCCGCCCTGGCCCAGGCCAATGTCAACGGCGTCCAGTACAACCTGGCCAACCTGCTGGTTGCCCTGCCCGAAGGCGCCACCGCCGAACAGATCAGCACCGCCGAGCGCAAGATCGCCGGGGTCAAGGAGCTGATCGACAAGGGCGAGCTGGACTTCAACGCCGCTGCTGTCCGTTATTCCGACGGCCCCAACGCGCTGGAAGGTGGCGATCTGGGCTGGCGCACCATGGACGAGATCCCCAACGGCTTCACCCAGTTGCTGGCGCAGATGCAGCCGGGCCAGGTGATCGGCCCGATCCGTGGCCCGAGCGGCTTCCAGCTGCTCAAGCTGGTCAACCAGCGTGACGCCAGCGCAACCGCCACCCAGACCGTCACCGAAGTGCAGGCCCGCCACATCCTGGTCCGCGTCAATGCCGACCAGGACGATGCCGCTGCACGCAGCAAGGCCCAGGCCATCAGCAGCCGCCTGGCCGCTGGCGCGGACTTTGTCCAGGTGGCCAAGGAAGTCTCCGAGGACACCAATACCCGCAACCAGGGCGGTGATCTGGGCTGGTTTGCCGCCGATGCCTTCGGCCCGCAGTTCGGCCAGGCCGTCGGCGCTCTCAGCGACGGTGGCATCAGTGCCCCGTTCCGTACCGATGCCGGTTGGCACATCCTGCAGCGCCTGGCCTCGCGCCAGACCAATGTGGCCGATGAAAGCCGCCGCGCTCAGGTCCGTGAAACCATCGGCCGCCGCAAGCTGGAAGACGAATACAACCGCTTCCTGCAGGAACTGCGTGGCGAGGCCTTTGTCGACTTCCGCAGCGGCGACCGCGCCGAGACCACCAGCAACTGACCGGTAGCCCCGTATGACCCGCCGGCCCACCCTCGCACTGGTACCGGGCGAGCCGGCCGGCATCGGTCCCGAGCTGGTCATCCGCCTGGTCCAGCAACCGCGCAACGATTGCCGGTTGCTGGCCTATGCCGACCCGCACACCCTGCAGCAGGCCGCCCGTGCACTGGGCCTGCCGCTGCAGCTGCTGCCTGCCGATGCGCAGGCAGCGGCCCCGGGCGACCTGCCCCTGCACCCCATCGTCAATGCCGGCCGCACCTGCTTTGGCCAGCCGGACCCGACCAACGCGACTGCCGTGATCGGCGCCCTGCTCGCTGCCGGCGCCGCCTGTCTGGATGGCAGCGTGGACGGCGTGGTCACCGGCCCGGTGCACAAGGCCGCGATCAATGCCGGCGGCATTGCCTACAGCGGCACCACCGAACTGCTGGCCGACCAGGCCGGGGTCGAGGTGGTGATGATGCTGGCCAATCCCGGCCTGCGCGTGGCCCTGGCCACCACCCATCTGCCCCTGCGCGCGGTTCCCGACGCCATCACCGCTCCCTTGCTGGAACAGGTGATCGGCATCACCCGCAGCGCCCTGCAGCGCGATTTCGGCCTGCCCGACCCGGTCATCGCGGTGCTCGGGCTCAACCCGCATGCCGGTGAGGACGGAGTGCTGGGCGATGAGGAAATCACCACCATCACCCCGGCCCTGGAACGCCTGCGTGCCCGTGGCTGGCGCCTGCCCGGCCCGTGGCCTGCCGATACCGCCTTCCTGCCCCACCGCCTGGCCGGGGTCGATGCGGTGCTGGCGATGTATCACGACCAGGGCCTGCCGGTGCTCAAATACGCAGGTTTCGAACAGGCCACCAACATCACCCTGGGCCTGCCCTACCCGCGGGTGGCGGTCGATCACGGCACCGCGCTGGAACTGGCTGGAACCGGAACAGCCGACCCCTCCAGCCTGCTGGCTGCCGTGCAATTGTGCGCGGCACTGGCCCGGCAACGTAAACTGTGCACATGACCTCGCCTTCCTCCCCCCCGGCCGGCTTCACCGCGCCGGCGAAAAAGCAATTCGGCCAGCACTTCCTGGCTGACACCCATTACGTGGACAAGATCGTGATGGCGGTCAATCCGAAGGCTGGCGACCGCCTGGTCGAGATCGGCCCGGGCCAGGGCGCCATCACCTTCCCGCTGCTGCGCAAGCACCCGGAACTGACCGTGATCGAGTTCGATCGCGACCTGATCGCCCCGCTCACCGCTGCCGCCGCCCCGCTGGGCCAGCTGACCATCATCCACCGCGACGTGCTGCAGGTGAACTTCAGCGAGCTGGCCGAGCCCGGCAAGCAGATCCGTCTGGTCGGCAACCTGCCCTACAACATCTCCTCGCCGATCCTGTTCCATGCCCTGGACCATGCCGCGGCAATCAGCGACATGACCTTCATGCTGCAGAAGGAAGTGGTCGACCGCATGGCCGCCGGGCCGGGCAGCAAGGTCTATGGCCGCCTGAGCGTGATGCTGCAGGCTTACTGCCGCGTCGATTCGCTGTTCATCGTGCCGCCGGGCGCCTTCCGCCCGCCGCCGAAGGTGGACTCGGCCGTGGCCCGTCTGGTCCCGCATGACCCGGCCAGCGTCGGCATCAACGACCATGCCCGCTTTGCCGAGGTGGTCCGAGCCGCCTTTGGTCAACGCCGCAAGACCCTGCGCAATGCCCTCAATGGCGTGTGCACACCGGAACAGTTCGAAGCAGCCGGGGTCCGCCCGGACGCACGTGCCGAACAAATCGAGGTCGCGCAGTTCATCGCGCTGGCCAATGCCCCGGCCGCCTGACAGCGGCCACACGCTCCACCTGATTCACCGAGCAATGGACGACCAACCGCGCTACGCCATACACGTCACCGTCGATCCGCGGTTTCTGGAGGAACACTCCGACCCGGAACAGGGACGCTATGCCTTCGCCTACACCATCACCCTGCACAACGCGGGCATCGAACCGGCACGACTGCTGGCCCGGCATTGGAAAATCACCGATGGCCAAGGCAATATCGAGCACGTCGATGGTGAAGGCGTGATTGGCGAACAGCCACGCCTGCGTCCCGGTGAGGATTACCGCTATACCTCCGCAGTGATGCTGGGTACTGTCCAGGGCACCATGCAGGGCCACTACGACATGCTCAGCGACGACGGCACCGAGTTCATCGCAACGATCGCGCCGTTCGCCCTGTCCATTCCAAGAACGCTGCATTGAGGGAGGCCCAAGGATGAGCATCTGGGCAATCGGCGACCTGCAGGGCTGTTACGACGTCACCTGCCGTCTGCTGGAAAAAATCAAGTTCGACCCCGCCGCCGACAAGCTGTGGTTCTGCGGCGACCTGGTCAACCGCGGCGGCCAGTCGCTGGAAACCCTGCGCCTGGTCCATTCGCTGCGCGAGCAGAGCGTGGTGGTGCTGGGCAACCATGACCTGTCCCTGCTGGCGGTGGGCTCGCGTACCGAGGAAGAGCAGCGCAAGGTCAACCCGGACCTGCAGCGCATCGTCCTGGCCGAGGACCGCGACGTGCTGCTGGACTGGCTGCGCATGCAGCGCCTGATCCATGTGGACCGCGACCTGGGCTGGATGATGTTCCATGCCGGGCTGGCGCCGAAATGGACCGTGGCCATGGCCGAGAAGCACGCCCGCGAGGTCGAGGCGCAGCTGCACGGCAATGGTTACCGCAAGCTGTTCCGCAACATGTATGGCGACCAGCCCAGCTGGTCACCGGCACTGAGCGGTTACGAGCGTTCGCGCGCGATCATCAACATCTTCACCCGGATGCGCTACTGCAGCCCGCGCGGCCGTATCGCGATGGAGGACAAGGGCACCCCGGGTACCCAGGCCCAGGGCATCTATCCCTGGTTCGAGGTTCCCGGCCGGGTCGAGCGCGAACTGAAGATGGTCTGCGGCCATTGGTCGGCCCTGGGCCTGACCATCACCCAGGGCGTGCATGCCATCGACACCGGCGCGGTATGGGGCGGCAAGCTGACCGCCCTGCAGCTGGACAGCGAGGACCTGCGCGTGGTCCAGGTGCCGGGCCGTGATGTACCCAAGCCCGAAGCCCCGGCCGCCGTCCGCCCGCCGCGCCGCCCGCGCCCGGAAAGCCAGGCCCCGGCCGGCAACCCTGCCGAGAAGGGCAGCCGTGGCGGCACGGAAGGCAACAACGGCAACAACGGCAACAACGGCAACAACGGCAACAACGGCAACAACGGCCAGCGTGCGCGCAACAACCGCCATCGTGGCAACCGCCATCGTGGTGGCCGCGGCAACGGCGGTGAAGGCAGCAAGCCACAGGGTGGCGGCAACAACGGCACCCCGCCAACGGCCACGCCGAACAGCTGAACAAAAAAGCGCCGCATTGCGGCGCTTTTTTCATCCTGCCGACACCGCCTCAGCGCCGCCGGTAATCGACAAAATCAAACGCGAAGGCATGCCGGTCATCGGCGCGGTGATGCTCGCGGGCTACTTCCTGCCAGCCCGTCATGTCCAGCGCCGGGAAGAAGGCATCGGCATCGGCCACCGTGGTCTGGACATGGGTCAGGTGCAGCACGTCCACCCGGTCGATCAGCTGGGCATACACCTGGCCGCCCCCGATCACACACAGCTCGACCGCGCCGCTGGCGGCGGTGCGTGCCAGCGCCTGCTCCAGGCTGTCCACGGCCTGCATGCCGGCAAACGGCACCTGGCCACTGCGGGTGAGGACCAGGTTCAAACGCCCGGGCAGCGCGCGCCCCAGTGAATGTGCGGTCTTGCTGCCCATCAGGATCGGCTTGCCCAGGGTCAGCGCCTTGAACCGGGCCAGGTCATCGGGCAGATGCCAGGGCATCTGGTTGCCCCGGCCGATCGCACCGTCAGTGGCCAGCGCGGCCAGCATCGATACGCGCACATCAGCGTGCGTCATGCTCACACCGCCACCGGTGCCTTGATCGCCGGATGCGGGTCATAGCCTTCGATGCTGATGTCCTCGATGCGGAAATCCTCCAGCCGGGTGATGGCCGGGTTGAGCCGCAGTTGCGGCAACGGCCGGGACTGGCGCGACAGCTGCTCGCGCGCCTGCTCGAAGTGGTTGGAATACAGGTGGGCATCGCCCAGGGTATGGACAAAATCGCCGACCTGCAGACCGCAGACCTGGGCCACCATGTGGGTGAGCAGGGCGTAGCTGGCAATGTTGAACGGCACGCCAAGGAAGATGTCGCCACTGCGCTGGTACAGCTGGCAGCTCAGCTTGCCGTTGGCCACATAGAACTGGAACAGGCTGTGGCAGGGCATCAAGGCCATCTGCTCCAGCTGCCCCACATTCCAGGCGCTGACAATCAGGCGGCGTGAATCCGGGTTGCGCTTGATCTCCTCCACCACCCAGGCGATCTGGTCGAAGGTCTGCCCGTCGGCCCCTTCCCAGCTGCGCCACTGCTTGCCGTACACCGGCCCGAGGTCGCCATTGGCATCGGCCCACTCGTCCCAGATGCGGACGTTGTGTTCCTTCAGGTAGGCGATGTTGGTATCGCCGCGCAGGAACCACAGCAGCTCGTGGATGATCGAGCGCAGATGCAGCTTCTTGCTGGTGACCAGCGGGAAGCCCTGGTTCAGGTCGTAACGCATCTGCCAGCCGAACACGCTGCGGGTGCCGGTACCGGTACGGTCGGCCTTGTCGGTGCCGTGTTCCAGCACATGGGACAGCAGTTCCAGATAGGCGCGCATCAGGGGGTGCCCTTGTCAGTGCTGATCACCGGCTGCAAGACCGGGGCGCGGCGTGAGCGCCAGACCAGGTACACGCCCAGCACGATCAGCGGAATGCTCAGCAGCTGGCCCTTGGTGAACCAGCCCCAGGCCAGGTAGACACCGTTGTCGGGCATGCGCACGAACTCCACCGCGAAGCGGAACACCCCGTAGAGCAGGGCAAACAGGCCGGAGACCAGATAGCGGCCGCGCGGCTTGCGCGACACCCACCACAGCACCACGAACAGGACCAGACCTTCCAGCGCGGCCTGGTACAGCTGCGAGGGATGGCGGGCATAGGCGTCCAGTGCGCCACTGGCATGCAGGGTACGCAGGGCCTCGGGGCTGAGCTGGGCCAGCTCGGCCGGCAGGCTGTGCGGGAACACCACGCCCCAGCTGCCGTCAGTGGTCTTGCCCCACAGCTCGGCACCGATGAAGTTGCCCAGGCGGCCAAAGCCCAGGCCCAGCGGCACCAGCGGGGCCACGAAATCCATGGTGTCGAAGAAATGCAGCTTGTGCTTGCGGCTCCACCACAGGCTGGCGATCAGCACACCGACCAGGCCACCGTGGAAACTCATGCCGCCTTCCCAGACCCGGAACAGCAGGGCCGGGTTGTCCAGGAACGCACCTGGCGTATAGAACAGCATGTAGCCGATGCGTCCGCCCAGCACCACGCCGATCATGGCGTAGAACAGCAGGTCGGAGAAGGCATCGGCATTGACCCCGGGCAGGCGCCCGGCGGCGATGCGCCGGTTGCCCAGCCACCAGGCCGCGCCGAACCCGAGCAGGTACATGATGCCGTACCAGTGCACGGCCACCGGGCCGATGGAGAAGGCGATCGGGTCGATCTGGTGCAGGTAGGTCATCAGGCCTGGCTCGGGAACAAACGAAGACCTCTATTGTTGGTCATCGCGCCGGTGCTGGCCAGCGCCGGTGCCAACCGGTTCACAACAGGTGCGGGCGGTCGGGCAGCCCGGCCTCCGTCTGCTGCTGCCCGGCAATGGCCGGCAAGGCCGTGGCCAGCAGCCCGGACATCTCCTCCACCGCCCGCTGTACCGCGTCGGCCAGGGGCATCTGCTGGCGGACCCGCTCACGCAGCCGGTCACAGACCTGCTGCCATTGCTCCGGGGTGATCAGCCCGGCCAGGCCACGATCGGCCACCACTTCGATGGCATGGTCGGCCAGCAGCAGGTACAACAGCACCCCATCGTTGCCGGGTGTATCCCAGACCTTGAGCAGGGCAAAGGCCCTCTCGGCGCGCTCGCGGGCGGTTTCGCCCCGCCACAGCGCCCCCCAGCCCAGGTCGGCTTCCACCGCCAGCACCAACTGGCCACGATGGCGGCGCTCACCGGCTGCGATGGCCTGGGTGATGGCCTGCAGCTGCGCCTGGCCAAACCAGCGCTGTGCCGAGGGCATGCATAGATGGCGCAGCCAGCGCATCACCAGCTCCCCGAGGCGCCACCGCCTCCGGACATGCCGCCACCGCCGCCCCAGCCACCACCACCACCAAAGCCACCACCGCCCATACCGCCTCCCCTGCCCCAACCGCCGCCACCCCAGCCGCCATGGCCGGCAAACAGGGCCGGCGTGGCACCAAGCAACCCCACCAGGCCGGCGACAACGGCCGCGGCCAGCGCGGCGCCCAGCCCACCCACCAGCAACAGGGCCGCCGCACCGCCGCCAATGGCGCCCAGGCCGCCGCGCAGCAGCCGTGGCAAGCGCGAGAACATGCCACCCAGCACACTGCCGGCCATCACCCCGAGAAAGATTCCCAGCATCCAGCCCCCCCCGCTGTCGGTGGCCGGACGATGACTGCTGACCGGTGCCGGCAGGGCCTCGCCGTCGATCAGCCCGATCAATGCCGTGCTGGCCGCGGCAATGCCGCCGCTGTAGTCACCGGCACGGAATTGCGGCACCAGATACTCCTGGATGATGCGGTTGGCCAGGGCATCGGGAATCGCCCCTTCCAGCCCGTAACCCGGCTCGATGCGGACCCGGCGGTCATTGATCGCCACCAGCAGCAGCACACCGTCATCCACACCCTGGCGGCCGATCTTCCATTGATCAAACACCCGCCGCGCGTACTGGGCAATATCCTCATCACCGGTGCTGGGCACAATCAGGATCTGCAGCTGGCTGCCCTTGCGCTGCTGCAGGGCCAGCGACTTGTCCACCAGGATCTGGCGGCTGCCGGCATCCAGGGTGCCGGTGGTGTCCACCACCGGCGAATCCAGCGGCGGTACCGCCACCGTCTGGGCCGCAGCCGGCAGCAGGCCCAGCCACAGCAGCAGGCACAGCGTGAAGCACCAGCGCAGCGGCTGCATGGCCATTACCGCGTTTGCGGCTCGGCACCGGGGAACTGCACCGTCGGCGCGGTGGAAATCTGGTTGACGTTGTCCACGGTGAAGTTGGGCTTGGCCTGGTGGCCGAAGATCTTGGCCGTGATCAGCTGCGGGAAGCTGCGGATGTAGGTGTTGTAGTCCTGCACCAGCTGGATGTAGCGACCGCGCGCGGTGGTGATGCGGTTCTCGGTGCCTTCCAGCTGGACCTGCAGGTCACGGAAGGCCTGGTCGGACTTCAGGTTGGGATAGTTCTCGGCCACCACCATCAGCCGCGACAGGGCGCTGCCCAGTTCGCCCTGGGCCTGCTGGAACTGCTGCAGCGAGGCCGCATCATCGGCATTGACCTGGATCTGGCCGACCCGCGAACGTGCCTCGGTGACATCGGTGAGCACCTTCTGCTCGTGGCTGGCATAGCCCTGCACGGTGTTGACCAGGTTGGGGATCAAGTCGGCACGGCGCTGGTACTGGTTGATCACTTCCGACCAGCCGGCATTGACCGCCTCGTCCTTCTGCTGGATCGCGTTGTAGCCGCAACCGGTGATCGACACGGCCAGGACGGCCAGCAACAACAGACGGACAATGGCGCGCATGAGGCATCTCCGGGAAGTGACGGCGCCGATCATCACACGGCAAAAGTAAAGCTTCCGCATACAACAAGGGCCGGAAACTCCGGCCCTTGTGTGCATCAAACGGTTGCCGCAGCCGCAGCTTACCAGTCGCCGGCGCCGGCCACCGCATTGGCCTTGGCCCGGCGGCGCATCATCAGGTTCAAGCCTTCCACCAGGATGGAGAAGGCCATGGCCACATAGATGTAGGGCTTGGGCACATGCACATCCACGCCATCAAGCACCAGCACCAGGCCGACCATCAGGATGAAGGCCAGGGCCAGCATCTTCACGGTGGGGTTGGCATCAATGAAACGGCCCAGCGGGTTGGCCGCCAGCAGCATCACCCCGACCGCCAGCAGGATCGCGGCCACCATCACCGGGATCTGGTCGGCGATACCGACGGCGGTGATCACCGAATCCAGCGAGAAGACGATGTCGATCATCGCGATCTGCAGGATCACCAGGGCGAACACGCCGGTGGTGCGCGGGGTCGACGGATCGGCATCCTCGCCACCGGTGACCATCTCGCGGATTTCCATCAGGCCCTTCACCAGCAGGAACAACCCGCCGATGATCAGCACCAGGTCACGTATCGAGATGCCCAGGCCAGCCACATGGAACAGGTCCTTTTCCATGTGCGCCAGGAAAGCCAGCGACACCAGCAGGGCGATACGGGTCAGGCAGGCCACGGCCAGGCCCAGGCGACGGGCGAACGGGCGCCGGTGCTCGGGCAGCTTGCTGACCGCGATGGACAGGAACACCAGGTTGTCGATGCCCAGGACGATCTCCAGGGCGGTCAACATGAACAGCGTCACCCAGGCATTGGGATCTGCCAGCAACTCAAGCAGCATTACAGGCACCAGAAAGGAGTCGAGCCTGCAAGCATACGCCTGTCAGAGTAAACGCGGCCCAAGGATCAATCCCCAGCAGGCCAGCACATTGACCATCAGTACGAACACGGCAGCCGAGCCCATGTCCTTGGCCCGCCCGGCCAGCTCGTGATGCTCGTTGCCGTATCGGGCAATGATCGCCTCCAGAGCCGAATTGGCCAGCTCCATGGCCAGCACCAGCAGCAGCGAGCCCAGCAACAGTGCGCGTTCCACCCCGTTGCCGCCCAGGTACAGGCCCAGCGGCCCGAGCAGCAGCAACAGGATCACTTCCAGGCGGAAGGAGGACTCATGCCGCCAGGCCGCACACAGCCCCTGCCAGGACCACGTGGCCGCCTTGAGCACGCGGGCCGGGCCGCGCGGCAGGTTGCCTATCCCATCACTCATGCCACACCCCTTGAAAAAACAGCACGCATCACGCTGCCAATGTTGATCGAGCGCCGATCTTACACGTGCTGGCCAATCCGGGCCTGGGGCAGGAAGCGCAGGGTGGCCGTGGTACCGCTTTCCTGCTGGCTTTGCAGCTCCACTGCCCAGCCAAAGCGCTCGCACAAGCGGCGCACGATGGACAGGCCCAGCCCGGCACCACCGCTCAGGGTCTGGTTGACCCGGTAGAACGGCTCGAAGGCCAGTGACAGCTGGTCATCATTCATGCCGATGCCGGTATCGGCAATGACCAGGTCGCCGTCCTCCAGACGGATGTTGATTTCGCCCTTGGGGGTGTATTTGCAGGCATTTTCCAGCAGGTGGCCGATCACCACATGCAGGGCGCCGGGAGAAGTCTCCAGCTGCAGCGGTTGGCGGATGTCGATATGCCAGTGCAGGTCCATGGACGGATTCTTTTCCCTGACCTTGGCCACTTCATCACGCACCACCTGTTCCACATCCACCTGCTGCAGGGCGATGCTGGTTTCAGCCTCGCGTGCCAGCAGCAGTTGCGATTCGATCACTTCCTCCATGTCCGCACCGGCGCGGGCAATCCGCTGCAGGCTGCGCAACTGGCGCGGGCCGAGGTCCGGATCGGCCATGGCCATGTCCGTGGCGACCCGGATCACCGTCAGCGGGGTGCGCAGCTCGTGGCTGGCATCACGGGTGAACTCGTGCTCGCGCTGGATATGGGCACGCACACGCACGGCCATCGCATCGAGCACCTGGGCCAGCTGGCGCACCTCTCCCTTGAACTCGTTGCCCAGATGGGCCGGGTCGAGCACCTGGCGGCCACTGATGCCTGGCTCCCAGTCCGCCGCCCAGCGGGCCAGCGCGTTGATCGGCACGATCAGGTCACGCGAGGCACGGTAGGCATACCAGGCCGCCCAATAGCTCACCAGCAGGATCAGCAGCAGCGGCCCGGCCGCCACCCACCAGACCAGCCGCCAGGCATGCTCGCGGTCGTAGAGCAGGTACAGGCGCCCGCCAGGGCCATCATCCACCCAGGCCAGCCAGCCGCTGTGCTCCAGGTCGTGGAATCCCGGCTCCAGGGCGGCCAGCGGCAGCAGGCCGGTGGATCCGGCCTGACCGATCTGCCCGAGCGGCACCAGCACGCCGCGGGTGCGCCGCGTATCGGGCACGGCCACGCCAGGGTCATCCTCGTAACGTTCCCAGAAGTAGGTCGCATCCTCGCGCAGCAGCTCACGGAACAGGCCGCGCTGCAGGCCGGTACCGACCAGCCATGCCCCCACCACCACGGCAAGGGTGATCAACACCACCTGCACGATGAAGACAACGCGGAGTTTGCGCGGCAGCCCGTACGACATCATCGACACCAGGTTGGGGCGGACAGTATCGGCATTGCGGCTGTGAGACATCCGTGCAGGACACGCCGGCGGCGTGGATGGAAGCAGACAGGATGGCCGCTGGAAGACCAGCGGCCATCACGCCCGGCATGATGCATGCCTCAGCTCATCGGCTGGGCGATATCGGCGATGCGGTAGCCGGCACTCTGCACGGTATGCAGCAGCGGGCGTTCGAACGGCTTGTCGATGATCTTGCGCAGGTTGTACAGGTGGCTGCGCAGGGTGTCCGAATCGGGCAGGCCATTGCCCCAGATCTCGCGTTCGATTTCCTGGCGGCTGACCACGCGCGGCGATTCGCGCATCAGGATGGTGAGCAGGCGCAGGCCGATCGGCGAAAGCTGCAGCTCCGAACCGGCACGGGTGGCGCGCATGCTCACCGGGTCCAGCACCAGATCGGCCACCTTCAGCACCTCGGCCCCCACCTGGCGGCGCTCACGGCGGATCAGCGCACGCAGGCGGGCTTCCAGTTCCTGGATGGCGAACGGCTTGGTCAGGTAGTCATCGGCGCCGAATCCCAGGCCGGTGAGCTTGTCATCCAGGGTGTCACGTGCGGTCAGCATCACCACCGGGGTGGACTTGCGCGCTTCATTGCGCAGCCGGCGGCAGACCTCGATGCCATCCAGGCGCGGCAGCATCAGGTCCAGCACGATCACGTCATAGCTGTTTTCCGCCGCCAGGCGATAGCCATCAAGGCCATCACAGGCGTAGTCGACCTCGAACCCCTTGCTTTCCAGATACTCGCCAATCATCTCGGAGATGTTGCGGTTGTCTTCGATAACCAGGACCAGTCCAGATGTTTCCTTGCTCTGTCGCATAAGCGCCTCCCAGGCTTCAGCTTTGTGAAACATGCAGGGCCAGCGGTATATATGGCGTGAAGAAACAAAACAGCCGCTGACCGCGTTCGGGCGATGCG
>X237_Red_shanked_Douc_Langur__coassemble_61_pt1 | contig 18481 bp, 11 predicted proteins | sample X237_Red_shanked_Douc_Langur__metabat2_high_PE_002 | metagenome-assembled genome bin X237_Red_shanked_Douc_Langur
TGGCCAGGCAGCCAAGCAGGCGCAGTGAAAACATCAACGCGCCCGCATCCGGAGTGCACCCCTCCACATTCCCTGCGTGCGTCATCGGAATAAAATCCCCCCTTGCATCTAACATACCCCCCCCTTTTTGACTGCCTTGCTCCTTCCCGGTGGCGGCTGCAGTATTTTTCCGCCACCTTGCCCAGGCCAACTGGCCGCAGGCGTCCTTGTTTACCGCTGCCCGCCCAGCGCGATTGCGCGACCGGTTTCAATGACTTGACCAATCGTTGCAGCGCATCAAAAACACCAACATCGATCACACACAGAACGGGCAATCGCACGCAGTGATTGCCCATGAAAAAAGCAGCCTTGCGGCTGCTTTGGAAAACCTGCCAGCGCCCACAACGCAGGCTAATGCGCGGGCGTAAGACGCTCGGCCAATCCGCTCCAGCGCTGGGCATGGCGGGCCAGGGCCAGGGTCAGCACGTCGGCACTGCCGGCCAGGTGCAGGGCATCCTTGGCCCGGGTGATGCCGGTGTAGACCAACTCACGGCTGAGCACGCGGTTGTCGCGCATCGGCAGCTGCAGCCAGACCTCGCCGTACTCCGAGCCCTGGGCCTTGTGCACGGTCATGGCGAAGGCGCTGTCATGCGCCGGCAAGGCCGCAGGGTGGAAGGCGCGCGGCGCGCCGGCACTGTCGCCGGCAAACCAGGCCAGCAGCTTGCCCCGCCCATCTGCAAAGCAGACCCCGACATCACCATTGAACAGCCGGTGGCGGTAGCTGTTTTCGGTGATCAGCAGCAATCGTCCGGCAAACCACGGCGAGCGCTCGCCGCCTTCGCGCAGCAATGCCTCGATGCGCGTGTTGAGGGTGGCCGCCCCCTGCGGGCCTTCGCGCACGGCAGTGAGCAGGCGCAGGTCATTGGCCCTGGCCAGGGCGGCGGCCGGATCGGCGGCACTGCGTACCGCACGGGCGTGGGCCAACAGACGCGTGCGGCCGCTGGCCAGGGCATCGCCCTGGTCCTCGTACCAGTGCACCCCGTCCAGCCCGCCCTCACGCAGCAGCTGCACGGTGCTGGCGGCATCGCCCTGGCGACAGGCCTGGGCAAGCGGGGCCAGATGCAGGTGCTCGCTCTGACGCCAGCCACGCTGCAGATGGACACGCCGCGCCGGCGATGGCGAGGCCTGTCCGCTGATCTGGCCGGCATCCAGCGGCCCCAGCAGCCCGGCCAGCGCGCGGGCATCGTCGGCCGCCAGCTGCAGGCCCGAGCCACTGGCCCGCAACAAGGCGGCCAGCACGTCGCCGGTATCCACCGAGGGCAGCTGGTCCGGGTCACCAAGCAGGATCAGCTGGGTGCCATCGGCAATGGCCTGGACCAGGCGGGTCATCAGCGGCAGGCCGACCATCGAGGCTTCATCGATGACCAGTACATCCAGCGGCAACGGGTTGTCGGCGTTGTGGCGGAACTCCAGCGAATCGGGAATCACCCCGAGCAGACGGTGCACGGTGGAGCCGCTGCCCTGCAGCACCTGCAGCAGATCGCCGGCAATGCCCTGGGCCTGCAGCCGGGCCGAGGCCACACGCAGGCTTTCGGCCATGCGCTCGGCGGCGCGTCCGGTCGGCGCGGCCAGGCCGATACGCAGGGTCGGCTGCCCGTCGGCGTTGGCCTGGGCGGCCAGCAACACCAGCAGGCGGGCGATGGTGGTGGTCTTGCCGGTACCCGGGCCACCGGTCACCAGCAGCACGGCGTGCCGCAGCGCCATCGCCGCCGCGCGCGCCTGTTGGTCGTTGCGCGCATCGGCAAAAAGCTGGGCGAACAACGGTGCCAGGGCCGGAGCCGAAAATTCCGGCACGCGCACCGCGGCCAGCCGCTGCAGGTCCAGGGCCAGCTGGCGTTCGAACTCGCGATAACGGCGCAGGTAGAGCATCTGCCCCTCCAGCACCAGCACCGCCTCGGCGGCACTGGGCTCGAGCAGGGTCTGCGGCGTGGCCACCCAGGGCGAGGCCTGCAGCGCCTGTTGCCAGGTATCGGTGGCCGGCCAGGGCAAGGCCGCTTCCAGCAACTGGCTGGCCGCGGGCAGATGCAGCGCGGCATGGCCCTGGGCCACCGCATGCGCGGCCAGAGCGGCGCCGGCCAGCACCAGTGGATCGGTATCCGGCCGCAGCCGGGCCAGGCTGTGGGCCAGGGCGGTATCCACCGTGCGCAGCCCTTGTTCGGCATTCAATGCCTGCCACAGGTTCATGCCATTGCTCCGATCAGGCGTGCATGGGCCTGCTCACCACCGGCAAACAACACATCCAACCCATGCACCAGGGCCGGATCGAAGCGCCGCGCATGCAGGCCAGGTACCTGCGCGTCGCTGGCATCCAGGCCGCGCGCGAACAGGTAGCGGATGCCACCGAAATCACGCGCGTAGTCATAGCCGCTGCCGAGGCGGAAACGCAGCCAGCGGTGCAGGGCCACGGTGTAAAGCAGGGCCTGCAGGTCGTACTCACTGCTGGCCATGGCCTGCTCCAGTGCGCTGGCGTCATAGCGTGGCAGGCGGTTGGATTTGTAATCGAGCACGAACCACTGGCCATTGTGGGTATAGGTGAGGTCGATCTTGCCGGTCATCAGGCCCTCCAGCCGCTGGCGCAGGCCGAAGCCATGGCGGCTGGACACCACCCCATGGGCATGCAGCAGGGCCAGCAGCTCACCGACGCGGGTCGGCTGCAGGGCGAAATGGAACTCGATTTCGGCCCGCCGCTGGCTGGCCGGCACATCGCACAGGCGGGTGCCTTCGGGCAGAGGCGCGATCAGGGTCTGGCCGACCAGCTCGGTGAGCAGGGCCAGGCCATCGTCCATTTCCTGCTGTGCCCGCGTCCGGGCTTGATCATCAGGCAACGCCACCGGCTGCCCGGCAGGATCGCGCTCGCCCGCGCCATAGCCTTCGCGGCGCAGCTCCTTGAGCAGGGCCTGCTCGGCACCGGGCGGTGCCGGCTGGCCGCCTTGCCAATCGGCCCAGGCGGCAAAATCGCTGTTTTCCAGGGCCAGATGCAGGGCGTTGCCGAAACGGCTGCCGGAAAAGCGCCGGTCAAAGGCAATGCGCTCCACCACCGCCTCGCCGGCCAGTTCCGGGCTCTGGCTGTCGGCCGGTTCGTCCTCGGCCGCGGTGGGTGCCTGGGTGGCAGCTGCGGACAGGTCGGCACCGCGCTCGGCGTGGGCCAGCTGGGTGAAGCTGTATACCCACCAGTCCACGGCCAACGGCCGGGCAATCGCGCGCACCGGGGCAATGGCCTGTTGGCTGTCCACCGGCAGCGCCGGCACCGGCGGGCGTTGTGCCTGCGCCTGCAGCACGGCAATGGCCGGATGCTCGGCCAGGCCATCGAGCATGGCCTGCAGGGTGGTGCCACTGGCTCCGGCCAGATCGCCGTGCAGCAGCCACAACTGGTGCACCGCGCGGGTCAGGCCGACATACAGCAGGCGTGCGCTTTCGGCATGGTCCTCGGCCTTGCGCAGGCTCAACGCGCCCTTCCAGGCCGGGTCTTCCTTGTCCAGTTTCCAGTGCCGCTGGCGCTGCTTGTCCACCTGCACCACGGTGTGGCGGTCGCGGCTGTTGCCGCTGCCACCGATACCGACAAAGGGCAGGTAGACCAGCGGGTATTCCAGGCCCTTGCTCTTGTGCAGGGTAATGATCTGCACCCGGCGGGCATCCGATTCCAGGCGCAGCAGCTGCGCTTCGTCGTTGCTGTCGGCCATGGCCATGGCCTGCTCCAGCCAATCCAGCAGGCCGGGCAGGCCGAGCACCTTGCGCGAGGCTTCCTGCAGCAGTTCGGCCAGCTGCAGGTAGTTGGTCATGCGCCGCTCGCCATCGCTGATGGCCAGCAGGCGCGGCGCCTGTTCGGCGCACAGGTCGGCCACCAGTGCATACGGGCCGCCGCGCTGCAGGCGCTCGCGCCACAGCTGCAGGCGGTTCTGGTGCCCGCGCTTGTCATCGCCCTCGTTGTCCAGGCCGGCAATCACCGCCGCATCGATGCCCAGCAGCACCGTGGACAGCACCGCACGCAATCGGCCTTCATCGGCCGGTTGCAGCAAGGCCAGCAGCAGCAGGCGCAGCTCGGCCGCCTGCTCACTGGCAAACAGGCTCTGCTTGCCCGCCGCCACTGCCGCCACCCCTCGCTGGTGCAGGGCCTGCTGGATCATCGTGGCCTCGCGGTGGCTGCGCACCAGCACCGCGATGTCACCGGCCTGTACCGGCCGGCCCTTGATCAACGCGCTGCCCTGCCGCCCCTGCCAGAGCACCGTGGCAATGGCATCGGCGCACAGCGCGGTAGCCAGCTGACGGGATTGGTCAGCCTTGAGCGGCTTGTCGCTGTCGCTGGCCACCTGCTGCAGCACCAGGCCGGGGGCAGGCTGCCCATCCACACTGAAATCGGCATCGGCATCGACGCGCCCGGCATGCACCGGGTCAAACACGATGCCCTCCTGGCTGAAGCCCCTGGCCCCGGCCTGCGCGTACAGCGCATCGATGGCGGCCAGCACGCACGGGCGCGAGCGGTAGTTGTGGTCCAGCATCAGGGCCACATTGGCCTGTTGCCGGGCATCCAGGTAGGTGTGCACATCACCGCCACGGAACCCGTAGATGGCCTGCTTGGGGTCACCGATCAAAAACAGGGCCGGGGTCTTGCCAGCGGCCGCCACCTCGGCACTGTCGCCGAACACACGGCCGAAGATCGCCCACTGGCGCGGGTCGGTATCCTGGAATTCGTCGACCAGGGCAATGGCGTACTGCTGGCGCAGCTGCGCCACCAGCACCGGGCCACGCGGGCCTTCCAGCGCGCGCGCCACCCCTTCGATCAAATCGTCATAGGTCTGCAGGCGGCGTTGTGACTTCAAATGCGCCACCCGTTCGCGGGCCTGCCCACGCAGGCTGTGCAGCAGGGCAATGGCCTGCCCGCGCAACACTGCCGTCACGCTCTGGCTGGCCTGCATCCACTGCACCAGCGGGCCCTGCAGGGGCGAGGCCGGGGTCTTGCCGGCACCGGCCTTGGAGGTGCGCGCGGCCAGGGTTTCCGGCAGCAGGTTGGCCGCCTTGTCGTGCAGCGGGCCTTGCCCGTCCCACTGGCGGAACTGCTCGAACAGGGCGTTGATCCAGGCGGCCTTGTAGCTGTTGCCGTTGAGCCACTTGTTTTCCGTGGCCGCCAGCAGGGCCTGCTGGAAATCCCCGGCATGTTCGGCAATGGCCTGCTGCAGGGCCGGCACGGCGGCAGCCAGCGTCTGCATCGCCTGCGTCAGTGACAGCGCATCGGGGCCGGCTGCGATCGGCTGCGGGAACAGCGGCTCCTCACCGAGCAGGGCCGGCAGGTCCTTGGCCAGTTCCTCGTGGTTGCTCCACAGGGTGGTCAGCACCGCGACCTGCTCGGCGTCCTGGGCCAGCACCCGCCACAGGTCGGCCGCCACTTCGGCATGCAACGGGCGCAGGTTGGTGACCAGCTCCGGGCCATCCAGGCGGTGGCCGCTGTCCAGCGCGTATTCGCTCAGCACCCGGGCACAGAAACCATGGATGGTGAACACCGCGGCCAGGTCGGTTTCCTCGGCGGCCAGGCGCAGGCGGCGCTCCAGTGCTGCCGGAGTTTCCCCGCTGCGCTGCATGTGCGCGGCCAGGATCTGCCGGGTCAGGGCGATCTCGGGCGAATCGGCATGTTCATCGCACTGCATCACCTGCCCGGCCGCCAGGGCCAGGCGGGCACGGATGCGCTTGCGCAGCTCCTGGGTCGCCGCATCGGTGAAGGTCACCGCCAGCACCTGGCCGATGCGCAGGTGCTGTTCCACCACCAGGCGGGTGAACAGGGTGGCCAGGGTGTAGGTCTTGCCGGTGCCGGCACTGGCCTCGATCAGCTGCACCCCGCCCAGTGGCACGGCCAGCGGATCACGGTTGACCGGTGCCTGCCCGTCCTTGTCGATGGCCTGCATCAGGCGTCCTCCCCGTCTGCATCATGCTGTGGTTGGCGGTAAGCCCGGCCACTGGTGAGCAGCGACATCACCGCCAGGCTGGTCTGTTCGAAACGCTGCCACGACGCCTCCCCGGCCAGTGGATCACGCCCTCGGTACACCAGCTGGTGGCTGTCCTCACTGGCTTCGGCATAGCTGTAGTCACTGCCATACCAACTACTGGCCGCCGCCTCCAGGCGGGCGTCGGCCGCTGCCTGATGGATGGCCAGGGCGGTGCGGGGCGCATAGGCCAGCGGTTGCTGCAGGCCGAGCAGGTACAGCCGGACCAGCTCGGCCAGGGCCGCTCTGGCGGCCTGCTCGCCCAGTGCCGGTTGCAGGTGCGGGCCGAGGTTGTCCTCCTCGCCCTGGTAGAGCTGCCACAGCTCCCGCCCCTGCCCGGAAGCGGCCAGCAGCAGCCAGTCCAGGCCGTTGCGCACCACGGTGCTGGCATTGCGCTTGCCGATGCGCAGGCGCGGCACGCGCTGTTCCAGCACGTCGGCCACGCGGCCATGGATCTGGATGCCGTCGATCTCCACGCTGCAGGCCAGGCTGTGCAGGGCAGACGCATCCACCCCGTCGCGCCAGAGCTGGGCGTAGGGCTGCACATCGGCCAGCAGCCGCTGCAGCTGGCCACGGCCGAAGGCACCGGACGGCACCTTGCCACGTGCCAGCAGGCGCTCGTAGAGCTGTTCGCTGTCATCGGCCAGCGCCGCCTGCAGCAGCCATTGCTGCAACTGGTGACGCTCCAGGCCGGGCCCGGCCAGGTCCAGCGGCTCGATATCCTCCAGCGCCTGCGCCGGCTCGGGCAGACGGATACCCAGGCGTGCCGACAACCAGGTCGTTGCCGGCTGGGTAAAGAAGCGACGCAGCTCGGGCAGGCTGATCGCCAACGGCCGCACCAGCGGTGCCAGCGGGCGGTCGATCCAGGCCGGCAGCGCTTGCCGGGCCTGGCCCAGCTGCAGGGCCGCCGCGTGCCACTGGCTGCGGTAACTGAAACGGCGTGGCTCGGCATCCTCGCCAAACGCCGCCGGGGCAAACGGCTGCAGCGTATGCCGCACCACCAGCCCACGCGCGGCCTCTTCCGGCTGCGCATGCCAGGCCGCCGCCGCCTCGATCAATTCGTCCACCAGCACCGATGGCTCACGCACACTGCCATCGCGGGCATCACTGCCGATCCAGCTCAGGTAGAACACATCCTGGGCCGAGGCCATCAGCTGCAGGAACAGGAAGCGGTCATCCTCGCGCACCGAACGGTCGCCATGCCGGCGCTGGCCGTTGTGCAGGTCGGCCACCAGCTTGCTCAGCCCGGCCGCCGGATCACGCCGGGGGAAGTCGCCATCGTTCAAACCGAGCACGCAGATCACCCGGAACGGCAGCAGGCGCAGCGGCACCATGCGACCGAAGCTGATGCCGCCGGTGAGCAGCGGCGCACGCGTATCGGCCTGGGACAACTGGTTGCTGAAATGGGCCCGCACCACGTCGGCCGGCAGGGTGTCGGCATAGCCGGCCGTGTCGGCCTGTTCCTCGAACTGGGCGATCAACTTGCGCAGACGGTCCAGCGCACGCTGGCCGGCCGGCGTGGCGGGGGTGGACGGCAGCACCGCGCCGAGCAGTTCACGCAGGCGCGCACTCCACTGCGCCGGGGTCAGCGCGTGGTCCAGCTCACGCTGGTAACGCGCCAGCACGCCGAGCAGGCGCATCACCGCATCCAGCACGTCCAGTGCGCCGCCTTCCAGCAGCGGCAAGGCGGCCACCCCGGCCACATCGCTGTCCTGGCCATTGGCATGGCCCAGCAACCGGCGGTCCAGGGCGAACTGCCAGGTGTAGCTGGCGTCCTGCGGTGCCTGGTGTGCCTGGCGATGGCCGGCATCCAGGCCCCAGCGCGCACCGGCCTGGTCCAGCCACAGGCGCACCCGCTCCAGGTCATCGGCATCCAGCCCGCTGGATTCGGCCAGCGGCGCACTGGCCAGCAGGTCGAGCACCTCGCCCAGGCCAAAGCGGCTCACCGGCAAGGCCAGCAGGCGGATGAACACCTCGGCCAGCGGTTCACCGGCCAGCGGGCTGGTGTCGGCCAGGGCCCAGGGCAGGGACCCGGCATCATTGCCACGGCCTCCGAACACCGCTTCCAGGTACGGCACGTAGGGGTCGATGTCCGGGGACAGCACGGCGATGTCGCGCGGCTGCAGCGGCGGGTCAAAGCGCGGGTCCTCCAGCAGGCCGCGCAGCTGGTCATGCAGTACCTGCAGCTCACGCAGGCGGGTATGGCAGGCATGCAGCTGTAGCGAAGGATCTTCCCGGCGCAGCTGTGGCAGCCGCTGCTCGGCAGCCTGCGGCGGCGGGCGACGGTGGAACAGGTCGGCCTGCAGGTGACGCAGCAGGCTGTCACCCAGCCCGGCGGCCGCCAACGGGGCTTGATCGTTGTCCAGCGGATCGACATACACCTCGATCTCGGCACTGGGATGGACCACCTCGTAATTGCCCAGCAGGGCCATGAAATCGCGCCCGGCCGCGCCCCAGGCCGCCAGCAGCGGGTTTTCGCCCTCCAGACCGGTCAGCACATCGTCCAGGCCCTGGCTGATGCGCGCACGCACGCCCTGCAGGTCGCCCCAGTAACCCCGGGTCGGCGTGGGCAGGTAGAAATGCAGGATGCCGGCACGGGCCTGGGTGGCCAGCACGCGCAGCACGTCCGGCGAGATGCCCAGCACGGCGAAGGCGAACAGGCGCGGCGGCAGGCCCTGCGGCAACGGGTTGTGCGGGTTGGAGAAGCCATCCAGATAGTGCTGGATGCGCCGCGCACGGTGGTTGCGCCCGGCAGCGATATGCCGCCACAGCAGGGCCTGGGCATCCGTGGCCTCGGCGCCTGCTTCCCACTGCAGCAGCAGGTCGCGGCGCCAGGCCTGGTATTTCTCGAACACCGCCGCCAGCTCGCCGGCCAGCGACCAGCGCTTGAGGGCATCACCACCGGCCAGGTAACCGGCCAGGGCGGCCATCGCCGGGGCCGCCATCAGCTGCGCATCGCCCAGCGCGGCATGCAGCTGCCATTGCAGCGCGGCCGCATCCAGGTCGTCCTTGTCGCCGGGCACATTGGCCGCCAGCGCGCGGCCGACAAACTCACCGGGGGTGAGGAACTCCAGGTTGGCGGCAATGCCGTACTGCTCGGCCAGGGTGGCCTGCAGCCAGCGGCGCATGGCCACCTGCGGGATCAGCACCACATCCGGCTCCAGTGGCGACTGCCCGGGCACCGCGCGCGCCAGTTCGGCGGCCAGCAGCTGGGCCAGCATGTCCAGTGCGTTGGAGTCGTAAAGACGGAAGTCGCTGTTGCTGTGAGCCATCGGCCCGGTCCCCTGATCACCACCGGGCGTTGGCCCCGGCACCATCGCATTGTCAGCCAGCCGGCACGGGCTGGCGAGTTTCAGCGGCGCAGGCGCGCGCGGGCGTGGCCCATGTCCAGCTCCAGCCAGTCACACGGGCTGCTGATCAAACCGCGCTGGCTGTCCACCACACACAGGTCCTGGCTGTGCGCCGGGCCGGCGGCCAGGCCGATACCACGCTGCTGCCACCAGGCCAGCTGCAGCTGCAGTTGCTCCAGATGCAGGGCCCCGTCACGCAGCAGGCGGCCGTCATGCCACAGCCGCGGCTGGCGGCCATGGGCGTGCCAGAAGGCGGCAAAGCCACCCGGCCAGACCCGGCCGATGCGTGCCACCGGGATGATCAGGTTCAGGCATTCCAGGCTGATGGCCATGCTCAGTGGGCCGGACCGTCATGCACATTGACCACCACCTCGCCCAGGCCGCGGCGGGCCGGCCCGATCACCGCACTGGCCTCGCAGCCATAGGGCCCGCCCAGTTCGATCTCCAGCCGCACACACGGCGGCTCGATGCCGGCTTCGGCGTGGGCAGCGGTGTGCGGACGGGCAAATTCCCACAGCAGCTGGCGCTGTTCATCGCTGAGTTCGATGGTGATCATCGTGACCTTGTGCCTGGGGACCGGTGCTCAGGATTGCGCAGGCCCGTCTCAGTGGATGCGACGCTCATTCCCATCCATCAGACGCTGACGATGCGACAATGCTCCCGGATCAGTACGCATTTATTCAGGCAGCAGCAGGGAAGCTGTCCCGTTCGGTGCTCACTCAAGGCAGCCATGGCATCTGAAGTCGTCCCCGTCGTGCAGTTGTCCGGCGTCCGCATCGAGCGTGGCGGGCGGGCCATCCTGGGCGATGTATCGCTCACTGTCCCGGCCGGCAGCATCACCGCCGTGCTCGGCCCGTCCGGCAGCGGCAAGTCCACCCTGCTGGCGGCACTGACCGGCGAACTGCGCCCGGTGGCCGGCAGCCTGCAGTTGTTCGGCGCCCCCATCCCGCATGGCCAGCGCGCCCTGCTGGAGCTGCGCAAGCGCATGGGCGTGCTGCTGCAGGGCAATGGCCTGCTCACCGACCTGTCGGTGGCCGAGAATGTCGAGCTGCCGCTGCGCACCCATACCCGGCTGCCCGCCCCGCTGCGCCAGCAGCTGGTACGCATGAAGCTCAATGCCGTGGGCCTGCTGGCCGCCGCCGATGCCTGGCCGCGCGAGCTGTCCGGTGGCATGGCCCGCCGTGTCGCCCTGGCCCGCGCCCTGGCCCTGGACCCGCCGTTGATGATCTATGACGAACCGCTGACCGGGCTGGACCCGATCGCCAGCGGCGTGATCATGGAGCTGATTGCCCGCCTCAACCGCTCGCTGGGGCTGAGCAGCATCATCGTCAGCCACCACGTGCACGAGACCCTGCCGATCTGCGACCAGGTCATCGTCATCGCCAATGGCGGCATCGTCTTTGCCGGCAGCCCGGCGCAACTGCAGGCCAGCAGCGATCCGCTGGTGCGCCAGTTCCTGGACGGCCAGCCGGACGGGCCGATCCCGTTTGATGCCGCCCCGCGCGCAAGGAGCGCCTGATGGCCTTTGCTTCCTCGATCCGCTCGCTCGGCCGCGCCGGCCTGTTCACCCTGACCGTGCTGCGCGGCTCGGTGCCCACGCGCGACTTCCTGGCCGAGCTGGTGCGCGAGATCTACAAGATCGGCGCCCGCTCGCTGCCGATCATCGCCGTCGGCGGTGCCTTCGTCGGCCTGGTGCTGACCCTGCAGGGCTACCGCACCCTGACCACCTTCGGCGCCGCCGATGCGCTGTCCACCCTGCTCGGCCTGTCGCTGTACCGCGAGCTGGCCCCGGTGCTGACCGCGCTGCTGTTCATCGGCCGGGCCGGCAGCTCGATTGCCGCCGAACTGGGCCTGATGCGCGCCACCGACCAGATCAAGGCACTGGAGCTGATGGCCATCGACCCGGTGGCCAAGGCCGTGGCCCCGCGCTTCTGGGCCGCGGTGCTGACCGTGCCGCTGCTGACCGGCATCTTCTGCTCGCTGGCCATCACCGGCGGCTGGTTCGAGGCGGTGCAGATCCTGGGCCAGGACAACGGCACCTTCTGGTCGGGCCTGCGCGCCAGCGTCGACTTCTGGGATGACTTCGCCGTGGCCCTGCTCAAATCGGCCATCTTCGGCGGTACCGCGGCTCTGGTGGCCTCGTATGTCGGCTTCCATGCCGAGCCGACCATCGAAGGCACCTCGGTGGCCACCACCCGCGCGGTGGTCAATGCCTCGTTGTTGGTGCTGATGTTCAACTTCGTGCTGTCGGCGCTGCTGTTTCAGTAATGCAACTGCCCACCGGCCGCAGCCACTGCCGCCGGCCCGGGTCAACCGAACAATCCGCTGGCCCCTGACCGGGCAAGCACCTGCTGGATCTGGAGTGAGACAACAACATGGCTATCCGTGGACCCCGTCTTGAATTTGCCGTTGGCGCCTTCCTGCTGCTGGCGCTGGCTTCCCTGCTGGTCCTGGCCGTGGCCTCGACCAACCAACGCTTCGGCCTGGGCGGTGGCGGCTACGAGCTGACCGCGCGTTTTTCCCAGATCGGCCAGCTGCGCCCGCAGGCGCCGGTCAAGATCGGCGGCGTGGTGGTCGGCCAAGTGGCCGACATTCAGCTGGACCCGGTTAAATACGACTCGATTGTCAGCCTGAAACTGGATGGCAAGTTCGTCGACCTGCCGGCCGACACCTCGGCCAGCATCCTCACCGCCGGCCTGCTGGGCGAAAGCTACATCTCCCTGCAGCCGGGTGGCGATCCGGATGTGCTGGCCAACGGTGACGAGATCGTGTTCACCCAGTCCTCGGTGGACCTGATCCAGCTGGTCGGCAAGTACATGTTCAGCGGTGCCGGCAACAGCGCCGAAGCCAGCAGCGAGAGCAACGATTCCACCGATGCCGGCACCCCGGCGTACTGATCAGGAAAACCCCGATGAAGACCTCCGTACTCTGCGTCGCCCTTGCCACTGCCCTGCTGGCCGCCACCCCGGCGCTGCAGGCCCAGTCCCGCCCCGCTGCCAGCGCACCTGCGTCCTCGGCCGGCAGCGAGGTGATGGCCTCCAGCACCCGCATCATCGACACCCTGCAGAGCCGCAAGGCCGAGTTCCGCGGCAACCGTGCAGCCCTGCGCCAGTACATCGACGGCGAACTCAACCGCAGCTTTGACCGTACCTATGCCGCCCGCCTGGTGCTGGGCGTGCATGCGCGTGGTGCCAGCGATGCCCAGGTCAAGCTGTTTGCCGATGCCATGGCCGACAACCTGATGGGCCGCTACGGCGACACCCTGCTGGAAATCGAAGGCCGTCCGCGTTTCCGCCTGAAGAGCGAAAGCGCCCTGCCGGGCAACCGCGGGGTCAAGGTCTCCACCGAACTGCTGCGCAACGGCGCCGAAGCCACCCCGGTGGAATACCTGATGCGCAATGTCGATGGCCACTGGAAGATCTTCGACGTGATGATCGAAGGCATCTCCTACGTGCAGACCTTCAAGAACCAGTTTGACGGCCCGCTGCGCCAGAAGGGCATCGAACAGGTGGCCCGCGACCTGCGCAGCGGCAGCCTGCAGGCCGGCGGCAATGGCCGCTGAGGCCCATCTGGCCGACGGCCGCCTGGTGCTGAGCGGGGAGCTGGACCGCGCTGCGGCCAGCGCCCTGTGGCCGCAGCTGGCCGCCCACGCCGGCAGCGTGCAGCACATCGACCTGCAGGCCGTGCCGCGCCTGGATTCGGCCGGCCTGGCCATGCTGGCCAGCCTGGCTGCTCCGCAGCTGCGCCTGAGTGGCACCCCGGCCGGCCTGGACGAGCTGATCGCCGCCTACCGGTTGAGCCCGCAGCTGGGCTTCACCTCCACCCTTTCCCCTGTGGTCTGACATGAACCTTGCCCACCCGCTGCAGACGCTGCTGCTCTGCTCCGCCATCGCCCTAGCCCTGCCCGCCCATGCGCAGCAGCAGGACGCATCGGCTGCACCCACCAGCGACGCGCTTGAACAGCCCGTGGACAACAGCGCCGAGGATGACTTCGCCGCGCTGTACGGCAGCCCGGCCGACACCCAGGCCAGCAGCATGGCCAACCCAGACCCGTGGGAGCCCTACAACCGCCGCGTGCACCGCTTCAACATGGCCGTGGACCGCTCCGTGGCCCGCCCGCTGGCCACCACCTACGTCAAGGTGGTGCCGCAGTTCGCCCGCACCGGTGTGCGCAACTTCTTCACCAACCTGCGCTCGCCGGTGACCATGGTCAACCAGGCCCTGCAGGGCCGTGGCAATGATGCCTGGGACACCCTGGGCCGCTTTCTGATCAACACCACCGTCGGCGTCGGCGGCCTGTTCGACCCGGCCAGCGCTGACGAAGTACCCAAGCGCAGCGAGGATTTCGGCCAGACCCTGGGCGTGTGGGGCTGGGAAAACTCGCGCTACGTCGAACTGCCGTTCTTCGGCCCGCGCACCGTGCGTGATGTGGTCGGCATGGGCGGTGACATGCCGCTGTCGCCGATCCGCCAGATCGAACTGGACAAGGCCCGCATCGGCCTGCAGGGCCTGCAGCTGGTGGATACCCGCGTGCAGTTGATGGCCGTGGACGGCCTGCGCGACAGCGCCCTGGACGAATACGCAATGACCCGCGATGCCTGGCTGCAGCGCCGCAGTTACCAGATCCAGCAGGACAAGCGCGGCGGTGATGACGAATACCCGACCGTGCCGGTGGATGCGATGCCGATGCCCGACTTCGGCAACTGACCGCAGCCAAACGATGGATCAAAAAACCCCGCCAATGGCGGGGTTTTTTGTTGCCAGCGTGGCCGCCCTTACAGGCGGCGCTCCAGGTTGAACTGCACGCCATTGTCGCGGTTGTCGGCATCGATCAGGCCGTTGTAATCCATGCGCAGCCCCCACTGATGCCCCAGTTCCAGATCCACACCGATACCGAGCAACCAGCGGTTGCGCAGCTGGCGGTCCAGGCGGGTCTGGTACCACGGCCGCAGGCTGGCATTGCTGTATTGCATGCCGGCCATGCCACTGCCCTGGAAATCATGCTGGTATTCCAGGCCCATGCGCGGACTCCATATACCCCAGTCCGCCTGGCGCCGCACCTGCAGGCGCAGGCCCGCATTGCCGGTGACGGCATCCATCTGCTGCTCGGCATACACCAGGTTGTACAACGGGTTGCCGGTTTCAGCGAAGCGGTCCAGGCTGCCGTGCACCAGCTCCACACCCGCATAGGGGGTGAACTGCCAGTCACCGCGGGCAATATCGGCGCCCAGCGACAACGAACCGAACCACTGCTGGCCATCGCGCTGGCCATGGACGAAGCTGCCATCGGCCAGCACATGCCGGCGCCACTGGTAATCCAGCAACTGGTACCCGGCCAGCGCATCCACGAACAAACGCTGGCCCGGGCTGTAGCTGGCGTACAGCACCATCGACAACGCCTGCCCATCACTGCGGCTGCCCAGGTTGCCGACATCACTGCGCTCACTGCCGTAACCAACGCCGGCACCGGCCACCCATGCCTTGCCGAAGCGGTAATCCGCGCCCAGGCTCAGGCCATCGGTCTGGAAGTCCGTGCCACGCCCGCGGGTGTTGCTGTCGCGGCCACTGCGCACGCTGCCACCCAGCCACAAGCCCAGTTCAGTGGCATTTTCAGCCTGTACGCCGGGCACTGCCGCCGGCTCATGGTCAAACGGCTGCCGCCGTTGCGGATCACAGCGGCCATCATTGCGGTACACGGTAATGACCGCATCGCAGGCCGGCATCCCGGCACCACTGGCCGCCAGGCTCAGGTTGTTGCTGAAACCACCATTGCCACTGGCGCCATGCAGGCGCTGCATGCGCTGCTTGAAGTTGCCACTCTGGGCCGAGGCGAAACGGCGTGCGGCCTGGACCTGAGCACCGAGCAAGGCCCGCACTTCTGCATCGCGGGTCGGGTCCGGGCGCAGCGCCACCTGCAGCACATAGGCCTGCTCGGCCTGGTTGCCCAGGGCATCGGCGACACGAATGCGGAAGCTGAAATCGCCATCCTCCGCCAGGCTGCCGCTCAATTGGCCATCCGCAGACAGGCTCAACCCACCGGGCAGGCTGCCGGCAGCCACCGTGTACTGGTAAGGGGCACTGCCGCCACTCACCGTCAACTGCTGCCGGTAAGCCTGGCCATATACCGCGCCGGGCAGGCTGTCCGGCGTGATCACCAGCTCGATCTGCACCACCTCCAGCTGATAGGTCTGTGTGGCTCGGGCCACGGTGCCGCCGGTGCTGTCGCTCACCTCCACCTGCAGGGAATACTGGCCGGCCTGTTCGGCTGTACCGGCAAGTACGCCGCTGTCCGCATCCAGGCTGATCCCGCGCGGCAGCTCGCCACTGGCCACGAACCGGTACGGGGCAATGCCGCCACTGGCACTGATGCGTTGTTCGTAGTGGCTGCCACGGGTGGCCTGTGGCAACGCCCCCGCACCCGGGCTGAGGCTGATGACCGGCACGGCCACATCCAGTACATAGGATTGGACCAGGCTGGCCGCTGTGCCGGTGGTGCTGTCGGTGACCGTCAGCTCCAGGGCGAAGCTGCCCGCCTGCGTCGGCGTACCCGACAGGCTGGCGGTAGCCGGATCAAACGTCAGGCCCGCCGGCAAGCTGCCGCTCAGCACGTAGCTGTACGGCGCGATGCCGCCACTGGCCGCCAGCACCTGCGCATACAGGCTGCCGGCCGTGCCATTGGCCAGGCTGGCCGGGCTGATGGTCAGCGACGGGGAGGCGACGTCCAGTATGAAATTCTGCCTGCCGGTAAACGGGCCATTGCCCGTGCTGCTGTCGGTGGCCGACACATCCAGGTTGAAACCACCTGCCTGGACCGGGATGCCGCTGATGGTGACGCTGTCGGTGGTGCTGGCCGTGACCGCCAGACCTGCCGGCAGGTTGTCCACCTGGAAGCCGCTGTACGGGGATGCACCGCCTGTCCAGGTGAACGTCTGGCTGTACGCCGTGCCGGCTACCGCCGAGAACGCGCCGCTGGCCGTCACCGTGATCGCCGGGTTGCCCACGGTGATGCTGACCGTGGCCGGGGCCGAGGTGCCGGTGTCATTGCTGGCGGTGTAAGTGAAGCTGTCGCTGCCCACAAAGCCGGCAGCGGGCTGGTAATTGATGGCGTTGGGGCCAACCACGGTGGCGGTGCCCTGTGCCGGCGCCGTATCGATGGCAACCGAATGGGCCGCCCCCCCGGACAGCACCAAGGTGATCGGCGTGGTCGAGGCACCATAGGCGATGGCCGCACTGACCGGGCCGGCCACCGGCAGGCTGTCGAGCACGGTGATCGACCTTGCTGCACCGAGCGAATACGGAGCACCGGTACCGGTCGTGCTGTCGGTGACGGTCACGGTAAAGTTGTACGTGCCCAGCGCGCTCGGCGTGCCACTGATGCCGCCACTGGCAGCCATGCTCATGCCCGGGGGCAAGCTGCCGGCGGAGATCCCATAGGTGTAAGGCTCCGTGCCGCCGCTGGCAGGGGCCGCCGTTGCGTTATACGGCTCGGACAACGTCGCCGCCGGCAGGGGACCCGCCGGCAGCGTCAGCGAGGGGACGGCCACGCTGATCGAGTAGGTCTGCGAAGCGGTGTAGGGACCGGGCGCGGCACTGGTATCGGTGGCGGTAGCGATGAACGAATACGCGCCGCTGGCCGTGGGCGTACCGGACACCGTGCCGGCCGTGCTCAGGGTCAGGCCAGTGGGTAACGCACCGCTGGTGATGGCATAGGTGTAATTGCCGCTGCCGCCACTGGCCACCAAGGTTTGGCTATAGGCAACGCCAGCGGTCGGATCGGGCAGCGTCGTCGGTGCCAGCGTAACCGGCTGGTCATCGTTGGTAATGGTGACCACGCCTTGGCTGTCGCCTATGGTTGCGTTGATCGGCGAGCTGAGGTTGACCACGAAGGTCTCGTCGTTCTCCGGCGTGGTGTCGCCATTGACCTGGACGATGAAGGTCCTCGTGGTTGTGCCCGGCGAGAAAACCAGCGTGCCAGTGCCACTGATGTAATCAGCGGGTGCGAGAGCGGTACCGTCAGCGGTGGCGTAGTTGACCGTGACCGTCTGCCCGCTGGCGGCCGACAGACTGACCGTCAACGTCGCATCGGTGGTGCCGGCGTTGCCTTCGGTCACCGTGACGTCGTTGATCGACAGCGCCGGCAGGGCATCGTCGTTGATGATCGTGCCCACGCCCTGGGCATCGGCGACGGTAGCACCGGCGACGTTGCTGACGTTGACGAAGAAGGCTTCGTTGGACTCGTTGAGCGTATCGCCGTTGACCAGCACGGTGAACGCGTAGGTGCTGCTGCCGGCAGGTATGGCCTGCCCGGCAAGCGCCTTGGCCACGTAGTCGCTGCCCGCCGTGGCGGTACCGTCGGCCGTGGCGATGTCGAAGCTCACCCCGCCCGGACCGGCCGGCGCGCTGAGCGACACGGTGAAGGTGAACGAAGTGGTGCCGCTGTTGCCTTCATTGAGGCTGACATCGTTGATGCTCAACAACGGCTGTTCATCGTCGACGATGGTACCGGTCACCGAGCTCGGCGTGCCGACCAAGTACCCCGCGCCAGTGGACAGGGTCAGCACCACGGTTTCACTGCCTTCCACCGTGGTGTCGGCGATGGGCGTGACGGTGACCGTGCCGGTGGTGGCCCCGGCCGGGATCACCAGCGGCGAGGTGACGGCCGCAAAGTCGCTGCCACTGGTGGCGCTGCCACCGACGGCGAATTTGATGGACAGCGGGGAAGGACTTGGCTTGTTCAGGGTAACGGTATAGACCAGCGGGGTGCCGCTGTCTTCGACCACCGACCCCGGCGACACGCTGATCGAGACGGAGGGCACGTCATCGTTAAGGATGGTACCGGTGGCACTGGCGGGGGTGCCCACGGTATAGCCACTGCCGGCGGCGACGGTGATGATGACCGTCTCATCGGGTTCAACATTGGGGTCGGCGACCGGATCGATGACCAGGGTCGCGGTGGTGGCATTGGCCGGAATGGTCAGCGAGGTGACCGCCCCGGTGTAATCCACGCCAGCTTGCGCCGTGCCGCCGGTGGTGAGGTTGACCACCGTCGGCGAGGGCAGATTGACGCTGCGGGTAACGGTGTAGACCAGATTGACGGCGCCGTCTTCGCTGACGCTGGCC
>X237_Red_shanked_Douc_Langur__coassemble_62_pt1 | contig 18355 bp, 15 predicted proteins | sample X237_Red_shanked_Douc_Langur__metabat2_high_PE_002 | metagenome-assembled genome bin X237_Red_shanked_Douc_Langur
TTCCGCAGCGCGCTGGCCAACTTCTCGCCTTACAGCCCGTTCAACAAGGGCAGCGAGACAGCCGCGGCCAATCGCGGCAGGAGCCATTGAGCATCAGCAGGATCATCATCCTGCCCGCCCGGCAGGACAAGCAGGTACAGCCATATACGCCAGCCAGTAAGCGGTAAGCAGCCGCCTGCCGGGGAGCAGAAACGCAAAAACCCCCGATTGCTCGAGGGTCTGGCGGAACAACGGACAACATCCGTTGCATGCATGGCGCGCCCGGAGGGATTCGAACCCCCGACCAATGGCTTCGGAAGCCACTACTCTATCCGGCTGAGCTACGGGCGCATTGTCTGCATGACGCCAGACATTGGTACGGGACCGGATGCGATGGCGGACGGCGATTGTAGCTGAAATTGCCGACGCTGCGTAACAAGGCGCGGCTTTTTTGCATCACCCACGCATCCCCGGGCCAGTACCAGCCGTGCCGCCCGCTGCAGCCCGCAGCTGCCGCCACCGCGCCCCGCTGGTAACCTTGGGCCATGTCTTACGAACGTTATTCCCAACCTGCCGCACCGCGGCCTTCCCGGTTTGCGCTGTACTGGAAACTGATGCGCGCCGACCGACCGATCGGCACCTTGCTGCTGCTCTGGCCCACCTGGTGGGCTCTGTGGCTGGCCGCCGATGGCACCCCGCCACTGTGGACGCTGTTCGTGTTTACCGCCGGGGTCTGGCTGACCCGCTCGGCCGGCTGCGTGATCAACGACTATGCCGACCGCTGGCTGGACCCGCATGTGGAGCGCACCAAGGACCGCCCATTGGCCAGCGGCGCGCTGCGTGGACGCGATGCGCTGACCCTGTTCGCCGTGTTGATGCTGGCCGCGCTCGCCCTCGTGCTGACCCTGAACTGGCAGACCATCGCGATGAGCGTGGTCGCGGTGTTGCTGGCCGCCTCCTATCCCTACATGAAGCGCTACACCCATCTGCCCCAGGTCTATCTAGGCCTGGCCTTCGGCTGGGGCATCCCGATGGCGTTCACCGCCATCACCGGCACGGTACCGGCAGTGGGCTGGCTGCTGCTGATCGCCAATGTGCTGTGGTCCACCGCCTATGACACCTGGTATGCGATGGTCGACCGCGAAGATGACCTGAAAGTCGGCTCGCACTCCACTGCCATCCTGTTCGGCGAACTGGACCTGGTCATCCAGGCCATCCTCTACGCCTTGTTTGTGGCCACCCTGGCCATGGTCGGCCAGCAAGCCGGACTGGCCTGGCCCTACTGGGCCGGGCTGGGTACTGCCTGCGTGCTGATCGGCTGGCAATTCTGGATTGCGCGCAAGCGCGAACGCGGCCCGTGCTTTGCTGCCTTCCTGCACAACAACTGGGTCGGTGCGGCCGTTTTTTCCGGCCTGGCGGCAGCGATCTACCTGCCGGACATCGCCTGATCTCACACGGTACGGGCCGCCACCCAGGCCCGTACCTGGCCTACCCCGGCACGCTGCAGGGCCTGCGCGGCCGCCTCCAGAGTTGCCCCGGTGGTCATCACATCGTCCACCAGGATCACCGAGGCCGGCAGCGTTGCGGCGATGGCAGTAAATGCCCCGCGCAGGTTGCGCCGGCGTTGCTCCCGGTCCAGTGCAGACTGCGCGGCGGTGTCCCGACGCCGTTGCAGGCAAGCCCGCACCGGCAGGCCGGTTGCCCGCCCCAGCTGGCATGCCAGCTCATGGGCCTGGTCATAACCACGCTGGGCCAGTCGCTGGCGATGCAGCGGCACCGGCACCAGCACCTGCCCGGACAACCATGGCGGCCGGCATTGGCCCATCAACCCGGCCAGTACCGCGCCCGCCGCCAGATCGTTGTCAAACTTGTAGCGGCGCACCAGCACATCAATCGTCGGCCCGTAGCACCAGGCGGCATGGCAGGCCAGCAACGGCCCGGGCCGGCGCTGGCATTGGCCACAAAGCACGCCATCGGCCAACGGCAATGGCAAGGCGCAGCCCTGGCAGGCCGGCAGGTTGCGGCGCGCTGCCGCATGGCAGGCCGGGCACAGGTCCAGGCCATGGCTACCGGGCTGGGCACAGACCCGGCAACGCAGCGGCAGCAGGCAGGCGGCAAGCCAATGGATCCATCCCTGCATCGTGTTCTCCGCCGCCGTCGCCGGACCAGTACTGCCACATCCTGCGCTGCGGTGAGCCGGCGCAGGATCGGAATCTGCCGTCGATCCGGCCTCCCGTGCACCGGACCAAGTGTCGGGAAAGGGTGTCGCCACGGTCGGCAAACGTTACCCTAGCGCCTCATTCGCACCGTACCTGCCGTCTGCCATGAGCCGCCCGAACCTGTCTGAACGCCTGGAACAGCATCCGCTGGCCTGCCTGCCGGTCGAGCCGCTGCAGACCCGCGCCATGCCGGTGCTGGATTTTGCCAGCCCCGATTACCTTGGCCTGGCCAGGCATTTCCAGGTCCTCGGTGCGCTGCAGGACCATGCTGCCCGCCAGGGCATGCAGGCCGGCGAGCACAGCCGTGAGCACGGCCGGCTGGAAGCCGAGCTGGCCCAGTGGCTGGGCTTTGCCGCCGCACGCAGCTACCAGAGCCTGGCCCAGGCACGGCTGGCGGTCCAGCAAGCCCTGCTCAGCGAAGAAGAGGATCTGTGCCTGCATGACCACCTCAATGGCCAGTCGCTGATCCAGGCCACCCATCTCACCGGCTGCCGGCTGCGCCATTACCCGCACCGTGATGCCGAGGGCGCGGCCTGGCAGCTGCGTCAATCGCCGCGCGGCCTGGCCCTGCTGGTCAGCGAAGGCCTGTTCCAGGCCGATGGCCAACTGGCACCCTTGCGTACGCTGTCCCTGGTGGCCGAACGCCACCAGGCCCATCTGCTGGTGGATGACGTGCATGCCATCGGCGTATGCGGCGAACAGGGCGGCGGCAGCCTGGAGCTGACCGGCCTGCCGGCCAGCGCGGTCACCGCCCTGGTGATCTCGCTGGAACACGCCTTCGGCCTGCAGGGCGCCGTGGTGCTGTCCAGCGCGGCCTTGATCCAACGCCTGGAACAGGTCGGCGCGATGCACGAACATCCGCGCCCGCCCATCGCCATCGCCGCCGCCGCCCAGGTCGCGGTCAAGCTGGCACGACGCGATGGCTGGCGCCGGCAACGTCTGCAGGAGCTGTCCCAGCACCTGCAGCTGCGCCTGTCCAGCCTGGGAATGAATGTCCCGCATGCGCCCGGCCCCCTGCTGTGTCTGGATGTGCCGGGCGATTCAGGCCAGTGGCAGGCGGCCCTGGCCCGGCGCAGCCTGCGCGTGATCACCTCGCCCTGTGGGCGCGATCCGGCCGAACCGATGACCCGCCTGCGCCTGCAGCTCACCGCCCTGCACGAAACCACCCAGCTGGACCAGCTGGCAGAGTCGATTGCCCGCCTCAACGACAGCACACGCCTGCGCGTGCCCCTGCTGCAAACGGCTGAGGCCTGAGGTGCTGCACATCGATGTACAGGGCCGTGGCCCGGCCTTGGTGTTGCTGCATGGCTGGGGCCTGCATGGCGGCGTGTTTGCCCCGCTGTGCGAGCGCCTTGCCGCGCATTTCACCCTGTACAACGTCGACCTGCCCGGGCATGGCCGCAGCCGCAATGTCCCGGTTCCAGGCGATCTGGCCGGCTGGGCCCACGCGGTGCTGGCCGAAGTACCGCCGGCCCTGTGGCTGGGATGGTCGCTGGGGGGGCTGGTTGCCCAGCAGGCCGCCCTGCAGGCACCAGCGCAGGTACACGGTCTGGTCGCGATGGCCACCAGCCCCTGCTTTGTGCGGCAACCGGATTGGCCCTGGGGTATGGATGCCGGCGTGCTGGACGGTTTCAGCGCGCATCTGCAGGCCCACTACAGCGATACGGTGGACCGTTTCCTTGCCCTGGACCTGATCAACCTGCCCGGCGGCCAGCAGGCCGCTGCCAGCCTGCGTGATGCCCTGCTGGCCGTTGGCCATCCCAGCGCCCAGGCCATCACCTGCGGCGGGCAGTTGTTGCGCCATACCGATCTGCGCGGGCAGCTGCCCTGCCTTGCCGTCCCCAGCCTGTGGCTGGCCGGCCAACGTGACCGTCTGGCCGCACCGCCGGCGATGCAGGCCGCAGCAACCCTGGCCCCCCATGCCCGCTCAATCGCCTTGCCCGGCACAGGTCATGCCCCGTTCCTCGGCGATACTGCCGCGGTGACCCAGGCCATCATCGAGTTCCAGCAGACGCTGGCCTGATTTTTCGTAGTCCTGCCGCCCGCCGGCCCCCTGGTTGGATGCCCCATGTCCCTGCTCGATCCCCTGCTGATCCGTCGTCACTTTGGCCAGGCTGCTGCCGGCTTCGATTCGGCCGCCGTGCTGCCACGCGAGGCGGGCAAGCGTCTGTTCGAATCCCTGGATTATCTGGATGACCGCCAGCCGGAGGTGATCGTGGAAGTGGGCTGCGGCACCGGGCACACCGCCGCACTGCTGAAAAAACGCTGGCCCAAGGCCCGGGTCATCGCCATCGATGCGGCCCTGCCGATGCTGCAGCAGGCCAAGGCCCAGGCCGGCTGGTGGAAACCGTTCAACCGCGTGGCCGCCGATGCCGCCCACCTGCCGCTGGCCGAGGCCAGCGTGGACCTGCTGGTCTCCAACCTGTGCCTGCCCTTCGTCAACGACCTGCCCGCCGCGCTGGCCGGCTTCCGTCGCGTGCTCAAGCCCGAAGGGCTGCTGCTGTGCTCCACCTTCGGCAGTGAGACCCTGGGCGAGCTGGACCATGCCTTCGCCCAGGCCGACAGCGCCCCGCACGTGCACCCCTTCGCACCGATTGCCACCTTCGGCGATGCGCTGATGCGCGCCGGCTTCCGCGACCCGGTGATCGATCGCGACCTGTTCACCCTGACCTATGCCGACCTGCCGGCACTGATGGCCGAATTGCGCGCGCTGGGTTACCGCAATGCCCGCGCCGACCGCCGCCGCACCCTCACCGGACGCGGCCGGTTTGCCGCCGCCAGCGCGGCCTACCAGGCCCTGCGCACCGCCGACGGGCGCCTGCCCAGCACCTGGGAGGTGCTCTACGCCCAGGCCTGGGCACCGCAGGCCGGCACCCCGATCCGCCAGCAGGGCCAGGACATCGCGGCAGTGCCGATCAGCGCCATCCCGATCCGCCGCAAGCAGCCCTGATCCACAACCCGCACGCCAATCCGGGCCAATGGCCCGGTCAGTACACCTGGTCGATCCAGTCTTCCAGGTTGTAGTAGTTGCTGACCCGGGTGATGCGGCCATCGGCGATGGCGAAAAACGCCCCGCCCGGCAGCTTGTAAGGCTGGCCCGTGGCCGGCGGCAGGCCTTCATCGGTACTGATGTAGTGGCCGTGGACCACGTATTCGGCCGCGCCGCGGCTGCCGTCATCGGTGGCCATCAGCACCACCGGGTCCAGCTGCTCGCGGTAGCAGGTGGCCATGCGCGCCAGGAAGGCGGCAAAGGCCGGGCGGCCGATCTCGCGCACGCCCTGGTTGAGGTCATGGGCCACGTCTTCGGACAGGCAGTCCAGCATGCCGGCCCAGTCAGCGCGGTTGAAGGCATCGTAATAGCGTTGCAGCAGGGCCAGGCTGGCACTGCGGGCAGTGGTATCGGTCATCGGCAAATCCCCTCAGGGGTGGGTCTGGACCCAGTGGTTGCGGGCCTGTTCGAACAGGTCGCGGTGGAAGAAATACACTTCCTGGGCAAGAAAACGCCAGCTGCCGCGCAGCGAGCGGAAACGTGTGCTCGGGGTGGCGCTGGCCACCGCATCAATGCCCAGTTCCTTGCTCAGGCGCAGCGCGCGCGCCATGTGCAGCGGGTCGCTGACCAGGATGACCTTGCCGATGCCATTGGCCTGCATCAGCTCGCGCGCGTACAGCAGGTTCTGCCGGGTGCTGCGCGAGTGGGTCTCGATCAGGATCGCCTCGTCGGGGATGTCATGGCGCAGGGCGTAGCGACGGGCCACTTCAGACTCGGCAAAACGCGCCCCACTGCCGCCAAAACCACCGGTGAAGATCAGCCGCGGCGCCAAGCCACGCTGGTACAGGGACAGACCATGCCGGATGCGCTCCTCGAACACCGGCGAAGGGCGCGCGTCATAGGCCGCGGCGCCAAGCACGATGATCGCGTCGGCCGGCTCGGCCTGGTCATCATGGCCCACCCAGACTACCCAGGTGCCGACCCCAACCAGCCACAGCAGCAGCAGCAACAGCACGCGCCAACTCCAGCCCCACAGCCCCCGTTGGCGCTTTTTCATGCCGCTGCCCCCGGCAGTGCCGCCTGCAGCTGCCAGTTGCCGCGTGGGCATGCCGTACTCCGGCAGAGGAAAAATGCGATGGGGGCAGGCAATGGCCGGATCATCTGCCAAGATTAGCCCAGCCTTCACATGACTGCGACTGGCACGAAGCCAAACCCCGGCCAACCGGCAACAACGGGTTAAGTGGCGATTCAATGCAACGAACCGATGCTGCAGGCTGCAACCATCCCACAGGGGGAACGGTAATGATCAAGCGTTTGGCAATTGGCGCCGCGGCACTGCTGGCGCTGTCCGGCTGCACCACCTATGACTATGTCGGTGGCGGCAATGGCTATTACCACGGCAACGGTGGCGGCACCCGCGTGTATGGCGGCAGCTCGTATGGCTATGGCGATTACGGCTACGGCCCGTACAACGACTACGGCTATTACGGCAATGGTGGTTATTACGGCAACAGCGGCTATTCGATCTACCGCCCCACCGTGGTGCGCCCGGTGATCGTCAAGCCGCAGCACCCCGGCAACCGCCCGGACAACCGTCCCCACCCGCCGCAGCATCAGGGCCAGCGTCCGCCCAAGCCGGGCATGGGTGGCCAGCGTCCGCCGCAGGTCCAGCCGGGCCAGGGCAACCGCCCCAACCCCGGTAACGGCCAGCGCCCGCCGCAACGCCCGCCCATCGGCACTGGCAACAACGGCCAGCGCCCGAACCCGGGCACCGGCCAGCGTCCGCCGCAGCAGCGGCCACCTCAGCAGGCACGCCCGCCGCGCAACGAGTCTTCCAATGGCTCGCCCTGGCGCAACATGGACCAGCTGCAGCGTCCGCGCCGCGATGCGGCTCCACGTGAGCGCCGTCAGGAGCCCTGAGCCCCGCAGACAAGCGAACTGGGATTTGCCTCACAGAAACACAACAAAAAGTGACGCAGTGCTTGCCCCAGGCCATCGATAACGGCTATCAATAGCGAAAGGTGACCAAACGCGTCGGTTTATGACGCATAAGCACCCCCGCTTTTATGTCGACTTCCGGCGGATTCACTGGATCCCCCCTGTTCCGGCCCTGCCGGATGTCGGCGCCTACACCACGACCCGCCTGCCCGGCGGGTCGTTTTTTTTGCCTGCATGGGCGGGCTCCGGGCACAAAAAAGGCCAGCGGCATGATCCATGCCGCTGGCCCTGGGCTTCCCCCTGCTGCACCGTGCCGGTCCCTGTTCCAAACCCGGCAACGCCCGCAACCGGGCGCTGGTCAGCTGGGGTGCTGGCAACAATGCAGCATGAAGCATGCCAACTGCTGCGCACTGAGCACGGCCGGCTGGCGCTAAAATGCGCGGTCCCCTGCCCTGGCTGCACGCCCATGCACGATTCCTTTTTCCACTATGACGTCATCGTGATCGGCGGTGGCCACGCCGGTACCGAGGCCGCCCTGGCATCGGCACGCGCCGGCGTGCGCACCCTGCTGCTCAGCCAACACGTGGAAACCATCGGTGCGATGAGCTGCAACCCGGCCATCGGCGGCATCGGCAAGGGCCATCTGGTCAAGGAAATCGATGCCTTGGGCGGCGCGATGGCCAAGGCCGCCGACCGCGCCGGCATCCAGTGGCGCACCTTGAATGCCTCCAAGGGCCCGGCCGTGCGTGCCACCCGCTGCCAGGCCGACCGCAATCTGTACCGCATGGCCATCCGCGGCATGGTCGAGTCGCAGGAAAACCTGACCGTGTTCCAGGCCGCCGTGGATGACCTGATCATCGACGGCGATGCCGTGCGCGGCGCCATCACCCAGACCGGGCTGAGCTTCCATGCGAGCGCCGTGGTGCTCACCGCCGGCACCTTCCTGGCCGGCAAGATCCACATCGGCCCGACCCAGTACACCGCCGGGCGCATGGGCGACCCGCCGGCCACCACCTTGGCCGCGCGCCTGCGCGAGCGTCCGTTTGCGATCGACCGCCTGAAGACCGGCACCCCGCCGCGCATCGACGGCCGCTCGCTCGACTATGCGGTGATGGAAGAGCAGCCCGGCGATACGCCGCGCCCGGTGATGTCCTACCTGGGCTCCACGGCCGACCACCCGCGCCAGGTCAGCTGCTGGATCACCCACACCAGCCAGCAGACCCACGACATCATCCGCGGCTCGCTGGACCGCTCGCCCCTGTATTCGGGCCAGATCGAAGGCATTGGCCCGCGTTACTGCCCGTCCATCGAGGACAAGGTGGTGCGCTTTGCCGAGAAGGACAGCCACCAGATCTTCGTCGAGCCCGAGGGCCTGGACGTGGTGGAGATCTACCCCAACGGCATTTCCACCTCGCTGCCGTTTGATGTGCAGCTGGCCCTGGTGCGTTCGATCCGCGGCATGGAAAACGCCCACATCACCCGCCCCGGCTATGCCATCGAATACGACTTCTTCGACCCGCGTGGCCTCAAGCACACGCTGGAAACCAAGCTGGTGTCCGGCCTGTTCTTCGCCGGCCAGATCAACGGCACCACCGGTTACGAGGAAGCCGGCGCGCAGGGCCTGCTGGCCGGCCTGAATGCCGCCCGCCATACCCGCGGCCTGGAAGGCTGGTACCCGCGCCGTGACCAGGCTTACCTGGGCGTGCTGGTGGATGACCTGATCACCCACGGCACCAGCGAGCCGTACCGCATGTTCACCAGCCGCGCCGAATACCGCCTGCAGCTGCGCGAGGACAATGCCGACGTGCGCCTGACCCCGGCCGGGCGCGAGCTGGGCATCGTCGATGACACCCGCTGGAAGGCGTTCTCCGCCAAGCAGGACGCGGTGGCGGCCGAGACCGAGCGCCTGCGCGGGCTGTGGGCCACCCCGGCCAATGCCCTGGGCCGCGAGGTGGTGGACACCCTGGGCGTGACCATCAGCCGCGAAACCAATGTGCTGGACCTGATCAAGCGCCCGGAGCTGGACTACGCCAGGCTGATGACCGTGCCCACCCTGGGCCCGGGCGTTGCCGATGGCAAGGTCGCCGAACAGGTGGAGATCAGCGTCAAGTACGCCGGCTACCTGGACCGCCAGCGCGAGGAAATCGAGCGCCAGCAGCGTCACGAGAACACCCCCATTCCGGCGGGCTTTGATTACGCCAGCGTGCGTGGCCTGTCGGCCGAAGTGCTGCAGAAGCTGGTCAAAGTGGCCCCGTCCAGCATTGGCCAGGCCCAGCGCATCCCCGGCGTCACCCCGGCCGCGATCTCCCTGCTGCTGGTGCACCTGGAACGCGCACGGCGCAGGCCTGCCGCCGCCGAGCCGGTTGCAACGCAAGTTTGAGCAGGCTCAACCTGCGGCCTATTGAAAAGCACACCTCCGGGTGTGCTTTTTGGTTTTTGCCAATGTCGCTGCATCAGTGCCTGGGGCCTGTCTGCCGTGCTGCACGTCACAAAAGCAGATAGAGTCTCAACCTGTGCGAAGCCGACGTAGTTGGATACGGAAGTCTGGCCACAGGGGGACAACATGGAGCCGTTGCCGTCGTCGGATCTGAAAACGATCCTGCATTCCAAGCGCGCCAATATTTATTACCTGCAGCACTGCCGGGTACTGGTCAACGGTGGCCGGGTGGAATATGTCACCGATGCCGGCAAGCAATCGCTGTACTGGAACATCCCCATTGCCAACACCACCACGGTATTGCTGGGCACCGGGACCTCGGTCACCCAGGCGGCCATGCGTGAACTGGCCAAGGCCTGCGTGCTGGTGGGTTTCTGCGGCGGTGGTGGCACACCACTGTTCAGCGCCAACGAAGTCGACATCGAGGTGGCCTGGTTCTCGCCGCAGAGCGAATACCGCCCCACCGAATACCTGCAGGCCTGGGTCAAATTCTGGTTTGATGATGAGCTGCGCCTGCTGGCCGCGAAAAACCTGCAACAACTAAGGCTGCAGCGCCTGGGCCAGCAATGGCGGCACCGCGCCCTGCGCGATGCCGGTTTCGAGGTGGACGCTGCCCGTCTGGAAGACCTGCTGCAACACAGCCAACAGCAGGTTGCACTGGCCCAGGACAACACCGCCCTGCTCACCGAAGAGGCGCGCCTGACCAAAGCCCTGTTCAAGCTGGCCGTGGACACCGTGGGCTATGGCGATTTCACCCGGGCCAAGCGCGGCTCGGGCAGTGACCCGGCCAACCGCTTCCTGGACCACGGCAACTACCTGGCCTACGGCCTGGGCGCCACCGCCAGCTGGGTGCTGGGCCTGCCCCATGGATTGGCAGTGCTGCACGGCAAGACCCGACGTGGCGGGCTGGTGTTCGATGCGGCCGACCTGATCAAGGATGCCGCGATCCTGCCGCAGGCCTTCCTCTGCGCCATGCGTGGCGATGACGAACAAACCTTTCGCCGCAACTGCATCGAAGCACTGACCCGCAGTGAATCGCTGGATTTCATCATTGATTCGCTCAAGGCCATCGCCATCGACACCGCCGACCAGGCAGGGCGATGAACATCCTGCTGATCAGCCAGTGTGACAAGCGTGCGCTCACCGAAACCCGGCGCATCCTGGACCAGTTCGCCGAACGCCGCGGCGACCGCACCTGGCAAACACCGATTACCCACGATGGCTTGGACACCCTGCGCAAGCTGCTGCGCAAGAGCGCACGCAAGAACACCGCCGTAGCCTGCCACTGGATCCGCGGCCGCGACCATAGCGAGCTGATGTGGGTCGTCGGTGATGCAAGACGATTCAATGCCGAAGGTGCTGTGCCGACCAACAGCACCACCCGCGATGTGCTGCGCACCGATGACGAAAACGACTGGCATACCGCCCAGCCCATTCGCCTGCTGGCACAACTCGCCGCCCTGCTGCATGACCTGGGCAAGGCCAGCATCGCCTTTCAAGAGCGCCTGCGCGGCCAACGTAGCGAGCGCAACCTGTACCGCCATGAGTGGGTATCGCTGCGCCTGTTCCAGGCCTTTGTCGGCGACGACAACGATGCCGGCTGGCTGCAGCGCCTTGCCGCGCCGGAAGAACACTGCGAGCAGGACTGGCTGGCTTCCGGCCGTTACCAGCGCGACGGCCTGGATTCACAGCACGCCTACCCGTTCCAGAAACTGCCGCCGTTGGCCGCAGCGATCGCCTGGCTGATCGTTACCCACCACCGGTTGCCAGTGATTCCGGTGACCAAGGCGCAGGACGGCAGCCAGGACTGGCTGGGCAAGCGCGCCAGCCACTGGAACCCGCAGTGGCTGGAACAGCCTCTGGCCCTGGTGGCACATGACTGGAATGAACTGCGCCAGGACCACAGCGCACCCCAGGCACTGCCGTACTGGCAGCCGGCCGATACCCTGCCCGTGGCCGATGCCCAATGGCGCCAACAGGCGGCACGTGTCGCGCGTGGCTTGCAGACCCTGGGGCCGGAAGCCAACCACCAATGGCTTGACAACCCGTATGTGATGCATCTGGCCCGGTTGAGCCTGATGCTGGCCGACCACCACTACTCCAGCCTGCCCCCCGCTGCGCCCGAACGACTCAGAACCACCACCAGCACAACGCTGTACGCCAACACCGACAAGGACGGCAAGCTCAAGCAATCCCTGCTCGAACACCTGCTCGGGGTTGCCCGTGATGCCGGCAGCCTGGCCCATGCCCTGCCCGGCTTCGAGCGTCAGCTACCCCGCCTGGCCAACCACCGTGGGCTGCGCAAGCGCAGCGCCAATCCGAAGTTCCGCTGGCAGGACAAAGCCGTGGATGCCGCCACTGTCATCGGCGATGCAAGCCGGCAGCACGGCGCTTTCATCGTCAACATGGCCTCTACCGGCTGCGGCAAGACCCTGGCCAATGCCCGTATCGCCCATGCACTGGCCAACCCCCAACAGGGCATGCGCCTGACCTATGCCCTGGGCCTGCGCACCCTGACCCTGCAGACCGGGCGCAGCTACCGCCAGGACCTGCACCTGGGCGAGGACGAACTGGCCATCCGCGTTGGCGGCTCGGCCAGCCGTGCCCTGTTCGATTACTACGAACAGCAGGCCGAAGAACGCGGTTCGGCCTCAACCCAGAGCCTGATCGAAGAGGACAGCCACGTCCTGTTCGAAGGCAATACCGGCCTGCACCCGCTGCTGGCCAAGGCCATGCGCGATGACAGCATCCGCAACCTGCTCGCTGCGCCGGTGCTGGTCTGCACCGTGGACCACCTGGTGCCGGCCACCGAATCACTGCGCGCAGGCCGCCAGATCGCCCCCATGCTGCGCCTGATGAGCAGTGACCTGGTGCTGGACGAACTGGACGACTACGACTTGGACGACATGCCGGCCTTGACCAGGCTGGTGCACTGGGCCGGGATGCTGGGCAGCCGGGTGGTGCTGTCCTCGGCCACATTGCCGCCCTCATTGGTCACCGGCATGTACCTGGCCTATCGAGCCGGGCGTCGCCTGTACCGACAAAACCGTGGCCAGCCCGGGCAGGCCGCAGCCAATGCCGATATCCCTTGCCTGTGGGTGGATGAGGCCGGCACCCAGGTGGCCAGCGTTGATGGCAGCAGCTTCCCTGCCTTCCACCAGCAGTTCGTGGACAAGCGTGCCGCCCACCTGCGCAGTGCACTGCCGCTGCGTCGTGCGCAGTTGCTGCCGCTGGCCCTGGCCGGGCGCAAGCCGGAGCAGCAGCGCACCGAGTTCGCCACGCAGGTACGCGATGCCTGCCTGCAGCTGCATCAGGCGCATCACCAGCTCGACCCGCGCACTGGCAATCGGGTCAGTTTCGGCCTGGTACGCATGGCCAATATCGGCCCGTTGTTCGATGTCGCCAAGGCCCTGTACGCCCTCGGCGCACCGGCAGGTTGCCACCTCCACCTGTGTGTCTACCACGCCCGCTTCCCGCTGCTGCAGCGCTCGGCCATCGAAGCCCTGCTGGATGCCAGCTTCAACCGGCGCGGCGATGCCACTGCGGTATTTGCCCTGCCCGAGATCCGTCAGGCGCTGGATGCACAGACCGCGCAGGACCAGCTGTTCGTGGTGCTGGCCTCGCCGGTGTGTGAGGTGGGCCGTGACTGGGATGCCGACTGGGCAGTGGCCGAGCCCTCCTCAATGCGCTCGCTGATCCAGCTGGCCGGCCGCGTCCAGCGTCATCGTGGCCAGCCGCCCGGCACGCCCAACCTGCTGGTGTTTGATACCAATCTGCGCCACTTCGCCAATGCCCGCCCGGACCAGCCAGCCTTCCAACGGCCCGGTTACGAGAAATCCACCGACAAGCGCCTGCAACTGGCCAGCCACCGTCTGGGCGAACTGTTGCAGTCCGATGAGCTGGACACCATCACCGCCCTGCCACGCATCCAGCCACGTGCCCCCGCCCAGTGGCGCACGCGCTACCGCCTGAGCGATCTGGAACAGGCGCGGACCGCGCTGAGCCTGCTGCCACCTCCCGCCAAGGCGGGGCAGGAAACGCCCCCGATCGAACAGGACCAAGCCTACCTGGCCTGGAAATTCCCGCAGGCCGCACTGACCGGGCTGCTGCCACAGCAGCAACCGTTCCGCAAACAGACCGCCGCCGCAGTCAACTTGGTATGGCTGCCCGATGCCGACAACGAGCAGTTGCTGCTGCACCGGGTGGAAGAGCCCCGCAGCCGGCAGGCTACCCCGCTGTATGTGCTGGTCAACCAGAGCCAGCGCATCGATGTGCCGCTGACCTTGGGGGCCGGCATCAGCCCATGGAAGCACTTCGACCTGATGGAACTGCTGGAACAACAGGCCGCCCATGCCGAACAGCCACTGGAGGACTGCGCCCGCCGCTTCACCAGCGTGGAAGTGCCCGAAAGCCCCCATGGCTGGCGCTGGCATCCGCTGCTCGGTTTTTCAAAATAAGCCGTCTCATCTGCTGATACGCAATCGCTGTAAATCACTGGAATACAGGTCAATCAACCAAGGAGGTAGTTGATGTCAGAGCTGACAGATCGAGGAAAACAGTTCCGCGCAGCCATCGCCGGCTTTATCGAGGCACGACGCGAGGCCAAGCTCAAGGGCAAGGACGAAGTAGACGACAGTACGGCCAAGTACGATTACGGCAGCTGGCTGGCCGATGCCGCCCGCCGGGTCGCCCAGATCCAGGCCGTTACCCATGTACTCAAGGCCACCCACCCCGATGCGCGTGGCAGCAGCCTGCATGTACGCCCTGAAAGCCTGCCCCGCCATGCGGAGATCGGCAGCCATGTGCTGGGCGGGGATTTCGCCGAGGACGTGGTGGGCAATGCGGCCGCACTGGATGTGTTCAAGCTGCTCAAGGTCGAAGTGGACGGCCGCCGCTTGCTGGACTGGATGCTGGCCGGTGATGCCGACCTGCACAGCGCACTGCACACCGATGCGCAAACCGCCTCGAACTGGATGGCGGCCTTCAGCGACCTGGTGCGCAGCGACACGGCACCCACCTCGCATCAAGCCGCCAAACAGCTGTACTGGTTGGCCGGGGATGACCCCGGCGATGACGCCGGCTACCACCTGCTGCAACCGCTGTTTTCCAGCAGCCTGGCCCATGCGGTGCATGCCGATATCCAGGACGCGCGCTTTGGCGAAGGCAACAAGGCTGCCCGCCAGGCGTTCCGGGCCAAGGAGGAACACCCGGCCCCCTACCGTGACTACCGCAACCTGGTCGCACGCAAGCTGGGCGGCACCAAACCGCAGAATGTGTCGCAGCTCAACAGCGAGCGTGGCGGCATCAACTATCTGCTGGCCTCACTGCCACCACCGGGATGGAGCAGCGAACAATCCCGCCCGCTGCTCGGCCTGTCTTCGGCGATGGAACGCCTGGCCTGGGTACCTGAGGTGCGAAAAACCGCCGATGCACTGGCAGCGTTCCTGCTCAGCGAACCGCCAGCAACCATCGACACCCGGCGCCAGCGTGGCGAGCTGGCCCGCGAGTTGGGGGCCCAGCTGGCCATCTTCGCCGCGCAGGCACAGCTCGATTTCCCACCCGGCTGGACCCGCCAGGACAGTTGCACACTGCCACTGCACCAGCAGGTCTGGCTGGACCCGGAGCGGGTCCATTTGGCGCTGCGCGAGGAACCGGAACTGGCCGCTGAAGACCAGGCATTCATCGATGCCTGGGAATGGGGCGACTGGCCCGACCGTGTGGCCGGCGACTTTGCCAACTGGTTGAACCAGCGTTTGCGCCAGGCAGGTCTGATTGGTGTCGGCGATGCCGAATATCGCCACTGGGCCCGCCAGGCCATTGTCGATGCCAGCTGGCCGGTGCCGCTGCAACGCCGTGCAGCGCAAGGAGGCCTGGCATGAGCCGCTGCCCCTCCTTTGACCACCTGCTGGTGTTCCCGCACCTGCAGGTGCAGAACGCCAATGCCATTTCCAGCCCGCTGACCCACGGTTTTCCGTCGATCACCGCATTCCTGGGCCTGATGTGGGCGCTGCAGCGCAAGGCGCAGGCCGCTGGGCTGGATGTCCAGTTCAAGGCGGTGGGCGTGGTCTGCCACCAGCACCGCGAACTGGCCACAGACGGCGGCTTCGTCAACAGCTTCCACCTCACCCGCAACCCGGTCGGCAAGGATGGGGGCAGCGCCGCGATTGTCGAAGAAGGCCGCATCCACCTGGGCCTGAGCCTGCTGCTGGCCGCCAACAACCCGCGTTGGCAAGCCGAACCCGAGGCCCGCCAGCAGGACCTGCAACAGCTGGCACAGCTGCTGGCCGGCATGCGCATTGCCGGTGGCAGCCTCATCCCGCCTGCGCACCCGTGGCAACGCCGCTACCAGCCATGGGCACTGGACCTGACCGGCAGCGCCAGCGACCGCCGCGCACTGTTTGCCAAGGCCCGAATGCGCCTGCTGCCTGGCTTCAGCCTGATCGCCCGCGATGACCTGCTGGCCGAACGCCAGCAACAGCAGCCCGGCAACCCGCTGGATGCCTGGCTGTCTCTGGCCCGCATAAACTGGCACTGGGCGGCCACAGAACAGGGCAAGGGCCAGTGGCAGCACGACCGCAAGGGCGCCGGCTGGATCGTGCCCATCCCGGTGGGTTACGGCGCACTGGGGCCACTGCACCCGGCCGGCAGCGTGGCCAATGCCCGTGATGCCAGCGTGCCGTTCCATTTCGTTGAAAGCCTGTACTCGACGGGTCAATGGATCAGCCCGCACCGCCTGCCGTCCGCTGAAAACCTGCTTTGGTACGCCGACAGCCAGCCCGAGGCAGGCCTGTACCGCTGCCGCAACGACCAAGCGCAAACCCTGTGCGAAGACGAACTGGACGCTCCGCTCGAATTCGACACCACCGCCGACTGACCCGACCAAAAGGTATCACGACATGTCCAAGGAATTGAAGACCGCTTCCGTGCTGGCGTTTGAACGCAAGCTCGACCCTTCCGACGCCCTGCTGGCCAGCGGCAACTGGGAAAACCGCAATGAGGCAGCGAACTGGGCACCGGTAGGCCTGCGCGAGAAATCCGTGCGCGGCACCATTTCCAACCGGCTCAAGACCGCCGGGCAGGACCCGGCCAAGCTGGATGCCGCCATCCAGAACCCCAACCTGCAAACGGTGGATGTGGCTGCCCTGCCCGCCGATGCCGACACCCTGAAAGTGCAGTTCACCCTGCGCGTGCTTGGCGGCACCGGCGCTCCTTCGGCCTGCAATGACGCGGCCTACCGCCACAAGCTGCTGCAGACCGTGGAGGGCTATGTGCAGGCCAACGGTTTCAAGGAGCTGGCCCGCCGCTATGCCGCCAACCTGGCCAATGGCCGCTTCCTGTGGCGCAACCGTATCGGCGCCGAACAGGTGGCCATCCACGTCGCCCACCTCCGCGATGGCCAACCGGCTCAGCAATGGCAATTTGATGCCTTGGCGCACTCGCTGCAGGCATTGGATGCGCCGCAGGGCGACAGTGCCGCACTGGCCGGCCTGGGTGACCTGATCGCCAGTGGTCTGGCCGGTGACAGCCATGTGCTGCTGCGGATCACCGCCTTCGTGCGCATCGGTGCAGGGCAGGAAGTATTCCCCTCGCAGGAGCTGATCCTGGACAAGGGCAACAGCAAGAAGAGCAAGACCCTCTACGACGTGGGCGGCGTGGCGGCCATCCACTCGCAGAAGATCGGCAATGCCCTGCGCACCATCGACACCTGGTACCCGGAAGCAGCCGAAAACGGCCCCATCGCAGTGGAGCCGTACGGCTCGGTCACCACCCAGGGCAAGGCCTACCGCCAGCCCAAGGAGAAGCAGGACTTCTACAATCTGCTCGATGGCTGGGTGATCAAGGACAAGGTGCCGGCGCTGGAGCAGCAGCACTTTGTCATTGCCACCCTGGTGCGCGGCGGCGTCTTTGGCGAAGCAGGCTGAGCACCATGACCAGCCATTACCTTGATATCCGGGTCGTACCCGACCCGGAAACCACGGCACCCCAGTTGCTGGATGCCCTCTATGACCGCCTGCACCTGGCTTTGGTGCAACAGTGCCGCAGCGATATCGGCGTCAGCTTTCCCGGCTACAGCATCACCCCACGGGCCATGGGTACGGTGCTGCGCTTGCATGGCCACGCCGATACCCTGCACCAGTTCCTGCAACAGGACTGGCTCAAGGGCCTGCGCGGCCATGTCCGCCTGAGCGAGATCACCCCGGTACCCGACGGTGCCAGCCACCGCTGCGTGCACCGGCGGCAATTCAAGACCAGTGCCGAGCGCCTGCGCCGCCGCCGCATGCGGCGCAAGGGGGAAAGCGCAGAACAGGCACTGCAGGCCATCCCGCAGACCGTGGAACGCCGGCCAGACCTGCCCTACCTGCACCTGCGCAGCCGCAGCACCGGGCAACCCTCGTTCTGTCTGTTCATTGCCCTGGGCCCACTGCAGCAATCGGCCACTGCAGGCACGTTCAACAGCCATGGCCTGAGCAGCACCAGCACCGTCCCCTGGTTTTGACCCTTTTCCTGGCCCCGCCAGGAGCTCTTTGAAAAATCAATCACTTGGCCACGCCCCCGAAATTTGGGGGCGTGGCACTTTTGTCCCGTTTCCCTATAATTTTCAACGACTAGCTGCCCAGAGCATCTAGTTCGCTGCCGCACAGGCAGCTCAGAAATGGTAGTCGTTGTCCTCGGCCATCTGCGCGATGTTCGCTGCCGCACAGGCAGCTCAGAAAATGTGGACGGCAAGCGTGCGGTAGCCAATAGCGTTCGCTGCCGCAGAGGCAGCTCAGAAAATCTTGCGCGATGCAATAG
>X237_Red_shanked_Douc_Langur__coassemble_63_pt1 | contig 17824 bp, 12 predicted proteins | sample X237_Red_shanked_Douc_Langur__metabat2_high_PE_002 | metagenome-assembled genome bin X237_Red_shanked_Douc_Langur
GGGCATGGCCGAACACCAGGCGGAACATGTCCCAGCGGGTGCGGAAATCTTCCGAGCGGTCCTTCAGCGTGTCCACCAGTTCGGCCAGCTTGTCGACCCCGGCCTGGGCGTCGATGGCCCAGTCCGGCACATGCGGCCTGCGCCCGCTGGCCTGGCTGATGATCTGCAGGCCCAGGGCATGGAAGGTGGCCGCCTGCACCTGCCAGTGAGGCCGGCCGAGACGGCTGAAGGCTTGCTGGGCACGCAGCTGCAGTTCGTTGGCCGCGTCCTTGTTGAAGGCCAGCATCACGATCTGCCCGGGCTGGGCGATGCCGCGCTCAATGGCATAGGCGGCCTTGGCCACCATGGTCGAGGTCTTGCCCGAGCCGGCCGCGGCCACCACCTGCACCCGGTTGTCAAAGCAGATCACCGCGCGGGCCTGTTCCTCGCTCAAGGGGCGGCTTTCCACCTGTTCGAACAGGGCACGGCTGTGCACCAGCTCGGCACTGGCCAGGTGCTGGTTGGCCTGCTCCCACAGCGCCGGCCAGTCGGCCTGCCAGTCTTCGGCGCAGCTGGCATCTGCACCGGCAGGCAGGGGCGAGGATGGTGCGCGCAGTGCCTGCTGCTGCGCATCGATGGCCTGACGCTGCTGCAGCAGGGCCTGTTGCTGCTCGTGGCTGATCCAGCGTCGCTGCTGCACGGCCTGGTCACACAGGGCGTCGGCGGCATCGATCCACGCGCGCATGGCGGCCTGGCGGTGCACTTGCCGGGCATCGGCCCGGGCCTGGTCGAGCAGCTGCTGCAGCTGGCGTGCATCGCGACGCGACAGCCCGGCCAGGGTCAGCTGCTGACCATCCTCGCTGTGCAGGTGCAGCGATGCCCACAGCCAGCCCTGATCCAGCCGCACTCCTTCACTGGCCAGCGGCACGCTGCAGCGGGCGGTGGGAGTGATGGCGGTGAGGTGGGCATCATCCAGATGCAGCGACCACGGCGCGCAGCGGTGCAGGCGCAGGCCAAGGGCAGTGGGGAGCCAGCGGTGTTGCATCCAGCACGACCAAACAAAAGACAGCAGGCATCTTAGGCCAGCGGCCAGCAAAAAGGCCCCATCAAGTGATGGGGCCTTTGTTGGCAAGTGCGGCTGCGGGATCAGGGTTGGTTGCTGGCCGAGCCGCCCAGTGCCTTGTACAGGCTGACCTGGTTGACCAGCACGCTGCGCCGGGCCTGGGCCAGGGCCAGCTCGGCACTGCGCCGGGTCTGCTGGGCGTCCAGCCAGTTGCGCAGGTCGGTGGCACCGGCGCGGTAGCGCACCTCGTACAGACGCTCGATCTCCACCGCATGCGCGTAGGAAGCCTCGCTGGCAGCCAGCTGGATGGCCAGCTTCTGGCGTGCCGACAGGGCGTTGTCGGCCTCGGCCAGGGCGCTGTACAGCGTGCTGCGGAACTGGTTGGCGGCAATCTGGTAGGCCAGATCGGCCGATTCAATGTTCAGCTGCATCTGCCGGAACTTCAGAAACGGCAGGCTCAGGCCGGCACCGAGGCTGGCTACCGGGTTGGACAGTACATCGGCCAGGTCCGTGCTGGAGCCGCCCACCGAGCCGCTCAGGCTCAAGGACGGGTAATAGCTGGTGGCCGTGACCTGGATGTTCTGCAGCGACTGGCGCAGGCGCAGTTCGGCCGCACGCAGGTCCGGGCGCCGGGCCAGCAGCTGTGCCGGCAGTCCGGCATCGATGGCCGGCACGCTGTAGCCGTCCAGGTTCTGCGGCTCGCGTTCGACCGGCCAGGGCTGGCCATCGAGCAGCACGGTCAGGGCATTGCGTGCCTCCACCCGCTGCTGTTCCAGCTGCGACTGGGCGCTTTTCTGTGCTTCCAGGTTCTGTGCGGCCTGGCGCACTTCCAGCATCGACACCGCGCCGGCACGGTACTGCACGCCGACCAGGTCGTTGATGCGCTGCAGGCGTTCCAGGTTGGCCTGGCCGGTGCTGATGGCCAGGTTGAGGTAGCCCAGCTGCCAGTACAGCTCACTGGCCTGGCCGACCAGCAGCAGGGCGGTGTTCTGCAGATCGGCCGCGGTGGCTTGTGCTTCCCAGCGGGCGATGTCGCGCTGGCCGCGCAGCTTGCCCCACAGGTCCAGCTCCCAGCCGATGGACACACTGGCGCTGTAGTTCTCGCTCCAGTCATCGCTGCTGTCGATCTGGCGGTTGCCGGAAACACCGACCGAGCCATTGGCACTGGGCCACAGGTCGGCACTGGCCAGGCCAGCCTGCAGGCGGGCGCGCTGCAGGCGCAGGCCGGCCACGGCCCAGTCGTTGTTGCTGGCCAGGACCTGGTCGATCAGGGCGTTGAGCCCGGCATCGTTGAAACCGGTCCACCAGGCATCGGCGGCAATGTCGGTGGCCGGCGCAGTGACCTGCAGCGACTGTTGTTCGGTCGGGGTGGTGTGCTGGCCCCAGCCGGTGGGCACGCGGATGTCGGTGGCCGGGTTGGCGCCGGGGGTGGCACAGCCGGCCAGCAGGGCGACCAGGGCGGCGGGCAGGAGCAGGGAGCGGTAAGTGGTCATGGCAGTCATCATTCGCGGGCCAGGGCATCGACCGGGTCCAGCTGGGCCGCATTGCGGGCCGGCAGGAAGCCGAAGGCGATGCCGATCAGGGTCGAGCAGGCAAAGGCCGCCACGATCGAGCCGGTGGAGAAGATCAGGTTGAAGCTGGCGCCGAAGGCACTGAAGGCCCAGCCGATGGCCAGGGCCAGGGCGATGCCGAGCAGGCCGCCGAGCAGGCACACCAGCACCGCCTCGATCAGGAACTGCTGGCGGATGTCGCTCTGGCGTGCGCCCACGGCCATGCGCACGCCGATCTCGCGGGTACGCTCGGTCACCGAGACCAGCATGATGTTCATCACCCCGATGCCGCCGACGATCAGGGCGATGGCGGCAATCGCACCGATCAGCAGGGTCATGGTCTTGCTGGTGGATTCGATGGTCTCGCGGATCTCGGCGGTGTTGTTGAGGAAGAAGTCCTCGTTGCCGTTGTGGCGCATCAGCAGCAGCTTGCTGATCGCGGCCTGGGCGGCCGGCATCGGGGTGTCGTCCTTGACCCGCACGGTGATCGAGTTGATGTGGCTCTGGCCGAGCATGCGCGCCATCACCGTGGTGTGCGGGGCCCATACGCTCAGGTTGGTGCTGCCACCAAAGCCCATCGACTGGCGCTTGGCGATGCCGATCACGCGCGCCGGCACATTGCCCAGCAATACCACCTGGCCAATCGGGTCATCGCTGCCGAACAGCTGGCTGCGGGTGTTCTCGTCGATCACCGCGACCTGGGCCAGCGCCTTGACGTCATCGGCATCGAACAGCCGCCCGGACACCAGGCTGACGCCCTTGACCCGGAAGAACTGGTCGCCCACGCCATTGACCTGGGCGTTGGCAGCCTTGTTGCCGACCCGTGCGGTGACCGAGGACGATACCGATGGGGTGGCGCTGTCCACGTAGCTCTGCTCGGACAGGGCCTGGGCGTCGGAGGCCTTGAGCGATTGCACCCGTCCCGAGCGCATGTCGCCAAAGCCCTTGCCGGGGTAGACATCGATGGTGTTGGTGCCCAGCGCGGAGATGTTTTCCATGATCTGCTGCTGCGAGCCATTGCCCATGGCCACCACCGACACCACCGAGGCGATGCCGATGATGATGCCCAGCATGGTCAGGAAGGTGCGCAGGCGGTGTGCGTTCATGGCCAGCACGGCCATGCGGAAGGCTTCGGTGAAACGGTCGCGGGCGGCCTGGAAGGCACTGCCACTGTTGCCGGCACGCGGCCGGCGCGGTGGCGTGGGCAGGGCCGGGACGCGTTCGTTGCGGCGGTCGGCAATGATCACGCCATCGCGGATCTCGATGATGCGCTGGCAGTGCTCGGCCACCTGCATGTCGTGGGTGACGATGATGATGGTGTGGCCCTCGGCATGCAGCTCGCCGAGGATCTTCATCACTTCCTCGCCGGAGGCGGTGTCCAGTGCGCCGGTGGGTTCATCGGCCAGGATTACCTCGCCACCGTTCATCAGGGCACGGGCAATGGACACGCGCTGCTGCTGGCCACCGGAGAGCTGGCCGGGCTTGTGGCCCATGCGCTCGCCCAGGCCCAAGCGCTGCAGCAGGGCCTGGGCGCGTTCACTGCGCGCCGGGCCGGGTGTGCCGGCATACACCGCCGGCACGGCCACGTTGCCCAGGGCATCCAGGTCGCCGAGCAGGTGATAGCGCTGGAAGATGAAGCCGAAATGCTCACGGCGAAGCTGGGCCAGCTCGTCAGGCGCCATGCGCCCGGTCTCGCGCCCGGCCACCTGGTAGGAACCGGTGGTGGGGCGGTCCAGACAGCCCAGGATGTTCATCAGGGTGGACTTGCCCGAGCCGGACTGGCCGACGATGGCCACCATTTCGCCGGCGGCAATGTCCAGGTTGACGTCCTTGAGCACGGCGATGGTGTCCTCGCCGGCCGGGAACTCGCGACGCAGGTCGCGCAACTGCAGCAGTGGCTGGTTCATCGACGCGGGCCACCCATCATCATCGGGCCGCCGCGCATGTTGTTGCGCGAGCCGGCGGCGGCGCGCTCGGCATCGGTGACTTCGCCAACCACGACCTTGTCACCTTCGGCCAGGCCATCCACGACCTGGGCCATCGAGCCGTTGTTCAAGCCGATGCATACCGGCTTGGGCGCGGGCTGACCATCGGCGCCGACCACGCGCACCATGTAGTGGGTGCAGTCATCGCGGCGGGCCGGGCGCTGGCCGCCGGGTGCTCCGTCCGGACGCGGGCCACGGCCAGAGGCCTGACGACCCTGGCCATCGGCCGGGCGTTGGCCCTGTGCTGACGCATCGTCGCCGGCGCTGTTGTCGGCCGCTGCGCCGGCCTGGCGCTGGCCACGACCTTCGCCCATCTTCGGGCCCAGTGCCACCGATGGGATCAGCAGCGCGTCCTTGGCCTGCTGCAGCAGCACCGACACCTGGGCGGTCATGTCGATGCGCAGGGTGCCATCGGGGTTTTCCACGTCGAACAGGGCGTTGTAGTACACCGCCGAGCTGGAACTGGAGCTGCTGGAGCTGCTGCTGGATTCGTTGGCGATCGAGGCCGGGGCCGGGTTCACCACGCGCAGGGTGGCGTGGTACTTGTGCTCGCTGTTGCCCAGGATGGTGAAGTAGACCGGCATGCCCGGCTTGACCTTGACCACGTCGGCCTCGGAGATTTCCGCATTGACGGTGACCGTGTCCAGCTTGGCCAGCTTGACGATGGTCGGCGCGGACTGGTTGGCGTTGACGGTACGGCCTTCCTCGGCGACCACGGCGACCACGGTGCCGTCGATCGGCGCGGTGATCCGGGTGTAGCCCAGGTTGGCGCGGGCGGTGTCCAGTTCGGCCTGGCGCTGCTTGACCTGGGCATCCAGAGCCCGGATCTGGGCGCGGGTGGTACCCAGCTTGGCTTCGGCGCTGTCGTACTCAGCCTTGGAGCTGGCCTGTTCGGCATACATCATCTTCTGCCGGTCAAAGGCCAGCTCGGCTTCGCGCAGGTTGGCCTGCTGCACCGCGCGCTGGGCCTGGATGTTCTCCATCGCCGCCTCGGCATTGGTCAGGCTGTTGGTCTGGGTGGTCGAGTCGATCTCGGCGATCAGGTCGCCGGCCTTGACCTCGTCGCCCAGCTCCACATAAAGCTTCTTGATCTGGCCGGAGGCCTGGGCACCGACGTTGACCAGCTGGTAGGCATCGATCACCCCGGTGGCATCCACGGTCTGCTCCAGGTCGCCGCGTACCACGTTGGCGGTGGCCAGTTGCGGGATGTTGCCGTCGCGGGTGGACCAGTAATAGCCACCGCCGATGGCAGCGATCACGGCAACGGCCAGGGCGACACGGGCAGAGCGGGACTTGGGCAGGGGCAGCTTCACAATGGCAACTCGTCATGGCCGCAGGCTGCGGCGATGTGGCCAGTGTGCCAGCCCTGCCGGCGGCGGCAAGCCTTGCCGTGTATCGCGATGTGTCCACGGCCCGGGCCAATGTATCGCTGTGTGTCTACGGGCGCTGCGGACAGGTTTTGCCACATCCCGGTACGTGCGCAACACGCCACAAGCAGCGATGATGGCCGCATGAGCCAGGACACCACGCCCCACCGCCTCCTGGTCGTCGATGACGACCTGGACATCCGTACCCTGCTGGCCGAACAGCTCGGCCGTGCCGGCTATCAGGTCTTCACTGCCGCCGATGGCGTGCAGATGCGCCAGCAACTGCATGACGAACGCATCGACCTGGTGGTGCTGGACCTGAACCTGCCGCGCGAGGATGGCCTGACCCTGTGCCGCGACCTGCGTGCGCACTCCAGCCTGCCGGTGATCATGCTCACCGCCCGGGCCGAGCCGATCGACCGCGTGCTGGGCCTGGAAATGGGCGCCGATGATTACCTGGCCAAGCCGTTCGAGCCGCGCGAACTGCTGGCGCGCATCCGCAATGTGCTGCGCCGCACCGAGGCCTTGCCGGTCAATCTGGAGCCGCCGCCGCTGCGCCGGGCCGGTTTCGGTGACTGGTTGTTTGACCTGGAACAACGCCATCTGGTGGCGGCTGATGGGCGCGTGCTGATGCTTTCCGGTGCCGAGTTCCGCCTGCTCAAGGTGTTTGTCGAACACGCCCAGCGGGTACTGTCGCGCGAGCAGCTGGTGACCCTGTCCAGCGGCAAGCCGTTCGATGCCCAGGAGCGGGCCATCGACCTGCAGGTCAGCCGCCTGCGCGCCAAGCTCGGCGATACCGGCGGCAGCCTGATCAAGACCGTGCGCAACGAAGGCTATGTGCTCTCGCTTGCCGTGACCAGCCAATGAGGCGCCTGCGCCAGTTCTTCGGTTCGATGGCCGGACGCCTGTTCGTGATCCTGCTGCTGGGCATGATCGGCTCGGCAACCGTGGTGGCCGCACTGGCCAATGCCAGCCGGCAGCAGGAATTCGAGCGCCAGCAACTGCTGCGCGCCGCAGACCGCCTGCAGGGCTTTGTGCAGCTGCTGGACAGCAACCCGGAGATCCGCGAACGCCTGTTGGCGGCCAGCACCGGGGTGCGGCGTGCCCCGGAGCAGGTGCGGGTGGTGCGTCAGGACCAGGCGCTGATGGCCCTGCTGGCCCAGCGCTCGGGCCCGCTGGCCACGGCCCGGGTCGAGGTCGCCAGTTTCGGCACCTGCCTGGCCGAGCTGCGCGACCTGCTGCCGGACAATGATCGGCCCAGGCCGCCACGCATGCATCCGCGCGGTGGCCACAGTGGTGACCCCGGTCCGCCGCGCTGCCGGGTGATCAGCGTTGACCTGTCCGATGGCACGCAGATGCGCCTGACCATGGAAAGCACTCCGGTGCTGCGTGACCGTCTGACCGCGTCGGACCCTGTCTACATCGTGTTGCTGGTGCTGGCCCTGGCCGCCCTGGCCTATGGGGTGGCACGCATGGCCAGTGCGCCGTTGCGCGGCCTTGCCGCTGCCGCCACCGGTCTGGGGCGCGACCTGGACCGCACCCCGATGGCCGAAACCGGGCCCAGCGAGGTGCGCCATGCCGCCCAGGCCTTCAATGCCATGCAGCAGCAGCTCAAGCATCACCTGGCCCAGCGCACGCAGATGCTGGCCGCCATCACCCATGACCTGCAGACCCCGTTGACCCGCCTGCGCCTGCGCCTTGAAAACGTCGATGACGAAGGCCTGAGGACCCGGCTGATTGCCGACCTGGCCGCGATGCAGGCCTTGATCCGCGAAGGCCTGGACCTGGCCCGCAGCGAACACGGTAGTGAGCAGCCGGTACCGCTGGAGCTGGACTCGCTGCTGGAAAGCCTGGTGGAGGATGCCGCCGAGGCGGGGGCCGAGGTGTCCTTCGACGGCGGCTGCGGCCAGGTGCTGGCGCTGCGGCCGATGGCCATGCGCCGGCTGTTCTCCAACCTGATCGACAACGCCCTCAAATATGGTGGCGCGGCCCATGTCCAGGCGCGCTTTGAAAACGGCCGGGTCAGCGTGCACGTCCGTGATGAAGGCCCGGGCATTCCGGCCTCGGACATGGAGCGCGTGCTGGACCCGTTCGTGCGCCTGGAGGATTCGCGCTCACGCGATACCGGTGGTGCCGGCCTGGGGCTGGCCATTGCCAAGGCGCTGGCTGCCCGCGACGGGGCACAGCTGAGCCTGCGCAACCATCCCGAAGGCGGGTTGGAAGCAATCGTGGGTTGGGGCTGAGCTGCAGCACAAGGTGGGCATGGCCTGCTGGATATGCCTAAAATCAGCGCTTGTGAACGCCTGGGTCAGAGGGATTGTGGTCAAGCCAGTATCTGATGGTCGCGCGGGTGTGCAACGGGTCGGCGCGTGGCGTCCAACGCTGGCCTGCACCTGCCTGCTGATCAGCCTGCTGGCGGCACCGCTGCTGCCGGCGCAGACACCACCTGCTGCGCAGACCGCGCCAGCCACGGCCGGCGAGCAGTCCGCGCATACCCCGGGCGCGATCCTGCCGGTGATCCGGCCGATGCGTGATTACGCGGTGGACATCTGGACCACCCGCGAAGGCTTGCCGCACAACTCGCTGCGCAAGATCGTGCAGACCCCCGATGGATTGATCTGGCTGGCGACCTGGGAAGGCCTGGTGCGCTACAACGGCCAGGAATTCACCACCTTTGACCGTGGCAGCACGCCGGGCCTGCTCGACAACGCGGTCGGCTCGCTGCACGTGGACCGCCAGGGCTCGCTGTGGATCAGTGATTCACGCGGCAACCTGAGCCGTTATGACACCCGCGGCCACTGGCAGCATTTTCCGCGCGAACTGCCTGCTCCGGGCGTGCTGGTCCAGGCCATGGCCAGTGACGCACAGGGCCGGTTGTGGCTGCAGCATGAAGGCAAGGGCCTGGGGCACCTGGACCCGGGAGGGCGCTTCAATTTCACCCCGCCACCGGATGACCTGTCGGTGCTGCTGACCTATCCGGGCCTGGTGGTGGACAGCATCGGCCAGGTCTGGATGGGCAGCATGGACGGCATCCTGCTGCGTGACGGCCAGGGCGTGCTGCAGCGTGCGCCGGCCAGCTTCGGCCTGCCGCGGGTGCCGTCCTGGCCCTACCTGGCTCCGGATGGAGTGCTCTGGCTGGTGGTCGGCAACAGCCTGTACCGCATGCGCGATGGCAAGCCGGTGCTGCACTACAGCCTGGATGCACAGACCTTCCTGACCTCGATGCTGATCGACAGCAAGGGCCTGATCTGGCTGGGTACCGAAAGCGACGGCCTGATGCGCCTGGGCCCGGGCGGGCTGGAACGCATGCCGGAAGGCAAGAAACTGCCCGGCGGGCGCATCTTGAGCCTGTTCGAGGACAACGAGGGCAGCATCTGGGTGGGCGCCAATGGTGGCCTGTTCCGTCTGCGCGAGGCCTTGTTCACCAGTTACGGGATCAGCGACGGGCTCAGTGGCGACTACGTGCGCAGCGTGCTGGAGGACAGCCAGCGGCGGATCTGGATCGGCAGTGCCCAGGGCCTGGACCGGATGGACGCCGATGGCAGCATCCACAACATCGACCTGGCCCGTGGCAACGAGAACGTGGTGTCGGTGCTCAGCCTGGCCGAGGGACGCGACGGCACGATCTGGGTCGGCACTTTCGCCGACGGGGTGATCGGTATCGGCCGCGATGGTCGTGTGACCCGCTTTGACCAGGTCCAGCAGCTGTCTTCGGGCAATGTGCGCGCGCTGGTGGTGGATGCCAACAACTGGTTGTGGATCGGCACCCAGGGCGGCCTGCTGCGGATCCGTGATGGCCGCATCGAGCGTCCTGAAATCCATGGCCTGCCCAAGCAGGAGCTGGTCACCGCCCTGGGCCAGCATGAAGGCCAGTTGTGGGTGGGCAGCACCGAAGGCGTGCGCATTGTCCATCCCGACCGGGTGGAGCGGGTGGAAGTGAGCCAGCTGGGCGGGGCACGCACCGTGCTGGGCCTGCAGAGCATCGGCAAGGCGATGTGGATCAGTACCGATCGCGGCCTGTACCGTTACCAGGACGGCAAGCTGGGCCATGTCGGGCTGGAGCAGGGCCTGCCGGTGGATGCGGTGTTCCAGCTGGTGCCTGACCGCCTGGGCAATGTCTGGCTGTCTTCCAACCGGGGCGTGCTGCGCACCGACATGATCAGCCTCAACGAGGTGGCCGACGGCCGGCGTTCCCAGCTGGACGGGGTGGAGCGCTATGCCGAGATTGACGGCATGAGCAATTCCCAGGCCAACGGCAGCAGCGGGCCGGGTTCGATGCTTGACCATCGCGGGCGTTACTGGGTGGTCACCGCCGGCGGGCTGAGCGTGGTCGATCCGCAACACCTGCGCCAGCTGCGCGAGCGTCCCTCGCCGCGGCCGATGCTCGAGCAGGTGCGGGTCAACGGCCAGCTGCAGGACTGGCGCAACAGCCGGGTGGACGTGCCGGGCGGGGCGCGGGTGTCGATCAGCTATGTCGGCCTGAGCTACCTGATCAGCGACCGGATCCGCTACCGCACCCGTCTGGTTGGCCTGGACGAGGAGTGGATCGAACGCGGGCGCCAGCGCAGCGTGGAATACATCAGCCTGCCGCCGGGGCGTTACACCCTGCAGGTGTCCTCGATGCATCCGGGCGGGCGCTGGAGCCTGCAGGTGGCCGAGCTGCACTTCAACGTCGCCCCGCTGTGGTGGCAGAGCCCGTGGCTGTGGTTTGGTGCGGTGCTGGCCCTGCTGCTGCTGTGGGCCGGCCTGTACCGTTACGGCGTGTACCGTTACAAGGCGCGCAGCCAGCGCCTGGCCCGGCTGGTGGACCAGCGCACCTATGACCTGCAGCTGCAGGCCGAAAGCCTGTTGGCTGCCAACCAGGAAAAGACCCGCCTGCTGGACCGCCTGCGCGAACAGTCCGAGGCCTTCCAGCGCCAGGCACGCCAGGATGCGCTCACCGGGCTGCCCAACCGCCGCGTGTTTGACGAGGCCCTGGCACGCGAGTTCTCGCGCCACCAGCGCAGCGGCCACCCCCTGTGCCTGGTGGTGCTGGACATCGACCACTTCAAGACGGTCAATGACCGTTTCAGCCACAGCGTCGGTGATCGTGTGCTGACCGAGGTCGGCAAGCTGCTGCAGCAGGCCTGCCGTGACGGCGACCTGCCGGCCCGTCTGGGCGGGGAGGAGTTCGCCCTGCTGCTGGATGACACCACGGCGGTGGAGGCCGAGCAGCTGTGCAGCCGCCTGCAGGCACTGTTCCATGCCCGTCAGGACTGGGGCGGCGTGCAGGGGCTGAGCGTGACCTTCAGTGCCGGCCTGGTCCAGGCCCAGGCCGATGACAAGCAGGCCATCGACCTGTACCGGCGTGCCGACCACGCGCTGTACAGCGCCAAGAGCAGTGGCCGTGATGTGACCTGCGTGGAATGAGGCGGCGGCACAGCCGCCGTTGCCCCGCCAGCATGAAAAAAGCAGGCCATCGGCCTGCTTTTTTTCATTGCCCCGCCTGCGCCGGGTTGAGTCAGGCGTGATCCTGGCGCGGCCACAGGTTGGCAATGTGGCAGAACAGTTCGGCGGTCTTTTCGGTGTCATACACCGCACTGTGGGCGCAGCTGGCATCCCATTCGATGCCGGCCGCGGCCACCGAGCGGGCCAGCACGGTCTGGCCGAAGGCCACCCCGGCCAGGGTCACGGTGTCGAACACGCTGAAGGGGTGGAACGGGTTGCGCTTGTGGCCACTGCGGGCCACGGCCGCATTGATGAAACCCAGATCGAAATGGGCGTTGTGGCCGACCAGGATCGCGCGCTGGCAGTTGTGCTTCTTCAAGGCCGCGCGGATCGGCGCGAACACATGTTCCAGCGCTTCCTTCTCGGCCTTGGCCAGACGGAACGGATGGTCCAGGCGGATACCGGTCACTTCCAGTGACTTGGGATCGATCTCGGTGCCTTCGGCCGGAATCACATGCGCGGCATGGGTATTGCCGGGGACCAGGTGGCCGGCATCGTCCAGATCCAGCGGCACGGCGGCCAGTTCGAGCAGGGCATGACGGGTGCTGTCAAAACCGCCGGTCTCCACATCCACGACCACCGGCAGGTAGCCACGGAAACGGCGGGACATCGGCGCGAACGCAGGAGCCTGCGGCGCGCAATCAGTGGGAGTATCCATTGCCATAGCCTAACAGAGCCGTCACTGGCTGGGCCGCCGCAGCGCGCACCGGCACCGGCAGGCCGGTGCGTGGTGTGGCAGCTCAATTGCCGCTGGTGCGGTCGGCCTTCTCGCGTGCCGGCAACGGGGTGTCACCGTGGACCAGGAACCACAGGTTCTCGGCAATGTTGGTGGCATGGTCGCCCACGCGCTCCAGGTTCTTGGCCATGAACAACAGGTGGGTGCAGGCGGTGATGTTGCGTGCATCCTCCATCATGTAGGTCAGCAGCTCGCGGAACAGGGCGGTGTACTGCGCATCCAGGCGGGCATCATCCTCGCGCATGGCCATGGCCGCATCCACATCGCGGGCCTCGTAGGCCTGGATGGCACGCAGCACCTGGCTGGCGGCCAGCTTGCCCACCGCACGCAGGCCGGCGATCTGCGGCGGGGTGGGCTGGTGGGCCGGCGGCATCTGCGCCAGCACACGCGAGCGCTTGGCCACGTTGGCGGCATGGTCGCCGATGCGTTCGATTTCCGCCGGCACCCGCACCCCGACCAGGATCTCGCGCAGGTCGCGGGCCATCGGTCCACGCAGGGCCAGACGCATCACGTCATGGGCAATGGACTGCTCCAGGGCGTCGATCTCCACATCATTGGCAATGATGCGTTCGGCCGCGGCCGGGTCGAAACGCTCGATCACATCCATGGCCGATTCCAGCTGGGCCACGGCCATGCGGCCCATGCGGGAGATTTCGGCGGTCAGGCGCTGCAGTTCGTCATCGAAGCTCTTGACGATATGGTCGTTGGGCTGGGTCATGGCGTGCTCGTTGGTCTGATGGTTGAATGGCGCAGGGGGCGCATGCACTCGACGATGGAGGCTGCCATCCCTGGCGCAGCAGCCTCGGCTCCGGAACTGCCGGCCTGACCATCCATGGTCAGGCGTTCGCTACCGCGACCGATGCCGGCGGGGCATCGGTCAAACGCGGTATCTCACCCAAAGCGGCCGGTGATGTAGTCCTCGGTCTGCTGCTTGGACGGCTGGGAGAAGATCACTTCGGTGCGGTCGTGCTCGATCAGGTCGCCCAGGTACATGAAGGCGGTGTAGTCGGACACACGGGCGGCCTGCTGCATGTTGTGGGTGACGATGACGATGGTGTAGTCCTTCTTCAGCTCTTCCACCAGCTGCTCGATGCGGCTGGTGGAGATCGGGTCCAGCGCCGAGGTCGGCTCGTCCAGCAGCAGCACGTCCGGCTTCAATGCCACCGCGCGCGCAATGCACAGGCGCTGCTGCTGGCCGCCGGACAGGCCCAGCGCGCTCTGGCCCAGCTTGTCCTTGACCTCGTCCCACAATGCGCCCTGACGCAGGGCATGCTCGACGCGGTCGGCCATCTCGCCCTTGGACAGCTTTTCATGGTGGCGGATGCCGTAGGCCACGTTCTCGAAGATGGTCATCGGGAACGGCACCGGCTTCTGGAACACCATGCCCACCTTGGAGCGCAGGCGGCTCATCGGATACTTGGACGAGAAGATGTTCTCACCGTCCAGCAGCACCTGCCCGCGGGCTTCCAGCTTGGGGTACAGGTTGTAGATGCGGTTGAAGGTGCGCAGCAGGGTGGACTTGCCGCAGCCGGACGGGCCGATCAGAGCGGTGACGCGCTTTTCCGGCACTTCCAGGTTGATGTCCTTCAGGGCATGGAAGCCGTTGTAGTAGAAGTTCAGCTCACGCGCGGCCAGTTTGACCGGGGCGTCAGGCAGGACAATGCCGTTGCCGGTCGGGACGTTGATGCGCTGCATCGGCACACTGTGGGAGGTGGTGGTCATGGTGGGCTCGAGAGGATTCAATCGTTGGAAATGCGGTTGCGCAGCAGCAGGCCACGGGCGGTCAGGCTGACCAGCAGGACGAACAGGGTCAGCACCAGGGCGCCGGCCCAGGCCAGCACCTGCCAGGATTCATACGGGCTGCCGGCGAACTGGTTCATCACCACCGGTACCGAGGCCATCGGCGCGAACACATCGCTGTTCCAGTACTGGTTGCCGAAGGCGGTGAACAACAGCGGTGCGGTCTCGCCGGAGATGCGGGCCAGCGACAGCAGGATGCCGGTGACGATGCCGGCGCTGGCGCTGCGGTAGAGCACCTGCACGGTGACCTTCCACTGCGGCACGCCCAGGGCCAGGGCGGCTTCGCGCATCTGCGTGGGCACCAGGCGCAGCATTTCATCGGTGGTGCGGATCACCACCGGCAGCACGATGAAGGCCAGGGCCAGGGCGCCGGCAAAGGCGGAGAAGCGCCCGCCGGTCTGCATCACGTACAGGGTGTAGACGAACAGGCCCAGCACGATGGACGGGGCCGACATCAGGATGTCATTGACAAAGCGCACCACGGTGCCGGCTTTGCGTGCATTGCCGTACTCGGCCAGCCAGGTGCCGGCCAGCACACCCAGCGGGGTGCCCATGGCGATGGCCATGGCGCACATCACCGCCGAACCGAACAGGGCGTTGGCCAGGCCGCCTTCCACCATCGGTGCCGGGGTGTTCTGGGTGAACAGTGCCCAGTTGATGCCGGGCAGGCCGCGGCTGGCCAGGGTCCACAGGATCCAGCCGAGGAAGAACAGGCCGAAGGCGGCGGTGGCCACGCCCAGACCGATGGCGATGCCGTTGGTCAGCTTGCGGCGCAGGTAAATGGTGGCAGTGGACATCAGTTGCCCTCCTTGCGGGACAGGCGCATCAGCATCAGGCGGGCAATGGCCAGCACCACGAAGGTGACGATGAACAGCACAAAGCCGAGCAGCAGCAGGGCCGAGCGGTAGGTTTCGGTGGCTTCGCCGAAGTCATTGGCAATCAGCGCGGCAATGGTGGTGCCAGGTTCCAGCAGCGACGGGGTCAAACGCACCGAATTGCCGATCACAAAGGCCACTGCCATGGTTTCACCCAGGGCGCGGCCCAGGCCCAGGAACACGCCGCCGATCACCGCCGAGCGGGTATAGGGCAGCACGATGTCCCAGGTCACTTCCCAGCGGGTGGAGCCCAGCGCGTAGGCCGATTCCTTCAGGCGCGTGGGCACGGTCAAAAACACCTCGCGCATCACCGAGGAGATGAAGGGAATGACCATGATGGCCAGCACGAAGCCGGCGGTGAGCATGCCGATGCCCAGCGGCGGGCCCTGGAACAGCTTGCCGATCAGCGGCAGGGTGCCCAGGTGGTCGTTGAGTACCGGGGTCACGTACTGGGTCATCACCGGCACCAGCACGAACAGGCCCCACATGCCGTAGATGATCGACGGAATGCCGGCCAGCAGTTCCACCGCGGTGCCCACCGGGCCACGCATCCAGCGCGGCGCCACTTCGGTGAGGAAGAAGGCGATGCCGAAGGACACCGGCACGGCAATCACCATCGCGATCAGCGCGGTGACCAGGGTGCCGTAGATCGGCGCCAGCGCACCGAACTTGTTCTCCACCGGGTTCCAGTCGGCCGAGGTGAAAAAGCTCAGGCCCTGGCTGGCCAGCGCATGCCGGCCGCCCCAGAGCATGGACAGTGCCGCGCACACCAGGGCCACCAGGACAAGGCCCACGGTGGCCATCAGGACCCAGCGGAAGAGGCGGTCATTGCGTGCGTCACGACGCTCGTTGGGCGTGGGCGCGGCGGTGAGGGTGGTGGAAGTCATCGGTCAATCAAGCCCGTTGTGTAACTGCGTGGGGAGGTGGCACAAGGACGGTGCCCGCGTTGGACGCGGGCACCTCGGGCTTACTTGGTGAACTCGCTGGCCCAGTAGGTCTCGATCTGGGCAACCAGTTCGGCCGGCAGCGGCACGTAGTGCAGTTCGTTGGCCTGGGCCTGGCCGTTGTGGAAGGCCCACTTGAAGAAGTCCAGCGCGGCCTGGTTGCGGGCCGCATCCTTGGGCTGCTTGCTCATCAACATGAAGTTGGTGGCGGTGATCGGCCAGGAGTTGGCGCCGGCGGCGTTGGTGATGACCAGGTTGAAGTCGGCCGCGTTGGCCCAGTCGGCGCTGGCGGCAGCGGCGGCGAAGGTTTCCGCACTCGGCTGCACCCAGTTGCCGTCGGCGTTGCGCATGGAGGCATACGGCATGGCGTTCTGGGTGGCGTAGGCCAGCTCGACATAGCCGATGGCGCCGGCAATCTGCTTCACATACGAGGCAACGCCTTCGTTGCCCTTGCCGCCGACACCGGCCGGCCACTGCACCGAGGTGCCTTCGCCCACGCCGTCCTTCCAGCCGGTGCTGACCTTGGACAGGTAGTTGGTGAAGTTGAAGGTGGTGCCCGAGCCGTCAGAGCGGTGGACCAGGGTGATCTTTTCGGCCGGCAGGCTCACGCCCGGGTTCAGCGAGGTCAGGGCGGCATCGTTCCAGTGGGTGATCTTGCCCAGGTAGATCTCAGCCAGGACCTCGCCGCTCAGACGCAGCTGGCCCGGGGTCAGGCCCGGCAGGTTGACCACAGGGACCACGCCGCCGCTCGCCGACGGGAACTGGCCCAGGTTGGCCGCGGCCAGCTCATCGAACGGCAACGGCTTGTCGGAGGAGCCGAAGTCCACGGTGCCGGCCTTGATCTGGGCGATGCCGCCACCCGAACCGATGGACTGGTAATTGACCTTGGCACCGGTGGCGGTGTTGTAGTCGGCCGACCACTTGGACACCAGCGGGAAGATGAAGGAGGCGCCGGCGCCGGAGACTTCGGCACTGATGCGCTCGCTGCTGCCGGCTGCATCGCCGGTGGCCGGCTGGGAGGCGCCGCCGCAAGCGGACAGGCCCAGGGCAATGGCCAGGGAGAGGGCTGCAAGGCCGGTGGTACGCAGTTTCATGCTTGGCTCCATAGAGACGTTGGGTCCGGCCGGGCCGGGTTGCGACTATGGAATGATGTTTTTGTTACAGCTTGATGACGCAGATGACAGGCCGTGGCCGGTCGATAAAAAAACGCCGCACAACAAGGAGTTGCGCGGCGTGGAGAGCTCAGTCTGGTTCAGTTTCAGTAGCTCAGGTTCTGGCTCCAGTAGGTCTGGATCTGGTCCACCAGCGGCTGCGGCAGTGGCACGTAGTCCAGCTGGCGGGCGGCCGCATCGCCATTGGCATAGACCCAGCGCATGAAGGTCTGCGCCGCCTTGGCGCCGTCGGTCGAACGCGGCTGCTTGCGCATCAGGATGAAGTTGGTCGCGGTGATCGGCCAGGACTGTGCGCCCGGGGCATTGGTCATGACCAAGTGGAAGTCACGCGTGCTGGCCCAGTCTGCACTGGCGGCCGCGGCGGCAAAGCTGGCATCGGAGGGCTGCACGAACTGGCCGGCGGCGTTTTTCATCTGGGTGTGGGCCAGGCGGTTCTGCAGCGCATAGGACAGCTCGACATAGCCGATGCCACCGCGGATCTGCTTCACATAGGCGGCCACGCCCTCGTTGCCCTTGCCGCCGATGCCCACCGGCCAGCGCACCGTGGTGCCTTCGCCGACCTGGCTGCGCCAGGTGCTGTTGACCTTGGACAGGTAGTTGACGAAGTTGAAGGTGGTACCCGAGCCATCGGAGCGGTGGACCACGCTGATGCGCAGCGCCGGCAGGGCCAGGCCGGGATTGAGGGCGGCGATGGCCGGGTCATTCCAGTTGCTGATGCGGCCCAGGAAAATGTTGCCCAGGGTGGCGCCATCCAGCTTCAGTGCGCCCGGCGCCACCCCGGGCACGTTGACCACCGGCACCACGCCGCCGATCACCGGCGGGAACTGGACCAGGCCGGCGGCGGCCAGTTCGGCCGGCGGCAGCGG
>X237_Red_shanked_Douc_Langur__coassemble_64_pt1 | contig 17805 bp, 18 predicted proteins | sample X237_Red_shanked_Douc_Langur__metabat2_high_PE_002 | metagenome-assembled genome bin X237_Red_shanked_Douc_Langur
CTGGCTGGGCCTGGACGGGCGCAGCATCGACCTGTCCGCCTTCGTGCAGTCGGTACTGCCGTTCATTCCGGAAAACGGCCAGGGCCAGGTGGCCGCCGGCCGGGTCAACCTCAAGTACACCCTGGGCGATGACAGCCGCTGGGGCCGCAGCCAGGTGGCCCGGCCGCGGGCGCTGGCCGAGCGCCTGGGGGCAGATGAGCGCGCCATCACCGGCAAGCCGGACCTGGCCGAGGTCAGCCTGATCTCGCCGCTGGGCCTGTGCGTACCCACCCAAGGCAAGTCGCGGGTCGGCTTCCTGCGCCAGATGGGCGCGGCGAGCATGGCCGCGCGGGTCACCGCGCTGGCCTATCCCTCCCCCAGCCAGCTGGCCCTGTACGCGGTGGCCCCGGGCGGGCATTCGCAGGTGTGGTGCGTGCTGGGCCAGCGTCAGCTGCGCCGGCTGGAGGCACACTGGCTCAGCGTGCCCCTGCTCAATGGCTATGGCGTGGCCGAGCCCAAGCCGTGGCCGGAGAGCTGGCCGCCGGTCGAAGCGGTGGCCCAGGCCTTGGCCGAATGCCGTGGCAAGGGCGTGCCGGAAGTGGACCTGGCCGCGCTGTCGCAGCGGCTCACGCGCGAGGCGCTGGGCATGCGCTGGGTCAGCACCAACCTGCTGCAGATGCGCAACTGGGTGCCGCGCTGGCGCTTCTTCCTGTCCAGCTTCATCGGCCTGCCGGTGCTGTTCCTGGTGCTGGCCATGCTGGCCCTGCCGCGCGCCATTGAAGCGGCCGCGGTGGCGGCGATCCTCGGCTTTGCCGGCGGCGCGGTGGCCGCGCTGGCGGTGCCGTGGGTGATCGCGCGCCAGCGTGACGTGAACTGAGCCGGCCATACGGGCCGGCCGCACCTCATTCCTGTGGCGGCATCCGCGCCACGCCGTGCTCGCCCAGGCGCAGCACCAGCTTTTCCATCAGCGCCTCTTCTTCCTCGCTGAGCACGCTCATCAGCCGGCGCTCCATCTCCAGCACCATCGGCGCAATCGTCTCGTAGACCTCGTAGCCGGCCGCCGACAGGGCCAGCACCGAGCGGCGGCGGTCATCGCCGTGGGTCTCGCGCTTGATGAAGCCGCGTTCCAGCAGGCGGGCCACGGCGCGCGACACGGCCACCTTGTCCATCGCCGAATGGTCGGAGACCTCGCTGGCCGAGGAGCCCGGATACAGCGCCAGGATGGTGATCACCCGCCATTCCGGGATGGCCAGGCCGTAACGCTCGCCATACAGGCGGGCAATGTTGGCGCTGACGCGGTTGGACAACACGCTCAGGCGGAACGGCAAAAACTGTTCCAAGTCCAGCAAAACGCGGGAGGGAACGCTGGCTTCAGGCTTGCTCATGCTGCAGTGCACCTTGCTGGTGGTTTCATGTGTAACTATAACCTTGGCAACCCTACGGGGATCAATGTCATTCCTCCCGGATGCCGGCGCGGTAACGGGATGGCCAGCGGAGGTAATCCATGAACAGCGTACTTTCCCACACCTCGCCCGATCCGGGGATGGTTGTCACTACTTTCGACAACCCGATGGGCATCAATGGCTTTGAATTCGTCGAATTCGCCGCCCCCGAAGGGCAGGCCGCCGGCATGGCGCAGTACCTGCGCAGCCTGGGTTTCACCGCCATCGCACAGCACCGCAAGCGCGCCATCACCCTGTTCCGTCAGGGCACCATCAACTTCCTGCTCAACCAGGAAAGCAGTGGTTTTGCCGCCGAGTTTGCCGCTGCCCACGGGCCGTCGGCCTGCGGCTTTGCGATCCGCTTCAAGACCGCGCCGGACCAGGTGCTGGCCCATGCCCTGGGCAATGGCGGGGAAGTGTTTGCCGACGCGCTGGAAAGCCGCGCGGTGGACTTCCCGGTGATCAAGGGCATCGGCGACTGCATGCTGTATCTGGTCGATGACGGCAGCAACGATGTGTATGCCGATTTCGAGCCGCTGGCCGGGGTGGACCAGCACCCGGTGGGCTTCGGCCTGACCTTCATCGACCACCTGACCCACAACCTGTTCCTGGGCAACATGGCGCGCTGGTCGGACTACTACGAGAAGCTGTTCAACTTCCGCGAGATCCGCTACTTCGACATCAAGGGCGCCAAGACCGGCCTGCTGTCCAAGGCGATGACCGCGCCGGACGGCATCGTGCGCATCCCGCTCAACGAGTCCTCCGACGAGAAGAGCCAGATCAACGAATACCTGCGCGCCTACAACGGCGAGGGCATCCAGCACATCGCCCTGTTCACCAATGACATCTACGCCAGCGTGGAAGCCATGCGTGCGGCCGGGGTGGCTTTCCTGGATACGCCGCAGACTTATTTCGACGTGATCGATGCACGTGTGCCCGGCCATGGCGAGGACGTGGAGCGCCTGCGCCGCAATGCGATCCTGATCGACGCCGACCCGGAGACCAAGACCCGCAAGTTGCTGCAGATCTTCACCCAGAACGCGTTCGGCCCGATTTTCTTCGAGATCATCCAGCGCAAGGGCAATGAAGGTTTTGGCGAGGGCAATTTCCAGGCCCTGTTCGAATCGATCGAACGCGACCAGATGCGCCGCGGCGTGCTGTAAGGTTGCCAGCCCTTTAGCGAGTAACTGTGCCATGTTGAGCGAACTGATCACCCTGCTGACCTGCGATGACATGCAGGGCAAGGAACTGGCCGACGCGGTGTCTCGGATCAAGGCCTCGCCGATTGATCCGGAGCTGGACTGGATCGAGGGCGACAGCGAGGCCGAGTACATGCAGTTCGCGGTGCTGGCCGAGCTGGGCGATTACTTCGCCGTGGGCCAGCAGGCCGGCCAGCTGCACGAGGAGATCAGCGAGCAGTTCGCCGCTCCGCTGGCGCCCCTGGCCGATGCGCAGATGCCGCTGGAGGAGTACTTCCAGTGGCTGGACGCGCAGCTGGCCGGCCGTCCCAAGCCCTACGAGCTGCTGCTGTGGGGCAACTTCTTCGATGACGATGTGTACACCTTCATTGTCCGCCGTGCTGATACCGCGCGCATCCTGAGCCTGGCCGCCAAGCTGGGCCTGCAGGTGGCGCCGGCGGCCAGCGCCGGCTGATTGCGACCGCCCCTGACCGGGCTTTCCATGTGAGCCAGACCATGCCCCAGAACCACACCGCCTACATGACCGGCTTCGGCAACGAATTCGCCACCGAGGCGGTGCCCGGCACCTTGCCGCTGGGGCGCAACTCGCCGCAGAAGGTGGCCCATGGCCTGTACGCCGAACAGCTCACCGGCAGCGCCTTTACCGCCCCGCGCGGGGCCAACCGGCGCAGCTGGCTGTACCGCATCCGCCCGTCGGTGATGCACGGCAGCTTCTCGGCCTTGCCGGCCGGTGCTTTCCACAACGATTTTGCCAGCCCGGCACCGCCGGACCAGCTGCGCTGGAACCCGTTGCCCGACGCCGCGCCCGGGGTGGATTTCATCGATGGCCTGTACACCATGGGCGGCAATGGCGGCCCGGCCGCGCATACCGGCCTGGGCATTCACCTGTATGCGGCCAGTGCCTCGATGCCGGCGCGTTTTTTCTACAACGCCGATGCCGAGATGCTGATCGTGCCGCAGGCCGGCCGCCTGCGCCTGCGCACCGAGCTGGGCGTGCTGGAGGTCGAGCCACAGCAGATCGCAGTGATCCCGCGCGGGCTGCGCTTTTCCGTGGACCTGCCCGATGGCAGCGCCCGTGGCTATGTCTGCGAGAACTTCGGGGCGCTGCTCAAGCTGCCGGACCTGGGGCCGATCGGCGCCAATGGCCTGGCCAACCCGCGTGACTTTGAAACCCCGCAGGCGGCCTTCGAGCAGCGCGGGGGGGATTTCGAACTGGTGGCCAAGTTCGATGGCGCGCTGTGGCGTGCCGACATCGGCCACAGCCCGCTGGATGTGGTCGGCTGGCACGGCAACTACGCGCCGTACCGTTACGACCTGCGCCGCTTCAACACCATCGGTTCGATCAGCTTCGACCACCCGGACCCGTCGATCTTCCTGGTCCTGCATTCGCCCAGCGACACCCCGGGCACCAGCAACATCGACTTTGTGATCTTCCCGCCGCGCTGGCTGGTGGCCCAGGACACCTTCCGTCCGCCGTGGTTCCACCGCAACATCGCCAGCGAGTTCATGGGCCTGATCCACGGTGCCTATGACGCCAAGGCCGAGGGCTTCGTGCCCGGTGGCAGCTCACTGCACAACTGCATGAGCGGCCATGGCCCGGATGCGGCCACCTTCGACAAGGCCAGCAACGCCGATCTGTCCAAGCCGGACGTGATCAGCGACACCATGGCCTTCATGTTCGAAAGCCGCGGCATCATCCGCCCTGCCGCGCAGGCGTTGACGGCCGCGCACCGCCAGGCTCAGTACCAGAAGTGCTGGAGTGGCTTGACCGCGGGCTTCGCTGCGGACTGACGCAGCTGCTCCAGGCGCTCCAGCTGCGCATACGGCAGCAGCTGGGGCAACTTGCGTTCGGCCTCGTCGGCGGTGCGTTCGCCCATCGCCGGGGCCAGGCAATCGAGCACGCTGGCCAGGATGCGCAAGCCGGCATCGCCTTCGCCGGCTTGTTGCAGTTGCCATTCCCAACCGCGTGCCACCGGCTCGGCATGCTGGCCGACCAGGTCCAGCAGGTGCTGGCGGGCAGCCTCGAAGCTGCGCTCAGGCCGGGGAGCAGGGCGGCCTTGGCTGATCACGCCCGAGGCCGGGGTGATGTAGCGGCCGTTGCCGTGCTCATGCAGGTAGCCACGCTGGTACAGCAGTTCCAGCACCGCGCCGCTGCCGGGCCCGAGCAGCTGGCTCAGCTCCTGCACGCTGCGCTGGCCATCGGCCAGGATCAGGGCCCGGCGCTGCAGCAGGCTCAGTTCGCCGCGCACGTTGTGCTGCAGGCTGTTGTAGGCCTGGGCGGTCTTGCCCAGACGCAAGTGCGGCTGCAGGGCAGGGGCGGGCGGTTGGCTGCTGGCCATGGACATCTCCTTACTGCGGCAGGGCAAGCCGGGTCATGTCCTGCAGCCAGCCCTGTGCGTTGGCCTGGGGCAACAGCACCACGCAGGCCACCGCAGTGGCCAGCACGGCCAGGTGCCCACGGGCGCGCAGGCTGCGCAGCAGTACCAGTGTGGTCAACACCAGCACCGACAGCAGTGGCAGCCACAACAGCGGCATCAGCAGGGCTTGCTGGCCTGCGTGCAGGGCGTTGACCAGGGTGTCGGCTGCCTGGGCAGCGCGGGATGCCAACAGGTCAGGTGATCCGGCCAGGCCGGACGGCATCGGGAGCAGGAACATGGGCCGGGCTCGCGCGGGAGTTCGGGGCGGGCAGGATGCCCGCCAGTGCGCGGACTGGCTTTGCCGAGTCTTGGTGTTGGTGTGCTGGTTTGGGCAGCAGCCGGGTATGTGCAGCCCCGTCCGGGGCAGCACGGCGGGGGCAATCAGCGTGGTGGCGGCCCTGGGCTGCGCAGTGGATCACTGGCCCCGGCGCTGATGGCCGGTTGTGCTTTGGGACGGGGCGGGTGCCTGGTTGCTGCTGTGCGTGGCGTGTCTGCGCCGATCCAGGCTGCCGATGCGCTGCTGCGGCCATGCACGTCGATACCGCGCCGCAGCCGTGGCGGCGGGTCAACGGCCATGCGCCCGGCAATCGCGGATGCGGCAATGGCTCAGCAGCGGTCCTGCTTTTCCGGGTGCTCGGCCGGCAGCGGCAGGCTGCACTGGCCCTGGTCCGGATCGGCCTGCGGCGGCAGCGGGCGCTTGTCGATCATCAGCGACAGTGCGGCCTTGGCCATCAGGTGGGCACTGACCGGGGCGGTGATGAACAGGAACACGGTGATCAGCAGCTCGCGCGGCTGCGGGTCCTCACCCAGCACCAGGTGGTAGCCCACCGAGGCGGCCAGGATGCAGCCCACGCCCAGGGTGGATGCCTTGGTCGGGGCATGCAGGCGGCGGAAGAAATCGTCCAGCTTCACCAGGCCGAAGGCACCGATGACGATGAAGAAGGTGCCGAACAGCAGTACCCCGGACAGCAGGATCTTGAACAGGTCTTCGTAGTTCATTCGACGATATCCCGGCGCAGCACGTACTTGGACAGCACCACGGTGGAGCAGAAACCGAGCATGGCGATCACCAGTGCCGCCTCGAAGTAGATCGGCGAATCCAGGTGCATGCCGAACAGCATCAGCAGGGCGATGGCGGTGACCGACAGGGTGTCCAGGGCGAGGATGCGGTCGGGCACGGTGGGCCCGCGCAGCAGTCGCCACAGGGCCAGCAACATGGCCACGCCGACGCCATGCATGCAGACCACGATGGTGGTCTCGATGATCAGGTTGGCATTCATGGGAACAGCTCCATCAACGGTTGTTCGTAGCGGTGCTTGATCTCGGCCACCATCGCCGCCTCGTCCTCGATGTGCAGCACGTGGATGAGCAGGTGGCGGCGGTCATTGGACAGGGCCACCGAGACCGTGCCCGGGGTCAGGGTGATCATGCTGGTCAGCGCGGCGATGCCGTGGATGTTGTTGATCTGCAGCGGCATCCAGATGAAGCCGGAATTGAGCCGCTCTTCCTTGCCCAGCACCTGGCGGGCCACGCGCAGGTTGGAGACCAGGATGTCCCACAGGGTCACCGCCAGCAGCTTGGGGATCACCCGCAGCTTGCCGATGCGGGCAAACTCGCGGTCGATGCGTGCGGCAAACAGCGGGATGACCACGCCGAGCAGGGCACCGAACAGGAACTGGCCGGTGCTGAAGCTGTCGGCCAGCATCAGCCAGAAGGCCAGGATGGTCAGCGACAGGGCCCAGGAGGGAAACATCCGGCGCAACAGGGAGGGGCGGCTCATGGGCGGCGGATCTCCAGCTCGGTGGTGCGGACCTGCTCGATGTAACGCGACGGGTCCAGCAGCTGTTCGGCGATGGCGCCGGTGTGGTGCATCAGCGGCCCGGCCGCCACGGTCATGCCCACCACCAGCAGCAGCAACAGCACGGTGGCCACGGTCTCGGTCGGACGTGCCGGCGCGGCGGCCGGGTTGGGGTGCGGCACATGGTCATCATCACCGGGCACGCGCCAGAACAGGCGGATGCCGGCACGGGTGATGCCGATGATCACCAGCAGGCTGCTGCCCAGGATGGTGGCCCAGACGATGGCGCTCCACTGCGGCGGCACCGCCGCCAGCAGTGCGGCCTTGGCCAGGAAGCCGGACAACGGCGGCAGGCCGGCGATGGCCACCGCGGCAACCAGGAACAGCAGGCTGGGAATGGACTTGCCCGGCAGCGCGGCGATGACGTCCTTGTGGTCGCTGGCCCCGCCACGGCGGCGGCGGATCAGGTCGGCGACCAGGAACAGGGCGGCGGCCACGAAGGTGGAATGCGGCAGGTAGTACAGGCCGGCGGCGATGGTGCCGGGGCTGCCCAGGGCAAAGGCGATGAACAGGGTCGATGCCGACAGCACCACCAGGTAGGAGATCATCATGCGCAGGCGGGTGGAGCCGAGCACGCCGAAGGCGGCGATGACCACGGTGATGATGCCGGCCCACAGCAGCACGTCCTGGGCAAAGCCGGCAAACGCACCGGCGCCCTCGCCGAACCACAGGCTGGAGATGCGCAGCACCGCGTACAGGCCGACCTTGGTCATGATCGCAAACAGCGCGGCCACCGCCGCCGGGGCGCGGGTATAGGCCTCGGGCAGCCACAGGTACATCGGCCCCAACGCGGCCTTGGCGCAGAACACCAGCAACAGCAGGCCCAGGGCACTGCCGGCCAGGGCCTGGTGGTCAGCCGGCAGGGCGGCGATGCGCGGGCCCAGTTCGGCCATGTTGAGCGAGCCGAGCACCGCATACAGCAGGCCCAGGGCGATCAGGAACAGGGTCGAGGCGGTGACGTTGAACACCACATAGTGCAGGCCGATGCGCATGCGCAGGCCGCGCCCGCCGGACAGCAACAGGCCGTAGGAGGCGATCAGCATCACCTCGAAGAATACGAACAGGTTGAAGATGTCGCCGGTCAGGAAGGCACCGTTGATGCCGGCCAGCTGAAACTGGAACAGGGCATGGAAGTGCGGCGCGCGCCGGTCCCAGCCGGCGCAGGCGTGCAGCAGGCAGCCGGCCGACAGCAACAGGGTGGTGAGCAGCATCCAGCTGGACAGCGGGTCGGCCACCAGGGCGATGCCCAGACGCGCCGGCCAGTCGCCCAGCAGGTACACGCTGATGCTGCCATCGGCGGTGCTGGCGGCCAGCAGGGCCACGGCAATGGCCAGCGCGGCCATCGAGGCCCAGGCCACCGAACGCTGGACCACCGGGCCGTAGCGGCGGTGTTCGACGAACAGTGATACCGCACCGCCAATGACCGGCAGCAGGATCGGCAGGATCGGCAGGTGGTTCATGCCTGCTCCTCCGCATCGCTGACCGCACGGTTGCGCGGGCTGGGCGCATCCGGCTCGTGCGCATCGACATGGTCGGAGTGGTTGTCGGCGCGGCTGCGCATCGCCAGCACGATGGACACCGCGGTCATCGCAAAGGCAATCACGATGGCGGTCAGCACCAGCGCCTGCGGCAGCGGGTCGGTGTAGTTGGCGGCGGTGCTTTCCAGGCCGTCGCGCAGCACCGGGGCCTTGCCCGAGACCAGGCGGCCACCGGCGAAGATCAGCAGGTTGGTGGCGTAGGACAGGAAGGTCATGCCGAGGATGACGTCAAAGCTGCGCGCGCGCAGGCACAGGTAGATGCCGATCGCGCCGAGCACGCCGATGGCGCTTGCCAGGGCCAGTTCCATCAGTGCATCTCCCCGGTGCGCGCCGAACGGCGGTTGACATCGATTTGCCCGTGGCGGGCGATATGGGTACGCGAGGGCTTGATCGTGCCCATCATCGACAGGATCAGCATCACCCCGCCGAACACCACCAGGTAGACGCCGGTGTCAAAGCCCATGGCACTGGCCAGCGGCACGTGGCCGATCAGCGGCAGGTCCAGGTCGGCATGGCCGGAGGTCAGGAACGGCACCCCGAACAGCATCGAGGCCATGCCGGAGATGATCGCGATCAACAGGCCCACACCGATGCAGCGCACGTAGTCAAAGCCGAAGCGCGACTCCACCGAGGCGGTGCCCTGGATCACGTACTGGATCAGCAGCGGCACGGCCAGGATCAGGCCGGCGATGAAGCCGCCACCCGGGGCGTTGTGGCCGCGCAGGAAGATGAAAATCGACACCGTCAGGGTCAGCGGGAACATGATCTGGGCCAGGTCGGCCGGGACCGGCAGCTGCAGCGGCGGGCCGGGCATGATCTGCTCCGGGGCCATGCGGCTGCGCCGCAGCATGGCGTGCACCACCAGCGCGGCAATGCCGAACACGGTGATCTCGCCGAAGGTATCAAAGCCGCGGAAGTCCACCAGGATCACGTTGACCACGTTGCTGCCATAGGCCTCGGGCAGGGCGCGGGTGAGCATCTCGCCGGACATGGTGTTGGGCGGCAGGGTCATCGCGGTGTAGGCCAGGGCGGCCATGCCGGCACCACCGGCAATGGCGATCACCGCATCGCGGCGGATCTTCCAGCGCGAGCGCTCGCCCGGCGAGGTGGCCGGCAGGTAGTTCATGCCCAGCAGCATCAGCACCAGGGTGACCATTTCCACCATCAGCTGGGTCAGGGCCAGGTCCGGTGCGGACAGGAACACGAACACCATGCTCACCATCAGCCCGGTGCCGCCGATCACCAGCACGGCCAGCAGGCGTTGGCGGTACAGGAACAGGCCGGCCACTGCGCAGGCCATCATCACCACCCACAGCAGCCAGCCCAGCAAGGGCAGCGGCTGCGGTGCCGGCCAGGTCGGCCGCACCACGTTCTCGCCCACCCACGGGGCGGCGGCCACGCAGATGGCGACCACGAACAGGGCGCCGAGCATGCGCTGCAGGCTGCCGTTGGCCAGCCACTGGGTGCTGCGGTTGGTGGCGGTGAACAGGGCCAGCAGCAGGCGGTCAAAGACGGCCTTGCCCTGCGAGCGCGGGGTGCTGCGGTAGACCGCGGCCAGCTTGTGCACGCCCAGATACAGGGCGATGCCGCCGGCAATGCCGCCCAGGCTGATCAGCAGCGGGGTGTTGATGCCATGCCACAGGGCCAGGTGGTAGTCCGGCTGGGCCGCGCCGAGGATTGCGCCGGCGGCGGTGTGCAGGGTCGGGCCGGCGATCAGGGCCGGGGCGATGCCCACGGCCAGGCACAGGGCCACCAGGATCGCGACCGGGATCCACATCCCGGCCGGCGGGTCGTGCGGATGGCCGTCCACCTCGCGCGGGCCCTTGCCGAAGAAGGTTTCCCAGACCATGCGCAGGCTGTAGGCGGCGCCGAGCAGGCCGGCCAGTGCGGCAGCGGCGATCAGGGCGTTGCGGAAGCCGGCAGGGCCCGGGGCCACCAGCACCTCGGCCAGCAGCATTTCCTTGGACAAAAAGCCGTTGAGCAGGGGGAAGCCGGCCATGGCCAGGCTGCCGACCACGGTCAGCAGCGCGGTCACCGGCATCAGCGCCTTCAGCCCGCCGAGGCGGCGCAGGTCGCGGGTGTGGGTTTCGTGGTCCACGATGCCGGCGGCCATGAACAGCGAGGCCTTGAAGGTGGCGTGGTTGAGGATGTGGAACACACCGGCCACCACCGCCATCGGCGCGGACAGGCCGAACAGCAGGGTGATCAGGCCCAGATGGGAGATGGTGGAGTAGGCCAGCACGCCCTTCAGGTCATGCTGCAGCAGCGCATTGACCGCGCCGATCAACAAGGTGGTGGCGCCGACCGAGCACACCACGTAGGTGAACAGGTCGGTGCCGGCCAGGGCCGGGTGCAGGCGGGCCAGCAGGAACACGCCGGCTTTGACCATGGTGGCCGAGTGCAGGTAGGCCGAGACCGGGGTCGGCGCGGCCATCGCATGCGGCAGCCAGAAGTGGAACGGGAACTGCGCGCTCTTGGTGAAGATGCCGATCAGCACCAGGGCCAGGGCATAGGGATACAGCGCGCTGGCGCGGATCACATCGCCGGCGGCCAATACCGCATCCAGGTCATAGCTGCCGACGATGCGGCCGATCAGCAGCACGCCGCCGAGCAGGGCCAGTCCGCCGCCGCCGGTGATGATCAAGGCCATGCGCGCGCCCTCGCGGGCGTCCTTGCGGTGTGACCAGAAGCCGATCAGCAGGAACGAACTGATCGAGGTCAGCTCCCACAACACCATCAACAGCAGCAGGTTGCCGGAGATCACCATGCCCAGCATGGCGCCCATGAACAGCATCAGGTAGCAGAAAAAGCGCTGTGCGCTGTCCTCCGGTGCCAGGTAATGGCGGCCGTACTGCACCACCAGCGCACCGATGCCCAGCACCAGCCCGGCGAACATCCAGGCCAGCCCGTCCATGCGCAGGGTGATGGCCAGACCCAGGGATTGGACCCAGGGATAGCTGACCTTGTGCACGATGCCGGCGAACACGCCGGGGGTGAGCATGGCCAGCACAGCCAGGCCAATGACCGGTGCCGACAGGGCCAGCCAACCGGCGTGATTGCGTGACAGACGGGGTGTCACCGCCAGGGCGGCGGCAGCAAGGAAGGGAAGGAGCAACAGCAGCAGGAGCATGGACGGCATGCAGGGAGTACGTCTTTCCGCCAGCAGGCCGACCAGTCTAACAGTCTGTTTTTATTCGACGACAGACTTTTTTTAATGATCCGTTAAGGTTTCTGGCTGGCCTCGGCGGTGCGCCGGACCAGCAGGGTGTCGGTCTGTGCCTGCCCCAGCAGACGCTGTGCATCACTGCCCAGCAGCAGGTGGGACAGGGTGCTGCGGCCATGCGTGCCGACCACCACCAGGTCGCTGTCGTGGTCGCGCGCATAGCGGCTGACCACCCGCGCCGGCTCGCCGTCATCGCTGACCAGCTGGGCGCGCTGGCGCAGCGCATCGGCGATCCGGCAGCTGGCCAGGAACTCCCGCCCGAGCCGGTTGGCCTGGCTGCGCGCCTGTTCCTCCAGCTGTGCATGCGGGGTGGTCAGCAGGCCGGCCCGGGGCAGTTCCAGGGCATGCACCAGGCTCAGCTGCAACGGTTCGCCGAACAGTTCCAGGGCGGTGTGCAGGGCATGCTGGCAGTGCGCCGAGTGGTCGTTGGCCAGCACCATGCTGCGGTAGGCCTGGTGGGCGCGGTTGCGCACCAGCAGCACCGGGACCTCGCTGTGCCGGGCCAGCCAGGTCACGGTGGAACCCAGCCGCGGCTGTTCGAAGATGGCATCGCGGGCCAGCCCGGTGATGACCAGGCCGCAGCCTGTTTCCTGCGCGACCCGGGCAATGGCCGGGCCCACAGCGCCCTGTTCCAGGCGCAGGCTCACCTCCACCCCGGCGGCCAGCTCGCCCAGATCACGCTGCAGGCGGCGCTGGGCGTACTGCAACGGGCCCAGCGAAGGGCCCCAGTCGGCCTGGCCGAACAATTCCTCGCTCAGCTCGTGCTGTTCCAGCGGCGGCAGCACGCTGACCACCACCAGTTGCGCCTGCCAGCGCCGGGCCAGGTCCAGGGCGCGTTCCAGGGCACGGTCACAGCGGGCACCCAGGTCAGTGGCCAGCAGCAGGCTGCGGGGCGTCTGCGGCGGAGCGATGGGCATGGGGGCATCCTGCGGGCATGAACAGGATGCCAGTCTATCGGGTGGTCAGCGGGTATGCTCTGCAGATGCCAATGACAGTTGAAAATCCGCCGCGAACTGCCTTGGTGTTTGGTGCCAGCGGACAAATTGGTACCGAGCTGGTGACACGCCTGGTACGCGATGGCTGGCATGTCCACGCCGTGTCACGTCAGCAGCGCTCTTCGCCAGCCGGTGTGCACTGGTTGCAGGGCAGTCTGGGCGAGCCACCGGCATTGCCGGCGGTTGTCGATGTGGTCTTCAGTTGCGGCCCGCTGGATGCATTTTCGCAGTGGTATGCCCACGCCGCGCTGCAGTGTCCTCGGGTCATTGCCTTCAGTTCGACCAGTGTCATGGTCAAGCAGGATTCGCAGGATCCTTTCGAGCGTGACCTGGCCGCCCGTCTGGCTGCCGGGGAGCAGGCGGTGCTGACACGTGCCTTGACCGTGCAGGCTGCTGCGACATTGTTGCGTCCGACCCTGGTCTGGGGGGCGGGCATGGACCGCAGCTTGAGCCGGATTGCCGCACTGGCAGGGCGCTGGGGATTGTTTGTGTTGCCCAACAGTGCACGCGGCAAGCGCCAGCCGGTACATGTATCGGATCTGGCGTCAGCAGCGATGGCGGTGATTGATTGCCCGACCAGCCATGGCCAGGTCTATGCACTGGGGGGCGGCCAGGTGTTGAGCTATCAGCAGATGGTACGGCAGGTGCTGGCCGCATTGCCGGGCCAGCCTCGGCTGTGGTGCGTACCGGGTGCATTTTTCAGCCTGTTGGTCCGTGTTGCTGCGGCCAGCGGAAAAATGGCTGGTTTCGGTCCAGCCATGCAGGCACGCATGCAGCAGGACCTGGTGTTCGACATCGGCCCGGCGCAACGTGATTTCGGCTACGCGCCGCGCGGGTTTGCCCCGAATCCTGCCGAGCTGGGCATGGATCAGTAAGCCCAGCCGAGCTTGCGGTAGGCCTTGGCCAGGACCCAGACCGGGCCGACCAGCAGGTAGACAAGGTCGGTCAGGAAGCTCGGGCGTTTGCCTTCGATGTGGTGGCCGATGAACTGGGCAATCCAGGCGATCACGAACACGCCCAGGGCCAGTTTCCACAGGATGTGCAGCCCCAGCTGCTGCTCGATCACGCGGCAGCTCATGGCGGCCAGGAAGAAGGCGGCCAGCATGCCGTAGCCCAGGCTGCGTGATTGCCGGTTGTACCAGCACCAGGCCGCGAACATGGCCACTGCGGCCCAGACGCCGGGCTTGAACCAGGTGATCAGCGGCGGCACGCACCACAGCAGGGCAATCACCGACCAGGCAATGGCCGGCACGGCAATCACATGGATGGCCTGGTTGGTGGCGTTGCGATGGTCGCCGTTGTAGCTGGCAAACAGCTGTGCCAGACGTGCAGACAGGGTGGGTGACATGGTGGCCTCCGCCGGTGTTGCCGAGGAGGGTAACGGGATTGCAGCAGACAGGCCACGCTGCAGGGCAGCGTGGCCTGTGGCCGTGGTCAGGCGGACAGGGTGGCGGCCTGGCTTTGGCTGCGCTGCTGTTCGCGCTCCTGGTTCAGGGCCAGCAGCTGCTGGTTGCTGGCTTCCAGCGAGGGCGGATTGGCTGCCAGGTCAACACTGGCGCGGAAACCGGCGGTGGTGCCGATCACGTGGGCCATGTTGCCGTTGACGTGCACCTGCTGGACCTTTTCGGCGCTGTCGATGCCGGCCTTGATCGCACAGGTGGTGGCTTGGCCGATCTTCTCCAGGGACAGGCCGTCAGGCATGCAACCCTTGAGCTTCTGGAAAAGCGGCATGTCCTGCAGGGACGCAGCCGGTGCCGGGGTGGCCTGCTGCGGGGCTTTTTGCAGGGCATTTTCCAGCGCCTGACGGGTCAACGGCCCGACCACGCCATCGGCCTTGAGCCCATTGGCCTTCTGGAAGGCCTCCAGCGCCTGCTCGGTGTTGTTGCCGAACTTGCCATCCGTGGCCAGCGCACGGCCACGGTCATCGGTGAAGCCCAGTTGGTTGAGCTGGGATTGCAGGGTCTGTACGGCATTGCCCTGGTTGCCTTCGCGCAACAGCGTGGTGGCCGGCTCGCGGCCGTTGACCGGGGCCTGGCTGCCATGCACCGGCTCGCGTACCTGGAAGGATTCCTTCGGGCGCAGTGCCCCGACGATGTCCATGGTCTTGCCGTCCCAGTAGCCACCAGGACGAATGGTGACCTCGTCCGGGCCGGTGCTGACCTGCGAACCCAGGTACTTGATGTTGCCGTTCTGGTCGTAGCCGGAGAACACGCCGATATGCTGGCCGCTGCCGCTGCGTGACTTGAACAGGATCAGGTCACCGGGTTGCAGGTCACCGTTGGGCTTGCGTGCATCACCGGCGGCAATGGTGTCGAAGTTCTGCTTGGCAAAGGCGGTCGGGTTGTTGCCCACGAACAACGAATGGGTGGTGAAGTTGGCCGCACTGTCACCGGGCACGGCGAAGCCGGCGTTTTTCAGCCCGCGCCAGACGAAGGCCGAGCAGTCCACACCAAAGCGGCCATCGCCATCGCTGTCGCGCTCCAGGCGGCTGCGGTCATTGCCGGCCTTGAGCTGCACATCCGGGCGGCCGTATTCGTACTGCCGGCCCGATTCGAAGAAATGCTTGCGGGTTTCGTTGAGCAGGTCATTGCCTGGCGTGGTGGCGGCCGGGGTGCCGGTGCCGGGCGTGGGGATGACCGGTGCAGCCGGTGCCGGAGTGCCGCGCCCCAGCGAACCTGCCTGCAGGGTGCCCATCAGCTCCGGGGTCAGGCGTGCCTGCCAGCTGTCGAACTTCTGTTCGCGGTCGGCCAGGCCGTTGGGCGGGTTGGCGCCATTGATCGCGGCACCGGCCGTGCGCACATTTTCGCGGGTCTGTGCCGGCACGTTCTGCTGCCAGTACCACACGGCAATGCGTGCCGCATTTTCAGGCTCGGCAGCCAGGTCCGGGTTCTTGACCAGGTCCATACCCAGGGCCTGGCCGGCGGCCTCGTACTGGTTCTTGCCGGTGAGCTGGATATAGCCACGGCCACGGTACTGGTAGCCATCACCGGGCTGGTCATTGCCCATGCGGCCGCCGTACATCAGTTCGGCCAGGGCCTGGGGCTTGCCATCCAGGGCTTCCAGGCGGGCCTCCTCCAGGCTGGCGCGGCCTTCGCGCATGGCCGAGCGCACCACCGAGCTGACCTGCTCGGCACTCTTGGTGTAACGGAAACTCTCGTTCAGGCGGCTCAGGTTGCCTGATTCGTGGCCGACCTGGGCCATGAAGTTGGCCAGTTCCTTCGGCGAGGTGATACCGGCGTTGTACGCCGTCTGCAGCAGGTGGTTCTGTCTATCGGTTGCCATGGTGACGCTCCTGTGTTTTCAGCAACATGGATGGACCGGTCCTTGTCCGTTGGGGTCTTGCTTCCTACAAGATCAATTCAATTGCTCTTCCAGCTCGGGTGCCGCCGGCAGGCTTGCCGGGTCGAAATCGGCAAAGGACAGTGCGCCGCCCAGTGCGCTGGCTTCCAGTTCCTGGCGCTGGTTCTGTCCGGTCACGGTGTCGGTGATTTCCCGGGTCACCGATGCCAGCTGCCAGCTGTTGCTCTGTGGCTGGTACTGGAACCGGTAATCGCTGGCCCAGCGCTGGCGCGAGCCACCGGAGACCGAGACGGTGAAGTGGCCGGCTTCGATGCGGCTGTAGGCATACGGATCACCCGCCATGCCGCCGCAGCGCTCGCAGGGGACCAGGCGGTCGTTGCGGGCAGCAACCTGCAGTTGGCCGCTGCCATCGTTGCGCAGCAGCAGCACGCTGCGTGGGCTGCCCTGGCCCAGTTCGGCCTCCGGTGCGGTGGGTGGTGCGGCAACCAGCAGGGCATCGTCCAGGCCCTTGCCGGTGAGATCGCCGCGAACGCTATCAACCAGTGTCATTCCGGCAGGAACAAGCTGGTGGATGTCGTCAGACATCAGTGTGGGCATTACTGCTTCCTTGGCAGAGTCAGTGGCGGTCGGCGCGGCGGTTTGCGTGGCCGCGTCAGGTGCCGCCGGAGTGGAGGGGGTATCGGCAGTACAGGCAGCCAACACGGCGGAGATACTCAGGCTCAGCGCCAGCAGGCGCTTGGACATCGGGGGCATGGCGGGTGTCCTGATCAAAAACAGTGAACAAATGTGAAGGGACGATCGGCGCCTACAACGCCTCATCGTGTACGGCCAGCAGGGTCCAGCAGGGTTGCCGGCCGAAGACATAACGCACCTGGTTGCCGTTGTCCGGCTCGCGCACGGTGACCTGGCGCTGGTTGCCATCGCCGCTGACCAGAACCTGTTTGCCATACCGCCTGGCGATCACCAGGTTGGGCATTACCGGCCACAGCACATCGGCCAGGGCGACGGTTTCGCTGTACGGGCGGGGTTCGGGCTCGGCGGAAGGGTCAAGCCGATGGACGAGCACCGGATCGGCCGTGGCGCGCTCCTGCACCGCGATGTCTGCGCTGAACTGTTCAAGGAAGGCTGGAAAATCGGTGGTCGGGCAATGGACATCGGCACCGGCAGTGGCTGCGATGACCGGGCCGGCCTGGGCCATGCCGGCCACAAGACACAGTGCTGCAGGGGCAGGTATCAGGTGCATGCGTTGGGGATCCAGAGCGTCGGTGGAAGGCGGTACGCGATCAAAGTGCGCTGGCACCGATGCCGTTGCTGAAAACCTCCAGCGCATCGGCCTTCACCCAGCCGCTGGCGCAGCCCTGCGGTGTGGCCATGGTGCACGCGGCATTGGCTGCGGGGCGGTGTTCGGCGCAGGTGGCATCGTCACGGCAGGCATCCACCTGGGCCGGATCCATGGCCTGTACGTGGTAATACGCCGCGCGCTGGCCCTGGCGGGCAATGGCCTGGATGCAGACAAACTGCTTGTCGGGCAGTGACGCAGCCTGTGCCTGCGCAGCACCGGAGGGGCTCGACAGCTGTGGCACCACGTCGGCGCCGCCGGCCTGGAAAACGGCGGCAAAGAAGCCGTCATCGCCGCAACCGGCTTGCAGTTCCACCTCGTAAGCCTGGCCGTTGTCGGCCAGCCCGGCGCTGCAGCCGGTGCTGTCCGGGCCGGGTGCTGCCTGCGGGCAGGTGATGCCGGCGGCGGCCAGCATGCCGGGTGCATCCGGCGGCGACGCTTCCGCGGCTTGCGAAGCCGATGTGGTGGCGGGCATTGGTTCGGCCTGGCCCGTTGCGGTGGGCGGGGTGTCGGCC
>X237_Red_shanked_Douc_Langur__coassemble_65_pt1 | contig 17427 bp, 16 predicted proteins | sample X237_Red_shanked_Douc_Langur__metabat2_high_PE_002 | metagenome-assembled genome bin X237_Red_shanked_Douc_Langur
CCCTCCAGTTGGTTGCGCAGCCGGGCCCGGGCCCGGCTCAGGCGTTGATCCACCGTATTGATGGCCACACCCAGGATGTCGGCGATTTGCCCATGGTCGAACCCTTCCAGCACCAGCAGCACGCACTCACGCTGTCCATCGGGCAGCTCGCGCACCGCCGACAGCAGGGCGGCCTGGCGTTGCCCCGCCTCTGCCTGTGCATCAGGCCGGGCCTGCGTGCAAGAAAGCGTTTCGAGCACGGACTCGTCGGCATGCGACGGCTCACGCGCGCGCAGCCATTGCAGTGCGGTGTATTGCCCGACCCGGGCCACAAACGCCTTCTGGCTCAACGCGGTCTGGCCACGCCAGCGCGGCAGCGCCTTCCACAGGGCAATGACCATCTCCTGCACCAGGTCCTCCTGGTCGCCGGTCTGCCGTGCGTAACCGGCCGCCAGACGCCGCAGCAGCGGCAAGTACCCTGCCAGCAACTCAGAGACCGCTGCCGGCAGCATGCCTGTCCTCCGCCTGCCCGCTGACGATGTCGCACCACATCGCATAGCCGCCATGCAGCCCCTGCGGTGCCAACAGCAACAGCCCCCAAGGCCACCACAACAGACTGAACAACAGCAGCGCCAGCCCCACATGCCACACCAGCAACGGCTGCCAACAGCGTTTCACCACCGACCAATTCCAACGCCAGGCAACCTGTAGCGACTGCCCTCCCAGCACCATCTGCATGGACATCAGCCCGAGCAGGGCCGCCGGCAACATGCCACTGGCCAGCATCAGCGCCAACGGCCAGCGCAGGCCTGCCAGCGCCGCCATGTCGCCCTGCAGCAGCGACAGCGCGCTGCCCGGCCCGGCAAGCAGGGCCAGCACGGCGGTCTGCCAGGCGAACACCAAAAGACCCATCAGCATGACGGCCACGGCCACCGGCCAGCCCGGCAGGCCGTACACCGGCAAGCCGCCCGCACGCTGGCAGCGGCGATGCAGCCACCACAGGGCAAGCGCACCGGCCAACGGCGTGAGCAGCTTGGAAAGCACGATGCCTACCGCCGGCAGCAATTGCAGCAGGCCTTCGAAGATCAACGGCAGCAACGCCAGCAGCAGCCCCTGCCAAAGGGCGCCACGCCACAGGCCAAGTCCCTGCGTCAACCAGTGCCAAGCCCTGCCCGGCCCGGGTAGCGGATGCCTTGCCGGATGCACGGTCACGCCTGCTGATACCTGCGTCATTGCACTGCTCCTGTGCTGGTGTGTCCTGTATAGATGCAGGCAGCGGCTCAAACCTGACAGCCCCGGTCACACGGGCACCAACAACCGGTGCTTATTGCCCCTTGTCCACCCGCTTGGCGCGGGGATGGGCGGCGTCGTAGACGCGGGCCAGGTGCTGGAAATCCAGGTGGGTATAGATCTGGGTGGTGGCAATGTCGGCGTGGCCGAGCAGTTCCTGCACCCCGCGCAGGTCACCGGAGGATTCCAGGATATGACTGGCAAAACTGTGCCGCAGCATGTGCGGATGGACGTGCTTGAACAGGCCCTGGCGCTGGGCCAGCTGCTTGATCCGCAACTGGATCGCACGCTGGGTGATCGGCCCGCCGTTGCGCCCGGGAAACACCGGGACATCATCGCTGCCGCCGCTGTCGGCACGCCATGCGGCCAGCGCGGCCAGCGCATGCGAGCCGACCGGCACCAGACGCTCGCGCCGGCCCTTGCCATGCACCTGGACCAGGGCGGTGGCGGTATCCAGGTCACGCCAGCGCAGGGCGCAAACCTCACTCAGACGCAGGCCCGAGGAATAGAACAACTCCAGCAGCGCGCGGTCGCGCAGGCCCAGCGGGGCATTGGTGGGCAGTTCAACCAGCTGCACCGCCTCGTCGGCGTCGAGCACCTGGGGCAGCTTGCGCGCCGCCTTGGGCGCGCGGATGCCGGCCACCGGGCTGGCCTGGATGCGGCCATGGCGCAGCAGCCAGGCATAAAAACTGCGGCAGGCCGACAGGCGCCGCTGCAGGCTCTTGGCCGACAGGCCGGCACGGTGGCCGGCCGCGACGAAGGCGCGCAGGTCATCGCCCTGCAGCTGCAGCACATCGCCACCGGCATGCTCGCCACACCATTGCTGCAACACCTGCAGATCCCGCTGGTAGGCCAGCAGGGTGTGCGGCGAGGCATGACGTTCGATCTGCAGGTAAGCCAGAAAATCAGCTACCGGCCCACACAGCCCGTCCACGCCGGCCATCAGACAAAGCGTGCCAGGGCGGTGAGCAGCGATTGCGCCATCATGTGCACGAACACCGTACCCATGCCCGGGTAGAAACGGTTGCTATCGGTACTGCCCACCGCGAGCAGACCGATACCGGGCAGCGGCAGCAACACGCTGGACTGCACCTGCCCGGCCTGCTCGCCATACAGCACCTCATTGCGTGCCGGCAGCAGACGGCCACAGACCGGTTCACCACTGGCCAGGGCATCGGCGAACACCGCCAGACGCGGGTCCTCGGCGGCGATCACCTGCAGCCACGCGGCCTGATCCAGGCCAGCGACCGGCTTGAACAGGACAATGGAGACCTGGTCACCGGCAAAGTCCTCGGCCAGTGCCGCTGCCATCGCGCGCAGGGTATCGGCGGCGTTGGCCTGGCGCATCAGGGCCAGGTTGAGCTGGTGGGTGCGCAGGGTAAGTTGCTCGTTGACCTGGGCATTGCTGGCCAGCTCGTGCAGCCGGCGCGACAGGTCGCGGTTCTTCTCGCGCAGTATTTCCAGCTGATACCCAACCAGCGAGGCGGCCGGACCATCCTGGCGCGGCACCACCAGGCTCATGGCCAGGTCCGGATACTGCTGCAAGAACTGCGGATGACGGCGCAACCACGCCGCTACCTCGTGCCCGGCCAACGCCGGTTGGGCTTCACTCATGCGATCCACTCCCCGTCAAAGACAAAGGCCGCCGGGCCGGCCATACGTACCGGCGCGGCATCGTCGTCCCAACTGATCTGCAGGCTGCCGCCAGGCAGCTCCATGCGTACCTGGCGGGCCAGCCGGCCACGCCGCATCAATACCACGGCCGCCGCGCAGGCACCGCTGCCACAGGCCAGAGTCTCCCCTGCCCCGCGCTCGTACACGCGCAGGCGGGCATGGTCCGGTGCCAGCACCTGGACGAAACCGACATTGACCGATTCTGGAAAACTGGGGTGCTGCTGCAGCAACGGGCCCAGGCGCTCGACCGGGGCGGTATCGACCAGGCCGACTTCGAGCACGGCATGCGGGTTGCCCATCGACACCGCGCCCAGACGCAGGCTCTCCCCGGCCACCGAGACCAGGTACTCGTCACGTTCATGCGGAAAGCCGAGCAGGGGCACGCGGTCCGGCGCAAAGCGCGGCGCGCCCATCTCGATCTCGAACTGGCCATCATCGAGCCAGCGCACGGCATGCTCGCCGCTGGGGCTGTCGATGACGAAATTGCCACGCGGGGCCGCACCATCGCGCACCAGCCAGGCCGCCACACAGCGGGCACCATTGCCGCACTGCCCGGCCGGGCTGCCATCACTGTTGAAGATCCGGTAGGAGGCCACCGCCGCCGGCGACAGCGGCGGCTCGATGGTGAGCAGCTGGTCGCAGCCCACCCCGGTATGGCGCTGGGCCATCTGTGCCACCAGGGCGGCATCGGGCGCCGGCTGGCCGGCGCGCAGGTCAATCACCACAAAATCATTGCCGGCGCCATGCATCTTGCAAAAGCGCAGCGGCTGCTTGCCTGCTACCATCGTCAACGCCCCGGCTGGTCAGCGTCGGCGGCGGCCGGTTCGTCCTGCTCGACCGGGTCATTGCCCGTGTCTGCGTCGTCCACCGGGACCGTTTCGGTCACCGGCGGCTTGGCTGGCAGCACCAGCGGGCCCTTGTTGCCACAGCCAACAATGGCGCCGGCCAGCAGGCCTGCGCACATCACCCGGAAAATAGGACGCGTCAAAATGTTCATGCCCGCAGTATAGCCACAGCCTGCCGGGCCGGCGGGCTCATGCGGCGCGCTCTTCAGGTGGCAGTGGCCGGCTCCACAGCCAGGCGCAGACCACGCTCATGCAGCTGATCGAAACCACCTTGACCCACAGCAGCGGTACGCACCACAGGGTGATCGCCGCGCATGCCAGCATGGTCACGGTGGCCATCTTCTTGCCGCGCCGGCTGACCGCGCCATGCTCGCGCCAGCTGCGGATCGACGGCCCGAAGCGCGGGTGGTTGACCAGCCAGTCATGCAGGCGCTGCGAGCCACGGGTCGCCGCCCAGGCCGCGATCAGCACGAACACGGTGGTCGGCAGGCCCGGCACGAAGATGCCGATGATGCCCAGCGCCAGGCTGGCATAAGCCAGGCCACACCAGGCCCAGCGCACCAGGCGGGGAATCGGGCGGGCCGGCGGCTGCAATTCAGGTTCAGACATGGAGGCCCACGTTGCCTGATGGCCTGCGTGCTGGCAAGCGTCCACAACGACAACGGCCCGCACACAGGCGGGCCGTTGTCGTTCAGCCGAAGCTGACGCGCAGGATCAGTCGGCCAACGGCTGCGCCGGCACGCCGAGCTGGTCGAGCATGAAGGCGTAGTACTCGGCCATTTCGCGGTAACGCTGGAAGCGCCCGGACTTTCCGCCGTGGCCGGCTTCCATGTTGGTACGGAACACCACCGGCAGCTTGCCGGTGTTCACATCACGCAGGCGGGCCACCCACTTGGCCGGCTCCCAGTACTGCACCTGCGAGTCCCACAGGCCGGTACCGACGAACAGCGCCGGGTAGTCCTGGGCGCTGACGTTGTCATACGGGGAGTACTTGAGGATGTAGTCGTAGTACGCCTTGTCCTCCGGGTTGCCCCACTCGTCATATTCGTTGGTGGTCAGCGGGATGGAGGCATCGAGCATGGTGGTGACCACGTCCACGAACGGCACCTGGGCCATCATCGCCCGGTAGTCGCCCGGGGCCTGGTTGGCCACCGCCCCCATCAGCAGGCCACCGGCGCTGCCACCGGCCGCGCCGACGCGGTCCGCCGCCGCCCAGCCATCGGCCACCAGCGCGCGGGTCACGTCGATGAAGTCGTTGAAGGTGTTCTGCTTGTTGAGCAGCTTGCCGTTCTCATACCAGGCGCGGCCCATTTCCTCGCCGCCACGGATGTGGGCAATGGCATACACCACACCACGATCCAGCAGGCTGACCACCGGGCCGCTGAAGCCCGGGTCCATCGACATGCCGTAGCTGCCGTAAGCATACTGGTACAGGGCGGCCGTGCCGTCCTTGACGAAGCCCTTCTTGAACACCAGCGAGACCGGGATGCGGGCACCGTCGCGGGCGGTGACCCAGACCCGCTCGGTCTGGTACTTGCTGGCGTCATAGCCGATCACCGGCTGCTGCTTGAGCTGGCGGCGCTCGCCGGTGCGCACGTTGATCTCGTACGTGGTGGCCGGGGTGGTCATCGAGGTGTAGCCGTAGCGCACCCACTCGGTGGCCGGCTCGGCATTGACCGACAGGCCCATCGAGTAGACCGGTTCGTCGGCGGCAATCAGCTGGTCACGGCCATCGTTGAAGCGCACACGCAGGCGTTCCAGCGCTTCGGCACGCTCGGCCACGACCATGAAGCCGTCAAACAGGTCGAAGCCTTCCACCAGCACGGCCGGGTCATGCGCGACCAGGTCGGTCCACTGGGCGCTGGAAGTGGCATCGGAGGGCGCGGTGACCAGCTTGAAGTTGGTGGCGCCGCCGGCATTGGTGCGGATCACCCAACGGCCTTCGTGGTGGTCGGCGTCGTATTCCACATCACGCGCGCGCGGGGCCAGCACGGTGAAGTGCTCCGGGTTGGCCGCCGGTGCATAGCGGATTTCCGAAGACACGGTGGATTCCACCCCGATGGTGATGAAGCGGTCATCGGTGGTGCGGCCGATGCCCATGTAGAAGCTGTCATCTTCTTCTTCATAGACCAGCACATCGCTGCTGGCCGGGGTGCCGAGCACGTGCTTCTTGACCCGCACGGTGAGCAGGGTGTCCGGGTCGTTTTCCACGTAGAACAGGGTCTTGTTGTCATCGGCCCAGACCACGTTGGGCGAGGCGCCCTCGATCACATCATCGAGCACCTTGCCGCTGGCCAGGTCCTTGAAACGGATGGTGTACTGGCGCCGGCCCACGCCGTCATCGGCCCAGGCCAGCAGCTGGTTGTCCGGGCTGACGGCCATGTCGCCGACCGAGAAGTAGCCCTTGCCCTCGGCCATCGGGTTGAGGTCGAGCAGGACCTGCTCCGGGGCCTCCATGCTGCCCTGGCGGCGGGCATGGATCGGGTAGTCCTTGCCGGTCTCGAAACGGGTGTAATACCAGTAACCGTCATCCAGGTACGGCACCGAAGCGTCGTCCTGTTTGATGCGGCCGACGATCTCGGCATACAGCGCTTCCTGCAACGGCTTCAGTGGTGCCAGCAGCGCATCGGCGTAGGCATTCTCGGCGTTGAGGTAGGCCAGCATGTCCTTGTCGGTGCGGCTGTCATCGCGCAGCCAGTAATACTCGTCCGCACGTGCGGCGCCATGCGGGGCGGTCACGGTGTGGCTGCGCTTTTGCGCATCGGGGGCGGCAGGCAGGGCTGCGGCGGCAGGCAGGGTCATCAGGCTGGCCATCAACAAGGGAACAAGACGTTTCATAAGATCGGGGCGCCGGTTCGCGATACAAGGCGGCCAGTGTGCCAGTTGTCGGGACGCGCTGCTGTTGGGCTAGCATCGGCTCATGCCCTCCTTCCCCGCCAGCGCGCGCAGCCGCCAGATCGCCCCCTTCCACGTGATGGCCCTGCTGGCCCGGGCCCAGGCCCTGGAAGCGGCCGGCCATGATGTGATCCACCTGGAGATCGGCGAGCCGGATTTCAGCACTGCCGCACCGATCGTGGCCGCCGGCCAGGCCGCGCTGGCTGCCGGCCACACCCGCTATACCGCCGCTCTGGGCCTGCCGGCCCTGCGCCAGGCCATCGCCGGTTTCTACGGCCAGCGCTACGGGGTGGAGCTGGACCCGGGCCGGGTGGTGGTCACCCCCGGCGGCTCCGGTGCCCTGCTGCTGGCTGCCAGCGCCCTGGTCGACCCCGGCCGGCATTGGTTGCTGGCCGACCCGGGCTATCCGTGCAACCGGCATTTCCTGCGTCTGGTCGAGGCCAGCGCCCAGCTGGTGCCGGTCAGTGCAGACGACAACTGGCAACTGACCCCGGCCCATGTCCAGCGCTGCTGGAATGCCGACAGCGTCGGGGCGCTGGTGGCCTCGCCGGCCAACCCCACCGGCAGCGTGCTCGACCGTGCGGCGCTCTCGGCCCTGGCCGATGCCGTGCACGGGCGCGGCGGCACCCTGGTGGTGGATGAGATCTACCACGGCCTGACCTATGGCCTGGATGCGCCCAGCGTGCTGGAAGTGGCCCCGGATGCCTGGGTGTTGAACAGCTTTTCCAAGTATTTCGGCATGACCGGCTGGCGCCTGGGCTGGCTGGTGGCCCCGACCGCGGCGACCCCGACGCTGGAGAAGCTGGCCCAGAACCTGTACATCAGCGCGCCGAGCATGGCCCAGCACGCGGCCCTGGCCTGCTTCGGCAGCGAGGCCATGGCCGAGTTCGAACGCCGCCGCCATGAATTCCGCCGCCGCCGTGATGCCCTGCTGCCGGCCCTGCGCGCCATCGGCCTGGTGATCGAGCGCGTGCCCGATGGCGCCTTCTACCTGTATTGCGACGTATCGGCCTTCACCGACGATGCCCAGGCCCTGTGCCAGTTCCTGCTGGAAACCGAACACGTGGCCCTGACCCCGGGCGTGGACTTCGGCCAGCACGGCGCAACCACCCACCTGCGCATTGCCTACACCCAGCCGGTGGACCGCCTGCTGCAGGCCGCCGAGCGCATCGGCCGTGGCCTGCAGCGCTGGCAACAACGCTGAGGCAGGCACAGCGCCGGCCGCAAGCGCAGCACATTGACCCTGCCGCAACAAACAACAACGCCACCTTGCGGTGGCGTTGTTGGTGGATCTCCTGACTTGCGTGCAGTTACTCGGCCTTGGCCTTGTCACCGCCCAGACGCTCCCACAGGAAGCGATAGGCCAGGGTCTGCATGTGCGCGGCCTGGGCGTTGTTGGCTGCCCCGCCGTGGCCACCTTCGATGTTCTCGTAGTAGGTCACGTCCTTGCCGGCAGCCAGCATCAGCGCGGCCATCTTGCGCGCGTGGCCCGGGTGCACACGGTCATCGCGGGTGGAGGTGGTGAACAGCACCGGCGGGTAGCTCTTGGCCGCATCGAACAGGTGGTACGGGGAGAAGGTCTTGATGAACTCCCAATCGGCAGTGTCCGGGTTGCCGTATTCGGCCATCCACGAAGCACCGGCCAGCAGCTTGTGGTAACGCTGCATGTCCAGCAGCGGCACCTGCACCACCACCGCACCGAACAGTTCCGGGTACTGGGTGAGCATGTTGCCGGTGAGCAGGCCGCCGTTGCTGCCGCCCTGCACGCCCAGGTGGGCCGGCGCGGTGATGTTGCGGGCAATCAGGTCACGCGCCACCGCGGCAAAGTCCTCGTAGGCCTTGTGGCGGTTGGCCTTCAGCGCGGCCTGGTGCCAGCGCGGGCCGTACTCGCCACCGCCACGGATGTTGGCCACCACATACACCCCGCCCTGCTCCAGCCAGGCGCGGCCCATGCTCGGCGAATAGCCCGGGGTCAGCGAAATTTCAAAACCGCCGTAGCCATACAGCAGGGTCGGGTTCTTGCCATCCAGGGCCATGTCCTTGCCGTGCACGATGAAGTACGGCACGCGGGTGCCATCGGCACTGGTGGCAAAGTGCTGCTCGATCACCTGGTTGCTGGCATCAAAGAAGGCCGGCATCGACTTCAGCTGTTCCGGCTGCTGGCCGATCTGCACCAGCGACAGGGTGCTGGGGGTCAGGTAATCGGCCGAGGTCATCCACAGCGCATCGGACTGCTCGCGGTCCACCGCACCGACGCTGATGGTGCCGAACGACGGCGCGCCCACCAGCGGTGCACGCGACCAGCCATCGGCCGGGGTCAGCACTTCCAGGCGGTTCTTGACGTCGTCCAGGATGTTGAGCACCAGGTGGTTGTTGGTCCAGGTGTAGCCGGCCAGCGAGGTGGTCTGCGACGGGGTGAACAGCACCTGCACCTCGCGCTTGCCGGCCATCCAGTCATCAAACCCGGCCACCAGCAGCGAACCGGCCGGGTACTCGGTGCCGGCGATGGTCCAGGCCTCGCGCAGCTCGAAGGTCAGCCAGTTGCGGAAGGCCGACTTCTCGGCCGAGTTGGGCGCATCGATCTTGCGCAGGCTGCCATCGGCAGCGACCAGGTAGACCTCGTTGTTGTAGAAGGCCAGGGTGCGCGAGACGAAGCTGCGCTCAAAGCCCGGGGTGTCGTCGTGGCCGGCGCTGATGTACATGTCATCGGCCTTGCCCTCGTAGACCACGCGGGCGCTGTCCATGGCGGTGCCACGCTGCCACTGCTTGACCACCCGCGGGTAGCCGGAGGTGGTCATCGAGCCATCGCCGAAATCGGTGTAGACAAACACGTTGTCCTGGTCGATCCAGGCCAGGCCGCCCTTGGCTTCGGGGCGGAAGAAGCCGCCTTCCACCCAGCTCTTGGTGGCCAGGTTGAACTCACGGGTGACGTCGGCATCGGCACCGCCGCGCGACAGTGCGATCAGGCAGCGCTCGTAGCCCGGGCGCAGGCAGTCGGCACCGTGCCAGACCCAGTTCTCGCCCTCGGCCTTGTTCAGCGCATCCAGGTCCAAGATGGTTTCCCACGCCGGCTGCGCCTTGCGGTACTCGGCCAGGGTGGTACGGCGCCAGAGGCCACGCGGGTTGGCCTGGTCCTTCCAGAAGTTGTAGTAGTACTGCCCCATCTTGTAGACGCCCGGGATACGGGCATCGGAATCGAGCACTTCGCGGATCGCCGATTCGGTACGGGCAAAGGCCGGGTTGTTGGCCAGGCGGGCTTCGGCCTCGGCATTGCGCGCCTTGACCCAGTCCAGCGCCTGCTCGCCGGTCACTTCCTCCAGCCACTGGTGCGGGTCGGCATTGTCAGCGGCCATCGCCGCACCACTGGCAAACATGCCTGCCGCCAGGCAGGCCGAAACGATCTTGGACATGGGTACTCCACCGGTTTACTGGCCGCGAACGCTAGCACAGGCAACGCTGCGCCGGCTGCGGCCGGTAGTCACGGCCTGGCCAAAACCCCGCCTGCGCCGTGCCTGCCCGGCCTCGCTGCGGCGCAGGCCACTGCCGGTGCGCATGCTGGCCGGCTGTGCCACCCAACGCGGCAAGGGAGCGCCATGGGCCACCCAGCAGGCCAGCAGGGGCATGGCCAGCAACCACAACGGCAGCCAGCCCAGCCAAGGGTGGTAGCCACGCGCGGCCGGCAGCAATGCCACCAGCACGGCGCCGAGCACGCACACCTCACGCAGCCATCGCCGCCAGGAGGGTGCAATGACACAGATTTCTGAACGGAAACACCATTGCAGCGTGAACCTTGGCATCATCAACCCTCCTGTGCGATGTGTGGCTGCCAGCTTGACCAGCCCCCATCTCACCCGCTGCGACCCATTCACTGCTTCCGGGTTAACTCACGTCCCATGCGCCAGTCACTGCCAGCCCTGCGTCCGTTTGCCCTTGCCCTGCTGATCAGCACCCCGTTGTGGTGCCAGGCCCAGGAACAAACCGCATCCACCGCATTGCCCGAAGCGCTGCAACCCAGTGCCGAACATCCGCTGGACCTGGACCGCTACATGGGCCAGTGGTACGTGATCGGACGCATCGCCAACCCGGTGGAGCGCGGCCATGTGGCCAGCCGGCATGACTACAGCTTGGACGAGGATGGCAAGGTCCGGATCACCTATCACTTCCGCGAAAGCTTCGAGGCGCCGCCGCAGGCTCTGAACCTGCGCGCCAGCGTGGATGATGAAAGTGGCAACCGGCGCTGGCGCACCTGGTTCTACAAGGTGGTCCCCACCCGCACCGAAGTGCTGGAAGTGGCGCCGGACTACAGCTGGGCGCTGATTGGCTACCCGGGCCGTGACATGGCCTGGATCCTGGCCCGCGAACCGGAAATGAGCCAGGCCCGCTATTTCCAACTGAGCAGCCGCCTGGCCGAACACGGGGTCAACACCGACCGCATGCGCCGCGTGCTGCAGGAACCGGAGCAGCGCGGCCGGTTGGGCTTTGAAGCCGCCGGCCGGCGCTGAGCCCGGGCTTCAATCGCCGTAATTGCTCAAGGTCAAGGCCAGCAAGGCCTTGGCCTGTTCGCGCAGCACCGGCGGCTCGACGATTTCCGCATCGGCGCCGTAATGCAGCACATCCATCAGCAGCTCGCGCGAGACGCTGTAGGGCACCTTCAACTCATAGCGCCCATCGTCCAGGAAGTGCCCCTGCTGGCGTGAGTGCCAATGCTCGTCGGCAACCCAGCGCGCTGCCTTGGCACTGAAACGAATGATCGCCCAGCCCTTGGGTTCGCCGGAGAAGATGCCGTAACTGGCAGCCAGCTGGCCATCCAGCTCGGCCTCGTCCAGGTCCCGGGCCACCTCGCTGCCGATGCGTGCCTGGCCGATGCGGTCCACGGCAAAGCTGCGCAGGGCCTCGCGCTCGTGGTCCCAGGCATCCAGGTACCAGTTGTCACGGTAATGGGTGATGCGCTGTGGCGAGACCACACGCTTGGTGGCCTGGTCGGTGGAACGTGCGCGGTATTCAAAGGACAGCTGGCGGCGTTCGAGCACCGCCGAGGCCACCGCGCGGAAACTGGCCTGGTCCAGCTTGCGGCCACGGTGCGGCACCACCCGCACCCGTTCCACCGGCCAGCGGGTCATCCCCGCCTGGGCGGCGAGCAGGCCCTCGATGCGCTGCTGCAACGGGGCCAGCATCTGCGACAGCACGCCACCGCCGGTGCGCTGCAGCAGGTGCTGGGAGGCCAGCAGGGCCAGCAGCTCCTCGGAGCTGAGCCACATGCCGGGCAATTCGAAACGCTCGCTTTCATCCTTGCGGTAACAGAAGCCGGCCTCGCCGTCGCCCTCGACCGGGGCCATCAGGGCATCACGCAGGAAGGCCAGGTCACGATAGACCGTGGCCCGCGAACAGCCCAGCTCGTCCTGCAGGCGCGTCACCGTTACCGGGTAGCGCGACGACTTGAGCAGGCGGTGCAACGCATTAATACGCTCGTAACGATCCATGACACCAAAGGTCTCCGAAACACGGTGGCCATGGGCTGACCCTGCACCAGCGCATGGCGTGGGTAAGCAGTCAGCCATGGAGGCTCGGCTATCATGCCAAGGCCTCATCCCCTATGCGATATCCGGAGAAGTCCAGTGAAGTACCGGTATGTGATTTCCCTGCTGTGCCTGGCCTTGTCGCCACTGGCCAGCGCCCAGGATGCCAACCAGATTGCAGCCATCGCCTCGCCCTGGTCGGGCAGCGGCGGCGAGCTCGGCTTTGCCTCGGCCAGCGGCAACAGCACCTCGGAAACCTTCAACGGCAAACTGCGCCTGCGCTATGCCGAAGGTGACTGGATCCACTCGATGGACCTGTTCGGCCTGCGCAGCAGCGCCGAGTACAAGCGCACCCAGGACGATGGCACGGTGGATTTCGTGCGCCAGACCACCGCCTACCGTTACAGCGCGGCGGCGGCCAGCGGCCTGCAGCTGGGCGAGCACCGCCAGCTCACCGCCAACGCCCGTTACGAGCGTGACGACTTTGCCACCTACGACCGCCAGGGCAGCTTCGCACTGGGTTACGGTACCCGCCTGATCGATGCGGAAAAGGTCGTCCTGGATGCCCAGCTCGGCCCCGGTGTGCGCCGCACCCACGAAGCCGATACCGATGAAACCCGCACCGGCCTGATCGGCCGCGGCCAGCTGGACCTGCGTTACCAGCTCACCGACAACACCGCCCTGGTCAACAACCTGCTGGTCGAATCGGGCTCCTACAACACCTTCGCCCAGAACGACCTGGGGCTGTCGGTGAGCATGAGCGACCGCCTGGCCCTGAAGGCCGGCTGGCAGGCCCGCCACAACAGTGACGTGGCCGTGGACAAGCGCAAGACCGACACCCTGACCACGGTCAACCTGGTCTACACCTACAAGTAAGCCGGTACGGCCAGCCACAAACGACAACGGGACCGATCGGTCCCGTTGTTGTATCGGCGCAGCGCAGATGGCTTATTCGGGGCTGCCGAGCAGCTCGCCGGCACCGGCGCCGAGCAGCAACTGTGCCACCTGCTCGCCCAGCTCCTTGCCCTGGCCGACCTTGCCGTGAGCCTGGGCCCGGATGCTGCGGCCATGGGCCACATCACCGACCAGGCCCTGCAGCCACAGCCCGTCCTCGCCCTCGAACTGGGCAAAACCGGCCACCGGCACATGGCAGCTGCCATGCAGGGCCAGGTTCATCGCCCGCTCCGCTTCCACGCAGGTACGCGTGGGGCCATGGTCGAGAACGGCAAACAGGGCGATGGTGGCGGCATCGTCTGCCTTGCACTCCACCGCCACCGCCGCCTGGGCCGGGGCCGGCAGCCATTGCGGCGCGGTCAGACGCGAGGCGATGCGCGATTCAAAGCCCAGCCGCTGCAGGCCGGCACAGGCCAGCAGGATGGCGTCGTATTCGCCGGCATCGAGCTTGGCCAGGCGGGTGTTGACGTTGCCGCGCAGGTCGCGGCAGACCAGGTCCGGGCGCAGGCTGCGCACCTGGGCCTGGCGACGCAACGAGGAGGTCCCCACCACCGCGCCGGCCGGCAGGTCTTCCAGTTGCCGGTAGTGGTTGCTGACAAAGGCATCGGCCGGGTCGGCACGCTGCAGGATGGCCGGCAGCACGAACGGGCCGTCCAGTTCCATCGGCACGTCCTTGAGCGAGTGCACCGCGCAATCGGCCTCGCCACGCAGCATGGCCAGCTCCAGCTCCTTCAGGAACAGGCCCTTGCCACCGATGGCCGCCAGCGAGCGGTCCAGCACCTCGTCACCGCGGGTGCTCATCGGCACCAGCACCACCTCCAGGCCGGGATGGGCCTGACGCAGCAGGTCGGCAACATGTTCGCTCTGCCACAGGGCGAGCGGGCTTTTACGGGTAGCGATGCGCAAGGTGTTCATGCCGGCATTATCGCCCAAGCCCGGCAGCGGCGTGTGCAGCCGGGCCGATCAGCCCTCGAGCAGGCTGCGCAGGCTGCTCACGCAGCGCCGGCTGACTTCCAGCGGGATCGGCTCATCGCGCAGGATCGCCTGCACCGTGCCCTGGTGGCGGCGCAGCTCCAGCAGTTGCGCACGGGCCACCAGACAATTGCGGTGGATGCGCACGAAGCTGTCGCCGAACTCGTCTTCCAGAGCCTTGAGCGAGTCCTCGACCAGGTCCTGGCCACGCGCATGGTGCACCACCACGTACTTTTCCTCGGCCTGCAGGTAGCGGATGTCGGCCACCGGGATCAGGCGCAGGCTGCCACGCAGGCGCGCGCACAACTGCTGGCGCGGAGCGTGCTCGCGGCCGCCAGGCTGCTGCTGGCCGGCCATGAAGGTGCGCACCCGGGCCAGCGCACTGGCCAGACGCTCGGCGCGGATCGGCTTCATCAGGTAGTCCAGCGCCGCGGCCTCGAAGGCCGACAGCGCATGGGCGTCATAGGCGGTGCAGAACACCACCGCCGGCGGATGCGGCAACTGTGCCAGCAACCTGGCCGCTTCCAGCCCGTCCATGCCGGGCATGGCGATATCCAGCAACACCACGTCCGGGTTGTGGCGCTGGCAGGCATCGATGGCGGCCAGGCCCGAATCGACCTCGGCCACCAGCTGGGCATCGGCATGGTCGGCCAACAGGCCGCGCAGGCGCTCGCGCGCCAGGGCTTCATCATCGACGATGACCACCTTCATGCCGTTGCCAGCTCCACTCCACCGGGGTGACCCATGGTACCCAGCACCCGCCCGGGCGTCACCGCATGGTCATCACGCTGTGGCCAGACGCTGCTCGATCCAGTCCCCCAGATCACGGATTTCCTCGCCGCAGACCTGATGGGCCATCGGGTAACGATGGCTCTGCACGGCAAAACCCAGATCGCGCAGGGCCTGCATGCTCTGCTCACCCAGGGCCAGCGGCACCACCTGATCGCCACTGCCATGGGCGAAGAACACCGGCTGGGCATTGGCACCGGCGGCCAGCCTGACTGCGGCATTGCCCGGATCGGGCAGGTAGGTGGACATGGCCACCAGGCCGGCCAGCGGCTGGCTGCGACGCAGGCCCAGCGACAACGTCACCGCCCCGCCCTGGGAGAAGCCGGCCACCAGGATGCGTTCGGCCGGGATGCCTCGTGCCGCCTCGCGCTCGATCAGCGCATTGACCTGCTGGATCGATTCGTCCACGCCTGCGGTATCGGCGCGCGAAGCCAGGTCCATGCCGACAATGTCATACCAGGCACGCATGCGCGCACCACCGTTGATGGTGACCGCACGCACCGGGGCATGCGGAAACACGAAACGGATCGCCGGCCAGTGCTTGCGCACCAGCTCCGGCACGATCGGTGCGAAGTCATTGCCGTCTGCGCCCAGGCCATGCAGCCAGATCACCGCCCACTGCGGGTTGGCACCGGTTTCGCGTTCAATGGTCTCCAGCATGTGCAGCTCCTCGGGCAAAGCGCACAGGATAGCCGCAAGCGCTGATCCCCTGCCCCACCGGTACCCATTCAGTGGCAACTGCAGCCGCCATCCACGCCTGCCTGCTGGCACGGCGTGGATGGCAGGCGCTGCTTACTGCTTGCACAACGTATCGGCAGAGGACCCATCGCACGCCGTCGCCGGCTTGGCCGGCAGGGCCATGCCGGGCCCATCCACGCGGATCTGTGCCGCCTGCTGGTCACCTGCCGGCAGCCCGAGCGGCGGCTGCCGCCACATCGCACCGGCCTGCTCGCGCGCTGCACCGTCGAAGCTGAAGGCATTGACCGCGCCAGTCACCACAACCGGCACCCCGGCCGGTGTGGTGGCATGGAAGTACGCCGGCGGGGCCCCCACGTAATCCACCTGCAAGGCACCTGTCGAGGTCACCAGGTGAATCGGGTCAAGCAAGGTGCCGATGCGGCCGCTGGACCACCAGTACGACATTCCGGCCAGCACCGGCGCCTGGCCGTTTTGCAACAGGTCACCACCGTCCACTTTCAGCATCAGGTCCGCCGTTCCGGCATTGACGCTGAAGGCACTGCCATTGAGCGCCCCCAGGCTCAGGCTGCGGGCATTGGTGAGGCTGAAGCCACCCGCGGCGCTGAAATCCCCCAGCATCGCCACCTGGTTGGCCACAAAGCCTGCCGCCGTGCCCAGCACCGTGCTGCCACCGGAGCGACCGCTCAAGGTGTCAGCCTGCAGGACACTGGCAGTGCCTTGAACAATGTCCCCCTCGCTCAGCAGGCGCAGCTGGCTTGCCGACAACTGCCCGTCCAGCTGCAGGCTGCCGCCGCGCACATCCAGCACCGCCTCACTGCCGGCCTGGACATTGCCGCTCACCCGCAGGTCCCCGTGGCTGACCAGCTTCAAACCATCAGCCCAGACGTCGCCCAGCGCCGCAATCCGGTTGTCACCCTGCAGATCCACCGCCCCCAGCGCGGCCACCTGCAGATGCCCAGCCACAACCTGGCCTGCGCTCTGCACAATCCGGCCGCCCACTGATTGCAGGCTCAGGTTGCCAGTGCCTGCATCCACGCCCTGGCCTGCCACGCCCAGGTCACCAGCGGCCAGTACATGGATCTCCCCACTGCCCCCATGGTTGCCCAAGGCCTGCAGATCCAGCGCATTGCGGTCGACCAAGCGGATCGATGCCCCCTGCGCGGCAACCCCGCCGACAAAGTCATTGCCGGCATGCTCCAGCGCAATCGCCCCGCCTGCACTCAACAGCGTATTGCCATGCACCTGCAGCGCCGCCTGCTGGGCGATACCGGCCGCACTGTCCACCTGCAGGTCCGAACCCACCGTCACTGCCCCCAGCAGCACCCCGTTGCCGGACAGATGCGCCGCACCGGCGATATTGACTGTCCCCACAGCCAATTGACCGCCTGTGTTGGCCTGCAAGTCCCCCACATCCACGCTTGCCAGCTCCAGCCCCGCAGCGCTGACGATGCTGGCCTGCTGCGCGCGCAATGCCACCGGGCCAGCAAAGTGGTTGCCGGCGTGATCGAGCACGATCCGCCCCGCTGCCTGCAGTTCACTGCTTCGGCCAACCGACAACGCGCCGGACTGGCTGATTGCACTGGCCGCAGCCTGCAGCTGCCCGCCGACAGACATATCAGCCAGACCCAGTTCTCCCGCCGCCTCCAGAGTTGCCCCGCCAGCCACAGTGGCACCGGCAATCTGCAGCTGCTCACCACTGGTGATGTCCAGTGAGCTGGCAGTGACATCACGCAGGTTGATGGAGCCGGGGCTGTCCATATCGACAGTGCAGCCCACGGCCAGGCTGCCGGTCTGGGTGATGGCACTACCGCTGG
>X237_Red_shanked_Douc_Langur__coassemble_66_pt1 | contig 17254 bp, 15 predicted proteins | sample X237_Red_shanked_Douc_Langur__metabat2_high_PE_002 | metagenome-assembled genome bin X237_Red_shanked_Douc_Langur
GGCCCACGCCGACGCCGGCAATGCGGCCATCGACCATCAGCACGTCTGCGTTGTCCAGGCGTGCTCCGGCTCCATCAAGCACGGTGGCACCGGTGATCAGCACCGGCTGCGAGGGCAGGGGCTGGTAGGTACTGGGAAAGGCAACGGCCTGATCGCGTGCGGCATGCACACTCAAGGGCATCAGTGCCATGGTCAAGGCTGCATTGAGTGCTGCAGTGCGTGCGGTTTTTTGCATCAGTTCGGTCCCCGGTTGGCGCAATCTTCTGCACGCTAACGGCCAGGGCAGGGTTTGGCCATGGCGGAAAGTCATGCCGGTTGCGACCTGCGGCGCGCGCTTGCGCGGGCAAGGCAGACTCGCAGCGGGACCGCCCGGGCGCCGGGATGGCCCTGCGGGCGGGGTAAATCCCTGTAAACAAAGCTCAAGCAGCCGGCCAAATCGCCGATCCAGCGCCGACATCAGTAGGCGGCTGCTGTGTGATCGGCTACGCTGGGATATCGGTACTGGGTCACAGCACCGGTGCGGACACAGGCAAGGTGCCCTGTCCGGATCAGGATCGGGTGAGGACGGGGAATGATGGAGCAGGCCAGGGCAGTGGTGGAATTCTGGAAGCAGGCCGGGCCGGAGCGCTGGTTTGCCCGCGACCCTGTCTTCGATGCCCGCTTCGGCGAGCTGTTCCTGGACCAGCACCTGGCGGCCTCGCGGCGCGAGTACGAAGAATGGCTGTGCAGTGCCGACGGCGTGCTGGGCCTGATGCTGTTGCTGGACCAGTTCCCGCGCAATGTGTTCCGTGGCAGTGCCCACAGCTATGCCACCGATGCCCTGGCCCGGCATTACGCCATGCGCGCGATCGAGGAAGGCATGGACCTGCGCCTGGAGGCGCAGTTGCGGCCGTTTGTCTATCTGCCGTTCGAGCATTCCGAAGACCCGGTGGACCAGGAGCGGTCGGTGGCCATGTTCCAGGCCCTGGGCGATCCGTCCTCGCTGGAATACGCGCTGATCCACCGTGACGTGATCCAGCGCTTCGGCCGCTTCCCGCACCGCAATGCCGCGCTGGGCCGCATTCCCACCGTGGCCGAGCTGGAATATCTGGCCAACGGCGGCTTTTCGGCCTGAGCAAGCGCCCGGATCCAACCAAAAACGCCGGCCAGTGGCCGGCGTTTTTTCATGCCTTGCAGCGTTGATCAGTACTTGTTGATCGAGCTGTCGACCTGGTCGGCCCAGGCATTGATGCCGCCGGCCACATTGGCCACCTTGGCAAAGCCCAGGGTGCGGAAATGCTCGGCCGCCTGGTGGCTGCGGCCGCCGCTGCGGCACAGGAAGGCGATCGGGGTGTCCTTGGGCAGGGCTTCCAGACGGGCGCGGTTTTCTTCATCGAAGGTGTCGAACGGGACCTTGACCGAAGCCACGGCGCGTTCATCAGCCGGGCGCACATCGACCAGCAGGGTGCCGTTGGCCACACGCTGGGCCGCTTCGCGCGGTTCGATCTGCTCCACCGGACGCGGTGCGTTGGGGTTGTCGATGGCCAGGCCGCGGCCGCGCATGTCGTCCACCCAGTCAATGGTGATGCCTTCGGCGCGACGGGCGCTGGCAGCGTCGAACTGCACGCGCAGGCCGTTGGATTCGGCGGCAATGGCAGCGGCATCGAACGGCACCAGCTGGAAGTCCGGCTGGAAGTTGGCATCGATGGACAGCTGCAGGGCGGCGCCTTCGTTTTCTTCCAGCGCGCCCTTGAGCATTTCCACCGCAGCCGGGGTCACGGTGATGGCCGGCGGGGTGCGGTCCGGGGCAGCCAGGCCGAGCAGCTGGCTCAGCTCGCCGCTGGCGGCCATCTGCTGGATGATGTCGTTGCCGCCGATCAGCTCGCCGTCCACATACAGCTGCGGAATGGTCGGCCAGTCGCCGTAGAGCTTGATGCCTTCGCGGATTTCGTTGTCGGCCAGCACGTTGACGTGGGCAAATTCCACGCCCAGGTCGCTCAGGGTGCCGACGGACTTGGCCGAGAAACCGCACTGCGGCATGGTGGGCTGGCCCTTCATGAACAGCACGACGCGGTTGGCCTGGAGGATGGATTCAATGCGCGCACGCAGGGCGGGATCGAGAGACATCGTTGTGGGTTCAAGCGTATGAGGAGAGGCCCATTCTACGCGGCATGCGATCATGGGGCATGAGCATGGATGAAACCCTGTATTGCCCTGCTGCGCCGCGCTGGCGCCCGTGGGCCGCGCTGTTGCTGGCCGCCGCCGTGGTGGCCCTGGTCTGGTGGCAGTTCGGCGCCGGCTGGGGGCTGGCGGCGCTGCTGCTGGCCCCGGGCCTGTTCGTGCTGCCGGTGTTTTTGCCCAACAACGCCTTCTACGCGCCGGTACTCTCGCGCTGGAATGGCGCCGGGCAGCGCATCTGGCTGACCATCGATGACGGCCCCTCGGCCGATACCCCGGCCCTGCTGGCCCTGCTGGGCCGGCACCAGGCCCGTGCCACGTTCTTCCTGGTCGGTGAACGGGCCGCAGCCCGGCCGGAGCTGGTGCGGGCGATCGTGGCCGCCGGGCATTCGATCGGCAACCACAGCCATTCCCATCCGCAGGCCTGGTGGTGGGCACTGGGGCCGTCGGCGCTGTCCTCGCAGATCGGCCAGTGCCAGCAGCAGCTGGCGGCGATTACCGGGAGTGCGCCGCGCTGGTACCGCTCGGTGGTCGGGCATACCAATCCGTTCGTGGCTGCGGTGCTGCGCCGGCACGGCCTGCGCCGGGTGGGCTGGAGTGCGCGCGGCTATGACGGCGTGGCCGCCGATGTGCCGACGGTACTGGCCAGGATCACCCCGCAACTGGCCCCCGGCGCGATCGTGCTGCTGCACGAAGGTGGCCCGGCCGGGCAGGCCGAAGCCGTGCTGGACGGGGTGCTGCAGGCGGCAGCGCAGCGCGGGCTGCGTGCCGACATTCCGGGTTGATCAGCGCCGGGCCACGACCAGCCAGTTGTTGAACGGGGTATTGCCGTACAGCGGCTGCAACTGCACCTGCAGCCCGGCAGTCTGCAGGGTCTGGCGCAGGCCGTCGGCGGTGGGGTAGTGCAGCGGCCGCTCCTGCATCCAGCCGATGCGGTGGGCCCAGCTGTCGGCACGCAGGCTGGTCCGCCCGCGGCCGCTGTCCTCGGCCAGGGTGGAGCGGATCACCAGCACGCCATCGGCGCCCAGCATGGCGGCGGCATCGTTGAGCAGGGCCAGCTGGGTCGGGGCATCCAGATACTGCAGCACGTCCAGGATGGTCACGCTGCCGCGATGCTGCGGCCAGCCCTAGGCCAGGTCGTGTACGTCCAGCTGCACATCGGCCAAGCCGCTGCGGGTGGCAATCTGGCGGCCGCGGCCGATCTTGGCTGCATCGATGTCCAGCCCGCGGTAGGGCTGTGCCAGCCCGGCCGCACGCAGCGCATGGGCAAACAGACCCAGACCGCAGCCCAGGTCCAGTATCGGCGCGCGGCTGCCACGCAGGGCGGCAATCACCCCGGGATACAACGGGTCGCTGCCCAGCTTGATCCGGGTGTACCAGTAGTCCCACCAGTTGCCCCACGGCTGGCGCGGAGCAAAGGCGCCGGCGATGCGGCGGGCCTGGTGGGCAGGAAACGGGGCGTGGTCGTTACGGTGTTCGGGTGCAGGCATCAGGCAACGACATTGCGCTTGGTCAGGGGGACGACCTTGCCGGCCTGCTCGGCGCGGCGCGCCAGCAGACGGTCGATACGGGCGAAGACATCGGTGATGGTGGCCGCGTCGGGCAGCAGGGTGACCCGGAAATGGTTGTGGTAGGGCACGTTGAAGCTGGAACCGGGCACCACCAGAACGCCTTCCTCTTCCATCAGCTGCAGGGCGAAGTGGTGGTCATCAAAGCCCAGGGCCGCATCGCCGATCACGGCCGGGAAGGCATACAGGGCGCCGGCCGGGGCCACCAGCTGCAGGTGCTCGGAGGCATTGCAGGCAGCGATCACCGCCTTGCGGGTCTCGTACAGGCGGCCACCGGGCGCGCACAGCGGGCTGATCGTGTCCGGGCCGTTGACCGCCGCGTCGATGGCCAGCTGGCCGGGCACATTGGCGCACAGGCGCAGCGCGCTGAGCAGGTCCATGGCCGCGCGCAGCTCGGCCACGCGGGCGCCGTCACCGGAGAGCAGGCCCCAGCCCACGCGCCAGCCGCAGGCGCGGTGCACCTTGCTCAGGCCGGAGAAGGTCAGGCAGGGGTGGTCGCCGGCCAGCGGCGCGACCGGCTCGAACACCGCCCCGTCATACAGGATCTGGTCGTAGATCTCGTCCACCAGCAGCAACAGGTTGTGCTTGCGGGCGATGGCCACGATGCGCTCGAGCAGCTCGCGCGGGTAACTGGCGCCGGAAGGATTGTTCGGGTTGATCAGGACAATGGCACGGGTACGGCTGGAGACCAGGGTCTCCATCTCGTTGGGATCCGGGGCAAAGCCATCTTCCGGGCGGCAGCGGTAATACACCGGGCGGCCGTCGTTGAGGATGGTGGCCGCCGACCACAGCGGGTAGTCCGGCGAGGGCACCAGCACTTCGTCGCCCGGGTTGAGCAGGGCGCGCAGGGCCATGTCGATCAGCTCGGAAACGCCATTGCCCACGAATACCCGGTCGGCATGCGCATCGGGCATGCCGCGGCGCGCATAGGCCGCGGCGATGGCCTCGCGTGCGGCCGGCAGGCCCTGCTGGTGGGTGTAGGGGTCGGTGCGGTCCATGTCATCGGCGATGGCATGCTGCAGATGGGCCGGGGCACGGAAACCGAAACTGCCCGGGTTGCCGATGTTGAGCTTGATCAGCTTGCGTCCCTGGGCCTCGAGCTCACCCGCTCGACGTGCCAGTTCACCACGGATCTCGTAACGCACTTCGGACAGGCGCTGGCGGGTGGGCAGGCTGGGCGGGACAGGGACGCTCATTGCAGGCTCGGGGCCGAAAGGGTGGGGATTTCGATGGTAGCCCAGTTCCCGCCCATGCGGCGTTGCCGCAACGGTTGGCAGGTCTGGCGCGGCCCGGCCGGCAAGCGGCCATGGGCGCGCGCTGGCGGGGCCCGGCTACAATGACGGCGATGACTGACCGGGCCGACCTCACCGCGCTGCGCCATATCGGCTGGCCGTATGCCGACCTCACCGCCAGCGGCGCGTGGGCCACCCTGATTGCCCGGCATGCCGGCGCGCACCCGGCCCGGGTGGTCGAACAGCACCGCACCGGCTATGGCGTGGCCACCGAGCCCGGTGAGATGCGCCGGGTGGAATCGCTGCCGGAATGGCAGCGTCCGCGTTTTCCCAGCCACGAGCGCCCGGCGGTGGGGGACTGGGTGCTGGTGGAAGGCGAGAAAATTGTTGCCCTGCTGCCGCGACGCACCTCGATCAAGCGCGGTGCGGCCGGCGAGCATTACCACCAGCAGGTGATCGCGGCCAACGTGGATACTGTGTTCGTGGTCTGCGGCCTGGACGCGGACTTCAACCCGCGCCGGATCGAGCGTTACCTGCTGCTGGTGGGCAGCGGTGGCGCGCAGCCGGTGGTGGTGCTGACCAAGGCCGACACCACCGAATTTGCCGACCAGGCGCTGGAAGTACTGGAAGAACTGGCGGCCCAGCAGGTGCCGCTGTTCAAGGTCAATGCCCTGGATGCCGACAGCGTGGCCCAGCTGCATCCCTGGCTGCAGGCCGGGCATACCGCGGTGCTGGTGGGCTCGTCCGGGGTAGGCAAGTCGACCCTGACCAATACCCTGCTCGGCCATGAGCGCATGCGTACCGGGGCGGTGCGTGCCAGCGATTCGCGCGGCCGCCACACCACCACCCACCGTGCCCTGCTGGCCCTGCCGTCCGGTGCCTGCCTGATCGACACCCCGGGCATGCGCGAACTCAAGCCCACCGGCGAAGAAGTGCTGGATATCGCCGGCTTTGCCGATGTCGAGGAGCTGACCACCCAGTGCCGCTTCCGTGACTGTGCCCATGCCGGTGAACCGGGCTGTGCGGTGGGGGCGGCGTTGGAGGCCGGTTCGCTGGATCCGGAACGCCTGCGCAACTACCTCAAGCTGTCGGCCGAAGTGGCCGAGGCCGCGGCCAAGCTGGCCCAGCGCCAGGCCGAGAATGCCGAGCAGGCTCGTCGCGGTGGCCGTGGTGGCAAGCCCGGTGGCAAGGGCAAACCCGCTGGCGGACGCCCGGGCAGCCGGCGCTAGGCGGCCGGGCCGGCGTCGTGCTGGCGCAGCGCTGCCACGGCTTGGCTGAAACAGGCCAGAAAACGCTGCGCCGCCGCTGGCAGCGGGCGGTCCTCCAGATGCACGCAGCACACCGCAAAGCTCAGCGCTGGCTGCAGCGGATGGGCCTGCAGCTGGGCACTGCGGTGGCCGCGCGCAGTGAATTCATCCACCACGCAGGGCCCGGCGCCGTGGGCGGTCAGGGCCGCACCGATGGCATAGGTCTGGCTGGTCACTGCGGTGTCCAGGCTCAGGCCTTCGCGTTCCAGCGCGGCATCAAACAATTCCCCCAGCGGGCCGGAACTGGTCAGGCCGACCATGGGCCGGCCGGGCAGGTCGGCCAGGGCCAGGGCGTGGCGGCCGGCAAATTCGTCGCGCTGTGCCAGCACCATCAATTCGGCCTGCACCAGCGGTTCGATGCGCAGGCGCGGTTGGGCGGCCGGGGCATAGACCAGGGCCAGTTCGCAGTCGTGCTCGAGCAGGCGGCGCAGGACCTGGTCGTGATGCACGGTCTGCACTTCCACGCTCAGCTGCGGGTGCTGGCGGCGCAGCGCGGTGACCGCGGCCGGCAGCACATGCTGGCCCAGCGAGGGCACGCAGGCCACCCGCAGCAGGCCGCCGGCCAGCTGGCGCAGGTTGCCCACCGCCTTGTCCAGGGCGGCCAGGCGTTCGTGGATCTCGCCGACCTCGCGGTACAGCGCATGCGCCTGTTCGGTGGCCACCAGACGCCCGCGCACCAGCTCGAACAGGGTCAGGCCGAGCTGGGCCTGGGTGTGGTGCAGCACCTTGCTCACCGCCGGCTGGGTCACGTGCAGCTTGCGGGCGGCCGCACTGATCGAACCGGTGGTGTAGATGGCGTGGAAGACTTCGATCTGGCGCAGGCGCATGGCGGGGGCCTTGCCGGCGGCGTTGCCGCCGGGGAGAGGGCGATCAGTACGGCCAGAAGTTGACGAAGCCGGTGATGATCAACGCGTTGGCAAAGTCGATGAAGAAGGCGCCGACCAGCGGCGCGATCAGGAACGCGCGCGGGGCCAGGCCGTAGCGGGCGGCCAGCTTGCGCATCACCGCCATCGCATTGGCCGTGGTGCCGAGCATGAAGCCGATGAAGCCGCCGCCCATCACCGCCGCATCGTAGTCACGGCCCATGGCGCCGAAGATCACCCAGGCAAACGCGGCCACGGCCAGCATTTGCAGCACCAGGTTGACCAGCAAGGGCGCGCCCATGCCGGCCAGCTCCCACAGCTTGAGGTTCATCAGGGCCACGGCCAGGAACAGGGCCAGGCAGACATTGCCGATCATCTCCAAGGTGTGGATGGAGAGCTTGAACCAGCCGGTCAGGTCATCGATGTTGCGCAGGATCGCACCGGCCAGCATGGCGCCGATGTAGGCCGGCAGGGTCAGGCCGATGGCGGTGAAGCCCTGGCTGATGAAGCCGCCCACCCACAGCAGCAGCAACAGGATGATGATCGACTTGAGCGCATTGAACTCGCGGTCGCCATCATTTTCGATGTGCACCCGTTCCGGGTTCGGCCCGGGCAGGTCGGTGCTCTTGTCGCTGGCCTTGGCGCCCGGGGTGGCGACCTTCTGTTGCTGGATCAGCTTGGTGATCACCGGCCCGCCGATGACCCCGCCCAGCACGATGCCGGCCATGGCCGAGGTCACCGCGATCGATTCGGCGCCGACCAGACCGGCGGCCTCGAACATCGGGGCGAAAGCCAGGCCGGTGGCCGGGCCGCCGGTCAGGGTGGCCGAGCCGGCCAGCACGCCGAACAGCGGATGGATGTCGAACATGCCGGCCACGGCGATGCCGATCAGGTTCTGGGCAAAGGCAAAACCGATGGACAGGGCCAGGAAGATCAGCACCGGGCGCAGGCTCACCTTGAGCAGGGCCAGGCTGGCATTGAGGCCGATGGTGGTGAAGAAGGCGATCATCAGCGGCTGCTGCAGGCTGGTGTCCAGCGTGTACAGCGCACTGCCCTGGCTGTAGGCCCACCACGAGGCCAGGGCGACCACCAGACCGCCGACCACCGGCTCGGGCAGGTTGTACTTGGCCAGCACCGGGATGTAACGGCACAGGGCGTAGCCCAGCAACAGCACCAGGCCACCGAAGGCCACGGTCTGGATCGCATCAAGTTGGAACATGCACAGCTCCCACGGTTGTTCCGACGCGGTCGCCGGGCAAACAGGTCAGTTGCCGGGGCCGGTGACAGGCACCTGGCCGGCAGCATTGAATGATCGGCAGCCGGTGGGTCTCCCGTTGGCCGGGGCACCGTGCTGCCGATCTGAACCGTACCTGTGCAGGGGGGTATGTGCAATGCGCCTGAAGTACCGGTCAGGCGCCGAAGTCGGCCAACAGGCGGTCGATGATGCGCTCGCAACCCATGCGCACCGGGTCCTGGCAGGGCAGGCCGAAACGTGCTTCCAGGGCGGCACAGGCAGCCTCGGCGGCGGCATCATCCAGGGCCTGGGTGTTCAGGGCGATGCCGACAAAACGCACGTCCGGGTTGGTCAGGCGGGCGGCGGCCAGGTTGGCCTGGATGCAGGCTTCCAGGTCCGGCTGCGGGTAATGCGGCAGGCCGCGCATGTGGGTGCGGGTGGGCTCGTGGCACAGCACCAGGGCATCGGCCTGGGCACCGTGCAGCAGGCCCAGCGAGACACCGGCAAAGGACGGGTGGAACAGCGAGCCCTGGCCTTCGATCAGGTCCCAGCCGCCATCCTCGCGTGCCGGCGAGAGGTGTTCGATGCCGCCGGAAATGAAGTCGGCGATCACCGCATCGATCGGCATGCCGCCACCGGCGATGAAGATGCCGGTCTGCCCGGTGGCACGGAAGTCGGCCTTCAGGCCGCGGGCCTGCATGGCCTTTTCCAGGGCCAGGGTGGTGTACATCTTGCCCACCGAGCAGTCACTGCCCACGGCCAGCAGACGCTTGCCGGCGCGCTTGCGGCCATTGCCGACCGGGGTTTCCGGGGCGACGCGGGCATCGAACAGGCTGCGCCCCAGGCGGGCGGCGGTGGCGGCAATTTCCGGCTGGTCGGCCAGGTGGGCGTGCAGGCCGGAGGCCACATCCAGCCCGGCTTCCAGTGCGGTGATCACTGTGGCCACGGTTTCGGCATCCATGATCCCGCCGGCATTGGCCACGCCGACAATCAGGGTGCGCGCGCCAGCGGCGGCGGCACTGGCGATATCCATCTCCGGCAGGCCGATGCTGGTCTTGCAGGCGCTGCCGGAAAGCTGGCCGATGCAGTGCTGCGGGCGCCAGTGGGCGATGCCGCGGGCGGTCTTGGCGGCCAGGTCATCGGCGGCGTTGCCCAGGTAGAGCAGGTAGGGCGGATCCCAGCGGGCAGGTGCGGACATGGGCGTTTTCGGCAGGGTAGGTGAGGAAACCGGACTATCGCCGGATCGGGCGGCGATGGGGAGTCACTTTTGCAGCACCATCCATCACCACTGGTTATGGCTGATGTTGCGTTGCAGCGTCGAAAAGCCTTCCACAACAAGGCGGAAAGCCCGTTGATGCGGGGTAGAATCAAAACCCCTGTAGCCGTATCGATGCGCCAAGCGATGTCCAACGAAGATTTCAAGCAGGCCGCCCTCGACTATCACCGCATGTCCCCGCCGGGCAAGATCAAGGTGGTGGCGACCAAGCCGATGCTGACCCAGCGTGATCTGTCCCTGGCCTATTCCCCCGGTGTGGCCCATGCCTGCGAGGCGATCGTTGCCGATCCGTCCACGGCCAGCGAGCTGACCGCGCGCGGCAACCTGGTGGCGGTGATCTCCAACGGCACCGCGGTGCTGGGCCTGGGCAACATCGGCCCGCTGGCCGGCAAGCCGGTGATGGAAGGCAAGGGCGTGCTGTTCCAGAAGTTCGCCGGTATCGACGTGTTCGATATCGAGGTCGATGAAAACGACCCGGACAAGCTGGTGGACATCATCGCCTCGCTGGAGCCGACCTTCGGCGGCATCAATCTGGAAGACATCAAGGCGCCGGAGTGCTTCATCGTCGAGCGCAAGCTGCGCGAGCGCGTGAACATCCCGGTGTTCCACGACGACCAGCACGGCACCGCGATCATCGTCGGCGCCGCCGTGCTCAATGCGATGGAAATCACCGGCAAGAAGATCGACCAGGTCAAGCTGGCCACCACCGGCATGGGCGCGGCGGGTATTTCCTGCGTCAACATGCTGGTCCAGCTGGGCCTGAAGCCGGAAAACATCCTGGCCTATGACCGTGAGGGTGTGCTGCATACCGGGCGTGCCGATCTGGACAGCGAGAAGGCACGCTACGCCCGCGATACCGACAAGCGCACCCTGGCCGAAATCGTTGACGGCGCGGACATCTTCCTGGGCCTGTCGGCCGGCGGCATCCTGACCCCGGAAATGGTGGCCACCATGGCCCCGGACCCGGTGATCTTCGCCCTGGCCAATCCGTATCCGGAGATCCTGCCCGAGGCCGCCCGTGCGGTGCGTCCGGACGCGATCCTGGGTACCGGCCGTTCGGACTACCCCAACCAGGTCAACAACGCGCTGTGCTTCCCGTACCTGTTCCGCGGTGCGCTGGACGTGGGCGCGACCACCATCAACGAGGAAATGAAGGTGGCCTGTGTGCGCGCGATTGCCGCGCTGGCGCACATGGAAGCCTCGGATCTGGGCGCTGCCTACGGTGGCGAGGCACCCAGTTTCGGTCGTGATTACCTGATCCCGCGCCCGTTCGACCGCCGCCTGCTGGTGGAACTGTCCGCCGCGGTGGCGCAGGCCGCGATGGACTCGGGCGTGGCCACCCGGCCGATCGCCGACATGGCGGTGTACCGGCAGAAGCTGGGCCAGTTCGTCTACCGCACCAGCCTGATGATGAAGCCGGTCTACGACCACGCCCGCCGCAGCCTGCAGCGCGTGGTGTATGCCGAGGGCGAGGAAGAGACCGTGCTGCGCGCGGTGCAGAACGTGATCGACGAGAAGCTGGCTTTCCCGATCCTGATCGGCCGTCCGGATGTGATCGAGACCCGCATCAGCCGCCTCGGCCTGCGCATGCGTGCCGGCGTGGATTTCGAGATCACCAACATCAATGATGATCCGCGCTTCAACGATTACTGGCAGTTCTACCATGCCAAGACCTGCCGCAAGGGCGTGACCGAGGCGGCGGCCAAGAACCTGATGCGTTCGCGTCCGACCCTGATCGCTGCGGTGATGGTGGCCCGTGGCGAGGCCGATGCGATGATCGCCGGCCTGGTCGGCCGCTTCCACAAGAAGCTGGGCTACATCCGCAGCGTGATCGACCTGGACCCGAAGGTCAGCTCGACCTCGGCCATGACCGGGGTGATCAACCAGCAGGGCGTGTTCTTCTTCCTGGACACCCACGTCAAGGAAAACCCCAGCGCCGAGCAGATCGCCGAGGCCACCGTGCAGGCGGCCTACCGCCTGAAGCTGTTCGGCATCGAGCCGAAGATCGCGCTGCTGTCGCACTCCAACTTCGGCGGCCATGATTCGGAGGACGCCAGCAAGATGCGTCAGGTGCGCGAGCTGCTGCTCAAGCGCGATCCGCAGATGAACGTGGATGGCGAGATGCAGGGCGATACCGCCTGGGACGAGGCCCTGCGTGCGCGCCTGATGCCGGGCAGCACCCTGAAGGGGCGGGCCAACCTGTTCGTGCTGCCCAACCGGGAGGCGGCCAACATCTCCTACAACCTGGTGCGCGTGTTCACCGACGGTGTGGCCATCGGCCCGGTGATGATGGGCCTGTCCAAGCCGGTCCACCTGCTCACCAACAGCGCCACCCCGCGCCGGATCATGAACATGACCGCCATTGCCGCGGCCGATGCGCAGATCCGCAAGCAGCGCGAAGCCGAGCGCAACGGCGGCTGAGTGCAGCGTGCCGGCATCGGCTCACCGATGCCGGCGCCGAGGCGGGCAAGGCGCTGCTAGAATGGGCGCCTTACCGTTTTTTGCTGATGTTCAAACGCCATGAGCCAGACCACCGCGTCCGCCAATGCCGAAAAGCGTTACACCGTTTCCCGTGCCGACCTGCCGCTGAGCTGCCCGACGCCGGAAATGGCGCTGTGGAACTCGCACCCGCGGGTCTATCTGCCGATCGACAAGGAAGCCAACGGGCAATGTGCCTGCCCGTACTGCGGCGCCGTGTTCGTCCTGGCTGACTGAGTACACCCATGCGCAAGCTGACCGTGGTGCAGTTGCTGCCGGCGCTGCACGCCGGTGGGGTGGAGCGCTCGACACTGGAAATCGCTGGCGCGCTGGCCCGCAAGGGACACCGCGCCATTGTCGTGTCTGCTGGTGGCCGCCTGGTGCAGCCGCTGCTGGATGCCGGTGGTGAGCACCTGACCCTGGACATCGGCCGCAAGTCGCTGCTGACCCTGCGCCACATGCCGACCCTGCGCTGGCTGTTTGCCGAGGTGGGCGCCGATATCGTGCATGCCCGTTCGCGCCTGCCGGCCTGGCTCGGTTACAAAGCCCTGCAGGCCTTGCCGGCCGCGCAGCGTCCGGCCTGGGTGACCACCGTGCACGGGCTCAATTCGCCCGGGCGCTACAGCCAGATCATGACCAGTGGACAGCAGGTGATCTGCGTGTCCGACACGGTGCGCCGCTACGTGCGCCAGCATTACCCGCAGGTACCCGAAGCACGCCTGCAGGTGATCGAGCGCGGGGTGGACCTGGCGGCCTTCGCGCGCCGGGCCCGCCCGGACCGGGCAGCGCGGCGCGCCCTGGTCCAGGCCCACCCGGTGTTGGCTGGCGAAGGGCCGTTGTTGTTGTTGCCCGGTCGTGGCACCCGCCTGAAGGGCCATGCCCAGGCCATCGAGCTGCTGGCCGGCCTGCACCAGGCTGGGCAGACCGGCGCGCGCCTGTGGATGCCGGGCCTGGTCGAGGCCGGGCGCGAGGATTACCTGGCCGGGCTGATGGCCCAGGCCGACCAGCTGCAGGTGGCCGATGCGGTGGTGGCCAGTGCCACCACCGATCAGATTGCCCAGGCCTATGCCGGGGCCGACCTGGTCCTGCAGCTGTCCAGCAAGCCGGAAGCCTTCGGCCGCACCGTGGTCGAGGCGTTGGCGGTGGGCTGCCCGGTACTGGGCTGGGACCATGGCGGGGTGGGCGAACTGCTGGCCCGGCTGCAGCCATCGGGCCGGGTGGCTGCGGGGGACATGCCGGGCCTGCTGGCCCGGGCCCAGGCCCTGCTGGCCGATCCGCCAAGGGCACCGGCGCTGATTCCCTATACCCTGACGGCGATGCAGGACCGCACCCTGGAACTCTATGAACAGCTCGCCGGCTCACGCTGATTGCCTGACCACATCCCGGCTGCCCGGTGACAGCGCGGTGTGGTGGGTGCTGGCCTATGTGGCCTTGTTGCCGTTGCCCGGTCCGGCCGAGGTGGTGCTGGCCGCCGGGGCACTCTTTGCCGGTGTGCGCCTGCTCCAGCTGCGCGGCAACGGCGGTATCGGCCCCTTGCTGCGGGCCGAAGCCTGGGGCATGACCTGCCTGTTGTTTTTGGCCTACTGGCTGCCGCAGCTGCTGGCTGCGGTGGATGCGATCGACCCGGGCAAGGCGGTGGGCAAGGCGCTCAGTGCGCTGCGCTATCTGCCCTTCATGTGGCTGGTGGCCATTGCCGTGGCCACGGCGGCACGACGCCGGCGCTTGTTCACCGGCCTGGCCGCGCTGGCCGGGCTGTGGGCGGTCGATGCGTTGCTGCAGGCGGTGCTGTGCAGCAGCCCGCTGTTCTGGTCGCTGGATCAGCTGCGCACGGCACTGACCGGCAGCCCGTTGTGCCCACCTGAGGAGGTGCAGGCACTGGGCCGCTTCAACGGGGTGTTCAGCGAATGCAACCCCAAGCTGGGCCAGGTGCTGGCGGTGTTCTCCCCGTTCGTGCTGCTGCTGGCCGGCAAGCGACGCCTGCTGTGGGCGGGGCTGGCGGTGCTCTGCGGCCTGGCCATTGTGCTGGCCGGAGCGCGTGCGGCCTGGCTCAGCTATGGCCTGGCGTTGCTGCTCAGCGGGCGCGCGGTGCTTGGCCGTCGCGGCCTGCTGGGCCTGGTGCTGGTGGCCGGGCTGGGCCTGGCCGCCACCGCCGCGCTGGTGCCGGCGGTCGGGCAGCGCGTGCAGGACAGCGCCGGCCTGCTCGGTGGCCAGGGGCAATCGGCGGATACGGCACTGGCCGGGCGCGGGCGGATCTGGTCCGGGGCGCTGTGCATGGTGGCCGAGCACCCGATCAACGGGGTCGGCGTGCGCGGCTTCCGCCATGCCTGGGTCGACTGCGATCCGTCACCGGCGCAGCCGGCGGCCTGGGGCCAGGGCCCGGCCCTGCACGCGCACCAGCTGGTGCTGGAAATCCTCGCCGAGACCGGCCTGATCGGCCTGCTGTGCTGGCTGGCCGGGGCGGCGCTGGCGCTGCGTGCCTGGTTGTTTGCCAGTGTGGCGGCGCGTGAGCGTGCCTTGCCGGCGGCCATCGCCATTGCGGTGGCGGTGTTCCCGCTCAATACCCACCTGGCGGTGTATTCGGCCTTCTGGGGCGGCATCACCCTGCTGCTGGCCGCGCTTTACGTGGGAGCGCTGCAGGCGCGCGACTGAGCCGGCCTGCAGTGCAGCGCCGGGTCAGCGCACGACCTCGGTATTGCCCTTGTCGTAGAAGCGGCTGCGGCCACCGGGCTGGCGCTTGAAGCGGCGGTGGATCCACAGGTACTGGGCCGGCGCCTGGCGCACCATGTCCTCGATGGCCTGGTTGACCAGGGTGGTGTCGGCAACCACGTCATCGGTGGGGAACGGATCCAGCGGCTGGCCGATGGTGAGCACGTAATCGCCGCCTTCGCGACGATGGAAGAACGGCACCACCGCGCAGCCGGTCATCCGCGCGAACTGGTGGGTGGCGGTGATGGTGGAGGCCGGCTGGCTGAAGAACGGCACGAACACCGATTCCTTGCCGCGCATGTCTTGGTCCGGGGCATACCAGAGCAGGCCGCCCTTCTTCAGGTGGCGCACGGTGGCGCGGATGTCCTCGTTGGCGAACATCGCCGTGGCATAGCCCAGACGGCCGCGCTTGACCGCCCATTCGAACACCGGGTTGCGGTGCTTGCGGTACATGCCGGCCAGCGGCACCTGCTGGCAGAGCAGGCGGCCGCACATTTCCAGGGTCATGAAGTGGCCGGAGACCAGCAGCACGCCGCGGCCTTGCGCCTGCAGCTGCTGCAGCACTTCCAGACCGTCGATGCGGCTGCGCGGGGTGATCGGCGCGGCGCTGCCCCACCAGGCACGGGCGAATTCGAACAGGCCCACGCCGAAGGCATCAAAGCTGTCGCGGGCCAGGCGCGCACGCCAGGCCGGGTCCTTGTCCGGGAAGCACAGGCCCAGGTTGACCTCGGCCGCGCGCCGGCGCGAACCGGCCAGGTGCCAGGCCAGGGCGCCAATGACATGGCCCAGGGCGCGCTGCAGCCCCCAGGGAATGCGCGCAATCAGAAAGGCCACGCCCATGGCGGCGAACATCGGCCAGTGGCGCGGGTTGGTCAGCGGCGGCCGGGTGGCCGTGGTCGGTGAATCGGACATGCGCTGATTTTACCCGCAGCGGTGTGACCGTGCCTTGCCATGGGCGTGGCGGGCAGGCTCCCGTATCCTTGGCAACATGCGTAAAAGTCCTGCCGAAGTCCTGTTGCGTGGCCTGTACTCCGGGCTGCTGTATCTGTTGTTGCCGGTCACCGTCTACCACCTGATGTGGCGTGGCCTGCGCGTGCGTGAGTACTTCCAGCGCTGGGGCGAACGCTATGCGCTGTATCCACAGGCATCGCGGCAGCCGCACGTATGGCTGCACGCGGTGTCGGTGGGCGAGGTCAATGCCGCCGCACCGGTGGTCAATGCCCTGCGTGCACAGCGGCCGGACCTGCGCTGGGTGATCACCACCATCACCCCGACCGGCTCGGCGCGGGTGCGTGCGCTGTGGGGCGATGCGGTGGACCATGTCTACCTGCCCTATGACGTGCCCGGTTGCGTGGATCGCTTCCTGCGCCAGTTCCAGCCGCAGATCGCCCTGATCCTGGAAACCGAGCTGTGGCCCAACCTGCTGTTCGGTTGCCGCCAACGGCAGATCCCGGTTTACATCCTCAATGCGCGGCTGTCGACACGTTCGCTGCGGGGCTACCGCCTGCTGGGCCCGTTGATCCGCCGCGCGCTGCGCACGGTCACCTTCGTGGCGGCGCAGTCCGAGGATGATGCCCAGCGCTTCGTGCGCCTGGGCGCCGCTCCGGAACAGGTGGCGGCGCTGGGCAACCTGAAGTTCGACATCAAGGCACCGGACCGCCAGGACATGGTCGATGCCTTCAGCGCCCACGTGGCAGGGCACCGCCCGGTGTGGATTGCCGCCAGCACCCACGAGGGCGAAGAGGCGGCGGTGCTGGAGATCCACCGCCAGCTGCGCGCCCGTCATCCGGACCTGCTGCTGCTGTGGGTGCCGCGCCATCCCGAGCGCTTTGACAAGGTGGCCAACCTGGTCCGCGAGCAGGGCTGGGCGGTGGCCACGCGTACCGCCCAGCGCTGGCCGCAGGCCGATACCGAGGTGTTCGTGGTCGACACCCTGGGCGAGCTGATGGGCTTTTTTGCCTGCGCCTCGGTGGCCTTTGTCGGCGGCAGCCTGCAGCCGATCGGCGGCCACAACCTGCTCGAGCCGGCGGCCATGGCCACGGCCACGGTGACCGGCCCGCACCTGCACAACTTCAGCGAGATTTCCCGGCGCATGCGCGAGGCCGGGGCCTTGTTGATCGGCCAGGACCGCGACGAGGTGGCCGGCCTGCTGGATGCCTTGCTGCAGGACGAGCCGCGCCGTCAGGCCATGGTCAAGGCCGGATTGGACCTGGTGGCCAATGGGCGTGGCGCGGTGGGCCGGATCCTGGCCCTGATCGCCTCGCGGCTGCCGCCCACACAGGCCTGAGTACTGCCGCGTGGGCAACAAAAAAGCGGGCGATGCCCGCTTTTTTGTGCTGCTGCCAAACCCGTGTCAGCTGGCGTCGCCGCCGGCCTGCAGGCGGGCTTCGACCGGTGCGGTGAGCAGGCGGTTGACGTCGGCCAGTTCTGCCA
>X237_Red_shanked_Douc_Langur__coassemble_67_pt1 | contig 16966 bp, 12 predicted proteins | sample X237_Red_shanked_Douc_Langur__metabat2_high_PE_002 | metagenome-assembled genome bin X237_Red_shanked_Douc_Langur
TGGTTGTCGCCGGGTTCATCGAGCACCTCGGCGGCGACGTGGCAGCTTGGCAGTCAGGAAGGCCATCTGGTCGGCCAGGATGTGGCGGTTGGACAGGATCATGTGCTCCACCCAGCTCGGGCTGTAGGGCACGGCGAGCAGGGGCATGCGGGCCTGCGCCGGGGTGCGCGCTGCCTTGCGTGCATTGCAGTGGCCGCAGGCACTGACCACGTTTTCCCAGCTGTCCGCGCCGCCATGGGACAGCGGCACGACGTGGTCACGGGTCAACTGGCCGCGCGCGAACTGCTGGCCGCAGTACAGGCACAGGAAGTGGTCGCGGGCAAACAGGGCGCCATTGCTCAGGTGCGGGGTGGGGTCGATGGCGCGGGTGCGGGCATGGCCACGTGCGGCAATGATCGGATGCAGGTCCAGATAGGTACGCAGGCCGCTGAGCCGGCTGGTGCCGCCATGCACACGCAGGCAGGGGTCGCCCAGGGTCCAGGCCACGGCATCGCGGCTGTACAGGCAGGTGGCCTGTTGCCAGGAAATCCATTCCAGCACGCGGCCGTGGGCATCCAGGGCCAGCAGACGTACCGGCAGGGCGGGGGGCGACATGTGTATCGGCAGGTCTGCCGCAACCGGGGCTGCGGTGTCGATCAGACGCTGCAGGGGGCTGTCTGTCTCCATCGCCTCTCAGGTTATACCCGCGCAGGTGACAGCCTGTCGACAGCCGCTGCGGCTGCGATGGCCTGAAAACAACAAGGCGGCCGTGGGCCGCCTTGCTGCTGCTGCCGGGCTGCGCCCGGATCAGGCGTCGAAACGTGCCTGGTCCATGGCCATCAGGCTGTCGGCGCCGGCGGCAATGCCGGCGGCATGGCTCAGGGTGCGCGGCAGGATGCGGGCATAGTAGAAGCGTGCGGTTTCCAGTTTGGCCTGCTTGAAGGCGTCGGTCTGGCTGGAATTGGCGGTGGCCGCCACGCTGCGTGCCCACCAGTAGGCCAGCACCACATAGCCGGAATAGAACAGGTAGTCGTTGGAGGCGGCACCCAGCTCTTCCGGGTTGCTGGCTGCACGGGTGACCACATCGATGGTCAGTTTGCCCCATTCGTTGGCCTTGGCGCCGAGCACCGGCAGGAATTCGGCCAGCAGCGGGTTGCCGGCGTTGTCCTTGATGAACTGCTCCACCTCGGCCAGGAACAGCTTCAGGCCGGCACCCTGGGTCATCGCGGTCTTGCGCCCGATCAGGTCCAGGGCCTGGATGCCGGTGGTGCCTTCGTACAGGGTCAGGATGCGTGCGTCACGGGCCAGCTGCTCCATGCCGTGCTCGGCAATGAAGCCATGACCGCCGAAGGCCTGGATGCCGTTGTAGGTGGCTTCGATGCTCCACTCGGTCAGGCAGGCCTTGGTGATCGGGGTCAGGAAACTGACCAGGGTATTGGCCTGCTCGCGTTCGGCCGGGTCCTTGGCATGCTGGGCGGCATCGAGCTGTGTATAGGCATGGATGGCCAGCAGGCGGCCGCCTTCGGTCAGTGCCTTGTTGGTCAGCAGCATGCGGCGCACGTCGGGCTGGGCGATGATCGGGTCGGCCGGCTTGTCCGGGTTGATTGCCCCCTTCGGCGCACGCGACTGCAGGCGTTCACGGGCATAGCGCAGGGCGCCCTGGGTGGCGCGTTCGGACTGTGACAGGCCCTGGATGCCCACGCCCAGGCGGGCGGAGTTCATCATCACGAACATCGCCTGCAGGCCCTTGTGTGGCTCGCCCACCAGCCAGCCCTGGGCGCCGTCGAAGTTCATCACGCAGGTCGAGCTGCCGTGGATGCCCATCTTGTGCTCCAGTGCGCCGCAATGCAGGGCATTGCGCTCACCGACCACGCCATCCTGGCCAACCTTGAACTTGGGGGTCACGAACAGCGAGATCCCCTTCGGGCCGGCCGGGGCGTCAGGCAGCTTGGCCAGTACGAGGTGCACGATGTTGTCGACCAGGTCGTGCTCGCCGGCGGTGATGAAGATCTTGGTGCCGGTGATGGCGTAGGAGCCATCGGCGTTGGGTTCGGCACGGGTCTTGAGCAGGCCCAGATCGGTGCCGGCGTGCGGCTCGGTCAGGCACATGGTTCCGGTCCAGGTGCCTTCCACCAGCGGCTTGAGGAACACTTCCTTCTGCCAGTCCTGGCCGTAGTGCTTCAGGGCCTCGACCGCGCCGTGGGACAGCAGCGGGAACAGGCTCCAGGCCAGGTTGCCGCCGGACACCATTTCGCTGGTGGCCATGCCCAAGGTCTCGGGCATACCCTGGCCGCCGTACTCCACCGCCGAGGTCAGGCCGGTCCAGCCGCCTTCCACGAACTGCTGGTAGGCCTGCTTGAAGCCCGGTGCCGTGGTCACCTCATGGCTGGTCTTGTCCAGCTTGCAGCCATGTGCATCGCCAACCGCATTGAGCGGGGACAGGACGGTGTTGCTGAAGCGGGCGGCTTCTTCCAGGACGGCGTCGATCAGCTCGGCATTGGCGTCGTCAAAGCCCATCTTGGCAAACAGCGGTTCGACCTTGACCACGTCATGGAGGGCGAAGCGGATGTCGTTGAGCGGAGCGGTGTAGGTACTCATGGCGTCATGCCTCGTGCAGGGGCGCACTGTATGCAGTGCTCGGATGGGGGAGGGTGGGCGAGGGTCAGCGCAGCACGCCGGGCAGGCCGGGTGCCGGATGCAGGGTGCTGCGGAAGGTGATCGGGTACTGGCGGCTGCGGCCATCTTCCGGGCCGGCATCCAGCTTGCCGCTGAGCTGGTAGGGCAGGCTGCGTGCATCGGCCAGGGCGGTGGCAGCCAACAGGCGGCCGTGGGCATTGGGCTGGATGTCCAACCGGTAGACGTCGCCGGACTCGGCGCCGACCACCAGGCCCGGACGGGCATCAAGATTGGCGATCAGCTCATCGCCGCTGCGCAGCTCCAGCTGCAGTGCCTCAAAGCGCATGCCCAAGGTGCTGAAGTTCTGCAGGCGCAGGTCCAGCTGCCACTGGCCATCGGCCTTGACCGTGAGCTGGCTCAGGCTGGCCTGGGGCGGGGAGATGCGCTTGACCGGCCCGCTGCTGCAGGCAACAAGCAGGCTGGCCAGCAAGGCCGAAACAATGACACGTGCGCGCATGGCAACTCCTCGCTGACGATACCGTCCAAGCATACTACTGCGTATGGGTTTTGGCAGTCAGGTATAGACCTGTGCCGGGCACATATTGTGCAGGAATCGTCGGCAGGTCTGGAATCGGACCAGGAATTGCGGGCAATAAAAAACCCGCCGAAAGGCGGGTTTGATATGGTGGCCGAGGACGGAATCGAACCGCCGACACGGGGATTTTCAATCCCCTGCTCTACCAACTGAGCTACTCGGCCAGCAATCGCTGCATGTCGCTGCGATGGGGAAATAATACCCGGCGTGCACTGCACGTGCAAGCGTTTTGTGAAGAAATTTCACGCGTGCTGCATTTGGGTTGAAATCGGCAAGGCCTTCGAAACGTAATACGCAATTCACGGATTTCGTTTTGATGCTGGTGCCGGCCGTAACCGGCCTGGTGATGGTGGAGCGGAGGAGGATCGAACTCCCGACCTTCGCATTGCGAACGCGACGCTCTCCCAGCTGAGCTACCGCCCCATAGGCAGTCAATCTACGCCCGCTGCCGGGGTGGATCAAGTGTCGTGGGCGAGGGTGGGGTGGTGCTGTCTGGGGTGCGGGAGCTGGCACGGGAGATGGCTGGCCAGTCTGCGGGCACAAAAAAAGCGCCGTTGCGGGGCGCTTTTGATGATGGTGGCCGAGGACGGAATCGAACCGCCGACACGGGGATTTTCAATCCCCTGCTCTACCAACTGAGCTACTCGGCCAACAAGCTTCGCGTTCTGCGAAGAAGACAAATCATACGCAGCGTTTTAACATTTGGCAAGCCCTGTGAAGAGATTTTCTCAGGGCAGCAGCGGAGTCAGCAGTGCGGTCAGTTCGGTGCGCCGCCAGGCGGTCAGCGTGGCCGGGGGCTGGCGCTGTTCCAGCCACGCTTCCAATTGCTTGCGCGAGGCCAGTACGCCATCGGGCAGGCCCAGTTGCGCGGCATGCGTGGCCACTGCCTGCTGCAGGCGCTTGAGCGGGTTGCGGAAGCGGTCGCTGTTGTCCACGGCCAGCGGCATGTCGGCCTCGTCGCTGGCCGGGGTGGACAGTGCCTGCCACAGGGCATCGGCCAGCTTGCGCGGGGCCTTGGGGTTGCGCTCCAGGATGGCCTGCAGTGCCTGCGGGGTGGCCGGCGGGGCCTTGGCCAGGCTGCAGGCCAGTTCGTTGTCCAGGATCCAGCTGCGCGGCTTGTCGCTCTTGCGTGCCTGGATGTCGCGCCAGCGCAGCAGGCGCAGCAACACGCGTTGCGCCGGCGCATCCATGAACTGCGCCGCGCGCAGCGACAGATGCGGCCACAGCTCGCCGTTGTCGTTGGCCACGCCGTCGACCAGACGGGCGGCATCTTCGTCCTGCCAGTGGCTGCGTTGCTGCTGCCCCAGGCGGGCCAGCAGGTGGTCATGCATGGCAAACAGGTGCACCACGTCCGCAGCGGCGTAGTGCAGCTGTGAATCGCTCAGCGGGCGGCGCATCCAGTCCGAACGCTGCTCGCCCTTTTCCAGCTCCACCCCGGTGATGTGGGCCACCAGCTTCTGGTAGCCCATGCCGGCACCGATGCCGCTCAGGGCGGCGGCAATCTGGGTGTCGAACAGCGGTCGCGGGACGCAGCCGCAGGCATGCTGGAAGGCCACCAGGTCCTCGCTGGCGCTGTGCATGATCTTGGTGATCGAGGTGTCCTCCAGCCACGGGCGCAGGGCGTCAGTCATGCCCGGCTGCAGTGGGTCGATCAACAGGATGTGCTGCTCCACGGCCATCTGCACCAAGGCCAGCTGCGGCCAGTAGGTGCGCTCACGGATGAATTCGGTATCCAGGCCGATGCGGGTGGGGCGCAGCGCCAGATAGGCATCGAGCTGTTCGGGGGAGTTGATCCAGGTGGCCACGTGGGAATGTGTACTGCAATGTCGGGGGTGCGAGGATAGCCTATGTGCTGGCGATGGCTGGAAGGTGGATGTTGATGAGGGTGTGGCACAGGACCGCTACGCGGCATCGGGGGCTGTTGCTGGGGGCGTTGTTGGGCGGCGTGCTGTGCGCCGGCTGTGACGACCGCGCCGAGCCGGCCGCTGCCGGTGCCCCGAAGGCCACCGCACACGCCCCGCAGCGTGAAGCCATTGCTCCGGTGATCGCTGCCCCGCAGACACAGCTGGACAACGAGCCGGTGGCCGTTGCCTGGGTCATGCCGCAGGCCGAAGTGGATCCGTCCCAATGGGCGCAGGCGCGTCGGGCGCTGCGTCAGGCCCTGGCCCAGGGGCGGCTGTACGAAGATGCGCAGTCGGCCGTGCCGTTGTTGCTGGCCATGCAGCAGTTGCGCCCGCAGGATCGGCAGCTGCTCAGCCAGCGCACCCAGCTGCGCAAACGCCTGCATGATCAGTTCATCGCATTACTGGAACAGCCCGAACGGCAGCGTGTGGCCCTGGCCCAGGCGGGATTGCGCCTGCAGGTGTTGACCCGGCTGGAGCCCGATGCCGCTGATCTGGCCCAGATGCAGCAGGCGCTGGAACAGGCACGCCAGCGGGTGGCCCTGAACCGGCGCGGCGAAGCGGCTTTGCGTCGTGGCCAGCTCGGCCTGGATGGGCCCGGTGCGTTGGCCGATTTCGAACAGGTACTGGAGAGCCGCGCGGATGATGTGCGGGCCCTGCAAGGGGTGGCGGCGGTGGAAAGTGCGCTGCTGCGCCAGGCCGAAGAGCAGGCGGCAGCGGCGGATTTTGCTGCCGCGCAGCGTCTGCTGCAGCGTGCCGCACGCCTGCGCGATCCGGTTGGCACGGTGGACGAAGCGGGCCAACGGATCGAGGCGATGCGCGATGTGCGTGTTGCCGGTTTGTTGCGGGCAGGGCTGCAGGATCTGCAGAGCGCGGCCGGGCTGCGTGCGGCCAACCAGAAGCTGGCGTTCGGCCAGGATATCGCCCTGGCCGATGACCCCCGCATGCAGCAGCTGGCCTGGCGGATCGAGCTGGCAACCCGTTACGGCTTGTTCGCTCCCGGCCAGGTATTGCGTGACCGCCTGCGTGATGGCGGGTTCGCCCCGCAGATGGTAGTGGTGCCGCACGGCCATTTCCTGATGGGGGCGGCCGAGGACGAGGCCGGCGCGGTGGAGGCCGAGCAGCCACTGCATCCGGTGCGTTTCGAACGTGGCTTTGCCCTGGCGGCCACCGAGGTCACCGTGGCCCAGTTCGGCCAGTTTGTGCAATCGGCCGGTGCCCGCCCGCGTGCCACCCGGCGCGGTCATTCGGTGGTATATGAGCCGCGCACCGGCAATTTCCTGCGTCGCAGCGGGGTGGACTGGCGCAGCGACTACCTGGGCATGCCGGCACCGGGCGATGCACCGGTGATGCATGTCAGCGTGCGCGATGCCGAAGCCTATGCGGCGTGGCTGTCCGAACAGACCGGGCATTACTACCGCCTGCCCAGCGAGGCCGAGTTCGAATATGCCCTGCGCGCCGGACGTCAGGGGCGCTACCCCTGGGGCAATGCGTCCACGCCACCGGCACTGAGCGGCAACTTCACCGGTGATGGCGATGTATCGCCCACCGGGCGGCGCTGGACCAATGCCTTCGCCGGTTATGCCGATGGCTGGTGGGGCGCGGCGCCGGCCGGCAGTTTTGCTGCCAACCCGTTTGGCCTGTATGACATGGAAGGCAATCTGTCTGAATGGGTGGCCGATTGCTGGCATGCCAGCTACCGGCGGGCACCAGCCGATGGGGTGGCCTGGTACAACCCGGGGTGCCGGCGCCGGGTGGTGCGCGGTGCCAACTGGGCCAACTCCCCCTTGCAGTCGCGTGCGGCCTGGCGCTGGCTGCAGGAGTCGGACGTGACCAATGCGCGGATCGGCTTCCGGGTGGTGCGCGGCCTGTGAAACGGCACTGATGCCACAACGCCCTGCGCGGCAGTACCATCGGCCCACGACAGAGCAGCGAGGCCGGCAGTCAATGAACAACTCCTTTGGCAACAACAATGGCGCTCAGCCCACGCAGGGACGGCGACGTGGCGGTGGCATCCGCTGGATCATCCTGCTTGGCTTCGCCGTCTACGGTGGCTGCTATTACTTCTCCAACCGGACGGTGGACCCGTATACCGGGGAGAAGGTGCTCATCGATGCCGGGCTGGATGCCAGCCAGGAAAAGGCGATGGGCCTGCAGGCCTACCAGGAAATACTCAGCCAGGAGCGGCCGATCGACCCCAATACGCCGCAGGCCCAGCAGGTGCGGGCCATTGCCCAGCGCCTGATTGCCAAGGTGCCGGAGGTGGAAGCAGCGCTGGCTGCGGAAAATGGCCTGCAGGCGAGCAACTTCTCCCAGGATTTTGACTGGGAGGTCAATGTGATCGCCTCTGACCAGGCCAACGCGTTCTGCCTGCCGGGCGGCAAGATGGCCGTGTATACCGGCCTGCTGCCGGTGGCGCAGAGCGAGGATGCGCTGGCGGTGGTGATGGGCCATGAGATTGCCCACGCCCTGTTGCGTCATGGCGCCCAGCGCATGGCCCAGCAGAAGCTGACCCAGATCGGGCAGATGGCCGGGGCGGCCAGTGGCATGGACCCGCAACAGCAGCAGATGGTGATGGCGGCGATGGGCTATGGCTACCTGTTGCCGTATGCGCGTGAGCACGAGACCCAGGCCGACGAGGTCGGGCTGATGCTGGCCGCGGCCGCCTGTTACGACCCGACCCAGGCCATGCCCTTGTGGGAACGGATGAGCCAGTCCAGTGGTGGTCAGGCCCCGCCGGAGTTCTCCTCCACCCATCCCAACCCGGGTACCCGGATCCAGAACCTGACCGCCCTGCAGGCCAAGGCCATGGAGTACCGCCAGCGTTTCTGCACCAGCGCCCAGTAAGCAGGCAATCGATGACGGCCTGGCGGGGGATGCCTCGCCAGGCCGTTTTTGTTGGGGCATTCAGTTGCTGCCGGGGTTGGCAGTGGGGGTAGCGGCGATCTCGGTGACCTGGGCCTGCAGGCGGCCATCGGCCAGCTGCAGGTTTACCTGCTGGCCGGGTTGGACCTGGCGGACCGAGCGCAACAGCTGGCCCTGGGCATCGGTGGCCACGGCATAGCCACGGCCCACCGTGGCCAGCGGGCTGGCCAGGTGCAGTGAGCGGGCCAGGCTGGCCAGTTGCTGGCTGGCCTGTGCCAGCCGTTGCCGGGGATGCTGGCCGGCCAGGCGCAGCCGCAAGGGCAGCAGTTGTTGCTGCTGCTCATCCAGGCGGGCCTGGATCGCGCGCTGCAGGCGCTGGCCCAGCACCTGCTGGCGCTGGATCAGGGCGTCCAGGCGCCGGGCCGGATGCAGCCACTGCAGGCGGGCCTGCAATTGATCGAGCTGACGCTGGCGCAGGTGCTGCTGGTGCTGCCACTGTGCCTGCAGGCGGCTGTGCAGGGTGGCCTGGCGTTGGCCGAGCAGGCGCAGGTGTTGCTGCGGGCTGTGCCGCTGCAGGCGCAGCCAGGCCTGGTCGGTACGTTGGCTGGCCTGCTCCATGCCGCGGCGCTGGGCTTGCCACAGGCCGCGGCCGAACTGGCGCAGGCGGGCGCGCAGGTCGGCCTGGTCCGGGGCCAGCAGTTCGGCGGCAGCGGAAGGGGTGGGCGCACGCAGGTCGGCGGCAAAGTCGGTCAGGGAAAAATCGGTCTCGTGGCCGATGGCCGAGATCACCGGGGTCTGGCAGGCGGCTACCGCCCGGGTCAGGGCCTCGTCATTGAAGGCCCACAAGTCCTCCAGCGAGCCGCCGCCGCGGGTGAGCACGATGATGCTGTACCGGCCCGATGCATCGGCCGCGCGCAGCAGGCGGGTGATCTGCGCAGCCGCGGTGTCACCCTGGACCAGGCTGGGCAGCAGGTCCACCTCCAGCAGCGGATAACGGCGGCCCAGCACACTGAGCACATCGCGCACGGCTGCACCGGTGGGCGAGGTGATCAGGGCGATGCGTTGCGGATGCCGGGGCAGTTCGCGCTTGCGCGCCGGATCGAACAGGCCCTCGGCCTGCAGGCGGGCCTTGAGCTGCTCGAAGGCGCGGCGCAGTGCGCCTTCGCCGGCTTCTTCCATGTGCTCGACCACCAGCTGGTAGTCGCCGCGCGGGGCGTACAGGGTGAGCTTGCCGCGCAACAGCACGCGCAGGCCTTCGCGCGGGGCAAAGCGCAGGGTGGAGGCGCGCATCTTGAACATCGCCGCCCGTACCTGGGCACCGGCATCCTTGAGGGTGAAGTACAGATGGCCCGAAGCGGGGCGGGTGACATTGCCCAGTTCGCCTTCCACCCACACGGCCGGGAAGCTGTCTTCCAGCAGGTTGCGGGCCAGGGTGTTGAGCTGGGTCGGGGTCAGTACGGCATCACGGCTGCTCATGGCCAATCGCTCGCTTGATGGCGGTCCAGGGCCCAGCGCACGTGCTCGCGGACCACCACCGAAGGGTGGTCCAGACGCCGCTGCAGGGCCTGCTGGTGAAGGGGGCTGGGGGCATTGCCCATGGCCACGGCGATGTTGCGCAGCCAGCGTTCATGGCCGGAGCGGCGGATCGCGCTGCCCTCGGTGCGGCGCAGGAACTCCTCCTCCTCCCAGGCGAACAGGTCGGCCAACGAGGCCGTGTCGAGCTGGTTGCGGGCGCGGAAGTCCGGCTCGTCGGTGCGCTTGGCGAACTTGTTCCACGGGCAGACCAGCTGGCAGTCGTCGCAGCCGTAGATACGGTTGCCGATCAACGGGCGCAACTGCTCGTCGATGCTGCCCTCATGTTCGATGGTCAGGTAGGAAATGCAGCGTCGCGCATCCAGCCGGTGCGGGGCGATGATGGCGGCGGTGGGGCAGATGTCGATGCAGCGGGTGCAGCTGCCGCAATGAGCGCTGGACGGGGCATCCACCGGCAGGGGCAGGTCGATGTAGATCTCGCCAAGGAAGAACCACGAGCCGCCGCGCTTGTCGATCAGGCAGGTGTGCTTGCCGATCCAGCCCAGCCCCGCATTGCGGGCCAGGGCGCGTTCCAGCACCGGGGCCGAATCGACAAACACGCGAAAGCCCAGCGGGCCGAATTCGTCGGCCAGAGTGGCGGCCAGCTTCTGCAGGCGGTTGCGCATCAGCTTGTGGTAATCGCGGCCCAGGGCGTAGCGCGCGACATAGGCCTGCTGGCCATCGCCCAGGGTATCCCAGGCCGCCTGCGGGTCCTGGCCGTAATCCATGCCCACACTGACCACCCGCACCGTGCCCGGCAGCAGGGCAGCCGGATCGGCGCGCAGCTGCGTGTTGCGTGCCATCCAGTCCATGGTCCCGTACAGGCCCTGGCCCAGCCAGTCGGCCAGATGCGCGGCATCGGTCGACAAGTCCGGCACGCTGATGCCGCAACGGGCAAAGCCGGCCTGGGCGGCCAGTGCCAGCAGGCGTTGCCGAGCCTGTTGCAGCTGTTGTAGATCAAGGGTGGGTGGGGCCGACGTATGCATGGCACAAGTATAGAATCGATGCATGGCTGCCCCGAGCGAACCATGAGTGAACTGTTTGATAGCGCCTGCCTGCGCACAGTGGAAGCGGCGGCCATTGCCGCCAGTGGCGATGACGGCTGGTCCTTGATGCAGCGCGCCGGCCAGGCGGCCTGGTCGAGCCTGCGCCGGCGCTGGCCACAGGCCGGGCGTGTGCTGGTCCTGGCCGGGCCGGGCAACAACGGTGGCGATGGTTATGTACTGGCGCGGCTGGCCTTGCAGGACGGCTGCGTGGTGCAGGTGCTGGCCCTGGCCGATGCCGGCCCGGGTACCGCCCTGGCCAGGCGCGCCTGTGCCGATTACCTGGCCAGTGGCGGCCAGCTGTTGCCTTGGCGCGGGCAGCTGCCGGTGGCCGACGTGGTGGTGGACGCCCTGCTCGGGCTGGGCCTGTCGCGTGCCCCGCAAGGTGAACTGGCCGCCCTGATCGAGCAGCTCAATGCCAGCGCTGTGCCGGTGTTGTCCATCGACCTGCCCAGCGGGGTGATGGCCGATACCGGCGGCGTACCCGGAGTGGCGGTGCAGGCCACCCAGACCGTGGCCATGCTGCTGCCCAGTTTTGGCTTGTATACCGGCGCGGCGCTCAATCATGTCGGCGCTGTCGAGGTGGCCGGGCTGGAGCATGGCCTGACACGGGAACAACGCGGCAGCCCGTGTGCGTGGCGGGTGGATGCCGGCGATCTGGCAGCGTTGCTGCCGCGTCGTCAGCGCGACTGGCACAAGGGCCGCAATGGCCATGTGCTGCTGCTGGGCGGCAACCATGGCATGGGCGGGGCGGTGTTGCTGGCCGCGCGTGCGGCCTTGCGCAGTGGTGCCGGGCTGGTCAGCGTGGCCACCTGTGGGGTGCATGTGCCGGCCCTGCTGGCCAGTTGTGCCGAATTGATGGGCTTTGATGCCGCCGCCGCTGACATGCTCAAGGCGCGCCTGGGCGCGGCCAGTGTGCTGGCACTGGGCCCGGGGCTGGGCTGTGATGACTGGGCCCGCGCGCTGTATGCGCAGGTGCTGGCCACTGACCTGCCGAAGGTGCTCGATGCCGATGCGCTGAACCTGCTGGCGGCCGCGCCACGGCCGTTGGCCGGCAGCGTGATCACCCCGCATCCGGGCGAGGCGGCGCGCCTGCTGGGCTGCCGTACCGCCGACATCCAGGCCGATCGTCTGGCCGCCCTGCACGCGCTGGTGCAGCGTTACGATTGCGCGGTGGTGCTCAAGGGCGCCGGCAGCCTGGTCGGTGCGCCGCAGGCATTGCCGTGGCTGGTGGATGCCGGCAACCCCGGGATGGCCGTCGGTGGCATGGGTGATGTGCTGACCGGGGTCATCGCTGCGCTGCTGGCGCAGGGATTGAGCCCGCTGCAGGCAGCCCGTGGCGGGGCCTTGCTGCATGCCGTGGCCGGCGACCTGGCGGCCGGCCGCCACCCATATGGGATGATGCCCTCTGATTTGATGCCGCACCTGCGGGTGCTGGCCAACCCGGAAGATGTTCGATGATCCAGCTTCACCTGGCCGATGCGGCCGCCACCGATGACCTGGGCCAGCGCCTGGCCGCCCACCGCCCGGCACAGGCGGTAGTCCACCTGCATGGCGACCTGGGGGCGGGCAAGTCCACCCTAGCCCGGGCCCTGCTGCGCGCGCTGGGGGTCACCGGCACCATCCGTTCGCCGACCTACACCCTGGTCGAGCGCTACCCGCTGGCCGATGGCCGCGAGGCCTGGCATATGGACCTGTACCGCATCGGTGACCCGGGAGAGCTGGATTTCCTGGGCCTGGACGAGGGGGCGGCGAGCCTGTGGCTGGTGGAGTGGCCCCAGCGTGGCGGCGGGGTGCTGCCGGCGCCGGACCTGCGCATCGAACTGGCCATGGAAGGGGAAGGGCGCTCGGCCCGCCTGCTTGCCGATACCGACGCCGGCCAGGCCTGGCTGCAGGCACTCGGCCACCGCTGAGCCTGCCAGTTGCATCGGTTAGCTCTACGCTTACTGAAGGTAAGTGCTGCAGGCTGCGGATTGCTAAAGGAAAATCATTGCAATTGCACATCGGTGGTGGTTAGATCGCCGACATGCTTATGCGGACCGCCCGTGCTGCCGGTTTGTTTGCTGCCCTCGCTCTGGCGGCATCCTTTGGCGTGCAAGCAGCCCAGCTGCAGGCGGTGAGCCTGGAAAGCGGCGCTTCGGGTACCCGTGCCGAGATCGTGGTCGACAGCCAGGGCGCTTACCGCACGCTGTCGCTGAGCCAGCCTTACCGCCTGGTGGTGGATTTCGAGCAGTCCAGCGTGGCCAGCGGGCTCAAGCTGCCACCGGCATCGGGCATTGTCACGGCGGTACGCACCGGCAACCCGACCCCGGGCACGGTACGCGTGGTCTTTGAACTCAGTGCCCCGGTCCAGGCCATGCCTGCGCAATGGGTAGTCGGGGCCAAGCCGACCCTGGTGCTGCAATGGCCGGGCAGCGCATCCTCCTCGAGCGCGGCCACGACCACGCCGGCCAACGCAGCGGCCAATACGCCTGCTGCGGGCAGCACGGCGCCTGTTGCCCCGGCTGTCAGTGCCGCGCAGACGCGCGCGGAGGCTGCACGTGCCACCGCCCTGCTTACCGCCGGTGCAACCCAGATCAACAACACCCCGTCGCCGGCACCGGCGGCCAGTGCCGGCAATCCGGGCAGCATCCTGCAGGGCGCAGTGGTCAATACGCCGCCGCCTCCGCCCAGCACCGGTGCCACCGAAGCCACTGCGGCCCGGGTTGAACCGGCCCCGGCCACCACCCCGGCAGCGACGCCTGCGCGGCGTCCGCCGGTGGCCATGCGCGCCGGTATGCGTGAGCTGGTGGTGGCCATTGATGCCGGCCACGGCGGGCAGGATCCGGGCGCGGTGGGACCGACCGGCAAGCACGAAAAGAATGTCACCCTGGCCGTGGCCCGCGAACTGGCCCGGCAGGTGGATGCCACCCCCGGCCTGCGCGCCTTCCTGGTGCGCGACAGCGATGTGTTCATTCCGCTCAATGCGCGCGCTGCGCGGGCACGTCAGGCCCGGGCGGACATCTTCATCTCCATCCATGCCGATGCGGCGGAAAACCGCAACGCGCGTGGCTCCTCGGTGTACGTGCTGTCCACCAAGGGGGCATCGTCGCAGCGTGCGCGCTGGCTGGCCGACAAGGAAAATGCGGCCGACCTGATCGGTGGTGTGGCCCTGCGCCAGGCCGAGGGCACCCTGGCCAACGTGCTGCTGGATCTGGCCCAGAGTGGCCAGCTCAAGGCCAGCGAAGAGGCGGCCGAGCAGGTGCTTTCCGGTCTCAAGCGGATCGGCAACAACCACAAGCCCAACATCGAGCGGGCCAACTTTGCCGTGCTGCGCACCTCGGACATGCCGGCCATGCTGGTGGAAACGGCCTTCATCTCCAACCCGGATGAAGAGCGTCGCCTGTTCCAGCCGGCCTTCCAGCGCCAGCTGGCCGCGGCCGTGCTTGATGGCGTGCACACCTATTTTTCGCGGCAGCCGCCGCCGGGCACGCTGTTTGCGGCCCAGGCCGAGGCAGAAAGTGCCCGCGGCAATACCGGCCGCGGCAGCCCCTGAGCCAATCTGCGGCGCGGTGCGGGCGGGCCGGCGCGTTATCATTGCAGGCTGTCGGTTTCGAGCTGCTGCTGTGTCCATGCCCGTATCCCCCTGCCTGTTGGCTGTGCGCTGGACGATGCGCCGATGAGCATCCGTCCGCTGCCTGAAATCCTGATCAACCAGATTGCCGCCGGCGAGGTGGTCGAGCGCCCGGCTTCGGTGGTCAAGGAACTGGTCGAAAACGCCATTGATGCCGGTGCCAGCCGGGTCGACATCGATCTGGAGGAGGGCGGAGCCCGCCTGATCCGGATCCGCGACAACGGCTGCGGGATCATCGCCGACGAGCTGCCGCTGGCGATCAGCCGGCACGCCACCAGCAAGATTGCCAGCCTGGATGACCTGGAAGCGGTATCAACCCTGGGCTTCCGTGGCGAGGCGCTGCCTTCCATTGCCTCGGTCAGCCGCTTCACCCTGGCCAGCCGCCGCCACGATGCCGAGCACGGCGCCTCGCTGCAGGTCGATGGCGGCCGGGTCGGCGAGGTCAGCCCGCGCGCGCATGCAGCGGGCACCACGGTGGAAGTGCGCGACCTGTTCTACAACGTGCCGGCACGGCGCAAGTTCATGCGCGCCGAGCGTACCGAGCTGGGCCACATCGAGGAATGGCTGCGCTCGCTGGCCCTGGCCCGGCCGGATGTGGAGCTGCGCATCTCCCACAACGGCAAGCCCTCGCGGCGCTACCAGCCCGGCGAGCTGTATTCGGAGCTGCGCCTGGAGCAGACCCTGGGCGAGGATTTCGCCGGCCAGTGCCTGCGTGTGGACCACGCCGGTGCCGGCCTGCGTCTGCATGGCTGGATTGCCCTGCCGCAATATTCGCGTGCCTCCACCGACCAGCAGTATTTCTACGTCAATGGCCGGGCGGTGCGTGACCGCAGCGTGGCCCATGCGGTCAAGCTGGCCTATGCCGACGTGCTTTTCCATGGCCGCCATCCGGCCTATGTGCTGTTTCTGGAGCTGGACCCGACCCGGGTCGATGTCAACGTGCATCCGGCCAAGCACGAGGTGCGCTTCCGTGATGCCCGCCTGGTGCACGACTTTGTCTACCGCACGCTCAAGGACGCCCTGGCCCAGACCCGTGCCGGGCTCAGTGGCGAACAGGTCAGTGCCACGGTGTCTGGCCAGGTGCCGCACGAGTCAACGCTGATTCCGCCAGCGTCAGGTGCCGGTTTTTCCCTGTCACGGGGCTCGGCTGGCGGCGCTGCCCCCGGCATGCCCGGCAATGCCGGCTGGGCACCACGGCAGAGTCCGCTCGGCCTGCAGGTGGCCGATGCCCCCAGTGCCTATGCCGCGCTGTATGCCAATCCCCCGCAGGCAGCCGAGGCGGCTGCGATGCCGGTCGATTTCCGGGGCGGCCTGCCGCCGGCCGGCGCCGATGGCCAGGTGCCGCCGCTGGGCTATGCCATCGCCCAGCTGCATGGCATCTACATCCTGGCCGAAAGTGCCGAAGGCCTGATCGTGGTGGACATGCATGCGGCCCATGAGCGCATTGGCTATGAACGCCTGAAGGCGGCCCATGACAGCACCGGCCTGGTGGCCCAGCCCCTGCTGGTGCCGCTGGCCCTGGCGGTGGGCGAGCGCGAGGCAGAAACCGCCGAGCGTGAAGCGGCAGCGCTGGCCAGCCTGGGCTTCGAGTTGACCCGCACCGGCCCGGGCAGTCTGCTGGTGCGCTCGGTGCCGGCGCTGCTGGCCCATGCCGAGCCGGCCAACCTGCTGCGCGACGTGATCGCCGACCTGCGCGAACACGGCCACAGCCAGCGGGTGGGCAGTGCCCGCGACGAGCTGCTGGCCACCATGGCCTGCCACGGGGCGGTACGCGCCAACCGGCGCTTGAGCGTGGTGGAAATGAATGCATTGCTGCGTGACATGGAGGCCACCGAGCGTTCGGGCCAGTGCAACCATGGCCGCCCGACCTGGGCGCGTTTCACGCTGGCACAGATTGATCGTTGGTTCTTGCGGGGACGTTGATGGACAACAACAAGAAGATGCTGGGCGCGCTGCTCGGCGCATGCCTGGCCGTGCTGGCCGGTTGCGGTGGCAAGGACAAGCCCGAGGGCGGCGAGCAGACATCGGTATCGGCCGATGACCTGGGCTTTCTCAATGACAACCAGGCCTGGCGCATCGAGCGTCACAGCCATCTGGTGCAGCCCGATGGCTGGACCAGCCTGGTCGGCCTGCACTGGCTGACCCTGAAGGCGCACTACATCGGCAGCGGTGCCACCAGTGGCCTGCGCCTGGCCGTGGGCCCGGAAAAGATGGGCCTGATCCGGCGCGAGGATGGCAAGGTCTGGTTCACGCCCGAGGCCGGTGCCCAGCTGCGCATCAATGACGAGCCGGTGCGCGGGCGCATCCTTTGGCACAGCGACCAGGATGCCGAGCCGACGGTGATCACCTTTGATGAGGGCAAGGGCAGCATCAGCCTGCTGCAGCGTGGCAGCCATCAGGCGCTGCGCGTGCGTCATGCCGATGCGTCGACCCGCCAGCAGTTCGCCGGGCTGGATTACTGGCCGGCCGAGCGCCACTGGGCGGTGCCGGCACGCTTTGTCGCCCACACCCCGGCGCGGACCCTGCAGGTGGTGGACATGGTCGGCATGAACAACACCCTGGCCAATCCCGGGCGTCTGGAATTCGAGCGCGATGGCCAGCGCTACAGCCTGGAGGCGGTGGGCAACCCGGACGGCAGCCTGCTGGTGATCATGGCTGATCGCACCAGCGGCCACGGCAGCTATGCCGCCGGTCGCTACATCGATGTGCCGGCGCCGGATGCGCAGGGGTCGGTGGTGCTGGATTTCAACCGCAGCTACAACCCGCCGTGTGCCTTCACCAT
>X237_Red_shanked_Douc_Langur__coassemble_68_pt1 | contig 16081 bp, 11 predicted proteins | sample X237_Red_shanked_Douc_Langur__metabat2_high_PE_002 | metagenome-assembled genome bin X237_Red_shanked_Douc_Langur
GCGCGCATGGCGCGGATGATCTTGGAGCGCTTAATGAACACATCGCGCGATTCTGGGGTCACGATCAGGTCGACATAGCGCTGGCGGTAGCGCTGCTCGACATCGGCCAGGCCATGGAACTTGTCGGGGAGCGGGCGCAGCGACTTGACCAGCAGACGGATGCTGGTCGCCTTGACCGACAGCTCACCGGTCTTGGTGCGGGTCAGGCCGCCTTCCACGGCGATGATGTCGCCGATGTCCCAGCCCTTGAACGCGGCGTAGCTGTCACCCAGCGTGTTGGACTGCAAAAACAGCTGGATGCGGCCGGATTCGTCCTGGATCTGGGCAAAGCTGGCCTTGCCCATGACGCGCTTGGCCATCAGGCGGCCGGCCATCTTCACCGTACGGCCAGTGGCTTCCAGCGCTTCGGCGCTGAAGCTGTCGGCATCGGCGTATTCGGCCTGCAGTTCGCCGGCCAGCTGCTCGCGGCGGAAGTCATTGGGATAGGCAATGCCCTGTTCGCGCAACGCTTTGAGTTTGCCGCGGCGCTCGGCGATGAGGCTGTTCTCGTCGACGGTGGGGGCAGGCGCGGGGGTTTGGTCAGTCATGGCGTTGTCGTACAGGTAGTGTGGGGATGATGCACCGCTGTCGCGGTGGGTGCGGCCTTGCTGGCCGCAATCGGCAAGGCCACCGTTACCGGTGGCCCTGCCCTGTGGTCAGGCATCGGAACGCTTGGCGCCGACTTCCAGACCGGCCTTCAGGCTGGCCTCGACGAACTCGTCCAGGTCACCGTCCAGCACCTTCTGGGTGTCCGAACGTTCAATGCCGGTACGCAGGTCCTTGATCCGGCTCTGGTCCAGCACGTAGTTGCGGATCTGGGAGCCCCAGCCGATGTCCGACTTGGTCGCTTCCACCGCATCACGCTCGGCGTTGCGCTTCTGGATCTCCAGCTCGTACAGCTTGGCGGCCAGCATCTTCATCGCGTTGTCGCGGTTCTGGTGCTGGCTGCGGCCGGTCTGGCAGGCAACCACGATGTTGGTCGGGATGTGGGTGATACGCACCGCCGACTCGGTCTTGTTGACGTGCTGACCACCGGCACCGGAGGAACGGTACACGTCGGTGCGCAGGTCGGCCGGGTTGATGTTGACCTCGATGTTGTCATCCACTTCCGGGGACACGAACACCGAGGTGAAGCTGGTGTGGCGGCGGTTGTCCGAGTCGAACGGGCTCTTGCGCACCAGACGGTGCACACCGGTCTCGGTCTTCAGCCAGCCATAGGCGAAGTCACCTTCCACGCGCAGGGTGGCCGACTTGATACCGGCCACATCGCCACCGGACGCTTCCATCAGCTCGGTCTTCCAACCGCGGCTTTCGCACCAGCGCAGGTACATGCGCAGCATGATTTCGGCCCAGTCCTGGGCTTCGGTGCCACCGGCGCCGGCCTGGATGTCGACGAAGGCGTTGCAGGTGTCCATCTTGCCGGAGAACATGCGCTGGAATTCCAGCTTCTCCACGTGGGACTGGTAGCCGTCGAGGTCGGCAGCCACGGCCAGCGCGATTTCCTCGTCGTCCTCCATGTCGGCCAGTTCCAGCAGCTCGGTGGCCGCTTCCAGGCCATCAAGCACGTTGGCAATGCCGCCCACGGTCTTTTCCAGCATCGAGCGCTCACGGCCCAGCTGCTGAGCGTATTCGGGGTTGTTCCAGATATCCGGGCTTTCCAGCTCGCGGGTTACTTCTTCCAGGCGTTCTTTCTTGACATCGTAGTCAAAGATACCCCCTCAGCGAGACCACACGATCGGTCAGATCGGTGATTCGCTGGCGGATCGGATTCAGTTCGATCATGTCCGGCCAATTGGTTGGTCAATCCCGCGATTCTACCAAGTTGCGCCCTGCCCCGTTGTGCCGATATCCAAACCACCACGCAGCGGTTACGCTTCGCCTCAGATGATCTGCTCGCCAGTACCGGGCGACGTCGTCCGGATTTTTTCATCAATGTGAAGGAAGCACCCTTGAATATCCGATCCTCCACCCTGTCCCTCGCCGTGATTGCCACCCTGGCCCTGTCCGGCTGCGACAAACTGCCCTTGCCGGGCATCAAGCAGGCCACCGGCGGTGGCGGCAGCAGCCTGAAGCTGGACAAGGAGGCCCGTGGCGAACTGACCTCCAGCAGTGGCGTCAACTACAACGACGGCAGCCGCCACCAGATCTACACCCTGCGCCTGGAAGCCAACCAGGCCATCGAGCTGCAATTGGGCGGCGCGCTCAACGGCAGCCTGGCCGTATACAAGGGCCCGCTGCTGGTAGCCAGCACCGCCAACACCCAGGGCATGGGCGAGGACGGCAGCCAGGCCAGCGCCACCAGCCTGGCCTTCCGCAGCACCGAAGCGGGCGAGTACACGGTGGCCGTCAACGGCGCCCAGGCCAGCGCCTACGGCCCCTACGTGCTGACCGCCAAGCCCATCGCGGCCTATGACGGCAAGCCGCTGACCCCGGGTGGCAATGCCATCGACTGGCTGATCAGCGAGTCGCAGGACTACAAGTTCACCATCGCCAACGCCGGCCTGTACGTGATCACCGCCGAATCGGCCAACTTCGACACCGTGCTCAAGGTCAGCGGCAACGGCGTGGAAGAGGAAAACGATGACGGCGGCAACGGCCTGAATTCGCGCCTGCAGATGTATCTGGAGCCGGGCGAATACACCGCCAACGTGCGTTCGCTGGCCGACACCCGAGGCTCGTTCAAGCTGGCCATTGCCAACTCCACCCTGGAAGCCGGCACCGTGGTGCGTGATGGCACCGAGCTGCCGCTGAACCAGCGCGTCAACGGCCTGCTCGGCAGCGGCGGCAACCGCAGCTTCAACCTGGTCCTGAGCCAGCACAGCCGGGTCAGCTTCGATGCCCGCTCCAGCGACTTTGACACCGTGCTGGAAGTGTCCGGCAACGGCGTCAATGCCGAGGACGATGACGGCAGCAACGGCACCAACTCGCGTCTGGACCTGAACCTGGCCCCGGGTACCTACACCGTGGATGTGCGCAGCCTGGGCGGCAACAGCGGCAGCTTCACCCTGCAGGCCAGCGCGGCCAATGGCAACCTCAACCGCTCCACCGCGGCCGATGCCATCGAGGCGGCTGCCGCATCGGCAGACTGAGCCCTGCCGGCTACCGCAGCAAACAACAACGGGGCGCCAAGGCGCCCCGTTGTTGTTTGCTGCCAATGCCGGTATCAGCGGCGGTTGACCGAGATCTGGTAGCGGCCGCTGCCATTGCCGTACATGGCCTTGGCCCGGATGGTGTACGCACCCGGCTGCAGCTGCTCGGTGATGCGTGAGTTCAGGCCATCCCCGCCGTCATCATCCTCGGCCAGGCTGGCTCCCTGGTGCAGCAGCTCCAGGCCACTGTCCATGTCCTCCGAACGCATGTCGATGACATAGGTGCCGGCGCGGTCGATCTGCACCTGGTACTCATCCACACCACCGTAGGAACGGGCGCTGCGGGTCTGACCCACGCTCAGGCGGCCACCACCGGCATCGGCCGGCACCGCACCCAGTTCGGCCTTCAGGGTGAACACACCGGTGCCGTTGTCGGCCGAGCGGGCCTGCAACTGGTACTGACCGGCCGGAACCACCGCACTCAGGCGGGCATTGAGGCGGTCACCACCATCATCATCGGTGATGTCCACGCCATTGCCGGTCAGCTGCAGCAGGCTGTCGAACTCGCTGCTGCCCATGTCCACGCGCAGCATCTGCCCGGCCGGCACGTCGATCTGGTAGTTCACCGGCTGTCCGGTATAGAGCAGGCGCTGCTCCTGGCCCACGGCCAGCGCACCGCCGGTGGCCACCTCGACGCCTGCCGGCACCGGACGGCTGGCCACATCCAGGGTGTACTGGCCACCCATCTGGCCACTGAAGCCATCGGCACGCAGCTGGTACTGGCCCGGCTGCAGATAGCTGGTGATCATCGAATCGGTGCCATTGCTGTCGTCGTTGCTGGCATCCACGCCCTCGCCCTGCAGGGACAGCACGGTGTCAAAGTCGGTGGAAGCCATGCGGATCACATACAGCCCGGCCTGCTCGACCTGCAGGGTCAGCTCACGCACCTTGTCGGCGACGTCGCTGATGCTGTCACCCACCCGCAACGGAGCACCGTTGTAGGCCTGGATCTCGCTGGAATTGAGGGTGAAAGGACCGAAGGAACGGGCATCCTTGCCACTGACCGCTACCAGGTAACGGCCCTTGTCGGCCGCGCGCACGGTCAGCACATTGCCGTTGCCGCGCTCGCCGCTGCGCGCCACCAGCTCGCCATCGCGCAGCACGGTGACAGTGGCATCCAATGCACCACCGACCTCGAAACGCACGGCCTGGTTGGCGCCCAGTTCCAGCTGGTACTGCTGGCTGCGCGTGCCATCACTGACATTGACCGGGCTGGCACTGGTGATCTCGCCACGCACCTGCTGGCCAATGGCCAGCGACAACGGACGGTTGGCCAGGGCCGGCTGCACGGCCAGCAATACGCCCAGACCGACGGCCCAGGTACCCAGGTTCTTGCTCATAGGACAATCCCTTGCTGATGACAGGCCGTACTGGCCCATCCACGCACCATTATTGACCATATCGATTGCAAGGCCCAAGCACCGACAGGCTGCAGCGCAGGTCACAGCGGGCCGGAACCGTGCTGCACAGCACAATCAGGCTGGCTCGGCGTACTCGACCATCAGCTGGATGGCATCGCCACCGCGGAAATCATCCTCGGCCAGACGATAGGCAATACGCATGCGTTCGGACGGTGCATTGCCCTGCCAGCCACCGAACCAGATCGCATTCAAGCTTGCCCCACCCGGCGTGCGCAGGACCAACTTCAGGTGGCGCTCCTTGAGCACCTTCCACTGCGCCACGACAAAACAGCCATCAAACAGCGGCTCCTCGAAGCCCTGCCCCCACGGCCCGGCCGCACGCAGGGCACGCGCATGGCTGGCGCTGTACTCGCCCTCTGCCAGCTCACCGTCACTGAGCAGCTGGGCCTGCAACTGGTGCGGCTGCAGGGTCCGCGCCGCCTCGGCCTGGAAGGCAGCGGTGAACGCGGCCAGGTGCTCCAACGGCAGGCTCAGGCCGGCCGCCATGGCATGACCACCGAATTTTTCCATCAGCCGCGGCTGGGCCGCATTGACCGCGGCCAGCGCATCACGGATATGGAAGCCGGCAATCGAACGGGCCGAACCGCGCAGCATGGTGCTGCCGGGCTCGGCCGGGGCAAAGGCGATCACCGGCCGGTACAACCGGTCCTTCATCTTCGAGGCCACCAGGCCGACCACGCCCGGATGCCAGTCGGCATCGAACAGGCAGGCCGCCATCGGCACCTCGGCGGTGTCCAGCTGCGCCTTGGCAACCGCGCTCTCGGCCTCGTCGGTCATCTGTTGCTGCACGGCCCGGCGTTCGCTGTTGATCTCTTCCAGCGTCTGCGCAATGTCCTGCGCCTGGCGTGGATCGTCGCTGAGCAGCAGCTCGATGCCCAGCGCCATGTCTTCCAGCCGCCCGGCGGCATTGATGCGCGGACCCAGGGCAAAACCGATGTCACTGGCAGAGAGCTTGTGCGCCTCGCGCCGGCTGGCCGCAATCAGCGCCTGCAGGCCGACACAGCCCTGCCCGGCCCGCAGCCGGCGCAGGCCGGCGGCCACCAGGGCGCGGTTGTTGGCATCCAGCGGCACCAGATCGGCCACCGTACCCACCGCCACCAGGTCCAGCAGCACGCCCAGGTCCGGCCCCTTGCCATCGGCAAAGGCACCGGCCGCGCGCAGGTGCGCACGCAGGGCCAGCAACACGTAGAACATCACCCCGACCCCGGCCAGCACCTTGCTCGGGAAGCCGCAGCCGGGCTGGTTCGGGTTGACGATGGCATCGGCCGGCGGCAGTTGCGCCCCGGCCAGATGGTGGTCGGTGACCAGCACCTGCCAGCCCAGCGCCTTGGCCGCAGTGACCCCGGGCAGGCAGGCGATGCCGTGATCCACGGTGACCAACAGGTCCGGCTGCAATGCGGCCAGCTCGGCCACCAGGCCTACCGACAGCCCGTAACCGTGTTCGATCCGGTTGGGCACGGCATGCACCACATTGCCGGCACCGAGCAGGCGCAGGCCGCGTACGGCCAGGGCGGTGGCGGTGGCGCCGTCACAGTCGAAGTCGCCCACCACCAGGATGCGCTTGTGCTGGGCAATGGCCGTGGCCAACAGCTGCACCGCCGCGTCCATGCCCTGCAGCCGGGCCGGCGCCAGCAACTGCGCAAGGCGCGGCTGGGCACTGTCCAGATCCAGCGCGCCACGGGCTTCATACACACGCTGCAGCAAGGCCGGCACCTGTGCCGGCCACTGCCCGGCTGCCGCCGGGGCACGCCGCACGATCTGCATGCGCGCCATCAGCGCACCACGCCGGCCTGCGCACGGCGCCACAGGCGCCAGCGTTGGCCACGGCGCAGGCGATAGACCAGGCCGTCGGCAAAATCCAGTTCCAGGCCGTCCAGCTCGCCCTTGTCCAGGGCTGCCAGCAGCGGCAGCAAGGCCTGCTCCATCACCATCTGGGCGCTGCGCAGATGGCGCAGGTCCACCAGCTGGGCGGCAGCGTCACCGGCAGCGGTCTGCGCCGCAATGGCCTGCAGCAGCGGGTCCGGGCTGCGCACCTGGCCAAAACGGCAGGCCACGCCGGCCGGCATCCGGCCCAGGCCCCAGAACCACAAGGAATTGACTGCGGCCTTGCCCTGGGCGGCACGCTGGCCGTTGACCGGATGCTGATGCAACAGCACCTGGGTATCGCTGAGCAGGCTGCGCCACACGCGCCCCGGCTCGCCCTCGGGCAGGTGGTCGAACAGGTCATCGCCAAGCACCTGGTCGATATCGACGAAGTCCGGCAATGCCAGCCCGGCGGGCAGGCGCAGGTACCAGCGTTCCGGCGACGGGGTGGACAGCTGCATGCCGTGTCCGGCAAACACCGGCACCAGGTCCTGGGCCAGCTGCTGCGCCTGGTCTGCGTCCAGGGCCAGTGCCGGGCCATGGGCCAGCATGCGCACGCCCTGCATGTCCGCCGCCACGTGGGCCGGGTCGGCGCGCAGCCACAGGCCATCGGCCGCATCGGCGGCATCGAGCTGGCGGGTCAGTGCGGCCACCGGCCATTCGCTGCCGGCAGCCAGTGCTTCAGGGAAGTGACGCTGCAGCTGCCGGCGGCCATCGCCGCCGGGCAACTGCAGGTCCGCCCGGGCCAGGGCCCGGGCCAGGACCGGCGGCAACGCCGCGCCTTCGAACCGCCCGCTGGCGGGCAGCAGCAACGTTGCCGTGGTCATGCGCCTCAGTCCAGGTAGGCGACGGAGACGATCTCGTACTCGCGCTGCCCGGCCGGGGCGTCGATCACGATGGTATCGCCTTCCAGCTTGCCGATCATGGCGCGGGCCACCGGCGAGGAGATGGCGATCAGGCCCAGCTTGATGTCCGCTTCCAGGTCACCAACGATCTGGTACTTCTTTTCCTCGTCGGTATCCACGTCAGCCAGCACCACGGTGGCGCCGAACACCACCTTGTTGCCGACGTTGAGCTTGGCCACGTCGATGATCTCGGCGTTGGACAGCTCGCCTTCCAGCTGCTGGATGCGGCCTTCGATGAAGCCCTGCATCTCGCGTGCTGCGTGGTACTCGGCGTTTTCCTTCAGGTCACCATGCTCACGCGCTTCGGCGATGGCCGTGATGATCTCCGGACGCTTGACCGACTTCAGGTGCTCCAGCTCCTCGCGCAGGCGCTGGGCGCCCTTCAGGGTGATCGGTGCCCTCATGCTTCCAGCTCCTTGTGCAGTTCCTGCAGCGACCATACCGGACCGGTGCCACGGTGTTCCAGCGACTGTACCAGTGCCTTGGCGCCGGCCACGGTGGTGGAATAGGTGATGCGGTTCTGCAGCGCTTCGCGACGGATCGAGAACGAGTCGGTGATCGCCGCACGGCCTTCGGTGGTGTTGACGATGTAGCTGATCTCGCCGTTCTTGATCATGTCCACGATGTGCGGACGGCCTTCCACGACCTTGTTGACCACATCGCTGGCAATGCCACGCTCGGCCAGCCAGGCAGCGGTGCCACGGGTGGCCACGATGCTGTAACCGGCGGCGACCAGGCCCTGCACGGCCGGCAGCACGCGCGGCTTGTCGCCATCGCGCACCGAGATGAACACCTTGCCCACCGGCGGCTGCTTGATCGAAGCCGCTTCCTGGGCACGCGCGAAGGCGGCGCTGAAGCTGCGACCCACGCCCATCACCTCACCGGTGGAGCGCATTTCCGGCCCGAGGATCGGGTCCACGCCCTGGAACTTGGCGAACGGGAAGATCGCTTCCTTGACCGAGTAGTAGGACGGGATGATTTCGGTGGTGGCGTCCTGCTCGGCCAGGGTCTTGCCGGCCATGCAACGGGCGGCGATCTTGGCCAGCGGCTTGCCGATGGCCTTGGACACGAACGGCACGGTACGCGAGGCACGCGGGTTCACTTCCAGCAGGAAGACCACATCGTTGCCGTCGGCATCGGTCTGGATGGCGAACTGGGTGTTCATCAGGCCGACGACCTTCAGTGCCTTGGCCAGCTCGGTGACCTGGCGACGCAGCTCGGCCTGGGTGGCAGCGGACAGCGAGTACGGCGGCAGCGAGCAGGAGGAGTCACCCGAATGCACACCGGCTTCTTCGATGTGTTCCATCACGCCGCCGATCAGGACGTTGCCATCCTTGTCGCAGATGATGTCCACGTCCGCTTCGACAGCGGCATCCAGGAAGTGGTCCAGCAGCACCGGCGAGTCGTTGGAGACCTTCACCGCTTCGCGCATGTAGCGGGCCAGGTCGGCCTCGCCATAGACGATTTCCATCGCACGGCCGCCCAGCACGTAGGACGGGCGCACCACCAGCGGGAAGCCGATTTCGCGCGCCTGGCTCATGGCCTCGGCTTCGGTGCGAGCAATACGGTTGGGCGGCTGACGCAGGCCCAGGTCATTGACCAGCTTCTGGAAGCGCTCGCGGTCTTCGGCCAGGTCGATGGAGTCCGGGCTGGTGCCGATCACCGGCACGCCATTGGCTTCCAGGGCACGGGCCAGCTTCAGCGGGGTCTGGCCGCCGTACTGCACGATCACGCCCTTGGGCTGTTCCAGCTCGACGATTTCCAGCACGTCTTCCAGGGTCAGCGGCTCGAAATACAGACGGTCGGAGGTGTCGTAGTCGGTGGACACGGTCTCCGGGTTGCAGTTGACCATGATGGTTTCAAAACCATCCTCGCGCAGGGCCAGCGCTGCGTGCACGCAGCAGTAGTCGAACTCGATGCCCTGGCCGATGCGGTTCGGGCCACCACCCAGGATCATGATCTTGTTGCGATCGGTCGGCGCCGCTTCGCACTCGTCCTCGTAGGTCGAGTACAGGTAGGCGGTGGAGGTGGCGAACTCGGCGGCGCAGGAGTCCACGCGCTTGTACACCGGGCGCACCTTCAGGGCGCGGCGCAGGGCGCGCACGGCCGATTCGGTGGTGTTGGCCAACTGGGCCAGGCGGGCATCGGAGAAACCGGCGCGCTTGAGGGTGCGCAGGAAATCCTTGTCCAGACCGTCCAGGCCAACGCTGGCCACCTTGGCTTCCAGGGCGATGATCTCTTCGATCTGGTCCAGGAACCACGGGTCGATGTGGGACAGGGCGAAGATGTCTTCCACGCTCAGGCCGGCGCGGAAGGCGTCGCCAACGTAGAACAGACGCTCCGGGCCCGGGGCCTGCAGCTCGCGCTTCAGGGTGGCGATGTCATCGGCGCTGGACAGGTCCAGACCGGTCGGGTCAAAGCCGACCTTGCCGGTTTCCAGGCCACGCAGGGCCTTCTGCATCGATTCGCTGAAGGTACGGCCCATGGCCATCACTTCACCGACCGACTTCATCTGGGTGGTCAGGCGCGCATCGGCGGCCGGGAACTTCTCGAAGGCAAAACGCGGGATCTTGGTCACCACGTAGTCAATCGACGGCTCGAACGAAGCCGGGGTCAGGCCGCCGGTGATCTCGTTCTTCAATTCGTCAAGGGTGTAACCCACGGCCAGCTTGGCAGCGACCTTGGCGATCGGGAAGCCGGTGGCCTTGGAGGCCAGGGCCGAGGAACGCGACACGCGCGGGTTCATTTCGATCACCACCACGCGGCCATCGCGCGGGTTGATGCCGAACTGCACGTTGGAACCACCGGTGTCCACGCCGATCTTGCGCAGCACAGCCAGCGAGGCGTTGCGCAGGCGCTGGTATTCCTTGTCGGTCAGGGTCTGGGCCGGGGCCACGGTGATCGAGTCACCGGTGTGCACGCCCATCGGGTCCAGGTTTTCGATCGAGCAGACGATGATGCAGTTGTCGGCGGTGTCACGCACCACCTCCATCTCGAATTCCTTCCAGCCCAGCACCGATTCTTCCACCAGCACTTCGGTGGTCGGCGACAGCTCCAGGCCGCGGTTGACGATCTCGATCAGCTCTTCACGGTTGTAGGCGATGCCGCCACCGCTGCCGCCCAGGGTGAAGGACGGACGGATGATGGTCGGGTAACCGACGCGGGTCTGGATATCCAGCGCCTCTTCCAGGGTGTGGGCCACGGCGGCGCGCGGGCACTCCAGGCCGATTTCGCCCATCGCCACGCGGAACAGCTCGCGGTCTTCGGCCATGCGGATGGCTTCGCGCTTGGCACCGATCAGCTCGACGTTGTACTTCTCCAGTACGCCGTGGTCAGCCAGGTCCAGGGCGCAGTTCAGCGCGGTCTGGCCGCCCATGGTCGGCAGCAGCGCGTCCGGCTTTTCCTTGGCGATGATCTTCTCGACCGTCTGCCAGTTGATCGGCTCGATGTAGACGGCGTCGGCCATCTCCGGGTCGGTCATGATGGTGGCCGGGTTGGAGTTGACCAGCACCACGCGGTAACCCTCGTCACGCAGGGCCTTGCAGGCCTGGGCGCCGGAGTAGTCGAACTCGCAGGCCTGGCCGATGACGATCGGGCCGGCGCCGATGATGAGGATGGTTTTGAGGTCAGTGCGCTTTGGCATCTTCGTACTCGAATGTGTGTGCGGCGATCCGCAGGTAGGCGGTGTCCGGCGCGGCGCGGGGGGCGCCAGCAACCGAAGGCCCACCGGATCACTCCGGCGGGCCAGTCAGGCATCAGGCGCGGGCGGCGGCCATCAGTTCGATGAAACGGTCGAACAGCGGCGCCACGTCATGCGGACCGGGCGAGGCTTCCGGGTGCCCCTGGAAGGAGAACGCCGGTGCGTCGGTCAGTGCGATGCCCTGGATGGTCTGGTCAAACAGCGAGCGGTGGGTGACGCGCACGTTGGCCGGCAGGCTGGACTCGTCCACGGCAAAGCCATGGTTCTGCGAGGTGATCATGACCTGCTTGCTGTCCACGTCCTGCACCGGGTGGTTGGCGCCATGGTGGCCGTGGGCCATCTTCAGGGTCTGCGCACCGGCAGCCAGGCCGAGCAGCTGGTGGCCCAGGCAGATGCCGAAGGTCGGCACCTTCTTCTCGATCAGCACCTTGATCGCCTCGATGGCGTAATCACACGGTGCCGGGTCGCCCGGTCCGTTGGACAGGAACACGCCATCCGGGTTGGTCGCCAGCACATCGGCGATCGGGGTCTTGGCCGGCACCACGGTCAGCTCGACGCCGCGATCGGCCAGCATGCGCAGGATGTTGGTCTTCACACCGAAGTCGTAGGCGGTGACCTTCCAGGTCTTGGCCGGGGTGACGAAGGCATCGGCGTTCAGGTCCAGCGACCCTTCATTCCAGGCATAGGCCGCTTCGGTGGTGACCACCTGGGCCAGGTCCATGTTCTTCAGGCCCGGGAACTTGCGGGCGGCTTCCAGCGCCTTTTCCACGTCGATCTCGCCAGCCATCAGCGCGCCATTCTGGGCGCCGCGCTCACGCAGGATGCGGGTCAGCTTGCAGGTATCGATGCCGGCGATGGCAACCACGCCACGCGCATCGAGCCAATCCTGCAGCGAGACCTGGCTGCGCCAGTTGCTCGGGCGGCGCGGCACATCGCGCACGATCAGCCCGGCCGACCACACCTTGGCCGCTTCATCATCCTTGTCGGTCATACCGGTGTTGCCGATATGCGGGTAGGTCAGCGTGACCATCTGACGGGCGTAGGACGGATCGGTCAGCACTTCCTGATAGCCGGTCAGGGCGGTGTTGAACACCACCTCACCGACGGACAGGCCGGGCGCGCCTACGGATTCGCCCTCGAATACGGTGCCGTCTTCGAGAACGAGGATTGCGGGCTGGGTCACGGAAATCTCACTCTGGCTACCTGGGGAAGCCGAACCCACGCCTGTCAATCACGGAAAACCGGTTGCAAAAAAGCGCGGACGTTCGGTGCAGTACCGGTCCGGCTGACGTGTTTCGGCGAGCCGGAATTGTAGCGCCTGTGCCCCACAGGCGCCAGCGTCGGCACACATTTTCTATGCATTCATCAGTTGCGATTGAACTGCCTGAATGAAGCACCGGGCGCGAGACCGCCCGCCGCGTCGCGATTCAGGCCGTCAGCAGGTCGGCCACGGTGTAGCGCCCGGGCCCGCGCCCGGCCAGCCTGCGCGCCGCATGCAAGGCTCCACGGGCAAAGATGTCGCGGTTGGTGGCCCGGTGCACCAGCTCGATGCGCTCGCCCAGGCCGGCGAACTGCACGGTGTGCTCACCGACGATGTCGCCGGCACGCAGGCTGGCGTAATGCGGCTGTGCCCCCTGCCCGGCCGCGGCCTGGCCCAGGGTCAGCGCGGTACCGGACGGCGCATCCTTCTTGTGCACATGGTGGGATTCGACGATGTCGCAGTCCCAACCCTGCAGCAGCGCAGCGGCACGGGCGACCAGATCGGTCAGCACGGCCACACCCAGCGAATAATTGGACGCCCAGACCAGCGGTGCACGCTGGGCCAGGACGGCCAGCGCAGCCTCGCCGTCGGCATCCAGCCCGGTGGTGCCGCAGACCAGTGCCGCACCGCGCTCGGCGCACAGCCGGGCCAGCGCGGCCACCCCTTCGGGCAGGGAAAAATCGATGGCCACATCAAATGGCGGCAGCCCGGCCAGTTCGCTGGAGGCAAAGTGCGGCACGCCCTCGATCACCCGTTGTGTCGGTGCGCGTCGGGCCACGGCGGCCACCACGTTCAGATCAGGCGCTTCGGCGGCCAGACGCAGCAGTGCCTGGCCCATCCGGCCAGACGCACCATGGATGACGATATTCAGGGGGGCATGGGTAGTCATGCCCTCATGGTAGCCCGATTGCCGCGGCCGGCGAACGCCTGCAGGCACCCATCGACACCTGCATGGCGGCGCTTGCGCTGCCGCAGCCGGCGCCGGCCCTGCCGGCCCAAGGCACGGCAAGACCGGTTCGGCAACAGGATGCCGACCAGCGCCCACCCCGCTTGCGGCCGGCCGGCGCCGTGCCCGGAACAGGAAACCGGCCATGCGGCCGGTTTCCGGTTTGCCTCGATGCTGTTTGGGGGTGGACGGCCCGCAGCTGTCACAGCCGCCACAGGCCCCGCCCTGCCCAGCGGCAGGCGGGGCAATGGCCCGGCCCAACCGCTGCAGCGCCGGCGCCCGTCCATCGCGCACCAGCCACAGGGCCAGTGCACCGCGCAGGCGCCGCTCCAGCCCCGGCGCACGCTTGCGCACCACCACCACCAGGCTGATCAGCGCGGCGGCGGCAATGATGGCGTACTGCCAGGCCAGCGAGGCGTCCATGCTCAGCCCCAGCCCAGCGCGCGGGCGCCCTGGTAGGTCAGCAGGGCCATGCCGTAGGCCAGACCGAACAGGTAGCCGGTGGCAATGGCGGTCTGCTTCCAGCTGTTGGTCTCGCGCTTGATCGTGGCCAGGGTGGACACGCACATCGGCGCATAGATGAACCACACCAGCAGCGACAGGCCGGTGGCCAGCGACCAGCCATCGGCGATCACCGGGGTCAGCGCATCGATGGCGGCATCGTCATCGGCGGCGGACAGCGCATAGATGGTGGCCAGCGAGGACACCGCCACTTCGCGCGCACCCATGCCCGGAATCAGGGCGATGCAGATCTGCCAGTTGAACCCCAGCGGGGCAAAGAACACGGCCATGGCATGGCCGATCTGGCCGGCGAAGCTGTAGTCGATGGCCGGCATGGTGGCGTTTTCCGGCGCCCCCGGGAAGGTCAGCAGCACCCACAGCAGGATGGTCAGGGCCAGGATGATGCCGCCCACGCGCTTGAGGAAGATCATGCCGCGCTCGTACAGGCCAACCAGCAGATCACGCGGGTGCGGGATGCGATAGGACGGCAGCTCCAGCAGCAGCGGGTGCTCGCGCTTGTCGCGGCGCCACTTCTTCATCACCCAGCTCACCAACAGGGCCGAGGCAATACCGGCCGCATACAGGCCGAACAACACCAGACCCTGCAGGTTGAACAGGCCCACGTCACGGGCCGGAATGAACGCACCGATCAGCAGCGCATACACCGGCAGACGGGCCGAACAGGTCATCAGCGGCGCCACCAGGATGGTGGCCAGACGGTCACGCGGGTCCTGGATGGAACGGGTGGACATGATCCCCGGTACCGCGCAGGCGAAGCTGGACAGCAGCGGGATGAACGAACGCCCGGACAGGCCGGCAGCGGCCATCATGCGGTCCAGCAGGAAGGCCGCACGCGGCAGGTAGCCCGATTCCTCCAACGCCAGGATGAAGGCGAACAGGATCAGGATCTGCGGCAGGAAGATGATCACCCCGCCCAGGCCGGCAATGATGCCGTCGCTGACCAGGCTGGCCAGCGGCCCTTCGGGCAGGGTGGCCGAGGCCCACTCGCCCAGCGCACTGGTGCCGGCATCGATCAGGTCCATCAGTGGTGTGGCCCAGGCATACACCGCCTGGAAGATCAGGAACATGGTCACGGCCAGGGCCAGCAGGCCGAACACCGGGTGCAGCAGCCAGCGGTCCAGGGCGTCGTCGATCTTCGCCGTGCGGGTGGGCATGACCACCGCCGCATCGAGAATCTGCCGCACCTGGGCGTGTACGTCGTCGCCGACCTGGGCGGCGGCCGGCGCATGCGCCTGGCCTGCCTGCTGGTCGATCCAGGCCACCAGGCCGCGGGCGCCATCCTTGTTGACGGCCACCGTCTCGATCACCGGCACGCCGATGGCCGCCTGCAGGGCCGGCACGTCAATGGCAATGCCACGCTTGCGCGCCGCATCGACCATGTTCAGGGCCAGCACCATCGGCTTGCCCAGCGCGCGCAGCTCCAGGGCAAAGCGCAGGTGCAGGCGCAGGTTGGTGGCATCGACCACGCAGACCAGCACATCCGGAGCCGCCTCGCCCGGGTAGAAACCGCGCAGCACGTCGCGGGTGACCGCCTCGTCCAGGCTGGCCGGGTCCAGCGAATAGGCGCCGGGCAAATCCAGCACCGCGTATTCGGTGCCCGACGGCCCACGCAGGCGGCCTTCCTTCCGCTCGACGGTGACACCGGTGTAGTTGGCCACCTTCTGGCGGCTGCCGGTGAGCTGGTTGAACAGGGCGGTCTTGCCACAGTTGGGGTTGCCGACCAGGGCCAGGCGCAGGGGCGCGGTGGTGCTCATGCCGCCACCTCCACCTGGACCCGGGCCGCCTCGCTCAGGCGCAGGGCAAAACGGGTGTAACCGACCTGGATCAGCACCGGCTCACCGCCGATCGGTCCACGTGCGACCACGCTGACCTGCTCACCGGGAACAAACCCCAGTTCGCGCAGGCGGCGGGCAATGGTGTCATTGGGCAGGGCGTCCACCACCGCAGTCACGTTCGCGGGGCGGTGCAAGGCAAGCTCGGACAACGTCACAGGCACAGTTCCGGGTCAAAGATAAGAATAGTTATCAATTCTACATCGCCGCAGTGCGTCATGGCGCACCCGGGCTGCACCGCTACCATCGGCTGTATATGTCTGGATGAGAAACCCATGCTTGCCATTACCCGCCACGGTGCCGTGCTGCACCTGCGCCTGGACCGCCCCGAGCGGCACAATGCCTTCAACGAACACCTGATCACCGAACTGACCCAGGCCCTGGAAGATGCGGGCGCCGATGCGCAGCTGCGCGCGGTGGTGCTGGCCGGCAACGGCCCCTCC
>X237_Red_shanked_Douc_Langur__coassemble_69_pt1 | contig 15950 bp, 10 predicted proteins | sample X237_Red_shanked_Douc_Langur__metabat2_high_PE_002 | metagenome-assembled genome bin X237_Red_shanked_Douc_Langur
AAGTACAAGGAGCTGGGCGCCGCGCAGCAGATGCAGGCGATGCGGGACGCCGAGGATGCGCTGGAATCCGCCACTGCCGGCATGCGCAAGTCCATCAACGAGCTGGCCTCGCAGATGGACAACTTCAACTTGCGGCCAGTTGTTGAGGGCATCAGAGATTCCTTCAACTCAGGTGCAATTTCCGCCGAAGAGGCCTCCAGGCGCATCGCCACGGTGCTCAAGCAGTACGAGCAGATGGGCTACTACAGCAAGGGTGCGTTCGATGACCTGATCGCTGCCGGCGCCGGGTTCGAGGAGAACGCGAAGAGAGCGGAGGAAGCCAGCAGCCGAATTGATGGCTTCAAGCGTGCGCAGGATGCTGCGGCCCCCGCCACCGTCGCAACGACCGCGGCGGTGACCGGTCAGGCCGGTGCATTCGTCACCTTGGGAGATGAGGCCTCCAAAGCCCAGCGGCGCATCCAAGGCGCTCTGGTCAGCATTCCCGGACAGATCGCGCGTATCGGCAAGAGCGCCCGGGAGGTTGCCGAATTGGATGTTGCCGATGCCTTTGCCGCCATGGCCAAGGACGGGGTCAACTTCGCTGACCGCAGCAACCCGCAGGTGCAGGAGGCCATGCGACAGGGGGCGGAATACATCCGCCTGCAGGCGGGGCTTGCCGATGCTCAGCGGCGCTATGCAGATTCGACCAGGGCAGCCAGTACCGCAACCAGCGATGCCAAGCGCAAGGCTGAAGAGGCCAGGCGCGAAGCCGAGCGCCAGATCGAGACTTACAACGACCTGATCGCCACGCAAGAGCGCCAGATTGCCCTGTTCGGCAACACCTCCAAGGCGGCAGAGGTTGCCTACGACGCAATGCACGGCGCGCTGGCGCGGTACACCGACGCCCAGAAAGATGCCCTGCAGCAGAACGCCGCCTGGCTGGACTGGCTCGATGAGATGGCCGACATCCAGAAAGCCTGGGATGACGGGGCGAAAGCCCAAGAGGAATACGCCAAGAAGGCCGGCACACAGTTCGACGCCTTGGCTGCCACCGCCGACCAGGCCGCCCGCAACATCCAGAGCTACCTGGGCGACAGCATGTTCAACATCCTGGACGGAAAGTTCACCGACATTGGCGACAGTTTCACGCAAATGATCAAGCGGATGCTGTCCGAGCTTGCTGCGTCTCAGCTGCTGAGCGTTTTGGGGACGGCCATGTCCGGCTATACCGGCGCCGGCGGCTGGGGCGATTTTGTCCGTGGCGTTGGTGGCTCAATCACCAAGGGTGCCGGCAAGGCCGGCGGCGGCCTGGCCCAGCCACGGACCATGATGCCCGTGGCCGAACATGGGCCGGAGCTGCTGCAGGTTGGCGGCCAGACGATGCTGATGATGGGTGCCCAGCCCGGCCTGGTGTCACCGCTGCTGAACAAAGCGGGCGGAGGCGGCTCAGCAGCGGGCTCTGGGCTGCAGGTGGTGATCAACAACAACGGCAGCGCATCAGTCAGTGCACGGCAGGAACAGGGGACTGGTCCGGATGGGTCGGCCATGCGGAAGCTGATCATCGACATCGTTGCCGATGACCTTGCCAGCGGCGGAGCAACGGCCATGGCCGGCAAGGGTCGGTATGGCTGGCAGGAGGCACTTTGATGGCTACCTTCCCGAGTGGTATTTGCATCCTGGCTGGCAGCTACAGCGAGTCCTTCGACCCCAGCGTAGAGCGCACGGAGATGGAGCGCGGGGTACCCAAGCAGCGCTTGGTCAACACCCAGGTGCTGGCCAAGTTCAAGTGCTCGCTGCTGTTCAACTCCAGTGCCGACGTGGACGCCTTCGATGGCTGGTACTTCAGCACCATCCATCGCATCGGCTGGTTCCAGATCCAGCACCCGCGTACCGGCCTGGTGATCACGGCCAGGTTCGAGGGCGGTGCCATCGGCGAACTGTCTGCAGTCAACAACAACCGGCGGCGCTGGCGCCGTGATGCAACACTGGAGTACCTGCGATGAGCACTTTCCTCGAACGCCGGCAGCGCGTCACCGACACCGCCGGCACGCTGCTGTTCCTCGAAATCACCGCGCCATCCTTCAGTGACACCCTGCGCATCGTCAACGACACGCAGAGCTGGGTGAGCAATGGGATGGAATACCTGGCATGCCCGTTCGGCTTCAAGCTGCCCGATGACGTGAGCGGGCAGACGCCCCGTGCGGTGCTGACCTTGGACAACGTGGGCCGGGGGATTGCCGACGACCTGGAGCGCCTGCAGCCCTACGACGTTGTGACCGCCACCCTGCGCATCAGCGACCGGGCCAACCCGAACCAGATCGAGCGCAGCTACATCCTGCCGATGACCTCGGTGTCGGTGAACGCGCGCACGGCCACGGCCCAGTGCGGCTATGACGCGCTGATGCGGCAGCAGGCCGTGCGCCTGCGCTACAACCCGTTCACCGCGCCGGGGGCGTTCTGATGCTGCTGGCCGACGTCGAGCGCTTCACGCTCATCCCCTACAGCGAGCAGGCCTTCGACTGCGCCGACCTGGTGCTGCTGGTCCAGCGTGAGCTGTTCGGCCGTGCCGTGCAGCTGCCGGGCAGAAGGCCGCGCGGCATTGCCGGCCAGGCCGCCATCGGCGAGCTGTCCAGGCCGCTGGCCGCCCGCACCGCCGCGCCGCAGGACGGCGACCTGGTGCTGATGCTCGAGCACGGGCACCGCCGGCCCGGCCATGCCGGCGTGTACTTCTGGCTGGGCCACGAGGCCTGGGTGCTGCACGCAAACGAAAAAACCGGCTGCAGCATCCTGCACCGCGTCCGCGACCTGCCCGATTACGGGCTTCGAATTGAAGGGTATTACGCATGGGTCTGATGGAACTGCCGCGCACTGAGCCGGGCCAGCTGCTGATCACGCCGCACCCGATGCTGCTGGACGGCCAGCGCAGCGTGGTGTGGGAAGCCCGGGCCGGTGAAAGCCTGTACGCGCTGCTGATGCGCAACGTGCCGGAGCTGGACGGGCAGACCTGGGCCGTGTGCATCGGCGGAGTGCCGGTGGACCGCCACCTGTGGCACCACGTGCGGCCCAAGGCCGGGCAGGTGATCGAGGTTCGCGGCGGCGTGGGCAAGGCCGCGCTGGCGATCGTGGCCATGGTTGCGCTGACCTATTTCACGATGGGGGCCGGTGCAGCGTGGATCGGCGGCGCGTTCGGCGTAGCCGCTGGTGGCCTTGCTGCAGCAACTATCGGCGCCGGGCTGTTCATGGCCGGCAGCATGCTGATCAACAAAGTGCTGACGCCCAAGTCCGCAAAGCTCGGCAGCCAGCAGCAGGACAGCGTGTATTCCATCAGCGGTGCCCGCAATCAGCTGCGGCCCTATGATCCGTTGCCGATGCTGTTCGGCCGCGTGCGTATCGCGCCGGATCTGCTGAGCAAGCCCTACACCTGGTACGAGGGCAACGACCAGTACCTGGGCCTGCTGCTGTGCGCGGGCATCAACGTGGGACGCATGGAGGAGCTGCACAACGGTGACACCCTGCTATCCAGTTACGAGGGCGTGCAGGTCAGCCATGCCGGCTACAGCCATATGCCGGAACAGCCCATCCCGCTGTACAGCAACGCGGACACCATCGACGGTGCCGAGCTGGAAGACACCGGCGCATGGGTGGAGCGCACCACCAGCGCGGATACCGTGCGTATCCAGATCAACCTGGAATATGTGCTGGGTGGTACCGGCACAAGCGGCAAGAGCTACTTCGTCAGCGAGACCGTGGATGCCCAGTACCGCGTCACCGGCGCCACGAACTGGATGCCGCTGGCATCGCAGACGTTCAGGTCGGAGAAATTCGACGTGCGCCGTGCAACCCTGGGCCGCGACGTTGAGCGCGGACAGTACGACGTGCGCGTGCGCATGCTGGGGCAGGGCAACTACAGCGGCAAGAACACCCAGAAGAACGATTTCCAGTGGACCACGCTGACCAGCGTGCAGGCTGACGATGCCGACTACACCGGCCTGTCCCGCACCGGTGTGCGCATCAAGGCCACCGGCCAGCTCAGTGGCACACCGGACGAGCTGCGCGCCGTGGGCTATGCCGACCCCATCCCGGTGTGGAATGGCACCAGCTGGGAGACGGTGGAGAGCAGCAACCCCGGCGCGCAGATCCTGGCCTATGCCCGGGGCATTCGCCGCAGCGGCCGTCTGCTGGGCGGCATGGCCCTTGCGGATGCGCAGATCGACATCGCCTCGCTGCAGGCCTTCATGCTGCACTGCGCGGCCAACAGCTACAGCTACGACCACTACATCAAGGATGCCCGCAACCACGAGCAGGTGCTGTCTGCCATTGCGCTGGCCGGTTTCGGCCAGATCACCTGGGCCGGCGGCCGGCTGGGCGTGGTGTGGGCCGCGCAGGAGCAACCGCTGTCCGGCGTGGTCAACATGGCCACGATCAAGAAGGGGGCGTTCCAGGTCGATTACAACCTGAGCAACGCGGCCGATGGCATCGAATACAGCTATTTCGACGCGGCCACCTGGGATACGAAGACCTTGCGTGTGCCGGCCCCGGGCGTGACCACAATGCTCAACCCGGCCCAGGTCTCGGGCGAGGGCGTAACCACGGAAGAACATGCAGCCCGGCTGGCCCGCTGGCATCTTGCCCAGTCCCTGTACCAGTACAAGGACATCAGCTACAGCACCGACATCGAACACCTGAGCTACCAGCGGCTTTCGCTTCTGGCCCTGCAGCACGACATGACCCAGTGGGGCTACGGCGGTCGCCTGCAGGCCGCGGTGAATGCCGCCGGCACGGTGACCCTGACGCTGGACGAACCTGTGCCCGCGCCGGCCAGCGGCAATGCCTACATCGGCCTGCGCATCCCGGGCGAGCGCGTGTACCGCGTGTTGCGGGTGAAGCCCTTTGCCGGCGAGAGCAACGCCGGGGAGTTGGCCGACGCCTGGCCGGCCGATGCCGCACTGCCCGGCGGCACTGCCAGCAACCCAGCGCATGACACCCTGTGGATCTACGATTTCAAGCAGACGCCGGGCCTGCGGGTGCGCGTGACAAGCATCGAGCCGGAGAGCGATCTGAAGGGGGCCAGCGTGCGCGTTGTGGCCGAGGGCCCGGAATACTGGAACTACGTGCTGACCGGCGCCTACATCCCGCCGCCCAGCGGTTCGCTGCTGCCGACCAAGCCGGTAGCCAGCAACCTGCGCATCACCGAGCAGCAGGTTGTCCAGGGCAACACCACGTTCACCGAGCTGACCGCCACCTTCGACGTGACCGGGCCAGTGGCCAATGTCGTGGTCAGTGCCGCCGGCGCGGCTGGTGGTGGAATCCTGGGCGAGGTGGCCCAGACCCGCACCCGCACGGCTACCTGGCGCATTCCGCGTGCCGATTCCTACACCGTCGTGGTGCGCCCGTTCGCCGAGGACGGCACGGCCGGCGTGGCTGTCAGCGGCACATACATCACCGCCGGCGCTGACGTGCCGCCGGTGCTGGTCGATCTGTTCGATGTGCAAGAGCGCAGCGGTGGTGTGCGGCTGTACACGTGGGGATGGCTCGCCGACACGATGCAGTCGCCGGACTTCGCCGGTGTTGAGATCCGCTACACCGTCGGCGACGTGCCCGCACCGGACTGGGATGCCATGACGCCGGTAGGCGACAGCGGCTTCTTCACCGCAGCATTCGAGGCCGTGGTGCCCGATGCAGACCAATGGACGTTCGCATGCCGCAGCCGCAACAGCAGCGGTGTGCTGTCCACCGGCATGCAGGTCATCACTCGCACGCTGGGGGCAACCCTGGGTGACAAAATTGATGGCCTCACGCAGGCGCAAGTCGATGCGCAGATGACACTGGATGCGGAAATATTCAACCGCGTGCAGGGTGATCTGCAGGCAGTAACGCAGGCCGGCGTGGATGCAACAGCAAAGGCCAATGCTGCACGCGACGCAGCTATGGCATACGCCGATGGGCTGAACGCTGGTATCAGTGATCTGCTGCAGGCTGATGAATGGAACGATGTTGACGTTTACCCTGCCGGCGACTTTGTGCAGCACACCGGCAAGCTGTATCGCTCGCTGATCGACGGGAACGCGGCTATCGAGCCGGGCACTGACCCGTTGGCCTGGGAGATGTTGGGCAATTACGCAAGCGTGGGTGAAGCCGTCGCCGTCTCGCTGTCGATGTCAACGCAGAATGCGAGCGATATTGCTGCGGAATCCAGCCGGCTGGATCAACTCGGTGCGCGTGTGGGTGCCGCGGAAGTCAGTATCACCACGGTTAATCAAGCGCGTATCGACGGTGATACCGCGCTGGGCCTGCGTGTCGATACTGTGACTGCGACCGCGAACGGTGCACAGTCTACGGCGACCAGTGCCATGACGGTTGCGAATGACGCGGCCACCGTCGCCAGCTCTGCACAAACCACCGCGAACGGTGCTCAGTCCACTGCCACCAATGCGTTGAATACTGCGAACGGTACAGCATCACAGCTTGGTACCGTTCAAACTGGCTTGGCATCTGTGACCGAACAGTTAAAGGTCGTTGGCGGTGGCGGTAACCTGCTGACAGATAGCACGCTTAATGATCCGAACAACTGGGTAATAAGTTGGAACAGTAGCGGGTGGGACGCACTGAGCAAGAATCTGGCTGGCAGTACTTACTATCCGCCGGGTATCAACACGCTGTGCTCAGCGCGACCTGGAACAACATCTTCAGTGCAGTATTTGCATATCGGGCCAGCAGTTCCATTAGCAGTTACCGCAGGTAAGAAGTACATCATTTCCGCCTACGGGAACCCCCATCGCGCTACGCAGAGCCTTTTTGTAATTTGGCAAAATGCAAGCGAAACAGAAATCTCCCGAAGCTCTGCTGCTAACACAGTGAACCATGATGGGGCTGGTGCGGCAGGTAACAACTTGGGTGTCAACTGGGAGCGTGTGTACTCGGTTGATACCGCACCTGCAGGCGCGGTCACGGCGGTGCTTGTTTTTCGCACTGTTGCCCCATCTGGTGTTGTAACGCCTTACACGTTTTGGGCGAGGCCAATGTTTGAAGAGGTTGCTGCTACGCAATCTCTGCCGTCAGGTTGGGCGCCGGGTGGAACCGAAATGTCGGCAAGCCACACGTTGGCGTTGGATGTAAATGGTTATATCAGCGGCACCCAGTCCTTAAACGATGGTACCCGTAGCAGTTTCAGTATCCTGGCCACCGTGTTCCGGGTTCTGTCCAGTGTTACCGGTATGGGCATGGAATGGCAGGATGGATACCTGCGCATGTGGAAGGGGAGCGCACAGATCGTCATGGGACATACCTTTGGCCCCGGTGATCTGCTGTTCTGGGCAGGGCCGAACGTGGGTGCCGCGAACGTGACCAAGGCGAACGGTACCTGGTGGCTTGATACTTCGGGTAACAGCTACTTCGCAGGTCAGGTGCTACAGGGTATTTTGCGTAGCTTCAACTCCACCACCAGCACGTCAGCCACCGCCAGCGTAACTGTGGTAACCGCCCGTTTGGGGAAAACCGTGGCGGTGTCTGCCCGCTATCAGTATCAGTATTTCCAATCCTATAACGCGAACAACTCGGTTATCACGCTTGGTACGGGTACGAACGTGGCAGTGGTTGCCATCGACCGCCGATATGGCACTGGTGTGTGGACGGAAATAACACGCGCCAACATTGGTGGTCAGAGTGATGTGGTCAACCTGACTGATGCACCTTCCACTATCACGCAGACAATTTCAGGCCAGGTGTTCAGCACTGACGTGGCCAGCACCAGCAGTACCGAGTATCGCGCACGCCTGGTCAGCATCAGTAGACAGCCGCACACTGTGACAAACCCCGGCACCACCCCTGCGCAGGTGGTCAGTCAGCATCTTTCAATCGAAGGTATCGAATAATGAAAATGAGGACGGTAGTAATCGCCATGGAGAAATTCCATGACTGAAATTCGACGTCAGTACGATGAAGCCAACTACGACCTGCTCGTCTGCCGGCGGATGGAGTGTTTTTTCATCCCCAACGATGATGGGACGCCTTCGGTCGATGGACGCGTGCTGATGCACACGGAGTGGATGCACTACAGCGGCGAGCTCCTGCGGGGCCGTAGCCTGGGGCCGCAATTTGAGCGCAGCATCGCGCAGCTTCTGCCGGGAACCTTTGCTGGCCTGGCTGGTGCAGAAATCTTGGCCGCGCTGAAGGACATGTTCGTTCAGGTGGCCAGCCCCACGCCGCCGGGCGGGGAAATCTGACGGTATGGCCCGTGAGCGCTGGAGCAGAATACCCCTGCGCTCACCGGCCCCAGGCCCAGGTCAAACACAGCGCGACTGGCCCAGTCCGCAGCCCGGATACGGAGCGTGAGCGCTTCCGCCCGGGCTGCGTCGCTTTGTCTATACTTCACATCAGCGTTTTGATCCAAATTCCTTGCTGAGCAAAAACGACGCAAGCAATGCTATTGCTAGCATTATGTCGGAAGTTCCGGGTGGACGAATCCCCAGTAATGCCGTAATCACGACCGAGAAGCAATACGTGATGCACAGGAATAGGATTGATCTGGATATAGTGATCAATTTCAATACCTTTTTACGACTTTTGTTGGGCACATGAGTTCCGTCTCGGCGAGCATTCTAGACACCACTGCTTCATTTACTTGTCCGCCGGTGTTTCCGTCGCTTATTCCTGCATGGTAGAGGACGTCATCGAGTCTAGCGGCGCAAGCATGGCAGGCCATGCATTGGCTAACATCGATTACGTATCGACTTTCTGCAGTTTCAATCTCCTCCGGGACAAGTTGACCCATTGCCCTGCCGAATGCCCAGCCGTAGAGTTGTTCGGCCAGAAAAAGAATCCATTCTTTCATTTTTCACCAGGCGTTAATAGTTGTAGCTATGTGGGGTGAGTTGCCTGCCATTTTCATAATATAACTTCGTGTTTTTTCTTGATTATTGCTCAGCCTGAAAAGGGATTCGGCAATCCTTGGCTTATTTATGAGGATGGATTTATATATGTCGTCATCGGTTGGTAGTGAGTAGGAGAGGGCTAGGTCCAGGCAGTCCTCATTACCCCCAATGACAGCGCAGATTATTTCACTTTGATGCCCCTTTATGTTCATCGGGCATCCCAAGCGTATAGCCTCTTCTGTGATACTCATGCTGCCTCGCAGCAACGCGGCTTTAGCAGAGCTGAATCCATCGAGAGATATGGCTGCCACATCTCCTCCCCTGCTTGCCATTTGTGTCAAATAGCCAGGGCGTCCGTGCATTGCTATCAGGCAACTTAAGGGTATAAGTTTATCTGTGTAACGCTTATTGATATCGAAATGTTCGCTTAGTCTGACGGACTGACGAGAATTCTCCTTTATATCGATTATGGTCTGGGCCATTTCATTCGAGCTACTTCTGGTTGTAGCTGAGCTGGCAACTGCGAATTTCGGCAGTATGACTGCTGTAGACAATGCTATTGCCGTTGTTAGGAATTCCCTTTTCTTCATGTCAGTTGCGATTGATAATCTTTTGCAATTGGCCCCATAACTTAATGGGGGGGTGAATTGAATGTCAATGCTTGAAGTGCGAAATTAGTCACAATTTGCAATTGACTCTGGGTGCATATACCTCGTAAGTCATGGGGCCGCGTCAGAACAGCCTTCATGTGCTTGACGCGATCAGTCTTTAGATTCGCGTGATGAGAGGCCGAATAGTCACAGGGATAGCGCTATATCAAATAGGTATAGATAAATCCCCTTTGCACCTACGATAGCTGCGATGTGCGCTTGGTAAGAGGGGCGTTTGAGTGGGTCGAGCTGGCGCACCCTATCGCGCGGTAACGCATTGATTCTATTGATGCGAAAAGGGTGATTTTTCGTTGCCAAAAAACATGTCATTTCGCTGTTTAATCAATGCTTTGCGCCGGAGCGCGGCATCTGCCTGGGGGGCAGAGGGTCGTCGGTTCGAATCCGGCCGTCCCGACCAACTTGCTGAAAAGATCAAAGGCTTGCAACTTCAGGTTGCAGGCCTTTTTTCGTTGTGCGATCGGCATGCCTGAAGCCGCTGTGCCGTATCTGGAAGATGTAGTGGCTGTTGGGGGCGTTAGCACATCTGCCCCCCAGGCAGATGCGCTAACGATCTCAGCCACGCTGGGGCAGCGAGGCAAAGGCACGCTGCATGCAGTCCTCACGCGGGCAGACGCGGCAGCCGGGGCCGATGGGTACGGCATTGGTGGGGTTCTGGGTATCCAGGCCGCGGGCGTAGACCAGGCGGTCGGCGTGCTGCAGCTCACAGCCCAGGGCAACGGCGAAGGTCTTGCGTGGCTGGCCGTGGCCGACCGGGCCGCTGGAGACCTGGTGGGCCAGCCAGAAATAGCGCCGGCCATCGGGCATGCGCGCGACCTGGGTGAGGATGCGTCCGGGCTGGTTGAAGGCCTCGTAGATGATCCACAACGGGCAGGAGCCGCCGACCTGGGAGAAGTGGAAGTCGGTGGCCGAATGGCGCTTGGAGATGTTGCCGGCGCGGTCAACGCGGATGAAGAACAGCGGCAGGCCGCTGGCGCCGCGGCGGGCCAGGGTGCTCAGGCGGTGGCAGACCGCTTCAAAGCCGACGCCGAACTGCTGGGCCAGGCGCTCGATGTCGTACTGGCTGTGTTCGGCGGCCTGCAGGAAGTGCCGGTAGGGCATCACCAGGGCGCCGGCAAAATAATTGGACAGGCCGATGCGGGCCTGGGCCAGCTGGGCCGGGTCGCTGAAGCCGGTGCGCGCAATCACCGCATCGATCTGCGCGCTGTAGCCCTGCAGGGCCAGTTCGGCGGCCATCTGGAAGGCCTGCTGGCCCGGTTCCAGATAATCGGGAATCCACAGCACGCGCCTGCCGCCATCGAGCTGGCGCTTTTCGCGGCCGATGTGCTGCGGCATCAGTTCGGTCAGCACCCCGTGGCGGTCGGCCAGCAACTGGCGCAGGCGCGGGGCAATGTTGCCGGGCACCAGGTTCCATTCGGCGCACAGTTGCTCGGCCAGGTCATCCAGCTCGGGAATGTGGTTGTGCATGCGGTTGAAGAAGTCGCGCACCTGGTCGCTGGCCGGTAGATGCTGGCCGGCTTCCGGTGCACCGAGGCGGAATTCCAGTGCAGCGGCATGCTCACGCAGGGCCAGATGCTGGCGGTGCAGGTCGAGCAGGGCCTGGCCCACCTGGGGCAGGTTGCCGGCCAGGGCGCGCAGCTCCTGGGCGCTGATCTCGGCGAGGCCAAGGTCGCGGAAGGTCTGGGCCAGGGACTCCTGCAGCGCGGCCGGCTGGTCGCTGTCAAACAGCTCGGCGATGTTGCCCAGCACCTGGGCCAGGCGCTGCTGGATGTCGGCGGTGAGCGGGCGCTTGTTCTTTTCGATCTGGTTGAGGTAGCTGGGCGAGATTGCCAGTGCCTGGGCCAGGCGGGCCTGGCTGTAGCCGGCCCGCTTGCGCAGCTGGGCCAGGCGCAGGCCGAGCGGGGTGTGGCGACTGTTATTCACAAAATTGGCAAATTTCGTGGCGGTAGTTGGCGATATTAAGCGGATTTGACGGCTTTGCGCTTGCCTTGCTTGTGAATAATGCAAATCACCTTTCACATGTACCGGGATTTCCATGAGCACCAGCACGCCCCGCATTGCCCTGTTGATCGATGGTGAGTTTGTCCAGTCCGCCTCCAGCCAGTGGCAGGACGTGGTCAACCCGGCCACCCAGCAGGTGCTGGCCCAGGTGCCGATGGCCACCATGGGCGAGGTGGATGCGGCGGTGGCCTCGGCCAAGGAAGCGTTCAAGACCTGGCGCAAGACCCCGATCGGCACCCGTGCACGCATCTTCCTGAAGTACCAGCAGCTGATCCGCGAGCACATGCCCGAGCTGGCCGCGCTGCTCAGCGCCGAGCAGGGCAAGACCCTGCCCGATGCCGAGGGCGATGTGTTCCGTGGCCTGGAAGTGGTGGAGCACGCCGCGTCGATCGGCAACCTGCAGCTGGGCGAGCTGGCCAACAACGTGGCCAACGGCGTGGACACCTACACCCTGATGCAGCCGCTGGGCGTGTGCGCTGGCATCACCCCGTTCAATTTCCCGGCGATGATCCCGCTGTGGATGTTCCCGATGGCCATTGCCACCGGCAACACCTTCCTGCTCAAGCCATCCGAACAGGACCCGATGGTGACCATGCGCCTGGTCGAGCTGGCACTGGAGGCCGGCATTCCCAAGGGCGTGCTCAACGTGGTCCATGGTGGCAAGGATGTGGTCAACGCGATCTGCGACCACCCGGACATCCAGGCCATTTCCTTCGTCGGCTCCACCGCCGTGGGCACCCATGTCTACAACCGCGCCTCGCTGGCCGGCAAGCGCGTGCAGTGCATGATGGGCGCCAAGAACCACGCCGTGGTGCTGCCCGATGCGAACAAGGAGCAGACCCTCAATGCCCTGGCTGGCGCAGCCTTCGGTGCGGCGGGCCAGCGTTGCATGGCCGCCTCCACCCTGGTGCTGGTGGGCGAGGCGCGCGGCTGGGTGGATGAGCTGGTGGAAAAGGCCAAGACCCTCAAGGTCGGCCCGGGCAATGCGCCCGGCGTGGACGTGGGCCCGGTGATTTCCTGCGCTGCACGCAGCCGCATCGAAGGGCTGATTGCCTCGGGCGTGGAGCAGGGCGCACGGCTGGTGCTGGACGGTCGCAATCCGCAGGTGGCCGGCTTTGAGAGCGGCAACTTCATCGGCCCGACCATCTTTGCCGGTGTGGCCACTGACATGCGCATCTACCAGGAAGAAATCTTCGGGCCGGTGCTGGTGATCCTGGAAGCCGAAACCCTGGATGAGGCGATTGCCATGATCAACGCCAACCCCAACGGCAATGGCACCGCGGTATTCACCCAGTCCGGTGCGGCGGCGCGCAAGTTCCAGGAAGAGATCGATGTGGGCCAGGTGGGCATCAACGTGCCGATCCCGGTGCCGGTGCCGCTGTTCTCCTTCACCGGTTCGCGCGCCTCCAAGCTTGGCGACCTGGGCCCGTACGGCAAGCAGGTGGTGCTGTTCTACACCCAGACCAAGACCGTCACCGCGCGTTGGTTCGACGATTCCACGCTCAGCCACGGCGTCAACACCACCATCAGCCTGAAGTGACGCCATGGACCGAGTGATCAACGCGGCCGATGCCGCCAACTTTGACCTGAGCGAGGACCAGGTGGCCTTTCGTTCGGCTGCCGCCACGTTTGCGGCGGCCGAGCTGGCGCCGCAGGCCGCGCACTGGGATGCCGAAGGCATCTTCCCGCGCGAGGCGATCGGCAAGGCCGGCGAACTGGGCTTTTGCGGCATCTATACCCCCGAAGCGCTGGGCGGTATCGGCCTGTCGCGGCTGGATGCGGCGCTGATCTTCGAAGAGCTGGCGGCGGCCGATCCGTCCACCGCGGCCTACATCAGCATCCACAACATGGCCACCTGGATGATTGCCGGCTGGGGCCAGCCGGCCCTGCGTCAGGCCTGGGTGCCTGACATGGCGGCAGGCCTGAAGCTGGGCTCGTACTGCCTGACCGAACCGGGTGCCGGCTCGGATGCCGCCTCGCTGAAGACCCGTGCCCTGCGCGATGGCGATGAGTACGTCATCGACGGGGCCAAGGCCTTCATCTCCGGCGCCGGTGCCACCGACATGCTGGTGGTGATGGCCCGCACCGGCGGCGAGGGGGCCCGCGGCATCAGCGCCATTGCGGTGCCGGCCAACCTGCCGGGCATTGAATACGGCAAGAAGGAAGAAAAGATGGGCTGGAACAGCCAGCCCACCCGCACCATCAGCTTTTCCCGGGTACGGGTACCGGTGGCCAACCTGCTGGGTAATGAGGGCGAGGGTTCCAAGATCGCGATGAAGGGCCTGGACGGCGGCCGCCTGAACATCGCGGCCTGTTCGCTGGGTGCGGCCCAGGGTGCGCTGGATGCGGCGCGCCGCTATCTGCGTGAGCGCAGCCAGTTCGGCCAGGCGCTGGCCCAGTTCCAGGCGCTGCAGTTCAAGCTGGCCGACATGGCCACCGAGCTGGTCGCCGCACGGCAGATGGTGCATGGCGCCGCCCGCCGCCTGGATGCCGGCAGCAGCGATGCCACGGTGTGGTGCGCGATGGCCAAGCGCTTTGCCACCGATGCCGGCTTTGCCGTGTGCAATGACGCGCTGCAGCTGCATGGCGGCTATGGCTACATCCGCGAATACCCGGTCGAACGCCTGCTGCGCGACAGCCGTGTGCACCAGATCCTGGAAGGCACCAACGAAATCATGCGGGTCATCGTTGCCCGCCATCTGCTCAATACCGAGGAACCGCTGCGATGAGTGATTACAAGAACCAGGCCTGGACCGGCCTGCAGCTGGAGGTGCGTGAGCACACCGCACTGGTCACCCTGAACAACCCGCCGGCCCACACCTGGACGGTGGACAGCCTCAATGCACTGCGCGACCTGGTCGGCCAGCTCAATGCCGACCGCGATATCTATGCGCTGGTGATCACTGGCGACGGCGAGAAGTTCTTCAGCGCCGGTGCCGACCTGAAGCAGTTTGCTTCCGGCGACAAGGCTGCTGCGCGTGCCGCTGCGCGTGCATTCGGCCAGGCCTTCGAGGCATTGTCCGATTTCCGTGGCGTGTCCATCGCCGCGATCAACGGCTATGCGATGGGCGGCGGGCTGGAATGTGCGCTGGCCTGTGACCTGCGCATCATCGAGGCACACGCCCAGGTGGCCCTGCCCGAAGCCACGGTGGGCCTGCTGCCGTGCGCCGGTGGCACCCAGAACCTGACCCGCCTGGTCGGCGAAGGCTGGGCCAAGCGCATGATCCTGCTCGGTGAGCGCATCGATGCCCGCACTGCCGTGGCCATCGGCCTGGCCGAGGCGCAGGTGGACAAGGGCGCGGCCTTGGCGCTGGCCCTGGAATGGGCGGCCAAGGCGGCGCAGCAGAGCCCGACCAGCTTGGCTGCCTGCAAGACCCTGGTGCAGTCCACCCGCAGCGGCAGCCACGTATCGGCCCTGGTGGCCGAGCGCGAGGCCTTTGTCGACCTGTTTGACAGTGCCGACCAGGTCGAAGGGGTGGCGGCCTTCCTGGAAAAGCGTGCACCGGCATGGAAGAACGCATGAGCCAGGAGGATCAATCCCCGGTGCTGTTCGAGGAGCGCAGCTGCGCCAATGGCATGCGGGTGGGCTTTGCCACCTTGAACGCCCCGCGCACGCTCAACGGTTTTTCCCTGGCGATGGCACATCTGCTCAGCGAGCGGCTGGCCGCGTGGCAGGCCGATGCCGGCATTGCCGCGGTGGTGCTGCAAGGGGCAGGGGAGAAGGCGTTCTGCGCCGGCGGCGACCTGCATGGGTTGTACCAGAGCATGCTGGCCCATCGTGCCAGTGGCAGCACGGCCATTGTCGACAACACCTTTGCCGCCGAATTCTTCGAAGTTGAGTATCGCCTGGACCACGCCATCCACCATTACCCCAAGCCGCTGTTGTGCTGGGGCCATGGCATCGTCATGGGTGGTGGTCTGGGCCTGATGGGTGGGGCCAGCCACCGGGTGGTCAGCGAGCGCAGCAAGCTGGCCTTCCCGGAGATCAGTGTCGGCCTGTTCCCGGATGTGGGCGGTAGCTGGCTGCTGGGCCGGGTCCCGGGCAATGCCGGCCTGTTTCTTGGCCTCACCGGTGCCCTGCTCGGCCCGGCCGATGCCATCCATGCCGGCCTGGCCGATGTGCATATTCTGGAAGCGCAGCGCGACGCCGTACTGGAAGCCATGCTGCAGCACGCCTGGTCCGGCGATGGCCAGGCCGACAAGGCCGGGCTGGATGCCCTGTTGCAGGGTTTTGCCAGTGAGGCACCGTCCGGGCCGTTACAGCAGCACGCCGGCCTGATCGACCAGCTGTGCCATGACGACGGGCTGGAGGCCATCGTGGCCCGCCTGCTGGCCGTGGACAGCGAGGATGCCTGGCTGCAGGCCGCAGTAATGACCCTGCGTCATGGCGCACCGGGCTCGGCGCGGTTGGCCTATGCACTGCGCCAGCAGG
>X237_Red_shanked_Douc_Langur__coassemble_70_pt1 | contig 15921 bp, 17 predicted proteins | sample X237_Red_shanked_Douc_Langur__metabat2_high_PE_002 | metagenome-assembled genome bin X237_Red_shanked_Douc_Langur
CGTTCGTGGTGGCACCCAACCTGTTTGAAGGATTGGCCTGCCAGGACGATGCGGTGGAGTTGTCCGGCCAGCTCAACGTGCTGGCGGTGGCATTGATGAAGATCGCCAACGACCTGCGCTGGATGAATTCCGGGCCGCTGGCCGGGCTGGGCGAAATTGCCCTGCCGGCGCTGCAGCCGGGCAGCTCGATCATGCCGGGCAAGGTCAACCCGGTGGTGCCCGAGTCGGTGGTGATGGTCTGTGCTCAGGTGATGGGCCTGCATGTGGCCAATACCGTGGCCGGGCAGGCCGGCAATTTCCAGCTCAACGTGACCCTGCCATTGCTGGCGGCCAACCTGCTTGAGGCGGTGCAACTGCTGGCCAGTGCCTGCCGCCTGCTGGCCGACCAGGCCATCGCCGGGCTCACGGTGCGCCGCGAGGTGGTGGACGCGGCCCTGGCCCGCAACCCGATCCTGGTCACCGCGCTCAACCCGATCATCGGCTATGAGAAGGCGGCGGCGATCGCCAAGCAGGCCTATGCCCAGGGTCGGCCGGTGCTGGAAGTGGCCCTGGAGCAGACCGATCTGGGCGCAGAGCACCTGCAGCAGTTGCTTGATCCGGTGCTGCTGGCCCATCCCGGGCGGCAAGCGCCCTGAACCAGGGCGTGGCTGGCGTTGAAAAACACAAAGGGCCCGCAGGGGCCCTTTGTCATTGCAGCGTTGCAGCTTTTGCAGCGCGTGCCGGCCTCAGCGCTCGGCCACCAGGTTGTGGAAACATTCGGTGTAGTCACGCAGCTCGGGCACCGCGGCGATCAGCTCGGGCGGAAAGATCACCAGGTTGGCCGGGGCCTGGATCTTCGGCGCACGCGCCTGGGTGGTGTCGGTGGTCAGGGTGTTCTGGCGCAGGATCTGCATTTTCACGAACACCTCCTGCAGCAGGGCGCGCTGGTGCTCGTCGGTGGGGATGCCGATGTCATCGATGCGCATGTTGCCATCGGCCAGGATGTGGATCTGCGGATACGGGCGGCGCATCAGCATGACCGAGTGGTCCATGGCCACCACGCGCGGCTTGTTGCGCTCCAGTCGGTGGGCGCGATAGGCCTCGCGGTCGCCACAAGCTGCCAGCAGCAGGGTGGACAGGGCGATCAGGATCAGCAGCAGCTTCTTCATGGCGGGCAGATGGCAAAACGGGGCGACCATTGTAGTCGCCCCGCCTGTACGCGGGCCCGGTCGCGGCCGGGTCGCCGCGGTCGGATCAGGACAGGTCGACCTGACCGTCCTTGCGGCACTGCTCGATGCTCTTGTCATTGACCGAGGCATACGGGGCAAATTCCGGCACCGCCGCGGCCAGGGCCTGGCCGGCGAGCATCAGGGCCGGCAGGCGATCACAGAGCCGGGTCGCTGCCTGCTTCAGGCCGGCGGCCTTGGCCTCTACCTCGGCCTCGATCTGCCCGGCATCCTTGCCGCTGAGCACCCCGCCCAGGGCCGAGGCGGCGGCGCCGACGCCCAGTTCGGCACCCTGCAGGCCGATCTGCATGCCTTCACTGGCAATGGCCTGGATCTGCTGGCGGTACTGCAGGGCCAGGGCCTGCTGCTGGGGGGTAAGCGGCAGCGGCTTGCCATCGATGCTCAGCACCCCGTCGGTGCCGATAGAGGCGGCCGGCAGGCCCTCGGCGTTCAGGGTGAACGGCTCGTTGGCCAGCTTCTCGGCGGCCTTGCCCATTTCAGTGCGGACCTGGTCCTGGATGCGGGCGCCGAGGTCGGCCTGCTGCTGGGCGCAGCTGGCCAGCGGCAGGATCAGCGCAGCGGCCAGGGCCAGCTGCTGCAGGGAAGAGGAAATGCGCATGGAAGTTCTCCGTGGTGCGGGCGGGGTCAGGGGTGATCAGGGATTGCGCGGCAGCTGCACGGTGCCGGCGATGTTGCGGTGCTGCACATCGCCGCTGCCCAGGGTGGACACGCGCAGGTCGCCGCCGGCCTGGTTGACGGTGAGCGAACCGGAGGCAATGGTCTGGGCCTGGACCGAGCCGCTGACGCGTTCCAGGGTGATGTCGCCGGAACCGACACTGCCGATGCGCACATCGCCATTGACCTGGTCGGCGCTGACATCCCCCGAGCCCAGGGCCTGGATGGCCAGTGCACCGGTCTGGCCGAGTTCGACATCGCCCGAGCCGATGGTCAGGGCGACGTCGCCGCTGACGGCACCGGCCTTGATGTCGCCCGAGCCGACCGTGGCATCCAGGCTGGCGGCCTGGTTGATGTGCGCATCGCCCGAGCCCAGGATCAGCTTGACCGCACCGGCCACCTTGCTGGCCTCCAGATCACCGGAGCCGACCTTGGCATCCAGCGCGGCAACCCCGTCCAGACGCACATCACCCGAGCCCAGGGCCAGGCTGACCGGAATGCCGGTCGGGATGCTGCCGCTCAGGTCCAGCCAGGCGTAGTGGTTGCCCAGGCTGATGCCACGCTTGGCGGTGTTTTCCAGACGCACCACCAGGGTGTCGCCCTCGCGTTGCTGGGTTACCTGCAGGCCGGCCAGCTGGTCGGCCGAGGAGGCGCAGGCGCGGCCGCGCAGCTGGCCGTCGGCGCCGTCGCGGGCATTGAGCACCAGGGTGTCCGGGCCCACTTCCAGGCTGATCGCCTTGATTCCGTCCAGCTGCAGGCTCAGCTGGCGGGTGTCGTTGTGCTGGCACTGGGCCGGGCCGTCGCCGCTGGCAACGTTGGTGGAGGCAGCCGGCGGCGGGCTGCAGGCGCCCAGCAGCAGGGCCAGCGGGACAAGGGCGGTGGTGCGGCGAAGGTTCATGGCAGGCCTCGATCAGGAAAGTGATGGGTCAGGGAATATGCGCAGCGGCTCAGCTGTCATCGCTGCGACGGCGCAGGACTATGGCCAGGGCGATGCAGACGATGCCGAACAGCGCGCCGTACCACAGGGCCGGCAGGCTGAAGGCGTCCAGCGCCTGGCTGGGCAGGTGGGCCGCCTGGTAGTTGTCGCGGCTCAGGGCCAGGTAGGCCTGGTCGATGCCCGGGATGGTGCCCAGCAGCAGGCGGGCCACCCCGTAGCCCCACAGGTCGCTGTGGCCGATGCCCAGCACCCGTACCAGACCGGTGGCGCTGAGCAGGATGCCGCCCAGCAGCGGCGGAACCACCGCCCACAGGAACGGCACGCGGCGGGCAAAGGCCGAGCACAGTAGCAGCCAGCCCACGCAGGGCAGGGCCCAGAAGATGTAGGTCGGCAGCCAGGCCAGGTGGGTGGCCAGCAGGGTCAGCAGCGAGGCCGGCTGCCAGACCAGGGCGATCGCATCGCCGCCCAGCCAGGCCACGGCGCCCATCATCAGCAGCAGGTAGCCGACCATGGCCAGGGCACTGGCGGCAATGGCCAGCAGCGGGGCCACCAGCAGGGCGGTGACCAGCTTGGACAGCACCGTGCTCAGGTCCGACACCGGCAGGGATTTCCAGAACAGGATGCTGCGGTCACGACGGTCGTCATACAGCGCGCCCAGGCAGTAGAAGAACACCACCATGGCCATCACCAGTAGCGGCCAGAACGAACCCAGCAGCAGCGAGAAGTTCACCATCTCGGCCAGCTGCTGCTGGTCGGACGGGTTCATCTGCTGGGTCAGGGTGGCCAGGTCCAGGCCGTTGATGCTGACCTGCTCGCCGTTGATCTGGATGTTGCCGTTGGCCTTGCGGCCCAGGCCGATCGCCGCCAGCAGGGTGATGGCAGTGAGCAGCAGGGAGATCAGCCCGGTCACCAGCGGGGCGATCAGCAGGCCGTTGCGGTGCTCCCAGAATTCACGGCGCAGCAGCCAGCCGAAGCGGCGCTGGGGAGAAATGGCGGTCACGGCGTTCATGCGTAGGTTCCTTTCATGCTGGCCACGAACAGGTCGGCCAGGCCGGGGTTGCGGATTTCGCCCAGGGCCGCCAGCTGCTGGCGGTCGGCGTTGTCAAACAGCAGCACGGTCTTGCCGAACGGGAAGGCGCGTTCCTCGATCGGGCCCAGGGCGCGGGCGGCGGCGAGCTGTTCGGCGCCCACCAGGACTTCGCAGTAACGCTCGCCCAGGCTTTCCATCGGGCTGTCCAGCACGATCCTGCCGTCACGGATGAACAGCACGTCGGTGAGGATGTGCTCGATCTCCTCGACCTGGTGGGTGGTGATGACGATGGTCTTGCCCTCGTCGAAGTAGTCCTCCAGCAGCTGCTGGTAGAACTGCTTGCGGTACAGGATGTCCAGGCCCAGGGTGGGCTCGTCCAGCACCAGCAGGCGTGCATCGATGGCCATCACCAGGGCCAGGTGCAGCTGCACGATCATGCCCTTGGACATCTGCTTGACTCGCATGTCCATGTTCAGCTTGGTGGCTGCCAGCATCGCCAGGCAACGGGCGCGGTCAAAGCGCGGGTGGACCCCGGCCACGAAGTCGATCGCCTCGCGTACCTTCATCCAGCGCGGCAGCACGGCCACGTCGGCGATGAAGCAGACATCGTTCATCAGCGCATCGCGGCCGCTGCGCGGGTCATGCCCGAGCACCTGCAGCTCGCCCTCGAAGCGGGTCAGGCCGAGGATGGCCTTCAGCGCTGTGGTCTTGCCGGCGCCGTTGGGGCCGATCAGGCCGACGATGCGGCCGGGTTGCAGGGTGAAATCCACCCCGTCCAGGGCGGGCTTGCCGCGGTACTGCTTGCGCAGCCCGCGCGCCACGATCATCGGCGTGTGCATGTCGGTGCTCATCAGGGGACCTTGATCAGTTCGTCCAGCGACAGGCCCAGGCGCTCGATGCGCTCCAGCACGGCCGGCCACTGTTGGGTGAGGAAGCGTTCGCGTTCGCTGTGCAGCAGGCGGTCGGCGGCATCGGCGGTCATGTACATGCCCACCCCGCGGCGCTTTTCCACCAGTTGTTCGTCCACCAGTTCCTGGTAGGCGCGCGACACGGTGATGGGATTGAGCTGGTAGTCGGCGGCCACCTGGCGTACCGAGGGCAGGGCCTGCCCGGGCTGCAGCTCGCCGTCCAGCATCAAGGTGATCACGCGTTCCTTGAGCTGGCGGTAGATCGGGGCGTCATCGCGCCATTGGATATCGGTCATGTCAGCTCCCGGGGCGCAGGGCCCGGGCAAAGGAAAAGTAAGGCAGGTGCAGGCTGCTGCGCAGCTCGGGCAGGGCGGTGCCGGTGCTGCTGCGGGCCTGTTCCAGATGGCTGCGCGCCAGCACCAGGCTGCCGGCGATCAGGGCCAGCCAGAAAGACACGGCCAGGCCCAGCCAGAGGGTCAGCCGGGACGGGGCCCGGCGGGGATGCTGGAGGTTGGGGGTCATCGCAATGCCGCTCCGCGTGTCTGGTGTTGTATGTGACTATAACACCAGTTTTGCGCAGCGACGGTGCCAAAGGTCATGGCCTATGCTGTGTCTTCATTCATCCGTTGTGGAATTGTCGATGCGCCTGTCCTGCCTGCCCGCATTGAGCCTGGCCCTGCTGCTCACCTCCTGCACCGCGCCGGCGGCACCGGCCAGCCAGGCCAGCCCGGCCGCTGCGGCGCCGGCCGCGGCCAGCGTGCTGGACCATGACTACCGCGCGCTGGCCTCGCGGCAGACGGTCAACCTGGCCCAGGCGCACGCCGGGCAGGTGCTGCTGGTGGTCAACACCGCCAGCAAGTGTGGCTTCACCAAACAGTACGAAGGGCTGGAGGCACTGCACCAGCAGTTGTCCCCGCGTGGTTTTGCGGTAATCGGCTTCCCTTCCAATGATTTTCTTGGACAGGAGCCGGGCAGCGAGGAGCAGATTGCCGAGTTTTGCACCCTGACCTACGGGGTGCGCTTTCCCATGTATGAAAAGGTCGTGGTCACCGGCCCGCAGGCCACCGGCCTGTACCGCCAGCTGACCGCCGCCACCGGCGTCGCGCCGGGCTGGAACTTCCACAAGTACCTGATCGGCCGCGACGGCCGCGTCCGCGCCCAGTTCGGCAGCCGGGTCACCCCGGATGCGCCGGAGCTGCGCGCGGCCATCGAGCAGGCGCTGGCGCAGCCGCGACCGCGCTGATTCACGCACGGCTCGACAAGTACGGTGCGCATGCGACAATGTGCGCCATTACGCCGCCGTCGGGCGGTATTTCACTGATCCAGGAAAACAGCGAATGAAAATCGGAATGCGCGGCGCTGCGGTGTCGCTTCTGGCTCTGGCGATGGCAGCACCGGTGCTTGCCACCGCCCAACAATCGGCTGCCGCAGCGGCTAACAAGGAGACTTCTGTTTTGACCTCGGAACGTGAAAAGATCGGCTACGCCGTTGGTATTGACGTGGCCAGCTCGTTCGAGCCGCTGGCTGACATGATCGATCTGGCCGCCCTGCGCGCCGCCATCGAAAACGCTTTTGCCGGCAACGAGCCGGTCCTGAGCCAGGAAGAAGCCCAGGCCACCGACGGCGCCCTGCGCATGGCGATGATGGCCAAGAGCGGCCAGCCGATCCCGGGCATGGCGCCGGGTACCGAAGCGCCGAAGCCGGACGCAGTCAAGGTTGCCCAGCTGCTGGGCGGCTACGCCGTTGGCCCGTCGCTGGCCCAGATCAAGGACGACATCTCCCTGGACGCGCTGTTCACCGCCGTCGGTGATGTGTTCGGCAAGCGCGACCTGCGCATCAGCCGCGAGCAGGCCATGGCCGAGCTGCAGGCCTTTGCCCAGGCCAAGGCTGCGCGCGCTGGCGAGGAAAACCGCCGCGCCGGTGCCGAATTCCTGGCTGCCAACAAGAGCCAGCCGGGCGTGGTGACCACCGCCTCGGGCCTGCAGTACCAGATCCTGCGCCCGGGTGCAGGCGAGAAGCCGACCGCCAGCAGCCGCGTGCGCGTCAACTACGAAGGCAAGCTGCTGTCCGGCGAAGTGTTCGACAGCTCCTACGCCCGTGGCGAGCCGGCCGAATTCGGCCTGAACCAGGTCATCGCCGGCTGGACCGAAGGCGTCGCCCTGATGCCGGTCGGTGCCAAGTACCGCTTCTGGATCCCGTCTGACCTGGCCTACGGTGCCAATGGCGCCCCGGGTGGCAAGATCGGCCCGGATTCGACCCTGACCTTCGACGTGGAACTGATGGGCGTGATGCCCTGATGATCCACACCGCCGGCACCGGGCCTTGCCCGTGCGCCGGCTGTGGTCAGCCAACGGTGCCGTGGCGCAAGCCCGGCACCGTTTCCCGTTTGGCAGACCTGATGAGTTCAATGACCGCATGACTGCAATAGATCCCAACCAGCCCACTGCCCGCGAGCAGGCCCTGGAGGCCCGGCTGGTGGAGCTGGAAACCCGTCTGTCCTTCCAGGAACACACCATGGGCGAGCTCAGCGATGCGCTGGCCGAAGCCCGCATGGAAGGTGCGCGCAATGCCAACGTGCTGCGCTCGCTGATGGAAGACCTGGGCAAGATGCGCAACGCGCTCAATTCCTCCGACCCGGCGAGCGAACCGCCGCCGCCGCATTATTGATAGATGTCATGAGCGATTCGATCCGCGAACAGTTGCTGGGCATGGGCTTCAAGCCGGCCCCCAAACCCGAACGCAAGCCCCAGGACCGCAAGCCGGGCCAGGGCAACGGACCGCGTGGCGCGGCCGGGCGCAACCCCAAGCCGGGCAGCAAGGGCCAGGGCGCACCGCGCCAGGACGCCCGCCCGGCCGGCAAGCCGCGCAGCCAGGAAGAGATGGACCTGGCCAAGGCCTACGCCATCCGCGCCCAGACCGAAAAGCGCGAGAAGCTCGAGGCCGAGGCCGCCAAGCAGGAAGCGGCACGCCTGCGCCGTGAGGCCAAGGCCCGCTTCGACGAATTTGTCGCCGGCAAGTCGTTGAATGTGGACGCGGCCGATATCGCCCGCCACTTCGAGTACGGCGGCAAGATCAAGCGTGTCTACGTCACCGCCGAGCAGCTCAAGGCGCTCAATGCCGGTGAGCTGGGCGTGCTGCAGCAAAACGGCCGCTATCTGGTGGTTGCTGCAGCGGTGTTGGCCGAGGCCGAGGCGATCTTCCCGCAGGGCGTGGCCCTGAAGGTGGACCCGGACGCACCGGTGGCAGCGGACCCGTATTCGGATCCGCAATACCAGATTCCCGATGACTTGGTCTGGTAAAGACCGTCAGCTGGATGCAACAAGGCCCGGAGCGATCCGGGCCTTGTTGTTCATGCCTTGCAGCGCTTGATGGGCGACTTCAGCCGCCGGTGGCCGGCGGATCGGTGTAATTGGCGCTGATCACCGCACGCAGGCTGGCATCGGCGGCCGGGTCGATGGTCATCATCAGCAGCACCGCCCGGGGCTGGCCCGGCTCATGCCAGGTGTACTGGAGGGTGCGGCGTTTGCCGTCGGCCGAGGGCTGGCTTTGGTGCAGGACCTGCACCGGTGCTGGCGCGGCCCTGCCCAGGGTGTTGAATTCGTCCTCCAGCAGGGCCGCATCGCCCTGACGCACGAACACGGTGCACAGGCCACGGTCCTGACGTGCCACGGCATGGCTGCGCTGGAACGGATCGGCCACCAGCCAGGCCTTGCCCGGCTGGCCCTGCAGGAAGCTGCTGTCTTCCTCCAGCGGCTGGCCGATACTGTCCATCAACTGCTCCAGCATCGCCGGGTCGGCCAGGCTGCGCAGGCAGGCATCGGCATACAGGCGCACCGGCAGGCGTTCTGCACTGCCGGGCGCGGCGGTGGCGGGCTGCTGGGCGCTGGCCGGCAGGACGCCGGCCAGGGCGAGAAGGCTCAGACAAAGCAACTGACGCATGACACCACTCCTTGTGTACGGGAATGGCTGCTATAGCACGCGGCCGGCCTGGCCATGCCGCTCGGGCCGTGAATCTGTGAGCGCGGGCACGGCCCGGTGCAGGATCAGGCGACGCCGGCGCGGCGCGGGCGGACCCAGATGAAGGCGATCACGGTGCCGACGAAGGCAAACCCGGCCCCGGCCAGGAAGGCCACTTGGCCATCGCCGAAGCGCCACAGCTGGCCGGCGATCAGGGCGCCGAGCACACCACCCAGGCCGGAGGAAAAACCGTAGAACAGGCCCTGGCCATGGCCGTTGAGGCGGCCCGGGAAATAGCCGGCCAGCAGCTGCATGGCCGAGGCAAAGAAGGCAGCAAAGCCCAGGCAGTGGGTGGCCTGGGCCAGCAGCATCACCGGCAGGTTGTCCGGCCACAGCGCGGTGGCCACCCAGCGCAGGGCGGCACTGGCCATGGACACGATCAGCAGCCAGCTGGCATCGAAGCGGCGGAAGATGTGGGAGATGGCAAAAAACACCAGCACCTCGAATATCACCCCTACCGTCCACATCAGGCCGAGCATGCCGGTGGCATAGCCGTGGTTGCTCATGTAGACCGAAAAGAAGGTGTAGTAGGGGCCGAAGGACAGCTGTTCGAGGAAGGCGGCGATGAAGAAGGCCAGCACCGCCGGCCGCCGCACGATGGCCCAGAAGCCGGCGCGGTCGCCACCGCCGCTGGCCCCTTCCATGTGCCGCGCATAGCGGTTGCTCATCGCGCTGGCCATCAGCAGGCCGAACAGGGGCAGCATCATCCACGGCAGGTAGGCCGCCCCGTAGTGCTGGATCAGCCAGCCAAAGCCGGACACCACGGCGATGAAGCCGAACGAGCCCCAGACCCGGATCCGCCCGTAGCGGTGGCTGTCCGCGCCCAGGTGGGTCAGGGTGATGGACTCGAACTGCGGCATCACCGCGTTGTAGAAGAAGCAGAACGCGGTCATCGCCACGAACGGCCAGGCCCCGGGCAGCGGGAACAGGAAGGCGCAGAAGGTGAGCAGGGTCAGCAGGCAGCCGCCCTGCAGCCAGCGGATCGGGCGCGGCGACACTGCCGCGGCACTGGTCCAGATGCTCGGTGCCACCACCCGGGTGGCATACCACAGGCTCATCATCACGCTGATCGCGGTGATGCCCAGGCCCTGGCTTTCCAGGTACAGGCTCCAGTACGGGGTAAAGGCGCCCAGCGCGGCGTAGTAGAACAGGTAGAAACTGGACAGGCGTGCGACCGGAACACGTTCGGCAAGATCGCCAGGGGCACGCTCAACGGCGGTGGACATCGTTCAACTCAGACAAGGGAGTACGAGGGGGAGGCGTGGGTGTGCTGGATCAGGCCAGCTCGGACAGGCGCAGCAGCCAGCGCGGCAGATGGCCGTGGGCCAGCATCGCGCCCCAGTGGCCGTCATTGAAACGCTCGCCGCGCACCATGAAGGTGAGCAGGCTGCGCAGGTGGGCCAGATCGGCCTGTTCCACCGCGTTGGGGCTGAGCAGCATCTCGGCACACTGGCCGATGTCGTACTGGTAGTCGATCCACGGGTCCTGGCCGGCGGCCATGAAGAATTCGACCAGCGGCTTGGGGTAGTACGGCACCGGCGGGCTGCCGGCGGCCGCGTCTTCGACCAGCCGTCCCGGGCCGGCTTCGACCGCGGCCTGGCCGAGGAGCAGCAGTTGGTGGATGTCGTTCTGGCTGGGCAGGTCGGGGGAGGTCATGTCGGAGGAAGTCATGTTCATTCCGGGTCGTAGTCCAGGTTGGAGGCCAGCACGCGTTCGGCCTGGGCCAGGGGGATGCCCTTGCGTGCGGCGTAATCGGCCACCTGCTCGCGGCCAAGACGGCCGACCACGAAGTACTGGCTGTCGGGGTGGCTGAAGTAATAACCGCAGACCGCGGCGGTAGGCAGCATGGCGTAGCCCTCGGTCAGCTGCATGCCGGCATTGGCCGGCGCATCGAGCAGGGCGAACAGGGTGGTCTTTTCGCTGTGTTCCGGGCAGGCCGGGTAACCGGGGGCCGGGCGGATGCCGCGGTAGGCCTCCTCGATCAGGGCCTGGTTGTCCAGCACCTCATCGCGGGCATAGCCCCAGTAATCGGTGCGCACGCGCTGGTGCAGACGCTCGGCCAGGGCCTCGGCCAGACGGTCGGCCAGGGCCTTGAGCAGGATCGCGTTGTAGTCGTCGTGGTCGGCCTCGAAACGGGCCACGTGTGCGTCAATGCCGATCCCGGCGGTAACGGCGAAGGCACCGATCCAGTCGGCCTTGCCGCTGCCGGCCGGGGCGATGAAATCGGCCAGGCAGCGGTTGGGGCGCTGCACCGGCTTGTCGGCCTGCTGGCGCAGGAAGTACAGGACGCTGCTGCTGCCGTCGGCGTGCTGCAGGCGCACGTCGTCGCCCTCGGCCTGGGCCGGCCAGAAGCCGAACACGGCGCGGGCGGTCAGCCACTTCTCATCAACGATGCGGGCCAGCATCGCCCGGGCATCGGCATACAGGCTGCGCGCCTGTTCGCCGACGATGGCGTCATCCAGGATCGCCGGGAAGCGCCCGGCCAGTTCCCAGCTCTGGAAGAACGGGGTCCAGTCGATGACCTCGAGCAGATCGGCCAGCGGCCAGTCGTTGACCACATGCAGGCCGGGCTGCCGGGGTGCCGGCGGGGTATAGCCGGCCCAGTCCGGCTTGAAGGCGCGTTCGCGCGCATGGGCCAGGCTGACCAGACGCTTGGCATCACCGCGGTTGGCATGGCGGGTGCGGATGGCCGCGTAATCGGCGGCGATGGTATCCATCAACGGGCCGCGCAGGCTGGGCGAGACCAGGCTCTGGGCCGCGCCGACCGCGCGCGAGGCGTCCTTGGTCCACACCACCGGGTGTTGGTAGGCCGGGGCGATCTTCAGCGCGGTATGCGCGCGCGAGGTGGTGGCCCCGCCGATCATCAGCGGGATCTGCAGCCCCTGGCGCTGCAGCTCGCGGGCCACGTGGACCATTTCCTCCAGCGAGGGGGTGATCAGGCCGGACAGGCCGATCAGGTCGGCCTGGTGTTCGATGGCCGCATCGATGATCTTCTGCGCCGGCACCATCACCCCCAGGTCGATGACCTCGAAGTTGTTGCAGGCCAGGACCACGCCGACGATGTTCTTGCCGATGTCATGCACATCGCCCTTGACCGTGGCCATGACCATGCGCCCGGCGCTGCGGTGCTGGCCACCACCGGCAGCCTTTTCGGCCTCGATGAAGGGCAGCAGGTGGGCCACGGCCTTCTTCATCACCCGCGCCGACTTGACCACCTGGGGCAGGAACATCTTGCCGGCACCGAACAGGTCGCCGACCTGGTTCATGCCGGCCATCAGAGGGCCCTCGATTACCTCCAGCGGACGGCTGGCCTGCAGGCGGGCGGCCTCGGTGTCTTCCAGGATGTGGGCGTCGATACCATGCACCAGGGCGTGGGCCAGGCGTTCGGCCACCGGCAGCTGGCGCCAGCTGTCACTGGCCACCACCTTTTCGCCCTTGCGCTTGCGGTAGTTGTCGGCGATGGCCAGCAGGCGCTCGGTGGCGTCGCTGCGGCGGTTCAGCACCACATCCTCCACCCGCTGGCGCAGTTCGGGGTCCAGTTCGTCGATCAGCGGCAGGGCGCCGGCATTGACGATGCCCATGTCCATGCCGGCCTTGATCGCGTGGTACAGGAACACGGCGTGGATGGCCTGGCGCACCGCCTCGTTGCCGCGGAAGGCAAAGGAGACATTGGACACCCCGCCGGAGACATGGCAGTGCGGCAGGCTGGCACGGATCTGCGCGGTCGCTTCGATGAAGTCCACCGCGTAGTTGTCGTGCTCGGCAATGCCGGTGCCGATGGCAAAGATGTTGGGGTCGAAGATGATGTCTTCCGGGGCGAAGTCCAGCCGCTCCCGCAGCAAGTGGTAGGCGCGGGAGCAGATGGCCACCTTGCGCGCGCAGGTGTCGGCCTGGCCGTCCTCGTCAAAGGCCATCACCACCACTGCCGCGCCGTAGCGCTGGACCAGGCGCGCCTGCTCCAGGAAGGTCGCTTCGCCTTCCTTGAGCGAGATCGAATTGACCACGCCCTTGCCCTGCAGGCACTTCAGGCCGGCCTCGATCACGCTCCACTTGGACGAATCGACCATCACCGGGATACGGGCGATGTCCGGCTCGGCCATGATCAGGTTCAGGTAGCGCACCATCGCGGCCTCCGAATCGATCAGGCCGTCATCCATGTTGACGTCCAGGATCTGCGCGCCGGCCTGGACCTGCTGGCTGGCCACCTCCACGGCGGCGCTGTAGTCGCCCTCGCTGATCAGCTTGCGGAACTTGGCACTGCCGGTGACGTTGGTGCGCTCGCCGATGTTGATGAAGTTCAGCGCCGGGGTGATCACCAGCGGTTCCAGGCCGGACAGGCGGGTGTAGCGGGGAGTGGGGGCGGTCATGGTGGGGTCGTCGGTCAGGCAGGGGTGGCGGCCAGGTACAGGGCGGTAACGAAACGGCGCTGCACGCGGCCGGCAAAAACGCGGTCGATCAGGCTGCCCAGCTGGTCCAGGAAGGCCTGCCGCGCTGCCGGTGGCAGGCGTGCCAGCAGCGGAAAGGTCGCGGCCAGGCCGCACATGCCGGCGCGGTCGCTATGCCAGTCCCAGTGCAGCAGGTGCGGGCGGATCTGGCAGAAGCCGGCGGCCTGCAGGCGTTGGGTCTGCAGGGCCACATCCAGCGCCGGGTTCAGGGCCGGGCTGGCCGGCTGGCCCGGCAAGGCGGCAAACAGGGGGGCACTGGCGCGGGCGAACTCATCGGGTTGGCGGCTGTCGCCGAACACGTTCCACCACACGGCCAACCGCCCGCCCGGGCGCAGCAGCTGGTGCAGGCGGGGCAGGGCCACGGCCGGGTCGACCCAGTGCAGTGCGGTGGCGGCAATGGCTGCATCGAAGCGGTGCCGGTCGCCGGCAGATTGCAGGGCAGATTCCAGTGGCTGGGTCTGCAGCTGCAGCCGGCCGCTGTCGCAGTGCGCGGCAAAGCGCTGCTGCAGGTGGCCGTGCAGGGCCGGGTCCGGCTCCAGGGCGGTGAGCTGCAGGTGTGGATGGGCCAACAGGTGGGCGGTGGCCTGGCCGGTGCCCGGGCCGACCTCCAGGCAGTACGCCGGGTCGGTGGCCAGTGCCGGTGCCAGCCAGGCATCCACCAGTGACCACAGCGCGGCCGGGTAGTCCGGCCGGTGTGCGGCATAGGCGGCCGGATCGCGGCCAAACAGCCCGCCCGCCGGCGCCTGGACAGCGCTGGTGGGGCAAGCGGCCTGGCCGGTACCTGTCATGCGCTGGCCGGCAGGGGGCGCGGGGCGATGGCCTGCACCGTCGCGGCAATGGCGGCGATGTGCTCGGGGGTGGTGCCGCAGCAGCCGCCGACCAGGTTGAGCAGGCCATCGGCGGCAAAACCGTGCAGGATCGCGGCCATCTCGTCCGGCTGCTGGTCATAGCCGCCGAAGGCATTGGGCAGGCCGGCATTGGGATGGGCGCTGATCGCACAGGGCACGGTCTGGGCCAGGGCGGCGATGTAGGGACGCAACTCGGCCGCGCCCAGCGCGCAGTTCAGGCCGATGGCCAGGGGCCGGGCATGCAGCAGGGAGATGGCGAAGGCCTCGGCGGTCTGCCCGGACAGGGTGCGCCCGGAGGCATCGGTGATGGTGCCGGAGATCATCACCGGCAGGCGGGCGCCACGCGCGGCGAAGGCATCGTCGATGGCAAACAGCGCAGCCTTGGCGTTGAGGGTGTCAAACACCGTCTCCACCATGATGATGTCCGCGCCGCCATCGATCAGGCCATCGCATGCCAGGCGGTAGTCGGCGCGCAGGGCATCGAAACTGGTGTTGCGGGCACCCGGGTCGTTGACGTCCGGGCTGATCGAGGCGGTGCGGCTGGTCGGCCCCAGCACGCCGATGACAAAACGCGGCTTGTGCGGCGTTGCCGCCGCGGCGGCATCGCAACAGGCCCGTGCCAGGCGGGCGCCGGCCACGTTGAGCTCGTAGACCAGGTGTTCCAGGCGGTAATCGGACTGGCTGGCCGCGGTGGCATTGAAGGTGTTGGTCTCCACCAGGTCCGCACCGGCGGCCAGGTAGGCGTTGTGCACCCCGGCCACCAGTTCCGGACGGGTCAGCAGCAGCAGGTCGTTGTTGCCCTTCAGGTCCACCCCGATGCCATCGGCCGGCGGCTGCCCGGCATCGTATCCAGCAGCAAAGCGCTGGCCGCGGTAATCGGCCTCGTCCAGCTGGTGACGCTGCAGCATGGTGCCCATGGCGCCGTCGATGATCAGGATGCGCTGGGCCATGGCGGCAATCAGCGCGTTGGCACGTTCGGGGTGGAGCCAGGGCAGGGTAGGCATCAGTTGCGGTAGGCCAGCAGGGTGATCACTTCGAAGTGGGGCGGGCGGCGTTCGCGGGTCACGGTTTCCACCGTGGCCACTTCCAACCCGGATTTTTCGCAGAACTTGCGCAGCTCCTTGGCGGTAAAGCCCAGGTTGACGTGGCCATAGGCCTCCACCGCGGTGCGGTGTTCGTGCTTGGCCAGCGAGGACAGCAGCAGGCGCCCGCCCGGGCGCAGTACACGTGCGGCCTCGGCCACGGCCTGGGCCGGCTTGTCGGCATACACCAGTGCATGCATCAGCACGACCAGGTCAAAACTTCCCGGGTCGAAGGGCAGGGCGTGCATGTCGGCTTCCTGCACCTCCACATTGGGCAGGCGGCGCAGACGCTCCGAGGCGGTGGCCACCACGCGGGCGCTGGTGTCGATGCAGACATAGCGCTGCGCATGCGGGGCCACCAGCTCGGCCAGCACGCCGTCACCGGAGGCGATATCCAGCACGTCGCCGGCTTCGAGCAGGGGCAGGGCACTGCGCGCCAGCGCTTCCCAGGTGCGGCCCGGCGAGTAGTGGCGTTCCATGTCGCCGGCCACTGTGTCGGCCCAGTTCTGCTCGGCGGCGCGGCTGGCCAGCACCCCGGCCACGCGCTCGGCATCCTGGCGCAGCAACGGATCGTCACTGCCCGACTTCAAGGCATGCCACAATGCACGCTGCGCCGCATCCAGCTGGGCCTCGTCAAAGCGGTAATAGGCCGACACGCCGGAGCGGCGGTCGCGTACCAGACCGGCCTCCTTGAGCCGGGCCAGATGGGTCGACACACGCGGCTGGGCCAGGCGGGTGATGGCCGACAACTCGGCCACGGTGAGTTCCTCGCCT
>X237_Red_shanked_Douc_Langur__coassemble_71_pt1 | contig 15901 bp, 11 predicted proteins | sample X237_Red_shanked_Douc_Langur__metabat2_high_PE_002 | metagenome-assembled genome bin X237_Red_shanked_Douc_Langur
TCATCAGCGAGCCCACGGCCAATGAATCGCGCCAGCCGAAGCCACTGATGCGGGCACCGGCCGCGCCGCCCAGCACCTTGCCCAGCACGGCGGCGGCCATGATCAGTGCCAAGGCGCCAAGGCCCGCACCGACAAAGGCATCGCCGGTGGTGTTGAGCCCGGCCAGGGCGAAAAAGATCGGCATCAGCACGATGATCGCCACATGCTCCAGACGCTCGATCAGGCTCTTGAGCAGGCGGTCATCGCGCGGCAGGCAGGCGCCGAACAGGAACGCGCCGAACACCGGGTGCAGGTGCAGCCACTGCGTGGTGGCCGCGCAGGCGAACACGCCGATCAGCAGGGCCGCCAGCACCATGCCCGAGGGCTGCCCATCGCCGGCGTAGCGCCGCAGCAACCAGGCAAAGGCCGGGCGCAGGGCGCCGAACACCACCGCGCACAGCACCACCAGGCCGAGCGTGGTCTTGGCAAAGCCCGCATAGCCCTCGCCCGAGCCGATCAGGGCGACCACCAGGGCCAGCATGATCCAGGCAAACACATCGGCAATGGCGGCCGCCGACAAGGACAGCTGGCCGATGCGGCTGTGGGTCATGCCGCGTTCCTTGAGGATCCGCGCCATGATCGGGAAGGCGGTGATCGACATGGCCGCGGCCATGAACAGCGCAAAGGGCCAGAAACCTACCCCGGCCTGGGCCAGGGTGGGATGCAGCCACGGGGCGATGCCGATGCCCAGCGCCATCGGCGCCAGCACGCTGAGGATGCCGACCCAGCCGGCGCTCTTGAACTGCGCCCGCACGCCCTGCGGCGCACGCAGCTCCACCCCGACGATGAACATGAAAAGCACCAGCCCCAGCATCGACAGCGATGACAGTGCCGGCAGCGAGTCAGCCGTGAACAGCTCGGCATGGAACTGCGGGAAAACACTGCCCAGGATGATCGGCCCGAGCACGATGCCGGCGGCCATCTCGCCGATCACCGGCGGTTGACCCACATGGCGCAGCAGCAGGCCGCACAGGCGTGCGGTTGCCAGGATCACCACCAGTTGCAGCAGGAGCGGGGAGTGCGACATGCAGGCCTCGAGGCAGCGGGTCAATCAGTGGCCGTACCAGTGCGGTTGCAGCAAGGGCGGTTGTCGCGGCGCATCGCTGCCGGGCAGACAGGTGTCCAGGCCGTGGCCGTCGATATCCGGGTGATGCTGGCGCGCCGCGGCCAGCAGTTCGGCTGCCAGTCGGCCCATGTGCTGCACGTTGCCGGTGATGCGTGTGCGCAGGGCATCGTCTGGATCATTGGCATTGAGCGCCTGGTTGAGCTGGTGAAACCAATCAATGCGGTACTGGTCCAGCAGGCGCTGGTCCGGCGGCCGTGGGCTGCCATTGCGCCGGCCCCAGTCGCGCAGCAGGGCCTGCATGCTCCGGTTCAGCGCGTTGGCCTGCTCCAGTGCCGGGCGCAGCCTGCCCAGCAAGGCGATGTCGGTGAGCTTGTCGGCAAAAAACAGCGGCGCCAGCACCGACCAGTAATAGGTGTAATCCCAGATCACCTTCAACGGCATCACCAGGGCATCGCCAAACAGCGGGTACTGGTCCTGGTACAGCGTCAGCGTGTTTGCGTAGAAGGAAAAGTACAGCTGCTGGTAAATGTCGGCATAGGGCGCGAAGGACTTTCCGGCCCGGTCCTTGGCGATCAGGTCGCAGATGTAGCCGTTGCTGATGGCGATGAAATCGCTGCCCGGCGAGTAGAACGGGTCAAGAAACAGCCCGGCCTCGCCGGTCAGTGCCCAGCGATCGCTCGAGAACACCTGTTTGCAGCCATAGGAAAAATGGCGCATGGACATGAAATCCTGCAGCGCGTGTGCCGGGGTGTCGATCGATGCGGCTACCTGCGGCTGATGCTGGCGCAGCCAGGCCATGGCCTTTTCATGCGTGTCCATGGTTTGCAGCGGGTGCAGCTGGGCGTCGCAGACGATGCCCAGCGAGTGCGCGCCCGAGCTCAAGGGGATCAGCCAGAACCAGTAGCCCGGCCCGCACATGTGGTTGGTCGAGCGCCAGCGGTCCGGCGGGGTGCAGCGTGACAGCCAGGCCGGGTCACTGCCCCATTGGCTGGGATCCACATGGCCGTCCACCCGCCACCACACCGCATTGACGTCGTGGTCGTTGGGCTGCGCCAGGTCGAACTTGCGTTTGATCAGCCCGGCACGTCCACTGGCATCCACCAGCCAGCGTGCCTGGCAGTGATGGCGGGTCTTTGCGCGGACGTACTGCAGTTGATGCAGGGCGCCATCGCGGCCGATTTCCAGCTCGCGGACCACGGCGTCATCGATGAACTCCACGTCCAGCGCACGCGCCTGCTCACCGAGGAAATTTTCGAAACGGCCGCGGTCCAGCTGCCAGGACGGCGTCGGCAATACCTGGCTGACGCCGACTTCGGTGCAGGCCGGGATATCGGGCTGGCCGTCGGAGAAAAAGAAGCGGAAGCCGAACTTGCGGATCTGTGCGCTTTCCAGATGCTCGGCAAAACCCAGGGTATAGGCGAAGTAATGTGCGCCGATTTCCACCGTGGACTCGCCCACCTTGAAGGCGGCTTCGCGTACCGGATGCTTGCGGCGTTCGATCACCGTGACCTGCAGACCCGGGTCACGTTGCTTGAGCTGGATGGCCAGGCTGAGGCCGGCCAGGCCACCACCCATGATCAGTACATCGGTGGTGGAGGCTTGGCTCATGGCAGCGGCTTTGTCCTGTCAGACAGCGGTGGCTGGGAAAATTCGCCGGAAGGATCGTCGATCACGGCCGGATGGGCCTGGACCTGACGATACACCCGGTACAGCCCGCCACGGCGTACCGCCTGCGCGACAATATGGCTGGTGATACGCCACAGATCGCGCAAGGGGCGGAAATGGCTGCGGCGGAACTGCTGCGGGGAGCTGGCTTGTGCATAGCGCGATTCAATCGGCACCGAAACACAGCCCATGCCCAGCTGGCGCGCGGCGCTGATCACGATCTGCGCCTCGAACACGAAGTCCTCGCCAGGCACATCTGTCAAGGCCATCAGGGCGGCAGGATAGAAGCGCTGGCCACTCTGGCTGTCGGCCACCTGGTAGCCGGTGCCCCAGGCGATGCCCCAGTCGCCGAACTCGTTGGCCATGCGCCGCAACGGCGGCTTGGCCGCACGGTTGCGCAGGCGTGCGCCGATGATGATGTTGCCCGGATGGCGGTTGGCGCTGGCCAGCAGGCGTGGGATGTCGCTGGCGCTGTGCTGGCCGTCGCCATCCATTGTCACCACCCCGGTCACACCCAGTGACAGCGCATGGGCAAAGCCGGTACGCAGGGCGGCGCCCTTGCCCTGGCGTTGCGCATGGCGCAGCACGGTGACCGGCAGTCCCTGCAGGCAGGCCACGGTGTCATCGGCGGAACCGTCATCGACCACGATCACGGTATCGCACTGCCGCAGGCACTCGCTTACCACCTCGGTGATGCGCAGCGCCTCGTTCAAGGCCGGGATCAACACCGCCACGGTGTCACGCCGGATCGGCAACTCAGGCTGCATGGTCGATCCCGACATGCAGGCTGTGGGCCGGGCCGGCGGCCAGCTGCAGCTGGGTCTGGCCGCTGGCCAGGGCGTCGAACAGGGCCAGCATGGCCGCGCCGGCATTGGCCTGGGCATGCTGTTGCAGCGGGCCGGTTTGGGCCTGGCTGTCGGTCGGGCCCCATTGCACCTGCAGTGACGGCCCCGGTCCGTCGCGGCCCAGCACCAGGGCGGTGCCGAGCAGCCCGGCGCTGGGCGCCTGGGTGGCCAGCGGGCCACTGGCCGCGCCGTCATAGCTGACCAGCAATACCTGCTGCGCGCCGTCAGCCAGCTGCACCAGCGCCTCGAGCAGGCCCTGGGCAAAACTCCAGGGGCCGGCGCTCAGGGCGGTGGCCGGGGTGTGGGCACCGGCACCGATGGTCCAGTAACCGGCCGCCGCGTTGTGCACCGAGTTGTGGAAACGGGTCGGGGAGAGGCTGGCCGGGTCCTCGGCCAGGGTGCGGCACATGTAATCGGTGATGCCCAGTTCGCCATGGCACGAGGCAAATACCGAGGGCAGCTGCGCAGGATCCACGCCGGCGGCATTGCATGCGGCCAGTGCCACGTCCAGGGCCACGGCCACCGTATCCGGGGCACGGCGGCGCTCGTTGGCGGCCAGCAGCTGCGGGCTGGGGCGGCGTACCGCCTCTGCCGGCAGCCGGCCGTCGGCCACGTACTGGCAGGCCGCCTGCCAGCTGTCCAGGCCATCGTTCCAGTAGGCGATGCCGTTGATGCGCGCGTGCAGGGTGCTCATGCGGCCACCCCACGGGCAAACAGCAGCGAGCAGTTGTTGCCGCCAAAACCGAAGGAGTTGTTCATTGCGTACTGGATATCGGCCTGGGCCGGTTCAAAGCGGATCTGCGGCCCGCAGGCCGGGTCGGGCTGGCTGGAGTTGAGGGTGCCGGGCAGCAGGCCGTGTTCCAGGGCGAGCAGGGCGATGACCGATTCGACGATCCCGGCCGCGCCCAGGGTGTGGCCGGTCCAGCCCTTGGTCGAGCTGGCATGCAGGCCGGCCGGGAACAGGGCGGCCACGGCGGCGGCCTCGATGCTGTCGTTGGCCGGGGTCGAGGTGCCATGCAGGTTGAGGTAGCCGACCTGGTCGGCGCCGATGCCGCCGCGTTGCAGTGCCTGCTGCATGGCCAGCTGCGCCCCCAGGCCCTGCGGGTGCGGTGCGGACATGTGGTGGGCATCGCTGGATTCGCCATAGCCACGCAACTGCAGGCCATCGCTGCCGGGTGCGGCGCGTTCGAGCAGGGCATAGCCACCGGCTTCGCCCAGCGACAGGCCGACCCGGCGTGCATCGAAGGGCATGCACGGCTGTGGCGAGACCAGCTGCAATGAATTGAAGCCGTAGATCACGCTGCCGCACAGGGTGTCCACGCCACCGACCAGGGCGGCATCGACCAGCCCGGCGTTGATCAGGCGTGCGGCCTGGGCAAACACCTTGGCACTGGAGGAGCAGGCGGTGGCCACGGTCAGGCAGGGCCCGGACAGGCCGGTGGCTGCCTGCACAAAGGCGCCCAGCGAATGCGGGGTATGGATCACCGGGCGGGCCAACTCAGGCGGGAACCGGCCGTCATCGAGTTGGCGGTAGGCCAGCTCGGTTTCACCGATGCTGGAGGTGGAGGTGCCCATCACCACGGCGATGCGGTCATTGCCGTAACGCGCGCTGGCGGCCTGCACCGCTGCAGGCAGGCCGTCCTGCTGCAAAGCCAGCCACGCCAGGCGGTTGTTGCGTGATTCCCACTGCTGCAGGTGGGCCGGCAGGGCCGCGCCTTCCAGGCCATCGACGCGGCCGATCCAGCACGGTAGTGGCTGCTGGCCCAGGTCGTTGTCGCGCAGCCCGCTGCGTTGCTGGCGCAGGGCATCGAGCAGGGCCTTGCGGCCATGTCCCACCGCACTGGTGGCGGTATGAGCGGTTACCGCCAGGGGAGGGAGGAGGGCGCAGTCGGCTGCAGTCACGGCGGTACTCGACAATTATGTGGGGAGATTATATCGGCCCGCCTGTGTTGCCGCGGTCGCGGGGCTTGATCCTGAATGGCGGCGTGTCTTTAACCGGGTGACACTTTGCGACACAATCATTTTTCCTGATCACCACACCGCGTTCTGCGCGGCAGCGCGAATGCACGCTTACATTTACCGAAGCAACCGCAAGACCGACACCTATCTGTACCTGGCCAAGCGCGATGATTTCGAGGTCGTGCCGGCGGCACTGCGCACCTCGCTGGGCAGCCTGGTGCATGTGATGGATCTGGAGCTGACCCCCACCCGCAAGCTGGCCCTGGCTGACCCGCAGCAGGTGCGCAAACAGTTGGCTGACGTGGGCTATTACCTGCAGTACCAGCCTGGCACCACCGGGTTGGTGCAGTTCAATGCCAGCCTTGCCGATGAGTGAGCGTTCCTCCCGGCAGCTGGCGGTTGCCGCCCTGCTGTGTGGCCTGGTCCTGACCCTGGGCAGCGTGCTGGGCGCGATTCCCGGCGTGGTCGCGTTGTGCCTGGCCCAGCCGGCCTGGGCACTGGGCCTGCGTGGCTGGCAGGGGACCCGTTTGACCCGTGACGTACTGCGTCAGGATCTGCCCTTGCTGCTTGGCATGTGGGTCCTGGGTCCGGCCCTGCTCGGGCTGTTGGGGTACTGGCCGCTGTCGCGCCTGTTGGCCGGTGGCAGCCTGGGTTCGGCCCTGCTGCTGAGCGTGGTGGTATCGGCGATGGCCCTGCTGCTGTGGCGCAGCTGGCCGCTGTGGCAGGCGCTGGAAGCCGACGGCGGCCCGCTTGCCGCCCGCCGCCATTTGCCGGACAGCCTGCCGTGGTACCGCTGGCGCGGGCTGGGTATCGGCGCCAGCCTGCTGGCCCTGTGTGCGCTGGTGCTGCTGCCGCTGTGGCCACAGGAGCTGTCTGCGGCAATGCGCTGGGGCATGGCGGTGGCTGCCGTGGTACTGGCGCCCCTGCTGCACCTGCTGATCCAGCGCCTGCGGGTGGATGCGGCTGCCGCACCGGCGCCGGCTCCCAGTGGCCCGCTGGCCGAGGAATTGTTTGCACAGGCGGCCTTGCCGCCGGCACCGCTGGAGCCGGTGGTGCCGGGCCAGCTGGGTATCGAACTGTATGAAGCGGCACGTGGCGGCCGGGTCGACCGGGCCCTGCAGCTGCTGCAGGCCGGTGCCGATGCCAACGCGCTGCCGCCGGCCGAGGGCCGTGACCAGCGCCAGCTGACCGTGCTGGCTGCGGTGTTGCCCGACCTGCGCCTGCTGCGTGCATTGATTGCCGCCGGGGTGGATCTGAACCTGCAGCACCGCGGCATGACCGCCCTGCTGGCCGCCACCCGTGACAGCTGGCATGGCCGCCCGGAAGCGGTGATGACCCTGCTGGCCAACGGTGCGGACGTGCGCATCGTCGATGCCGATGGCAACACCCCGCTGCACTTTGCCGCGCGTACCTCCGACCCGGGCGTGGCCGCGCTGCTGCGCGATGCCGCCGCCGAGCTGGATGTGCTCAACAACGAGGGCTACAGCCCGTTGGGCATCGCCTGCCAGGCCGGCAACTGGCGCCTGGTGCGCTTCTTGCTCGAGCGCGGGGCCAAGGCCGATGTCGACCAGGGGGTGCCGGCGCTGGTCGCCGCTGCCGCCGGGGAAGAGGACGATGTGGCCGGGGTGCAGCTGCTGCTCAAGCACAAGGCACGGGTGGATGCGCGTGACCGCCGCCGCCGCAGTGCCCTGCACGAGGCCTGTGCGGCCGGTCATGTCGAGCTGATCCAGGCCCTGATGGCGGCCGGTGCCAACCTGGAAGCGCGCGACCAGGCCGGGCGCACCCCGTTCCTGGATGCCTGCGCCCATGCGCGCAGCGAGGCGGTGCAGGTGCTGCTGCCGCATCGTCCGGACCTGCACGCCGTTGATGGCAGTGGCTTGAATGCGATTTGGCTGGCCAGCGCCGCCGATGCTGCCCAGGTGGCCCTGGTGCAGCAGTTGCTGGGCCTGCAGGTTGACCACCAGCTGGCCGACGCCCATGGCCGGCGCGCGCTGGACATGGCGGCCGCCGCTGGCCGCTGGGCCATCGTGGCGGTGCTGGACCCGGCCTATGAATTGCCGGCGGCAGTGAGCGAGCAGCTGGGCACGCGCGAGGCGGTCAGCATGCCCACCCAGTTGCCTGACCGTGCCCCGCTGGAACTGCTGCGCGAGGCCCTGGGCTTTGGCAATACCCGTGGCATGGAAGCACTGGCGCGCCTGTGCAGTGCGGCCGAACTGGGCGAGCTGCTGCATCAGCCGGCCGTGCTGGAACAGCCCGATTCGGTGCTGTGGCTGCTGGAGCAGGGCGCGGATACCCAGCGCGGCAATGCGGCCGGGGACATCCCGGTGTTCGTGCTGCTGGACATGGGCGCCCGCGGTCTGCCGGTGCTGCAGCTGCTGGTCGAGCGGGGTGTCTGCCTGGCCGGCCGCGGTGGCCTGGCACGCTGGCTGCTGGCCTGCCAGGGCCAGGACACGGATGCCCGCGCGCTGGAGGCCTTTGCCCTGGCCCAGCTGGACAACGGCCTGGACAGCTATGGCAGCTCGGCGGCCGGTGATCCGCCGTTGTCGCTGGCCGTGCGCGTGGGCTGGCTGCAGCTGGCCCAGTGCCTGCTCGAACGCGGTGCCGACCGTGAGGCCCGCGACAGCCTCAACCTGACCGCCCTGCACCTGGCCACCGCGCTGGGTCGCGAGGCGGCGATCAAACTGCTGGTCAGCCATGGTGCCAGCCCGCAGGCGCGGACTCCGGACGGGCAGACCCCGCTGGGCGTGGCCCTGGCCAAGGGCCGCCGCGACCTGGCCGACTGGCTGGACTGGCGGGTATGGCCATTGCCGCGCCGCAAGCTGCGCGCGGCCGATGTGCCGGCCGCTGCCGTGGTGGGTGATGCCGATGCGGTACGCCGCCTGATCGACCTGGGCCTGCCGGTGGATGCGGTCGATGCCCAGGGCTGCACGGCCCTGCTGCGCGCTGCCGGTGGCGGCCACCTGGCCGTGGTCGACCTGACCCTGGCCCGTGGCGCCAACCCGCAGCATGCCGCCTTGAGTGGTGCCACCCCGCTCAGCGCGGCGGTGAGCATGCGCCAGCTGGACATCGTTTCGGCCCTGCTCGATGCCGGCGCGCCGATCGAGCAGCGCCTGCCCGGTGGGGTCAGCGTGCTGATGCTTTCCGCGGCGCTGGGCCTGCCCGATGTGGCCGCGCGCCTGCTGGCCGCCGGTGCCGACGAGCTGGCGGTGGATGACAAGGGCCTGACCGCGCTGCACTGCGCGGCCCAGTACGGCTTTACCGCACGCGACCGTTCGCGCCTGCTGGCCCTGTATGACGGCCTGCTGCTGGCCGGTGCGCCGGTGGACCAGGTGGCGGCGATGGAGCTGACCCCGTTGCTGCTGCAACTCGGTGCCGGCGCCACTGCCGGCACGGCCTGCGACGAGCACGTGGTGCTGGCCGGTGTGGAACGCCTGCTTGACGAGGGCGTGAGCATCGAGGCCCGCGATGCGCGCGGCTTCGGCCCGCTGCACCTGGCCGCCCTGCATGGCCTGCCGTTGCTGGTGCAGCGCCTGCTGCGTGCCGGTGCCGATCCGGACATGCGTGACACCCTGGGCCGCACCGCCCGCGAGATTGCCATCATGCGTGGCTTTGTCGACATTGCCGGCGAGTTCGAACCGACCGTGCCGGGTGTGACCTCGATGGCCCGTTTCCTGCGCGACAACGCCTGAGCGGCGCGTTGTTTGATCCGGCGCATGGGCGTACACGCGTGTGGCGTGTACGCTCATGGCGGTTTGGGCAAGGCAGCGGCGCATGAGCATCTATCACCTGCAATCGGTCTTCCGTCCGCAATCGGTGGCGGTCATTGGCGGCAGCCCGCGTCCGCGTTCGGCCGGCCGCGCGGTGGTACGCAACCTGCGCGAGGGCGGTTTTGCCGGGCAGATCGGCTGGATCAACCCACGTCATCCGCATATCGACGGCATCGGCACGGTGCGCCGCCTGCGTGACCTGGGCTGGGTGCCGGAGCTGGTGGTGATCACCGCCCCGGCGCAGATCGTGCCGCAGCTGGTCGTCGAAGCCGCCGAGCTGGGCGTGGCGGCGGCCATCATCCTCACCGCCGGCCTGGGCCATGGCCGTGGGTCACTGGCCGAGCGGGTACAGCACAGCGCCCGCGCCAAGGGCCTGCGCATCCTCGGCCCGCACTGTCTGGGCGTGATTGCCCCGCATGCGCGCCTGAATGCCTCCATCGCCGCACACACGCCGCAGGCCGGCGACCTGGCACTGATTTCCGAATCCAGCGCGATTGCTGCGGCCCTGGTGGAGTGGGGGGTGGCCCGCTCGGTGGGTTTTTCGGCCGTGGTCTCGCTGGGCGAGAGCGTGGATGTGGACTTTGCCGACCTGCTGGATTACTTCGCCGCCGATTACCGCACCCGCGCCATCCTGCTGTATGTGGAAAACATCAGCGATGCGCGCAAGTTCATGTCCGCAGCGCGTGCGGCGGCGCGTTCCAAGCCGGTGGTGGTGGTCAAGTCCGGGCGTGCCCGGCCCGGTGCGGCGCCACGCAGTGACGATACCCATGTGCAGTCGCTGGCCAGCAGCGATGCGATCTACACCGCCGCCTTCAACCGTGCCGGCCTGCTGCGGGTGGGCGCGCTGGATGAGCTGTTCACCGCCGCCGAGACCCTGGGCCGCCTCGGCGGTACCTTCCCCGGCCGGCGTCTGGCCATTGTCAGCAACGGCAGCGGGGTGGGGCGCCTGGCCGCCGACCGCCTGGCCATGCTCAAGGGCCAGCTGGCCAACCTGTCGCCGGCCACCGAAAAGGCCCTGGCCCAGCTGCTGCCCGACACCGCCCCGCATGCCAACCCGGTCGATCTGGTGGTCGATGCCGATGGCCAGCGTTATGCCAGCGCGATCGAGGCCCTGCTGGCCGACCCGGAAAACGATGCCCTGCTGGTGGTCAACGTGCCCACCGCGTTCACTTCATCGGTGGACGCGGCACGTGCGCTGACCCGTACCGTGGCCGCGCGCTCGCGGGCCGAACGCGACAAGCCGGTGTTTGCGGTGTGGCTGGGCAAGGACGAGGCAGCCACCACCGCCCTGCATTCGGCGCGCATTCCCACCTATGCCTCCGAGGCCGATGCGGTGGCTGGCTTCCAGCACCTGGTGCGTTACCGCCAGGCCCAGGCCGCGCTGATGGAAACCCCGCCCAGCCTGCCCGAAGACTTCCAGGTCGACCGCCAGGCCGCGCAGCAGGTGGTGGCCACGGCCTTGGCACGTGGCCAGCGCTGGCTGGACCCGCGCGCCACCCACGCCCTGCTGGCCGCCTACGGCATCGCCATGGCGCCGTTGCAGCTGGCCCGCGATGTGGCCGAGGTGCTGGAGCTGGCCCAGCCACTGCTGGAAGCCGGCAACACGGTGACCTTGAAGATCCACTCGGCCGACATTCCCAACAAGTCCGACGTGCATGGCGTGCGCCTGGACCTGGCCACCCTGGCCGCGGTGCGGACCGGGGCCGAGGCCATCCTCGACTCGGCCCGCCGCCTGCGCCCGGAGGCGCTGATCGAGGGAGTGCTGGTGCAGCCGACCATCGTCCGCGCCAAGGCCCGCGAACTGATCGCCGGCATCGCCGATGACCCGGTGTTCGGCCCGGTGGTGGTGGTCGGTCGTGGCGGCACTGCGGTGGAGGTGATCGATGACATTGCCCTGGGCCTGCCGCCGCTGGACCTGCGCCTGGCCCACGAGCTGATCGGCCGCACACGGGTCTCGCGCATCCTCAAGGGCTACCGTGATGTCCCGGCGGCCGACGAGCGCGCGCTGGCCCTGTTGCTGGTCAAGCTGGCCCAGCTGGCTGCCGACATCCCCGAGGTGCGCACCCTGGACATCAACCCGCTGCTGGTCGATGCCGACGGGGTGATGGCACTGGATGCACGGGTGGCGATCACCCCGACCATCGGCCTGCACAAGGGCCGGGGCCATCCCCGTTTTGCGATCTTCCCGTATCCCACCGAGTGGGAGCGCAGCATCGACCTGTCCAACGGCGGCACGGCCTTCGTGCGCCCGGTACGGCCGGAGGATGATGGGCTGTTCCGCGCCTTCTTTGCCCGCGTCACCGACGATGACCTGCGCATGCGTTTCTTCCAGTCGGTCAAGCATTTCAGCCATGAGTTCATTGCCCGCCTGACCCAGCTCGACTACGCCCGTTCCATTGCATTGGTGGCGCTGGACCCGCGCAGCGGCGAGATGCTCGGCGCCGTGCGCCTGCATGCCGACGCGCAATACGCCACCGGCGAGTACGGCATCCTGGTGCGCTCGGACCTGAAGGGCTACGGCCTGGGCTGGCGCCTGATGAAGATCATGATCGAGTACGCGGCATGGCTGGGCCTGAGCCAGGTGCAGGGCCAGGTGCTGCGCGAGAACAGCACCATGCTGGACATGTGCCGCCGGCTGGGCTTCAGCGTGCGCGTGGACCCGGATGATTCGACCTTGATGCAGGTCACCCTGCCGGTGGACGGGCGTGGCCTGGAAGGCTGAGCGGCAGGTGTGGTGTGGCTCGACGGGCTTTGTTGTTGCACTGCACAATAGGCGCTTGATGCCTTCGCTGAGCCTGCCATGATCACGCCCCTGCTGCTGTTGCCCGGTTTGTTGAACGATGCCGACCTGTGGCAGGCGCAGCTGCGTGACCTGGCCGACATCGCCGATTGCCAGGTGGCCGACCTGACCACCCACGACGACCTGGATGCGCTGGTGCAGGCGGTGCTCGATGCGGCCCCGGCACGCTTTGCCCTGGCCGGGTTCTCGCTGGGCGGCTGGATCGCCCAGCACATCCTGCGTGTCGCCCCACAGCGGGTGCAGCGGCTGGCCCTGATCGGCACCTCCTACCTGCCCGATACCGCCGAGCGTGCCGCGCAGCGGGCCAAGCAGCAGGCGCTGGTGGCAGTGGCCGGCAATTTCCACGGCTTCGGCAACAGCATGATGCGGCGCTATGTGGATGCCTCGCGGCTGGATGATGTGTCTCTGCGCGATACCGTGCGCGGCATGACCATGCGTCTGGGCGCGGAGGTGTTCCTGCGCCAGAACGCCCTGCCGCGGCTGGACGGGCGCGATGTGCTGCAAGGCTACGCCGCCCCGTCGCTGGTGCTGTGCGGTGGCAATGACGGCATCACCCCGGTGCAGCGTTCGCGCGAGATGGCAGCGATGATGCCGGCCAGCGAGCTGGTCGAGCTGCCGGACTGCGGCCATCTGGCGCCGCTGGAACAGCCGCTGGCGGTAAGTGCGGCGATGCGCCGCTGGCTGCTGCGCAGCGCCTGACGTATTGCCCGGCGACCCGGAAGCGGGTGCCTCCGGGTCGGGCCGGTCTTCAGCCGGCCTCGGCCTGCAGGGTGTGGTGCTCGGCGCTGGCCGCATCCAGCTGGGCCAGTTCGGCAGCGGACAGCTGCAGGCGGGCCGCAGCCAGCAGCTGCTGCAGCTGCTCCACGCTGGTGGCACTGGCAATCGGCGCGCTCACCGTGGGCTGGGCCATCAGCCAGGCCAGGGCCACCTGGGCCGGTTTGGCATTGTGGCCGGCGGCCACATCATCCAGCGCCTGCAGGATGCGCAGCCCGCGTGGGTTGAGGTAACGCGCCACCACGCCCACACCGCGGGCACTGCTTTGCGCCGCGTCAGAGGCGCTGCGGTACTTGCCGGTCAGAAAGCCGCTGGCCAGGGCGTAGTAGGGCAGCACGCCGAGCTGGTGCTCGCCGGCAATGGCCGCCAGCTCCTGCTCGTACACCGCGCGGTCGCACAGGTTGTACAGCGGCTGCAGGGTCTCGAAGCGCGGCAGGTGGTAATCGGCCGAGATCTTCAATGCCTGGCGCAGCGCGCCGGGGCTGAAATTGGAGGCACCAATGGCCCGTACCTTGCCCTGTTCGACCAGGCGCGCAAACGCGCCCAGGCTGGCTTCCAGCGGCTCGGCCGGGTCCTCCTCGTGGGCCTGGTACAGGTCGATGACATCGGTCTGCAGGCGGCGCAGTGAACCTTCCAGCGCAGCGTTGATGTTGTCGGCCGACAGCCCGGGGTGTTCGCCCCACTTGGCCACCTTGGTGGCAATGAGCACCTTGTCGCGCTTGCCACTGGCCTTGAGCCAGCGGCCGATCAGGGTTTCCGATTCGCCGCCGGCATTGCCCGGGGCCCAGGCCGAATACACATCGGCGGTATCAATCAGGTTGAAGCCGGCATCGACGAAGGCATCGAGCAGGGCAAAGGTGCTGCGTTCATCCACACTCCAGCCAAAGACATTGCCGCCAAACGCCAGCGGCGCGGCGTGGATGCCGGATCGGCCGAGTTCTCGGGTGGCCACCATGGGCATGTTCTCCTTGTCCTGGGCTCCCCAGCATAGACAAGGGCAGGTTAGGTTTTCGCTGTCGGCAGGTGCAGGCTGTGCGCCCGGTCGGGTTTTGCTGCGTCGCTGCCCGCCCGCGTGGTGGCGATGCTAGGCTCAGCGCCACCCTTTGCTTGCTGGAGATCACCATGTCCCATCGTCTCGCCCTGGCCGGTCTGCTGCTGGCGGCCATGCCGCTTGCCCAGGCCCATGACGGTCATGCCCATGGCCAGCAACACGACCATGCCGCGCACGCGGCGCAGGACCCGGCGGCGCATGCCGCCCACGCCGCCCAGGCCCTGGCCGCCGCGGTGGCCGACAGCCGCCGTGCACCGGCCAATGTCGCCCGTGATGGCTGGCGCCACCCGCAGCAGACCCTGGAATTCTTCGGTGTGGTGCCGCACCACACGGTGCTGGAAGTGACCCCGGGCGGCGGCTGGTACACCGAGATCCTGGCCCCGTTGCTGGCCGAGCATGGCCAGTACATCGCCGCGATGGTGGACCCGTCCAGCCTGCCTGAAGGCCGTGGCCGCGATTACCAGCAGCGCAGCCTGGATGGCTTCAATACCCTGGTGGCCGGCGATGCCGCGCGCTTTGCCAAGGTCAAGGTCAACACCTTCGCCCCGGCCGCACCGGTGTTTGCCGCGCCGGCGTCGGTGGATGTGGTGCTGACCTTCCGCAACGTGCACAACTGGCGCAGCAACGGCCAGGAAGCCGGCTACTTCAAGGGCTTCTTCGATGCGCTCAAGCCCGGTGGCGTGCTGGGCGTGGTCGAGCACCGGGCCAAGGCCGATGTGCCGGCCGACGACAAGAGCGGCTATGTCGGCGTGGACCAGGTGGTGGCACTGGCCACCGCTGCCGGCTTCGTGCTGGATGCCAGCAGCGAGATCAATGCCAACCCGGCCGACAGCAAGGACCATCCGGACGGGGTGTGGATGCTGCCGCCGGGCAACCGCCATCCGGCCGCCGATGCGGCCAAGTACCAGGCCATCGGTGAAAGTGACCGCATGACCCTGCGCTTCATCAAGCCGGCAGGTTGAGCGCCCAGGTGGGACAATGGCGCACGTTTGATTGCGCCGTTGTCCCGCCATGCTGATTGCCCTGAACAAACCCTTCAACGTGCTGTGCCAGTTCACTGACCGCAGCACGCCGCCGCGCGACACCCTGGCCGGCTTCGGCCTGCCGCCAAACGTGTATGCGGCAGGGCGCCTGGACTACGACAGCGAAGGCCTGTTGCTGCTCACCGACGACGGCACCCTGGCCAACCGCCTCACTGACCCCAGGCACAAGCAGCCCAAGACCTACTGGGTGATGGTGGAAGGCACGCCGACGGCAGAAAAGCTGCAGGCGCTGCGTGATGGGGTGGTGCTCAATGACGGCCCGACCCGCCCGGCCAAGGTACGCCTGATCGAGCCGGCGCCGGCGCTGTGGCCGCGCAATCCGCCGGTGCGTTATCGCAAGAACGTGCCCGATGCCTGGCTGGAAATCATCATCAGCGAAGGCCGCAACCGCCAGGTGCGGCGCATGACCGCGGCGGTCGGCCTGCCTACCTTGCGCCTGGTGCGGGTAGCCATCGGGGAGTACGCACTCGATGGCCTGGCCCCGGGGCAGTGGCGCCAGGTCGACTGACCCGGCGCCGTTGCTGCCTGTTGGCAGGGGGTGGGCTTATTCGCCCAGGTCGGCAGCGTCGTCGACGTGGCTGTGCGGCCGGTCGGCGATGCGTCGGTTGTTTTCCAGCTGTGCGGCCGCTTCCTGCGCCTTCTTGCGCTTGCGGTAGGCGGCATAACCCAGCACACCCAGGCCGACGGCGGCCACAGCCACGGCAGCACCCGGGTTGCGACGCACGGCCTTGGTGGCCACCCGGCCGCCGGTCTTCAATGCGCCAATCGCCGCACCGGTCTTGAGCCAGTCGGCTGCATGGCTGCCGCCTTGCTTCAGCCCGCCACCGGCCTGCCCGGCCAGTTCCAGGACGCGTTCCAGTGCGGTATCGGTGATGTTGCTCAGCTTGCTCAT
>X237_Red_shanked_Douc_Langur__coassemble_72_pt1 | contig 15738 bp, 14 predicted proteins | sample X237_Red_shanked_Douc_Langur__metabat2_high_PE_002 | metagenome-assembled genome bin X237_Red_shanked_Douc_Langur
TGATTTTCGCACCAATGGACGCTGCCAGACAGCACAACGCCCGGGCGTGCCGGGCGTTGTGGGTACAGCGGGTGGGTTTACTGGGCCTTGATCGCCATGGCCTGCAGGCCGGCGGCCTCCAGTTTGGCCTTGGCCGCGGCCAGCTCACTGGCCGAGTTGTACGGGCCCATGCGCACCCGGTACACGGTGGTGCCATTGATCTGCGCCGGCTCGACCCGGGCGCCGACCCCGGCCATGGCCAGGCGGGCCTTGGTGCCCTCCGCTTCGCCCTGGGCAGAGAACGCGCCGGCCTGCAGCAGGTAACGCACGTTGCTGGCCGGTTCGCTGGTACTGGCGGTCACAGCAGCCGGGCGGGTGGTTGCGGCCGGAGCCGTTGCCGTTGCCGGTGCGGTTGCAGCAGGGCGGTCGTTGCCGGCCGGGCGTTCATTCACCGGTGCCGGCTGGGCAGCCGGCTTGGGAACCGCACGGCCTTCCAGCGCGGCCAGTGCGCGCTGGGCCTCGCTGACCGGTGCCGGATTCTCGTTCAACGGTGCCGGCTGGTTGGCCGCTGCGGTGGACGATTCGGCGGGCGCGGCCTGGCGCTGGCTGCGTGCCAGGCGCTCGGCCTCGGCACGGGCGGTGGCGGCCAGCTCGGCATCGGACATCTGCACCTCGCTGCCGGGCAGCAGGGTATAGAAGTCATACGACGGCTGTGCCGGGCGCTCGCTTGGCGTGGTCGTGGCGGCGTTGTTGTCGCCTCTGGCGGCCGGGCGCGGCAGCGAGGCCGGGGCATCGATGTCGGCGTCGGCCACCTGGGCAGGCACCGCATCCGGGTTCGGACGGGGGCCGGCGCGCAGGAAACCATCCCCTTCGCCCTTGAACAGGCTGGGCATGGCCATGAATACCACCGCGGCCACGGCCGCGATGGCAACCAGCCACACCCATGCCGGGGTGCCGGTATCGGTGTTGCGCTTTGCTTGGCGCTTGTTGCGTCGTGCTCCAGCCATGGGCTGTACGGTCTCCGGTCTGCGCTTACATCTTTTCCGGTGCGCTCACGCCCAGCAGGCCCAGGCCATTGGCCAGAACCTGACGGGCTGCGCCGGCCAATGCCAGTTTGGCATTGCGCTCGGAAGCATCATCCACCAACACGGGGGTGCCGGCATACCAGGTGTGGAAGGCGTTGGCCAGCTCACGCAGGTACTGGGCGACCAGATGCGGCTCCAGCGCTTCGCCGGCGGTTTCCACCACTTCCGGGTAACGCGAGATTTCATACATCAGGGTCATCGAGACTGCATCGTCGACCGTGTTGAGCTTGGCAATGCCGTCGGCCTGCACGTAGCTCAGGCCCTTCTCCTGGGCCTGGCGCAGCAGCGAGCACACGCGGGCGTGGGCGTACTGCACGTAGAACACCGGGTTGTCGTTGCTCTGCTGGCGGGCCAGGTCGATGTCGAAGGTCAGCTGCGAATCGGGCTTGCGTGCGATCAGGAACCAACGCACGGCATCGGCACCGACTTCCTCGATCAGGTCACGCAGGGTCAGGTAGGAGCCGGCGCGCTTGGACAGTTTCACTTCCTCGCCGCCGCGCATCACGGTGACCATCTGGTGCAGCACGTATTCCGGCCAGCCCTTGGGAATGCCGACATCCAGGGCCTGCAGGCCGGCGCGCACGCGGGCCAGCGAGCCGTGGTGGTCAGCGCCCAGCTCGGTGATCGCACGCACGTAGCCGCGCTGCCACTTGGACAGGTGGTAGGCCACGTCGGGCAGGAAGTAGGTGTAGGTGCCGTCGGACTTGCGCATCACGCGGTCCTTGTCGTCACCGAAATCGGTGGAGCGCAGCCACAGCGCGCCGCCTTCCTCGTAGGTGTGGCCGGAGGCATTGAGCTGGGCCACGGTCTCGGCGACCTTGCCGTCCTTGTACAGCGAGCTTTCCAGGAAGTAGATGTCAAAATCCACGCCGAAAGCGGCCAGGTCCAGGTTCTGCTCGTTGCGCAGGTAGGCCACGGCAAAGCGGCGGATCGCTTGCAGGTCGTCGGCATCGCCGGCACCGACCACGGTGGAGCCTTCCAGCTCGACGCTGGCCCCGCTCAGGTAGGCCTGGGCCACATCGTTGATGTAGTCGCCGTTGTAGGCCGATTCCGGCCACAGCGCATCGCCGGGCTTGAAGCCCTTGGCGCGGGCCTGGGTGGACAGGGCCAGGTTGTCGATCTGGACGCCGGCGTCGTTGTAGTAGAACTCGCGCTTGGCATTCCAGCCGTTGGCTTCCAGCACGCGGGCGATGCAGTCGCCGATCGCGCCGGCGCGGCCGTGGCCGACGTGCAGCGGGCCGGTCGGGTTGGCCGAGACGTATTCCACGCCCACGGTCTTGCCGTTGCCGCTCAGGTTGCGGCCGTAATCGGTGCCGTCCTTCAGGACCAGGGCGGTTTCCCGCTGGTAAGCGCTGGGGGACAGGTGGAAATTGATGAAGCCGGGGCCGGCGATGTCGACCTTGGCCACCAGTTCATTGGCCGGCAGGGCATCGACCAGAGCTTGGGCCACGGCGCGCGGGTTGGTGCGCGCGGCCTTGGCCAGCAGCATGGCTGCATTGGTGGCGAAATCACCATGCTCGCGGGTCTTGGGTCGTTCGACCACGAAATCCGGCGACAGGAGGTCGGCAGGCAGGGTGCCGTTGGCGCGCAAGGCGGCGATGCCTTGGCCGATGAGGGCGCGGAGTTGTGGTTTCACGTAAGTATCTGCATTTGGAGCGCGGAATCGCCCATTTTACCTTAGCCAGCGCCGCGGGGCCCAATCGCTCCCAAATGGGAGGCGCGGGGAGGCTTCTAGACCCAGCCGCGGGCGGCCAGCGACACCGGTGCCCCGTCGCCGATGACCAGGTGGTCCAGCAGGCGCACGTCCACCAGTTCCAGGGCCTGGCGCAGGCGCTGGGTCAGGGCACGGTCGGCCGCCGACGGCTCCGGGTTGCCGGAGGGGTGGTTGTGGCCAACGATGACCGCGGCCGCATTGTGGGCCAGGGCGCGGCGGATGACCTCGCGCGGATGCACTTCGGCGCCGTCAATGGTGCCGGCAAACAGTTCTTCGAAGGCCAGGGCGCGGTGGCGGGTATCCAGGAACAGCACCGCGAACACCTCGCGTGGCTGGTGGCGCAGACGCTGGCTGAAGTGGCGACCGGCCGCGTCCGGGTCACTGACCAGGACCCCGCGGCTCAGCTCGGCGGCCAGCAGACGCTGGCCCAGCTCCAGCGCAGCGGCCAGGCGGCAGGCACAGGCCGGGCCCAGCCCGGGCAGTTTGCCCAGTGCGGCCGGCGGGGTCTGCAGCAGGGCGCGCAGCGGGCCATGCCCGGCCAGCAGCTGGCGCGCGGTCTGCACCGCATCCAGGCCGCGGCTGCCCGAGCCGATGAAGATGGCCAGCAGCTCGGCATCGGACAGCACGCCGGCACCGCGGGCGAGCAGTTTTTCACGGGGGCGTTCGTCGCTGGGCCAGTCACGGATGTGCATATGCCAAAAATGGCGCCGCTCATGCCGCTGGGGCATCAGGGCCGCGCAAGCCATCGGGTAAGCTAGCGGCCTTCGATTTTGTAGGACTTCGCGCCCGTGAGTAACGCCACTGTGGAGGCCCCCTTCAGCGGGGCATTGACCGGTAAGAAACTGCTGCTGTGTGTCGGCGGCGGGATTGCGGTCTACAAGGCGCTGGAATTGGTGCGCCGTCTGCGTGATGCCGGTGCCATCGTGCAGGTGGCGATGACCGAAGGGGCGCAGCAGTTCGTTACCCCCTTGAGTTTCCAGGCCCTGTCCGGGCTGCCGGTACGCACCAGCCTGTGGGACAGCGCCGCCGAGCAGTCCATGGGCCATATCGAGCTGGCGCGCTGGGCCGACCGCATCATGATCGCCCCGGCCACCGCCGACCTGATCGCCCGCCTAGCCGGTGGCCACGCCGATGACCTGGTCAGCACCCTGTGCCTGGCCAGTGCCGCACCGCTGACCGTGTGCCCGGCGATGAACCACCACATGTGGCTGCACCCGGCCACCCAGGCCAACATTGCCACCCTGAGCGGGCGGGGTGCCCAGGTGATCGGCCCGGAAGACGGTCCGCTGGCAGAAGGCGAATCCGGCCCGGGGCGTCTGGCCCAGGTGCCGGCGATCATTGCCGGTCTGGTTCAGGCCGAAGCCGGTGGCCGCACCGAAGCGCCGGCGGCGGCCGTGGTGGACAGCCGTCTGCAGGGGCTGCGGGTTTTGATCAGTGCCGGCCCGACCTACGAGGACCTGGACCCGGTGCGCTACATCGGCAACCGTTCCAGCGGCAAGATGGGCTTTGCCCTGGCCGCCGCCGCCGCCGCCCGTGGTGCCCAGGTGGTGCTGGTTGCCGGCCCGGTGCAGCTGGCCACCCCGGACGGGGTGGAGCGGGTCAATGTGCGTTCGGCCGCGCAGATGCGCCAGGCCGTGCTGTCGGCATTGCCGGCCGACATCTATATCGGTGCGGCAGCGGTGTCTGATTACACGCCCAGGGTGGTGTCGGACCAGAAGCTGAAAAAGACCGCGCAGACCACCGGCATGACCCTGGAACTGGTGCGCACCCCGGACATCCTGGCCGAGGTGGCCGAACAGACCGGTGCCCTCAAGCTGGTGGTCGGGTTTGCCGCCGAAACCCACGATGTGGAGAAGTACGCCCGTGGCAAACTCACCGCCAAGCGCCTGGACCTGGTGATCGCCAACCGGGTCGGCATGGCCGGTTCGGGCTTTGAGAGTGATGACAATGCCGCCACCGCCTACTGGGCCGATGGCGAACGCGAGTTTGCCAGCACCAGCAAGCAGCAGCTGGCCGGGCAATTGCTGGAACTGATTGGACAGAGGCTGGGCGCATGAGCATCCCGTTGCAGATCAAGTTGCTGGACCCGCGCTTTGGCCAGGACTGGCCATTGCCGGCCTATGCCACCGAGGCCAGCGCCGGCATGGACCTGCGCGCGGCCCTGGAGGCCGAGCTGGTGCTGGCACCGGGTGACGCGGCGCTGGTGCCCAGCGGGGTGGCCATCCATATCGGTGATCCCAACCTGTGCGCGGTGATCCTGCCGCGCTCGGGTCTGGGCCACAAACATGGCATCGTGCTGGGCAACGGCACCGGCCTGATTGATGCCGATTACCAGGGCCCGTTGTTGATCAGTGTCTGGAACCGCGGGCGCGAAGCGTTCACTATTCAGCCTGGGGACCGTATCGCGCAGCTGGTGGTCATGCCGGTTGCGCGTGTGCAGCTTGAGGTCGTGGATACATTTGTTGCCACTGCGCGTGGTGCCGGGGGCTTCGGTCATACCGGCGTAGGCTGACGGCGTACGCAGGAAAATAAGGGGGAGCGGGAAAACATGGACATTGGCCGAGGTACCGGGAAGCGTCCCGGTCGCTCCACGCTGTTGCTGGCGGGCGCACTGGTGTTGTTGGGTGGGCTGTTTGCCTGGAACGCGGTCAACCAGTGGCAGGCCGAGCGCACCGCCGGGCAGCTGCAACTGGCCCGCGATGCGGTGGTCACCGGCACGGCAGATGCCGTGCGTGCGCACCAGCAGGAAATGGCACGCCAGCTGGAGCTGCCGGCCGTCAAGGCTGCCGCGGCCGCCGGTGACATGACCGCTTTCGAACTGGCCTTCCGCGACGGCATGCGCGATGTGGAAGACGTCAAGATCTATCCGGCCCGGCTGGGGGACGCCTATGCCGATCCGGCCGCCTTCGGCTGGTCGCGTCTGGCCCTGCTGGAGCAGGCCGTACTCGATGGCCAGGCGGCGGTCCGCGTGGTCAAGGACGCCGGCGCACCGCGCCTGGGCGTGGCCGCACCGATCCAGTTCGGTGAGCAACCGTCGCTGGTCTACATCCGCCTGCAGTTGCCGCGCCTGACCGCTGCCCTGGATGGTGCCGTGGTGCCCGAGGCGGCCTATCTGGGCCTGCGCCAGGGGGGCTACACCGTGGTCGAACAGGGCCAGCGCGCACTGGGCAGCGGTGGTGAAGCGATGGCCCGCGCCGTGCCCGATACCGGTCTGCGCGTGGTGGCGGCCCTGCCGGAAGTGTCCGCCGCACCACTGGGCCTGGGCGCGCTGTCGTGCGCGGTGGTGGCCCTGTTGTTGTTCCTGGTCGCCGTACTGGCATTGCTGGGCCCCTCGCGGCTGCCGGTGGCTGCCGCGGTCAAGCGGCGGCGCAAGCCGGCCGAGCCGGAAGAACAGGGGGCAACCCTGCGCGAGGCGATGCAGGAGCACATCCAGGCCCAGCCGGAGGTGGTGGCCGTGGAGTCGCCGCCGGTGGCCGTGGTGCCGGCCATCAACGTGGCCGCGGGTATGTTCCGTGCCTATGACATCCGCGGTGTGGTCGGGCGTGATCTCAACGGCGCGGTTGCCGAGATGATCGGCCAGGCCATCGGCAGCGAGCTGATCGAGCGTGGCCTGCGCGACATCGTGGTCGGCCGCGATGGCCGCCTGTCCGGGCCGGAATTGTCGGCCGGCCTGATCGAGGGCCTGCGCAACAGTGGCTGCGAGGTCCATGACATCGGCCTGGCGCCGAGCCCGGTGGCGTATTTTGCCGCCTACCACCTGCGCGCAGGCAGTTGCGTGGTGGTCACCGGCAGCCACAACCCGCCCGAATACAACGGCTTCAAGATCGTGCTCGGCGGGGAGACCCTGTCCGGTGAGGCGATCACCGCCCTGCACACGCGCATTGCCGAAGGCCGCCTGCTGCAGGCCGCCGTGCCGGGCAGCGTGCAGCAGCATGATGTGACCGATGCCTACATCCAGCGCATCGCCGGCGATGTGCAGCTGGAGCGCCCGCTCAAGGTGGTGGCCGATGCTGGCAACGGCGTGGCCGGGATGATCGCGCCGGCCTTGCTGGAGGCCATCGGTGCCGAAGTGATCCCGCTGTACTGCGATGTGGACGGGGAGTTCCCCAACCACCATCCCGACCCCAGCGATGCACACAACCTGGAAGACCTGGTGGCCACGGTCAAGCGCTTCGGTGCCGACCTGGGCGTGGCCTTCGACGGCGATGGCGACCGCCTGGGCGTGGTCACCGCCGAGGGCCGGCTGATCCACGCCGACCGCCTGCTGATGCTGTTCGCCGCTGATGTGCTGATGCGCAACCCGGGCGCGCAGGTGATCTACGACGTCAAGTGCAGCGGCAAGCTGTCCGACTTTGTGCTGCGCAACGGCGGCAGCCCGCTGATGTGGAAGACCGGCCATTCGCTGATCAAGGCCAAGATGCGCCAGACCGATGCCGAGCTGGCCGGCGAGATGAGCGGCCACTTCTTCTTCAAGGAGCGCTGGTACGGCTTTGACGATGGCCTGTACGCCGCCGCCCGCCTGCTGGAAATCCTCGCCCAGCGCGAGGAGACCATGGAGGAGGTGCTGGAGGAGATCCCCGACCCGGTCTCCACCCCGGAGATCAAGGTGGCGGTGGAAGAGGGCACCCAGCACGCGCTGGTGACCCTGTTCACGGCCGCCGCGCAGGCCCAGGAAAGCGAATTCTTCGCTGCCCGCCTGTCCACCGTGGATGGCCTGCGTGCCGACTTCCCCGATGGCTGGGGCCTGTTGCGCGCCTCCAACACCACCCCGGCCCTGGTGCTGCGCTTCGAGGGCGATGACCAGCAGGCGCTGGACCGCATCCGCGAGCTGTTCCGGCGCCAGCTGGCCCAGCTGCTGCCCGAGGCGGCTGACAGCTTCTGAGGCAGCGGCGCCTGCCGGTTGCCCACAACAAGACACCCCGGCCAGAAGCCGGGGTGTCTTGTTTGCAGGGCACGTTGCGCTACCGGTCTGCGGCCGCTCAGCCGTTGTGCGCGGCGACCAGCCCCTTCAGGCTGCGGTAGCGCTGCAGGGTCTGTTCGATCTCGCCATCCAGTTCGCTGCGCTGTTGCTCGAAGGCAGACAGCAGGCGCAGCTGGGTGGCCAGTTCGCGCCGCCGCTCCATGATGTCGGCGGCCGGTTTGTCGGCCACGTTCTGCCCATTGAGCTCACGATCACCGGCCTGGCTGAGCTGGCTGACCAAGGCGCGGCGCAGGTTGGCAATGTTGTAGCGGGCGGTGTTGATGTTGTTGTCGGCCATGGCGATGCGCTCGTCGAACACCCGGCGCAGCTCGGCCTCGCTGTTGAACGAGGACAGCAGGGCCTGCTCGGTGCGGCGGCGTGACTGCTCGGCGGCCTGCTCGTTGTCGGCCTGGACCTTGGCCAGGGCGGCCTCGGTGCGTTCGTCGCTGCTCATGGCGCGATCCACCTGCCGGCTGCGCAGGCCGCTGCGGGCGTTGAACTCGTCGCGGGCGGCATTGACCGCCTCCGGGGGCAGGGTGTCCGAGCAGACACGCTGCCCGCCCTGGTCCCAGCAGTACAGCTTCTTGGCCGGCGGCGCCTGCTGGGCAAGCGCGGGGCCGGCCAGCAGGCCGGTGGCCAGCACGGGAATCAGGGACAACAGGCGGATAGCGGACATGGGCCTTCCTTCAGCGCGGGATCAAGCGGCCTGGCAGCCGTAGCGGGTGCGGTAGTCAAGCAGCGGTTGACGGAAGCTGACAAGGTCGGGGTTTCCGTCGGCGAAGGCAAGCAGGTCGCCCAGCCCGGCCACGGCCACCACCGGGATCTGCGCCTCGGCGGCCACGGCCTGGGCGGCCGAACGGCTGTCGTTGTCGCTGGCGATCTCCTGGCGGTCCAGGGCCACCACGATGCCGGCCGGGATGCCGCCGGCGGCGCGGATGATGGCCAGGGCTTCGCGGATGGCGGTGCCGGCGGTGATCACGTCATCCACGATCAGCACGCGCTTGCCGGCCAGCGGGGCACCGATCAGGGTGCTGCCTTCGCCGTGGTCCTTGGCTTCCTTGCGGTTGAAGGCCAGCGGCAGGTCACGGCCGCTGCCGGCAAACTGGCAGGCAATCGCGGTGGCCAGCGGAATGCCCTTGTAGGCCGGGCCGAACAGCAGGTCGAATTCCAGTCCGGCCGCGTCGATGGCATCGGCATAACAGGCGGCCAGCCCGGCCATCACGGCGCCGGAGTCAAAGCGCCCGGCATTGAAGAAGTAGGGGCTGACACGGCCGGATTTGAGCGTGAACTGGCCAAAGCGCAGCGCATCGGCGGCCAGCGCAAGGTTCAAGAAGCGGGTTTGATGGTCGGTCATGGGGGTGTCCAGCAACAGGTGCAGACAAGGATACCGGTTGCCGGTGGTCTGCTGCGGCGCTTGCGGTACGCTTGCCGCTTCGACGTTATCCATCCGTGTCCCATGCGCATCATCAGTTTCAACGCCAACGGCATCCGTTCCGCCGCCACCAAGGGCTTCATGGAGTGGTTTGCCGGCCAGGACGCCGACGTCCTGTGCATCCAGGAAACCAAGGCGCAGATCGACCAGCTGGGCGATCCGCAGTTCCGCCCGGCCGGTTACCACTGCCATTACCGCGATGCGATCACCAAGAAGGGCTACAGCGGGGTGGCGATCTGGAGCCGGCAGGAGCCCGATGAGGTGATCACCTCGCTGGGCTGGGCCCCGTTCGATGACGAGGGGCGCTACATCGAGGCGCGCTTCGGCAACCTCAGCGTGGTCTCCTTCTATATCCCGTCCGGCTCGTCCGGTGAGCTGCGCCAGGGCTTCAAGTTCGAGGTCATGGCCTGGCTCAAGCCGATCCTGGACCAGTGGCTGGCCAGCGGCCGCGACTACGTGCTGTGCGGTGACTGGAACATCGTGCGCAGCGCGCTGGACATCAAGAACTGGAAGTCCAACCAGAAAAACTCCGGCTGCCTGCCCGAGGAGCGCGACTGGTTCAACGGCTTCTGCGCCGACCGCGCCGAGCTGGAAGACCTGGCCGGCAACCGGGGCTGGGTCGATGCCTACCGCGCGCTCAACCCGCGTGGCGAGGACTACACCTGGTGGAGCAACCGCGGCGCGGCCCGGGCCAACAACGTGGGTTGGCGCATCGACTACCAGCTGGTGACCCCGGGCCTGCGCGCGCGTCTGGCCGGCTGCTCGATCCACCGTGATGACTGCTTCTCCGACCATGCCCCGTTCATCGTGGACTACCGCCCGTGACCACTGCCGCCGCCAAACCCTCGCTGTGGCAGGCCTTTGCCCAGCCCTCGGCGTGGACCCTGTTCTTTTTCGGCTTCGCCTCCGGCCTGCCGTTCCTGCTGGTGGCCGGCACCCTGGCCTACTGGCTGCGCGAGGGCGGGCTGGAGCTCAAGCAGATCACCATGATCGCCAGCGCCGGCCTGGCCTACTCGCTGAAGTTCCTCTGGGCGCCGCTACTGGACCGCCTGCGCCTGCCGCTGCTGGGCCATTTCGGCCAGCGCCGCAGCTGGCTGCTGCTGGCCATGGGTACGGTGATTGCCGGCCTGGTCGGCATGTCGCTGGTCGGCCCGCAGCAGCTGGCCCTGTTTGTATGGGTGACCATCGCCGTGGCGGTGGCCGGGGCGACCCTGGACATCGCCGTGGATGCTTACCGGGTGGAGATTGCCCCGCCCGAGTTCCAGGGCGCACTGGTGGCCACGTATTCGCTGGGTTACCGCATCGCCCTGATCGTCACCGGTGCCGTGGCCCTGGTGCTGGCCGACCACATTGCCTGGCACTGGGTGTACCGGATCATGGCTGCAGCCATGGCCATCCCGCTGCTGGCCTGTCTGCTGGCGCGTGAGCCGGATGTGCTGAGGGTGCGCACCGAAGGTTGGGTGGAAGGACTGCGCGAGGGCGTGGTGGCCCCGTTTGCCGATTTCTTCCAGCGTTTCGGCTGGGGCACGGCCGGCCTGCTGCTGTTGTTCATCCTGTCGATGAAGATTTCCGACCAGGCCCTGGTCGGCGGCATCATCGGCCCGTTCTACCTGGACCAGGGCTTCACCAAGACCGAGATTGCTGGGGTGACCAAGGTCTACGGCATCTGGATCGGTCTGGCCGGGGCCTTCCTCGGTGGCTTGGCGGTGGCCCGCTGGGGCGTGTACTGGCCGCTGCTGGTGGCCATCATCTGCGGTGCGGCCAGCAACCTGCTGTACCTGCTGCTGATCGGGGCCAACGGTGACCTGGGCCTGCTGACCCTGGTGATTTCCGGTGAAAACCTGGCCCAGGGCCTGCTGGGTACCTGCGCGGTGGCCTTCATGTCCGCGCTGATCAACCTGCGCTACACCGCCACCCAGTACGCCCTGTTCTCCTCGCTGATCATGTTGCCGGGCAAGATCCTGGGCTTCTACTCCGGGGCCATCGTGGAGGCCTATTCCGGCTATGCCAGCTATTTCTGGTTGTCCACGGTGCTGGCCCTGCCGGCGGTGGGGCTGTTCTTTGTGCTACGCAAACGCCACGGGCTTGTCGTATCCTCGGCCAGGCCGGAGGAGCAGGGGGGCTGATCCGGGCAGGGCATGGCGCCTGCCCGCCGTTGCGCGACAGGGGGCGCAACGGGCAGCTTGAGGAGTTGTTGCGTGCCCGACCTGATCATTGCCGATGTCGACCCGCTGCTGGTGGAGCGGGTCCGACGCATCTCGTTGACCCGTGGCTGGACCCAGGGCCAGACCTTGATCGCCCTGCTCGAAAGCGGGCTGTTCCACGGCGAGCGTGCTGGCGACAGCAGCTTTGCCAACCCCGAGCAGAGCGCGCTGGCCGAAGCCATTGCCGCCCTGCAGTCCTTGCCCTGAGCCGGCTCAGGCCGGGTAGATCGCACCAAGCAGGCGTGGCCCGGCCGCGCCGGTGACCGCCGGCAGGTTGCCGGGCAGGCCGGCCAGTACGCGCCAGGCCAGCCAGGCAAAGCCCATCGCTTCGACATAATCCGGGTCCAGCCCGGCCTCGGCGATCGAGGCAATCTGCACGCCCGGCAGGTGGGCGGCCAGGCGCCGCATCAACAAGGCATTGTGGGTGCCGCCACCGCACACCAGCAGCTGCCGGGTGTCGGCCTGGCTGCGGCGCAGGGCATCGGCGACGGTGGTGGCGGTGAGTTCAAGCAGGGTGGCCTGGACATCGGCCACCGCCAGATTGCGCCCGTGCAGGTGGCTGTCCACCCAGTCCAGATGGAACTGTTCGCGGCCGGTGCTCTTGGGCGGCGGGCTGGCAAACCACGGTTCGGCCAGCAGGGCGGCCAGCAGTTCGGCATCGACCTGGCCTTGGGCGGCCAGCGCGCCATCGGCGTCGTAGGCCTGGCCGGTGTGGCGCTGGCACCAGGCATCGCACAGCGCATTGGCCGGGCCGGTATCAAAGCCGCCGATGTGGCCGTCGCGCGAAAGCAGGGTCAGGTTGGCGATACCGCCCAGGTTGAGCACCGCGCGGTGCTGGTCACTGCTGCCGAGCATGGCCAGATGGAAGGCCGGCATCAGCGGCGCGCCCTGGCCACCGGCGGCCACATCGCGGCGGCGGAAGTCGGCCACCGTGGTGATGCCGGTGTGTTCGGCAATCCGGCTGGCATCGCCCAGCTGCAGGGTGAAGGGGATCGCGGCCTGCGGCCGGTGGCGCACCGTCTGCCCGTGCGAGCCGATCGCCGCCACCTGCCTGGCGCTGACCCCGGCCTGCTGCAGCAGGGTATTGGTGGCGTCAGCGAAGGCCAGGCCGATGCGCGCGTCCAGTTCGCCCACCGCGTCCAGCCCGGCGGGCTCCTGGCCCTGGCCCAGGGCGATCAGCTGTGCGCGCAGGGCCGCATCCCAGGGCGCGGTGATGCCGTGGACAAAACGGCAGCGGCCCTGGTCGTCAATCCGGACCAGGGCCGCGTCGATGCCATCGGCACTGGTGCCGGACATCAGGCCCACGTACAGGGAGCGGGCCTGCAGGTTGTCGTGCATGGATCAGCCCTGGCTGCGGGTGGCCGGCGCCTGTGGCTTGGGCTGGGCCTGTGCGTACATCACTTCTTCCATGCCACGGATGCGGGCCATGGCCGGGGCCACCTGGGCCTGGAAGGCGGCCAGGTCGGCACCGCGCAGCGGTTCCGGCGGCGGCATGGTCACCGACAGCGGGTTGCGGTGCACGCCGTTGACGCGGAATTCGTAGTGCAGGTGCGGGCCGGTGGACAAGCCGGTGGAACCGACATAGCCGATTACCTCGCCCTGGTTGACGCGTTGGCCGGCACGGTACTTGCCGAAGCGCGACATGTGCGCATACAGGGTGGTGTGGCCGCGGCCGTGGTCCAGGATCACGGTGTTGCCGTAGCCGCGCTGTACCCCGGCAAACTGCACCCGGGCATCGCCGGCGGCCATGATCGGGGTGCCGGTGCCGGCGGCGTAGTCCACGCCCTTGTGCATGCGCATGCGGCCCAGCACCGGGTGGTGGCGGGCGCCGAAGTTGGAGCTCAGGCGGGCGAACTGGATCGGCGAGCGGATGAAGCTCTTCTTCAACGGGCGGCCATCGGCATCGAAGTACTCGGCCTTGCCGTTGCGCTCGAAGCGGAAGCCGGTATAGGTCTTGCCGCCGGTGGTGAAGGTGGCGGCCAGCACCTTGGCCCCATCAACACGCTCGCCTTCGCGCCAGGACTCGTCGTAGACCACGTTGAAGCGGTCGCCCGGCTGTACGTCCTTGGAAAAGTCGATGTCGTACTTGAAGATTTCATCGGTCAGCACCGAGATGGCGCTGGCCGGCAGGCCGGCCCGGCTGGCCGAGGCATACAGCGAGCTGCGGATCTCACCGGTGGCCACGGCGGTGCGGGTGGTGGTCTCCCGCGCAGTGACAGTGGCGGCGATGTTCTCGCCTTCCAGGTTCAATTCGACCCGGTGGCCGGCGTCACGGTTGAAGCGCAGGCCGTGCAGCTGGCCATCGCGCGGGATGTTGAAGGCGATTTCGGTACCCGGGCGCAGGCGGGCGAAGGCGGTACGCGCGTGTTCGTTCTCCAGCACCCGGTGCATCACCGAGGCCGGCAGTTGCAGTTCGTTGAAGATCGCGCCCAGGGTCTGCCCGGCGCTGACCTGGAATGTCTGCCAGGTCGAGGTTGGCTGGCCGTCCTGCAGCTCCTGCAGGGCCGGCAGTTCCAGCGGCAGGCTGGCGTGGCTGTAGCCGGCGCCCTCGTGGGGCTGGGAGAAGCCGGGGATGATGGTGGCCACCATGATGCCGATGCTGGCGAACAGGCCGGCGTGGATCCAATGGCGGCGGGTCCAGCGCTCATTGAAGGCGGCCGGAAGGTGTTGCTTGATACGGCTGTGCAGGCTGTTTTCGTGCTGTACCGACAAACGGGCTTTGAAACGCTGCTTGCGCAGGGCGTCCGGATTGCGGTTGGTCATCATCAAATTCCTGACTGAAGCGTATGGTTTTCGCAAACCGGGCTACCATAGTGGGCTGGAAACACCCCGTCAAACCCTTGTCATCATTGGCTTTGCCGGTTTGTCGGAGCTTTAACCAGCCGTTAACATGGTTCAGTAATTTGACGGCACTGCCGGGAGAACGACCAAGATGTCCACGATTGACGAATCCATTGCCCTGATCTCGCGGGGTGCCGAAGAGCTGCTCAAGGTCGAGGAGCTGCGCGAGAAGCTGGCCAGTGGCCGTCCGTTGAGGGTCAAGGCCGGTTTCGACCCGACTGCCCCGGACCTGCACCTGGGGCACACCGTGCTGCTGAACAAGCTGCGCCAGTTCCAGGATCTGGGTCACCAGGTCATTTTCCTGATCGGCGACTTCACCGGCATGATCGGTGACCCGACCGGCAAGAGTGCCACCCGCAAGCCGCTGACCCGCGAAGACGTGCTGGCCAATGCCGAGACCTACAAGGAACAGGTCTTCAAGGTGCTGGACCCGGCAAAGACCGAAGTCCGCTTCAATTCCGAATGGTTCGGCAAGATGGGCGCGGCCGACATGATCCGCCTGGCCAGCCAGCTGACCGTGGCGCGCATGCTCGAGCGTGACGATTTCGCCAAGCGCTACGCCGCCCAGCAGTCCATTTCCATCCATGAGTTCCTGTACCCGCTGGTCCAGGGCTATGACTCGGTGGCACTGGAGGCCGACGTCGAACTGGGCGGTACCGACCAGAAGTTCAACCTGCTGATGGGCCGAGGCCTGCAGGAGCACCACGGGCAGAAGCCGCAGGTGGTGTTGACCATGCCGCTGCTGGAGGGCCTGGACGGCGTCAACAAGATGTCCAAGTCGTTGGGCAACTATATTGGTATCGACGAAGCGGCCATCGACATCGTCACCAAGACGATGAAGATCGATGACGTGTTGATGTGGAAGTGGATCGAACTGCTGTCCTTTGATATCAGCCAGGCCGAGGCCGTGTCGTTGCGTGAGCAGGTCGCTGCCGGCCTGAATCCGCGCGAGGTCAAGCTGCGCCTGGCTCGTGAGCTGGCCACGCGCTTCCACGATGCCGACGCCGCCGAGAAGGCCATTGCCGGCTGGCAGGCGGCAGTGACCGGGCAGGGCGATGTGTCCTTGCTGCCACTCAACGAGGTGGTGGTGCCGGCCGAAGGCCTGCGCATTGCCGCCCTGCTGACCGCTGCCGGCATCACCGCCAGCAACTCGGAAGGCTCGCGCAAGCTCAAGGAGCGTGCGGTCAAGGTCAATGGCGAGGTGGTCGAGGATGCCCAGCAGCTGTACCTGCCGGGCTTCGAGGGCCTGCTGCAGGTGGGCAAGCGCAATTTCGCCCGTGTCCTGCTGGTGGCGGGCTGACCGCGCAGTTTGCTGAACGAAGCGGTGATGGCGAAGTAAAACCCCTTCCCATCACCGCTGAAAAGGCGCATAGTTCACCTCCCGTCGCGACTGGCACGCATCACCGCCAACACGACAGCAAACCAAGCCGACAAGGTTGGTTGACAAAGATGAAAATCCTGTCATAATGTGCGGCTCGCTTCGGTGAAAGCTCTCGTAGCTACGTCAAAGCAGCAGTCGCAAC
>X237_Red_shanked_Douc_Langur__coassemble_73_pt1 | contig 15474 bp, 12 predicted proteins | sample X237_Red_shanked_Douc_Langur__metabat2_high_PE_002 | metagenome-assembled genome bin X237_Red_shanked_Douc_Langur
TGGACAACGGCGCCCAGATCATCGACATCAACATGGGCTGCCCGGCCAAGAAGGTGTGCAACGCCTGGGCCGGCTCTGCCCTGATGCGTGATGAGCAGCTGGTGGCGCAGATCCTGGAAGCGGTGGTCGGCGCGGTCGATGTGCCGGTGACGCTGAAGATCCGTACCGGCTGGTGCGCCGAAGTGCGCAATGCCCCGACCATCGCGCACATCGCCGAGCAGTCCGGCATTGCCGCGCTGGCCATCCACGGCCGCACCCGCAACCAGCACTACACCGGGGAAGCCGAGTACGACACCATCGCCGCGATCAAGGCCCGGCTGTCGATCCCGGTGCTGGCCAACGGCGACATCGACTCCCCGCAGAAGGCGGCCTTCGTGCTCAAGCACACCGGTGCCGATGCGGTGATGGTCGGGCGTGCCGCGCAGGGGCGTCCGTGGATCTTCCGCGAGATCGCCCACTATCTGGCCACCGGCGAGCTGCTGCCGCCGCCGGACCTGACCGAAGTGCGCGACATCCTGACCGGCCACCTGCAGCACCTGCACCAGTTCTACGGCGAGCAGCAGGGCGTGCGCATCGCGCGCAAGCACCTGGGCTGGTATGCCAAGGACCGCCCGGAAAACGCCGCCTTCCGTGCGGTGGTCAACCGCGCCGAGACCCCGGACGAGCAGCTGCGCCTGACCGCCGACTACTTCGATGCCCTGATCGCCGGCCAACCGCTGCCGGCCGCCTGAGTCCTTATCGCCAGCGGCGATAAGCACAGCACCAGCGGCCATATGCCGGCGCCCCCCGCGCCAGCCCCTGTCCCGGCTGGATTGGCCCGGCCACGGCAACACTGCATCCCGTTGCCGTGCCACCGCCGTAACCGGCCACTGCGCACACTGCCGGTCATCCAAGCCTAGTTGTAGTGCTGTAGATGACCGACAACGATTTCCCCTACCTGCACGGGTTCTCCGACACCGAACAGGCCCGCCTGCGCAAGCAGGCCCGTTTGTTCGAGCCGACCCTGTTTGCCGACATCGACTTCACCGCCAGCCGCCACCTGCTGGAGGTCGGCTGCGGGGTGGCCGCGCAGAGCGAGATCCTGCTGCGGCGCTTCCCGGACCTGCGCATCACCGGGGTGGACCTCAATGCCCGCCAGCTGGAGAGCGCCCGCGCCCACATGGCCGGCCTGCCCTGGCTGGAACAACGCTGGGAAGCACACCAGGCCGATGCCGCCAACCTGCCGTTCGAGCCGCGCAGCTTCGATGGCGCCTTCCTGTGCTGGATCCTGGAGCACGTGCCCTCCCCGGCCCAGGTACTGGGCGAAGTACGCCGGGTGCTGACCCCGGGCGCGCCGGTGTACATCAGTGAGGTGATGAACGCCTCCTTCCTGGTGGACCCGTACTCGCCCAACCTGTGGCGTTACTGGATGGCCTTCAACGATTTCCAGATCGACAGCCATGGCGACCCGTTCGTCGGTGCCAAGCTGGGCAACCTGCTGCTGGCCGGTGGCTTCCGTGACGTCACCACCCAGGTCAAGACCATCCATCTGGACAACCGCGACCCGGCCCGGCGCAAGGCCATGTTCGCCGACTGGGAAGAGCTGCTGCTCTCGGCCGCCGACCAGCTGATTGCCGCCGGCAAGGTCGATGCGGCCACGGTGGAGGGCATGCGCGCCGAATTTGCCCAGGTCCAGCGCGACCCGGATGCGGTGTTCTTCTACTCCTTCGTCCAGGCCCGGGCGGTGGTCTACTGAGCCACCGCCGGGTGCCAGATCCGTCGCCACATCGCCGCCAGCCGGGCTCCGGCCTCGGCGCGGCGTTCGGCACGGGCGTAATCCGGACGCAGCTGCTCGGTCGCGATCGCCTGCCACTGGCCATCGGCCTGGCGGGCGACGGCAAAGTTGAAGGTGTAATCCGGATCCATGCCCATGCGCAGGTCACTCAGGACCAGCCGCTCGCCCTCCACCCGCGCGCGCATGAAGCCGCCATTGAACCAGGCCAGACGCTGCACCGCCGGCAGCGCGGCATTGGCCGCCAGCGCCGCGTCATCGGAAAGATGGAAGACAAACTGCATCGGGCCCTGATCGGCCACCAGCGAGCGCTCGCCCACCCAGTAGCCGCCCTCGCCCACCGCAATCACCCGCCACAGCAGGGTGTTGAACGGCTGCGCAGCGGCCATCAAGCGGTGCGGCGCGGCCCCCAGCGCGACCAGGTCGGTACGGGCCTGCTGCTCCACCCGGTATTTGGCCAGCAGCGACCAGCCCAGGTAGGCCGAGCTCAAGGCCAGCCCGGCCAGCAGCGCGCACTGCGCCACCGGCCGCTGCCGTGCCCACCAGGCCCAGGCACAGGCGATGAGCAGCGGCACGGTATACAGCGGATCGATGATGAACACCCCGCCCCAGACCGAGGGGGGCAAGCTCAGTGGCCACCAGACCTGGGTGCCGTACACGGTGAAGGCATCCAGCATCGGGTGGGTGACCAGGGCCAGCACGATGGCCCACCACCAGCGCAGCGGCGCCTGCGCCACCCGGCCGTGGCCCAGGCGCTTGTACAGCCACCAGATCAGGGTGCCGGCCAGCGGCAGGGTGAACAGCGAGTGGCTCCAGCTGCGGTGCTCGGTCATCCGCGCCACCGGGTCATCGGTCAGCGCCATCAGCACGAAGGTGTCCAGGTCCGGCAGGGTGCCCAGCGCGGCACCGGCCAACAGGGCCGCGCGGCGGTGGCCGGGCGGTGCGATCGCGGCCGCCACGGCGCCGCCAAGAACAATCTGCGAGAGTGAATCCATCGGCCGATGCTAGCAGGCAAAGAAAACATGGTCTTAGCACCGGTCACGCTTAACTGGGGGCAACAACGTCGATTTGCCTATGCACATCCGCGCGTTGCCGTGTATCATTCGCGCCCATCTTTCCATCCGAATCAAGGGATATAGCCAAAAAATGTCCAGCTACCTGTTCACTTCCGAATCGGTGTCCGAAGGCCATCCGGACAAGATTGCCGACCAGATCTCCGATGCGGTGCTGGATGCGATCCTGACCCAGGACAAGCGCGCCCGTGTGGCCTGCGAAACCCTGGTCAAGACCGGTGCTGCCATCGTCGCCGGCGAGGTCACCACCTCGGCCTGGGTCGACATCGAAGAGCTGACCCGCAACGTCATCAATTCGATTGGCTATGACAATTCCAACGTCGGTTTCGACGGCCACACCTGCGCCATCATCAACATGCTGGGCAAGCAGTCTCCGGACATCGCTGCCGGCGTGGACGGTACCGACAAGAAGGCCAAGAAGCCGGAAGAACAGGGCGCTGGTGACCAGGGCCTGATGTTCGGCTATGCCTGCAACGAAGCCCCGGAATACATGCCGGCCCCGATCTACTACTCGCACCGTCTGGTCGAGCAGCAGGCCAAGGTCCGCAAGAAGAAGAACTCGCCGCTGCCGTGGCTGCGTCCGGACGCCAAGAGCCAGGTCACCCTGCGCTACGGCCAGGACGGCAAGATCGAAGGCCTGGACGCTGTCGTCCTGTCCACCCAGCACGACCCGGGTGTGAAGCAGAAGGACCTGATCGAAGCGGTGCGCGAGGAAATCCTCAAGCCGGTCCTGCCCAAGGCATGGCTGGAAAAGCTGCCCAAGAACAAGGTCCACATCAACCCGACCGGCATCTTCGTGATCGGCGGCCCGGTGGGCGACTGCGGCCTGACCGGCCGCAAGATCATCGTCGACACCTACGGCGGCATGGCCCGTCACGGTGGTGGTGCGTTCTCGGGCAAGGATCCGTCCAAGGTGGATCGTTCGGCCGCCTACGCTGCGCGTTACGTGGCCAAGAACGTGGTCGCCGCCGGCCTGGCCGACAAGTGCGAAGTGCAGGTCTCCTACGCCATCGGCGTGGCCGAGCCGACCTCGATCTCGGTCACCACCTTCGGCACCGGCAAGATCGCTGATGCGCAGATCGAGAAGCTGATCCGCGCCCACTTCGACCTGCGTCCGTACGGCATCATCCAGATGCTGGACCTGATCCACCCGATGTACCAGCAGACCGCTGCCTACGGCCACTTCGGCCGCAAGCCGAAGGCCTTCTCGTATGTCGATGGCGAAGGCAACACGGTTGAAGCGACCGCCTTCTCCTGGGAGAAGACCGACCGCGCCGAAGCCCTGCGCAAGGCTGCCAAGCTGAAGTAAGCGCACGCTGTCAGGCAATTCCAACAAGGCCCCGCCCCGTGCGGGGCCTTGTTGTTTGCCGCGCCCTGCGGGTGGACAGGAAAAAACCGTGCCCACGGTGTAGCCTGAGCCGCCCAGCACACTGATCCAACGCATGAACGAGCCGCAGTCCCACCAGTTGAGCATGACCGTGCTGATGACCCCGGACATGGCCAATTTCTCCGGCAAGGTCCACGGCGGTGCCGTGCTGCGCCTGCTCGACCAGGTGGCCTATGCCTGTGCCAGCCGCTATGCCGGCCGCTATGTGGTGACCCTGTCGGTGGACCAGGTGACCTTCCGCGAGCCGATCGCGGTGGGCGAGCTGGTCACCTTCCTGGCCTCGGTCAACTACACCGGCACCTCGTCAATGGAAGTGGGCATCAAGGTGGTGGCCGAGGACATCATTGGCCAGAGCGTGCGCCACGCCAACAGCTGCTTCTTCACCATGGTGGCGGTGGACGAACACGGCAAGCCGACCCCGGTGCCGGCCCTGCAGCCGGCCAATGCCGATGAACGCCGCCGTCATGCCGCCGCGCAGATCCGGCGCCAGCTGCGCCAGGAAATGGAGCAGCGCCACCACCAGCTGCTGGCCGCCAGCATCCCCTGAGCATGACGCCGCAGGCAGCGGCTGGCCATGCTCGGCCAGCGCCGCCTCAACCGGTGTTCTGCAGGCCCTGGGCCACGCCGTTGACGCAGGCCTTCAAGGCCCGCAACAGCGGGTCGTCGTCGTGGCTGCCGGCTTCGCGCCAGCGCCGCAGCAAGTCCACCTGGAGCACGCTCATCGGGTCGATGTAAGGGTTGCGCAGCCGGATGGACAGCTCCAGCCGCGGGTCCTGGGCCAGCAGGCTGGCATTACCGGTGAGCCGGCCCAGCCAGTGCAGGGTCAAGGCGTGCTCGCCGCGCAGCAGCGGGAAGAACACCCCGTGCAACGGCCCGGACAGGGCCGAGAAGCTCTCGGCGATGGTGATGTCGCCCTTGCTCATGACCATCGCCACGTCATCCAGGAAGGCCTTGAAGAAGGGCCACTGCTGGGCCATCTGGCGCAGCGCCGGTTCGTGCCCGGCATTGACCAGCGCCTGCAGGCCACTGCCCACCCCGTACCAGCCGGGAATGCCGGCCCGGGCCTGGCTCCAGGCAAACACCCACGGAATGGCGCGCAGGTTGGACAGCCCGGCATCGCTGCCCAGCCGGCGTGCCGGGCGCGAGCCCAGGGTCATGCGCTCGATCACGTCCACCGGGGTGGCCTGGCGGAACCAGGTCATGAACTCGCGGTGCCCGACCAGGGCGCGGTAGGCCTGGCTGCTGTGGGCCGCCAGCAGGTCCATCACCGGCTTCCACGCCTCCTCGCGCGGGTCGGCCGGGCGCGGGCGCAGGCTGGCCCGCAGCACGGCCCCGGCGGTCTGCTCCAGCGAGCGCAGGGCCAGCGCGCGGATACCGTACTTGCGGTGGATCACCTCGCCCTGCTCGGTGACCCGCAGATGGCCGTCGATGCTGCCACGCGGCGCGGCCTGCACCGCATGGGTGGTCTTGCCACCACCGCGGCTGACCGAGCCACCCCGGCCGTGGAAGAAGCCCAGGGCGATGCCGGCCTGGTGCGCGGCCTGCACCATCTCCACCTGGGCGCGCTGCAGGCCCCAGCGCGAGGCGACGATGCCGCCGTCCTTGCCGCTGTCCGAATAGCCCAGCATCACCGTCTGCCGGTTGCCGCGGGCGGCCAGGTGGGCGCGGTACACCGGGCAGGCAAACAGATCACGCAGGGTGGCCGTGGCATGGGCCAGGTCGTCGATGGTTTCAAACAGCGGCACCACGTCCAGCGCCACCTGTCCCTGCCCGTCCAGCAAGCCGCCGCGACGGGCCATGGCCAGCACCGCCAGCACATCGGCGCGGCTGTGGGCCATGGAGATGATGTAGTTGCCCAGGGCGCCGTCCCCATGGCTGGCGCGGGCCGCGGCCAGGGTCGCAAACACCGCCTGCAGGCGCTGCCCTTCGCCGCCGCAGGCCGCCGGCAGTATCTGCTCCCCGGCCGCCAACGGTGCCAGCAGTGCAGCGCGCGGTGGCATCGGCAGCCTCGGCCAGGGCCGGCAGGTCCTCGGCCAGGGCGGCATCGTGCACCCGGGATTCCTGGCGTACATCCAGCCGCGCCAGATGGAAGCCGAAGGTGCGCACCCGCCACAGCAGGCGGCGCAGGGCGAACGCCCCGGCCTGCTCGCCACGGTTGGCCAGCAGGCTGTCCAGCATCAGCTGCAGGTCATCGATCAGCGCCTGCGGGCCGGCATAGGCCGCCTCGCCACCACTGCCGGTCTGGCGCAGGCGTTGCGCCACCAGGCCCAGCAGCTGGCGGTAGGGCATGTCGGCATGACGTGGGCTGGCCTGCACCTGCGGCAGGCGCTGGCGGTAGTCGGCCAGGCGCTGCAGCACCGCGGCGGCAACGCCGACCCGCTCGCTGGACTGGCTCAGCACACTGCCCAGGCGTTCGATCTCCTCCACATACAGGCCCAGCACCGCATCGCGCTGGGCGGCGAAGGTGGCGGCAATGGTGCCGGCATCCACATTCGGGTTGCCGTCCATGTCGCCCCCCACCCAGGTGCCGAAGCGCAACAGCGCCGGCAGCTCCAGGCTGGCGCCGTAGGTCTGCACGATGGCCTGGTCCAGGGTCTCGTAGAACACCGGCACCACCCGGTACAGCACCCGGGTCAGGTAATAGCCCACATGCTCGCGCTCGCCCTCCACGGTGGGCCGCACCGGGGCACTGTCACTGGTCTGCCAGCTGGAGGTCAGGGCCATGCGCAAGCGCGCATGGTCGGCCGCACGCTCGCCCGGGGTACGCCCGCCATCCAGGCCGTTGACCAGCGCCCCGACCATGATCTGTTCCTTGTCCAGCAGCACCCGCCGCACCGATTCGGTGGGATGGGCGGTGAACACCGGCTCGATGTCGATGCGCGGCAGCCAGGCCGCCAGTTCCTCAAGGCCCACGCCCTGTTCCTTGAGCCGGGACAGGGCATCGTGCAGGCCATCGGGTTGCGGCCGGGCACTGCCGGCACGCTGGTAATCACGCCGGCGGCGGATGCGGTGCACCCGCTCGGCAATGTTGACCACCTGGAAATAGGTGGCAAACGCGCGCACCAGGCTCTCGGCCTGTTCCGGTGCCAGCCCGGCCAGTGGCTGGGCCAGCTGGGCCAGCGGCTGGCCGCTTTCGCGGCGCTCGATGGCGTGGGTGCGTACCTGCTCCACCTCGGCCAGGAAATCATCGCTGACCTGTTCGGCCAGCATCTGCCCGACCAGGCTGCCGAGCTGGCGCACGTCATCGCGCAACGGCAGGTCGGCGGTGGCAAAACGGATGTGGCTGCGTTGCTCGTTCATGGCGGACACTGCGCAGGGAACCTGACCCAAGCCTAGCGCATGCCGGCGTCCGGATTTTGCAGCGCAGCACGAAAAGTATCAGGGCGCCGCCTCAGCGCAGCGCCCTGATGACCGGACAGCGGCGCAGCTCAGCGGCCGCGCTTGCCGCCCTGCTCCACCTTGCCCACATGCTGCTCCAGCCAGGTTTCGGTTTCGCTGAGCATGTGCAGGATCGACTCGCGCGCACGGTAGGCATGCGACTCGTTGGGCAGCATCACCAGACGCGACGTGCCGCCCAGGCCCTTGACCGCGGCAAACATGCGCTCGGACTGGATCGGGAAGGTGCCGGAGTTGTTGTCCTGCTCGCCGTGGATGAACAGGATCGGGTCCTTGATGTCCTGCGCGTAATTGAACGGCGACATCTGCAGGTAGGTGTCCTGGGCCTGCCAGTAGTTGCGCTCCTCGGCCTGGAAACCGAACGGGGTCAGGGTGCGGTTGTAGGCCCCGCTGCGGGCGATGCCGGCGGCAAACAGGCGGGTATGGGCCAGCAGGTTGGCGGTCATGAAGGCGCCGTAGGAATGCCCGCCCACCGCGATCTTGCCGCGCTGCCCCACGCCCCGGCGCTCGATCTCGGCCACCGCGGCTTCAGCCGAGGCCACCAGCTGGGCAATGTAGGTGTCGTTGGGCTCGGCATCGCCCTCGCCGATGATCGGCATGGACGGGTTGTTGAGCACCACCCAGCCCTTGGCCAGCATCGCCTGCGGGCCCCAGTAGCTGGGCGCATTGAAGCGGTACGGCGAGCCGGTGACCTGGCTGGCCGCTTCGGCCGATTTGAACTCGCCCGGATAGGCCCACAGCAATACCGGGCGCGGACCGTCCTTCTTGGCGTCATAGCCCGGCGGCAGCAGCAGCTCGGCGGTGAGCTGCACGCCATCGGCGCGTGCGTAACGGATCTGCTCCTTGCGCACCCCGGCCAGGGCCGGCACCGGATGGGCGATGTCGGTGAGCTGGCGCTCGTTGCCGGTGGCCAGGTCACGCACGAAGATGTTGCCCGGCCGGTCCGGGGTTTCGCGGCTGATCAGCAGCTGCCCGCCGTTGTCATCGAGCACCGCCATCGGCATCACGTATTCCCCCTCGCCGGACTGGTACAGGCGGGTGGCCTTGGCGCTGGACGGCTCGAAGCGGTCCACGAAGGGTTTGTCCCCCTGCTCCGAGGCGCCGGCACCGACCAGGAAGATGGCATTGCCGTCAGCGCTGAACTGGAGCAGGCGCTGGCCGTTGGCCGTACTGGTGAGCAGCGGCGTGCCCGGGTCGTTGTAACGATCCTGCGAGGAGCGGTCACTGAGCAGCTTGGGCGCGGCTTGCGGGTTGTCCGGGGCAATCTGCCAGCGCTTGGACCAGCGGGTCTTGAACCAGCGCTCGTTGAGCAGGGCCACCTCGCCATTGCCCCAGCTGATGCCGGCATAGCGGCTGCCCAGCTGGGCCAGGGTGGCCGGCTGCGCATCGAACGGTGCGGCCAGGGTCAGCACGGCATCACGCACGGCCGCTTCCACATTGGGGTCGCCGCCGTCCTGGGCCTCAGCCCAGACCAGGGTGGCCGGGGCATCGGCGCGCCAGCTGACCATGCGCGGGCCGGTGGCCACCGCGTCGTTGCCGGTGGGCAGGCCTTCGACCAGCGGCAGGCTGGCCACGCGGTGGACGAAGTTGCCCTGGCGGTCGAGCACCTCGATCACACGTGGGAAGGCATTGACCGGCACCACATAGGAATACGGGCGCTGCACTTTCTGCGACAGCAGGTACTTGCCATCCGGCGACAGCCCCAGGCCCAAGTAGACGCCCGGCGTGCCGAGGGTCTGCAGCTTGCCGCCCAGGCTGATGATGGCCGGCTGCACACTGGCGTAGTAATCAAACTGCGCCGCATCGGCCTGGCTGGAGAGCAGGTCCTGGTAGGTGCGGATTGCCCGCACCTGGCCACTGGCGCTGGTGTTCTGCACGGCCGGGCCGGTGGGCGTGGCATCGGCCGGCGGCGCGGTGCGCTGTCCGGCCGGCTGCAGGCGCAGCAGCAGGCCACTGCTGTCCGGCAGCCACTGGTAGCCATCACCGAGCACGGTGTTCAGGCCGGACTGCAGGCGGTGGGCCTGGGCCCGCTCCACATCCACCAGCCACAGCTCGTTGGCCCCGGCCTGGCTGTCGACATGGTTGAAGGCCACGTAGCGCTGGTCCGGCGACCAGCCCAGCGAGGCCACGGCCAGGTTGGCCGGCAGGCCGCTGATGGCCCGCTCGCTGCCATCGGCAATGGACTTCAGGCTCAGGCTGTTGCCGAAGCTGAAACGGCTGTCGGAGAACGTGCGCGGATGGATGCGCAGGCCGGCCAGCTTCAGTTCCGGCTGGGCCACCACCGCAATGGACGGCAGCGCCGGGCTGCCCATCTGCATGGCCAGGTCACCCTTGGGCGACAGGCTCAGGCTGGGCGCGCGTGGGGCGTCGACGATGGCCTGCAGGGCGGCGCTGGGCAGCTGGTAGCCGGCCGCGGCCTGCTGCGCGGCCGGTTGGGCCTGGGCCAGGGCCAGCGGCGGCACCGACAACAGCAGGGCCGAAGCCAGCAGGACAAGGGCCGGCAGGCGGCGGGTACGCGGATGGCTCATGGCAAAGGCTCACAAGGAAATGACCTGCCGACCTTAACAAGCCAGCCCCATCGGCTCACCTGCCGTTGGTTGGGCACCGCCCGGCACGGCTATAATTGGCCACCGCTTCCGAGGGGCGCTGCGACCGGTTAACCAACATCGGCCAGGCTCGGGCGGTCTGTACGGTTCCAACGGCGCCCGGCGAACGCGAGTTTCCTCGCACACACCGGAGCTGTATCCATGACTGACCGCATCTTCTCCCAGGATGGCGACTACAAGATCGCCGACATCTCGCTGGCCGACTGGGGCCGCAAGGAACTGGACATCGCCGAGCACGAAATGCCGGGCCTGATGTCCATCCGCCGCAAGCACGCCACCACCAAGCCGCTCAATGGCGTGCGCGTGACCGGCTCGCTGCACATGACCATCCAGACCGCGGTGCTGATCGAGACCCTGAAGGACATCGGCGCCGACGTGCGCTGGGCCTCGTGCAACATCTTCTCCACCCAGGATCACGCCGCTGCGGCCATCGCCGCCACCGGCACCCCGGTGTTCGCCTGGAAGGGCGAAACCCTGGAAGAGTACTGGGACTGCACCCTGGACGCGCTGACCTTCACCCTGGCCGACGGCACCCTGACCGGCCCGGAGCTGGTGGTCGATGACGGCGGCGACGTCACCCTGCTGATCCACAAGGGCTATGAGCTGGAACAGGGCGATGACAGCTGGGTCAACTCGGCGTCCGGTTCGCACGAAGAGCAGATCATCAAGAACCTGCTCAAGCGCGTGGCCATCGAGCGTCCGGGTTACTGGACCCGCGTGGTTGCCGACTGGAAGGGCGTTTCCGAAGAAACCACCACCGGCGTGCACCGCCTGTACCAGATTGCCGAAGCCGGCAAGCTGCTGATCCCGGCGATCAACGTCAACGACTCGGTCACCAAGAGCAAGTTCGACAACCTGTATGGCTGCCGCGAGTCGCTGGCCGATGGCCTGAAGCGCGCGCTGGACGTGATGCTGGCCGGCAAGGTGGCCGTGGTCTGCGGTTACGGCGACGTCGGCAAGGGTTCGGCCGCTTCGCTGCGCGCTTACGGCGCCCGCGTCATCGTCACCGAGATCGACCCGATCTGCGCCCTGCAGGCGGCGATGGAAGGCTATGAAGTGAACACGGTCGAATCGACCCTGGGCACCGCCGACATCTATGTCACCACCACCGGCAACAAGGACATCATCCGCGTCGAACACCTGACCAAGATGAAGGACCAGGCCATCGTCTGCAACATCGGCCACTTCGACAACGAGATCCAGGTCGATGCGATGAAGGCCCTGCCGGGCCTGGTGCACACCAACATCAAGCCGCAGGTGGACAAGTACACCTTCGCGGACGGCAACAGCATCTTCCTGCTGGCCGAAGGCCGCCTGGTCAACCTGGGCTGCGCCACCGGGCACCCGAGCTTCGTGATGTCCAACTCGTTTGCCAACCAGACCCTGGCGCAGATCGACCTGTGGGCCAACAAGGACACCTACGAGCCGAAGGTCTACATCCTGCCCAAGCAGCTGGACGAAGAAGTCGCCCGCCTGCACCTGGAGAAGATCGGCGTGGTGCTGACCAAGCTGTCCAACGAACAGGCCGACTACCTCGGCGTGCCGGTGGAAGGCCCGTACAAGCCGGACCACTACCGCTACTGATCGGCCCCGCGCCGTTCACTGCGATGTGATGCACAAAGGGCGCCGCAAGGCGCCCTTTGTTTTTGCAAATCGAGACAGTACAGAGCCATCCAGATTGCAGGCCGCCGCCGCGGACTCAGCCGTTGGGCGCCACCGGTGCCTGCACGGGTTGGTACGGCTGTGCCACGGCATCGCCCATGCACTGATAGGTCTGAGCCTGTTGCCACTGCGTGCACTGTCCATCGGCAGCAGAAGCGGTGCATTGACGCGACACCTGCACCGACGCATCAGTCAGTGCATAACCGAGCTGCTCGCAGCGCCGCGTCGCCAGCCGATTGGCATTGTCTCCGACACGCGGTGCTGGCACGTCTTGGCCCACCACTTGGGACAGCGTCACCCGCCCCGAATCGCGATCCTGAGCAACCGTATAACTGGCAGAAGCACTGGCCGAGGCCAAGAGTGCGGAGACAGCCAGCAGCACTACCTGTTTGTGCATGTTCATCGTCTACTCCTTCTGGATTGTTTACCGATCATGCGGGCTGCGCAAAGGCAAATTCAAGCTTGGCAGCCCTCCAACGATGCAGCGGCATAGCTGACCAACGTACCAGTCACACACCCGCAACCGGATACAAAACCGGCAGCTTCATCAAGCCGTTCATCGCGTTACGGCGCGCAAAAATACGCCGCAAGGCGCCCTTTGTTTTTGCGCGCGCCCCGTGCTGGCGGTCTCACACAACACCCGCTGGCCGCCTGCCTATACTCGATCTTGTCGCCACCAGGACGTGGCTTGTCCAAGCCATGCTGCCGGCGTCGCACACACGGCAGCCAGTGCATACCGGCGTATATGGCCGGGCACGCAATGGAGCAGCAGCCAATGCAAAGGAAGTCCATCCACATGCAGCAACACAACCACGCAAACGCCGCTGCCTGCATCCTCGGCCCGCTGCCATCGCAGCCTGAGCCGACTTGGCGTGGCCAATCCTGCGGCCAGCGATCATCAGCCTGCTGCCTACCATCAGTTCGCAGCACTGCGCCGGTAGAGCGCCTCGGCACTCGCCATCACTTCAGGAGCCAGGCAATGAATGTCCTCAAGCGTCACCTCACCGTTTTCGGGCTGGCATTGGCACTGCCCTTTCTGGCCGGCTGCCAGCCCAAGCCTCAAGCAAAGCCCGAGGTATTGCTGTCCAAGCCGATCCGGCTGGATATACCCGACCAGGAAGTGGTGCTTGAGTTTGTCGCATCTCCAGAAAATGTCATAGGCTTCCAGAGCTACATCATCGCCATCGAGATCGACAACTCGATCAAAAAACCAAACCCGTTCCACTCGGCCACCCCTCCGCCCGAACTATACGTCAAGGCAGAAAAAAACATCGACGGGCACTGGCATGTCATCGATGTACCAGACACATATGTAGTCCTTTCTCGCCTACCCGAGACCTACAAGCCATTTTACGAAAAGCTTCCCGCCTGGCATAACCAAAAATCCTTCTCAAACCACCTTTACCCCAATTCCTGGGGCTCTGTAAATATACGCACCATCCTGGGAAATTTCCCTGAAACCGAGTGGATTGAAGACGGCCGGCACAGAATCAACGGCCACTACAGAGTCACCATTAAAACCAAGCAGGAGCGACCGGACTTCGAAGGAATGCCATCCAAAGTCAGCATAAGGCAGCAGTACATCAATGGAAAATAATAAACAAGGAAGACGCCATGCATAATGACAGATCCACATTATCAGCCCACATGGCCTATTTCTGGTGGTCACTGGCACTTGCACTGCCCTTGCTGGCCGGCTGCCAGCCCACGCCTCAAGCAAAGCCCGAAGTATTGCTGTCCAAGCCGATCCGGCTGGATATACCCGATCAGGAAGTAGTGCTCGAATTCGAGGCATCGCCGCAGAATGTCATTGCATACCAGAGCTACATCATCGCCATTGAGGCTGACAACTCGATTGGAAAACCAAACCCTTTCCACTCGCAGCCACCACCACCCGCGCTGTACATAAAGGCAGAAAAAAACATCGACGGACGCTGGCAGACCATTGATGTCCCGGACACGTACGTAAGCCTTTCCCGCCTCCCTGAAACCCACAAACCCTTTTACAAAAAACTCCCTGAATGGCACAAACAGGAAACCTCCCTAAACTACCTTTACCCAAATGATGGCGGATCATTAACCATCCGCACCATTCTCGGTGAATTTACCGAAAACGAATGGACTGAAGGCGGCCGACAAAGGATCAATGGCAACTACCGAATTACCATTCAAACAAAAAAAATCGCACCCCGATTTTGAAGGCATGCCTGCCGAAGTCATAATCAGGCAGCAATACATAAACGGAAAATAACAAGGAAAGTAAATCCAATGCCTGAATCCAAATGCACGCTATCGATTCACATAGCGGCACCAGGAACCCCACTATTCCACAAAAATGGCTCCCCTGTACTGATCGAAGGAACAGACGAGCAACAAACATCCTTGCCCGGGCACATGTTCTACAGCCTGCAGAAAAATGATGAGGAGCCAAGCAGTTTCGGATTCGCACCGGAAACGCCCGGCAGGCTTTGGGGGCAAGGAAAACCACAGTTCGAAGACATCAACATCTACCGCAACCCCGCCCATACACGAACGCTAGAAATAACCGAATAACAATACAAAAAGCTGTATGAATTCGGCAAAAAACCCGAGGAATTCGGATTTGACCTTTACTACCGGGACGTACGCAACAACTGCGTTGACTTCACTTGGGCGGGGTTGAACCACGCAGGGCTGCAACGCACCGCCAGCTTTGATTTAACTGCTCCCTTGGGTTACACCGTGCCCGGAATTTTGTTACGGCAGGCGACAGACAACTATCGATCTGAATGGCGTGTCGATGACAAGGAGGCATTTCGCCCCATGCGCAACATCGAGGCAGTAGACAGCATTGCGCCGCCTTTTCCCGACAGCCCGTTGAACAAAACCGAAAGAAACCCTATCCCCGAGCAGAACTGGAAGCAGAAGTCGCTCACCGAAGCAGATGGCCCAGCCCGTGACGCCCGTGACCCACACCACCGCGATCATGGCCTGGATCAAAACATCCGCACGGCAGTGGCGCGCACTGAAGCCGAACATGGCCGGCCGTGGGACAGCAACAGCGAGGCCCTGTGCGGCCTGCTGATGGTCGCCGCCTGCAAGGCCGGCTTCACCGAAAAAGACACCCTGTCAGTACAACTGAGCCAGGCCAGCAGCACGCAGGCCGCAGGCGAACTGGCATTTCTAGAGCGCAGCGGCAGCCACGCTTCCCCGGACCCTTATGCCAACCGCGTCAGTGTGCCCACCGCTGCTGTGGCCCAAGCCGACATCGACACCCTGTATGAGCCTGCCGATCAACAGCGCGAACAAGCACTGGCCGCCACACGGGAACAGCAGACCCAACAGGTCCAGACACAGGCGGCATCAGGCCCATCGCTGGGCTGAGCCAGCGGTACCCACGTTGCCCAACACAACAACAACAAGGCGCGTGACGCCGCCTTGTTCATGCGCTGCCGGCAGATCAGCCCTTCAGCGTGGCCGGAAAGCCCGCCTCGTCCAGAGCGGCGATCACCTGTTCGGCGCTGGCCATGGTCTGCACGCTGGCGGTGCGGCCATCCAGTTCGGCCTGGACCTGCGCAGTGGCATCCAGCGCGGTGATGA